>Ga0210389_10000190_pt1 | contig 64854 bp, 83 predicted proteins | sample IncBWH28OmetaG_FD_160127 | JGI IMG/M metagenome (GOLD analysis project Ga0210389, IMG submission 160127) | Forest soil microbial communities from Barre Woods Harvard Forest LTER site, Petersham, Massachusetts, United States - Inc-BW-H-28-O ...
CGAAGGTCTGGTTGGTCCCGCCGCCATTGCGGGTGAACGTGGCGAGTGAACTTCCCTCTTGGGTCGTGCTCGCACCGAGAGCGAAGACTCGATCCGTGGTGGTCGGCCCAAGGTGGTAAGCGCCTCGGACAGTGGGACCGTTCGGAGTGATGGCGACACCTGTGTCGAAATGCACCAGCGCCCAGTCGCTCGGGTAGACAGGGAAGGACCCACCCGTCCACTCAGCGATGCTCACACCACCCGCTCCTTGACCCCCGAGCGATACCCCGATGTCAGCGCCGTATTCGATCCACACATCTCCGGAGTTCGCCGGGATCATGATGCAGCAGCCGGGGATGACGGTGCCGCCCGTGGGGGCTGTCGTGTTGATGCCAGAGATGTTCTCGGCGTAGGCCAGTGGGCCAGCCGATCCTGCCGCTGCGATAGCGGCTGCCATAGCGGCCTCGGCTGCCTCAGCGCGAGCCGTCTCATTGGCGATGGCAGTCGCGTTGGTTCCCTCGGCTGCCTCAGCACGAGTCGTCTCAGCCGCTACCGCTGCCGAGATGGCCGAAGCGCGAGCGGTTGCCTCAGCCGTGATGGCATCCGCGTTGGACTGGTCGGCGGTGTCAATGTAGGTCTTGAGTTCGTCGTCCCAGAAGTCCGGCCCTTGCTGACCCCGGCTCGGCCACGTTGCCATCTGGTGCTCCTGTCAGGTTTCTGGAAACAGAATACCCGGCCCCGAGGATGTGGGGCCGGGTATTCGTTGGCGGATCAGACCGACGCGAGTGCGAACGCCCCGCAGGAGGCCTCGGGCGGGTCGAGAGCGACCATCACGCTACGGAAGTGCGTGTTCACCGCGAGTGCGGTGTGCAACGGAGCCGGGTTGCCCGAGATGTCTCGGTCAACGTCGAACGGGCCGACGCCCCAGCCGTTGCCGTCACGCGTCTGGGACGACATGATCGTGAAGGTGACCGCTCCGTTGGAGAAGTCGAAGCCCGACAGACGCCCGCCCTTGAGGAACGGGAAGACCGTGTAGCCCCACTTGCGGTGGCCGGACGGGTCACACGCGCTCTGCGCGAGACGCGACCAGACCTCCAGCGAGAAGCCGAACGAGTCGAGGTCGATGCCGGTGTTGGCATCGAAGCCAACGACATCGCCCGCCGCGTTCTTGACGACCGGCTGGCCGGTGAACAGCGAGATCAGGTCCGGGTCCACGCCACAAAGCGCGGTCTCGGCGGTGTAGCCGACGACCTGATCGAAGGCCGGGTCGTACACGCAAATCTCGTCCGCGAAGTTGCGCTCCACGACGGTCGTACCGTTCTCGGTGACCTCCGCGATCTTCACCGACGAGATGCGCTTGGAGACCACGACGGCAGATGCGCCGGGGTCCGGGTTGCCGCAGGCGTCCAACTTGGTCACACGAATGACCGAGCCGCGTACGGGGGCGTAACACTGAGTGCCCATGTGCTCACTCCTCCTTGGAGTTCTTCTTCGCGGCCCGGTTGCCGGAAGTCTTGGTCGCCCGTGAGGGCTTGCTGGTCTTCTCGGTGTCGAGAATACCCGCCAGTTCGGGCGAGATGTAGAAACCACCCCGCACGGCCTTGACGCTGCGATGGCTCAAGCCGAACTCAGACATCGTGCCGCAGAGCAGCACCGCCGTGTCCATGCGGCTCTCGCCGTTGGGAACGAAGACCATGTCCCCATACGTCGCTGGAAGTCGAGTGCGTGCGGTCACGAAGCCACACCGTCCGTGAACGTGCTGCCCGTGGCCTCGACGTTGACCTTGGCCACTGGACCCTGCACGGCAACGCGGTACAGGCGCTCGGCAGCGGTCTGGAAGATGTTGTCCATGCCGCTGGTGCCGTCGCCCGGGATGACGTAGGTGCTGACATCCACGTCAGTGGCCTTCTCGGTGTAGACCTCACCCGTCGCGAAGATCGGGTAAGCACCCGTGAACTCGGCGCTCGTGTCGTAGCCGCCACCACAGACGATCCGGCAGCCCGAGGGGGTGTACGCCTTGCCGTCGATCCACTTGACACGCAGACCGAGCAGGGAGGCCGACATGCGCGGGAGGTGAATCGTGGGCTTGCCGACGTAGTGCATGGCCATGTAGCCCTCAAGGAAGGCCACAGCGGCTTGCAAGGAGACCGGGGTGCCTGCACCAGTGACCTCCACGACATCACCAGCGGTGAAGCGGTGAGCCAGAAGGTACTGCTCCACAGCAGAGCCAGCGTTGGAGTCGAAGACACGCTTGACTTCCTCCACCATGTCATCGTGGTCGAGACCGACGTTCATGCACTCCGCGCCCAACTGGACAGCGAAGGTCTCGGCGGTGATCCACGTGCCGTTGTGGAAGATCGGGGTGAAGACCCCGGCGCAGAAGTCCGCGAACGGGATCGGCGTCTCCGGAACGATGGAGTCGTAGGAGACCCACAGCCCCTCGTCGTTGCGCAGACCGAAGGAGGTGCTCTCCACAGCCGGGTAGTGATCGAGCACCGAGGATCCCAGCGGATCAACAGCGGGACGCTTGACCTCAATGGCGCGGAAGATGTCTACTCCGCCAGCCTTGGTCACAGTTGCCATCTTCTATCTCCTCTAGTCCCTGTGTCGTACTAGTTCAAAGGGAGCCGGTCCCAGTTTCCAGAAACCGGCTCCCAATGGATCAGAACGAACCGTTCGCGTGCCAGTCACCGATGCCCGTGAGGTCCATCGCGCCGACCTGACCAGCGGTGTTGACCGGGATGTTGACCTTCTCGATGGAGAAGCCCGCCTTGGCGACAAGGAGGCCCTGTTCGAAGAAGACGCCGGTGTACTCGTTGATCGACAGCGAAGCCGCGTCGTACACGGTCGAGATGTTGACGACGTCCTCGACAGCCTTGACCACGGCACCAGCCGGGTAGATCAGGGCCTCGAAAACACCCGGCAGGATCGCGTCCACACCAGTCAGTTCCTGCCAGTCCGCCACGTACTCGACGTTGAGACGACGGTCCACGAAGTGCTGGGCGATCTGCGCGTCGGACACCGAGTCCAGAGCAGCCCCGTTGCGGCGGCTCATGTCGGCCCGGAAGACCTCCTTGACCCACTCCGGCAACTTGACCTCAAGCACGGTGTTGACACCGATGCTCCACTTGCGGCGCTCCTTGAGGGCGATGATGCTGAGCGCCTCAAGGGTGTCGGTGAACGACGGGCCGTAGCCGTTGAAGACCACCGGGTCGGCCAGCGCCACGATGTCGCTGATGATCCGCGCGTTGACCTTGTGGGCGTAGAGCACACCAGCGAAGCGCAGAGCGTCGGTGATGAGTTCCGGGTACGCCTTCTGCGTCAGGAACGGGATCTTGTAGCAGTAGCCGATGGCGTCGAGGCGGTGGTCCACGAAGTCCGGGCAGACGATGGTCTCGCAGGTCTTGACCTGACCAGCCTCGGCCTGAGCCTCCGTCTGGACGAAGCCAAAGTCATCGAGGGCCGTACCCTGCGAGGACCGGGCCGGACCCGTGGTGAGCAGTACGCCACCACGCGGGGCGCTGATCTCCGGGACGGTGATGAGACCGTCCACGACGTAGCCCGCGAGGAACGAGTAGACCGGCTCGGACGGGGCGCACCAACCAGCGGCGGTCAGAACCTCGGCGTCGTAGGTACGACGGGCGGTCTGGAGCGCGGCGTAGTCGTTGCCCGTGGACGCGACGAGCGCCTGCTCGAAATTCAGGTTGGCCTGAGCCACACCGAACTTGTGGAGCACCTCGTCGTTGCCCGTCTGCTTGCGAACAGCCATGGCCGCGCGCTCGTTGAACGGGTTGAAGCCCTTGACCCGGTTGCGCATGGCCAGCGCGAGGGCGTCGTAGCCCTCCATCTGCGCTCCCGTGGCGAAGCCCGGTACGTCTGCCGCTGCGGTGATGGTCACCGGCTGAACAGCCTTGACCGCCGGACGGGCAACCTTGCGAGCGACCGCCTTCGCGGGGTTGATCTTCTGCGAACCACGCGCAGATGCGGTCACGGTGGCCTCCTCAGTGGCCTCGATTGCGGTCTCCTCGGCGGCTGCCTCGGTCGTCTCAGCCGCTGCCTCGACAGCGGCGTCTTCGGTCTCCTCCGACTCCTCGGAGGCTTCCTCGGTCTCGTCGGTCTCCTCGGAGGCCTCTTCGGTCTCCTCGGCGGCAGCATCAGCGCCACCAGCGGTGAACGACTCGCGAGCGGCGGCGAAGTCCTGACCGGCCTTGTCGGCGGTGGCCTTGCGGGCTGCCTGCTCGGTTTCGATGTCGCGGATGCTGGCGACGAGGGTCTGTGCCTCGTTGGCCTGATCCACGGTCACCTCGCTCGGGTCGAGAGCGAAAAGGGTCTTGGCCTTCTCGTTCGCCTCGGTGAGTGCGGTGGCGAGTTCCTCGTTGGAGAGGCTCTGGATGTCCATTGGGTGCTCCTTCTGACCTGTAGTGGACGGATCGTACGTACGCCTGCACGTACGGAACGGCTCTGGGTCGAAGGCACCTTGGCTACTTCTTCGGAGCGAAGATATCACATGGTTTCTGGAAACCGCTACTAAACCGCTCGAATGATGAAGTTCAGCCCCAGATACGGGGGGAGTTCATTGAACGGGTTCGCGGCCCCTGTGCTACCAGACGGTCCTGTGAACGCTGGCACGTCGATGGAGTGAGCGTGAGCGCCTCCAGCGGTGCCACCCGAGGACGACACTGCCCCAGTCCCAGCGGCGTTCAGGTTCACGCCCGAGTCACCCTCGTTCGGGGAACGGTTGAGAGTATGGGAGTGAGTTCCACCAGATGCGGTGTTGAACGAAGCGTGGTCGTGGTCGATGGCATGGGTGTGGCCGACCAACTCACCAGCGGTCATCGTGTGGGTCTCCTCACCACCCGTCTGCGCAAGCGTGTGGGAGGTCGCACCCGGCGCTCCAGTAGCCACACCGACACCGAGCGGTACGCGACCACCCATGTTCGGCAGGTTGAAGTGGGTGCCGTCCACGCTTCCAAAGGACGTACCGATGGCAGCGAACAACCCCGGGTAGGAAGCGCGGACCAGAGACGAACCATCACAGAACGCCCAGCCAGTGGGAGGCGTCGATCCGGCGTAGGGAAGGACCACACCTACCGGAGTGCCCACCATGCCCAGAGCGGCCTGCACGAAGGCTGTGGTGGCCAGTGACTGGTCGTTGTCACCCGGGGCTGGCGTCGGCGCTGTCGGATTCCCAGTGAATGCGGGGCTGGCCAGCGGAGCCTTGAGTAGCAGAGCATTCGCCGTCGCCGTGCTGATCGGCTTGTTGAGGTCCGAGGTGTTGTCCACGTTCCCCAGACCCACGTCAGCCTTGGTGAACACGTTGTCGTAGGGCAGCGTGTTCCACGGAGTCACACCGTCGCCGGTCTTCTCCTTGCGCGTGTTGGTCTCGTAGCCCTTCTCGCCCAACTGGAGGACAGGGTTGTCTGCTGTCCAGTTGGCCGAGGTGTTGCGACGCGTCCTGATGTGAGTCACTAGGACCACCCTCCGTCTACTCCGTCATCGCTGGTGTACGACGAAGACCCGCCGTCAACAACATCCACGCTGGTGTACGACGAAGACCCGCCGTCGATCGAATCGTACAAGGCTTGAGCGCCACACTGGGGAACTGGGGCACTGTCCAGTAGGAAGGTGGTCCAGTGGGTGTGCGAGCCAATGGGCTTGCCCAGCCGTGGGTAGATGGGATCAACTGGCGTCGGCGTGCCACCGAACGGGGACGACCCGAAGGGATCGACACCGAAGCCCAACCCAACCGGACCAGTTGGTGTGACAACCCGAGCCAAGCAGGCGTTGACAGCCGACTCATCCCAGCCACTCTCATCCCACCCGGACATGTCCCAGCCATCGCCAGACCAGCGCAGCGAGTACGGACCGTAGCCCCAGCGGCTCATACGGTAAGTCTTGGCCGCGCCCACTGTGAGATCCACACCCGTGTTGGTGTAGTTGAGGCTACTCATCCGACCGCCCCGCAGACGAGGGAACAGCGTGTAGCCGTACTGGTAGCCATCGACCGGAACATCCAACTTCGACCATATCTCCATGGCGAAGTTCGACACGGGCATCTTGGAGAGGAAGTCGTTTCCAGAAACATCTCCCGTGGCGTTCAGGACCACCGGCTGCCCGGTGAGAATCGAGATCAGATCCGGGTCCACACCACACAGGTCCAGATCAACGCCATAGCCCATGGTCCGGGGCTTGCCCCGAATGAGCACGCGGCTGAAATCGTTGTCGTTGCGAACCAACTCGTTCGACTGGTCCTCCACGATCTCGCTGATCGCAGCCTTGATGATGCCCGAGGTGACTACGACTGACCTGTCACCTTCGACCGGAGCGCCTCGGTGGTCGAGCATGGTGAACCGAGCGACCTTGCCCCGAACCATCGAGTAGCACTTGGTATCCATGGCTTCACGGTATCCGCTCGTTCATCGCACGAGAGACTCGACTGGCGTACTTGGCGTGCCATGTTTCCAGCCCGTGAACCGAGTCCGACTGGTAGTCGCTGGTCCCATCACCGGGCGTAGCCGTCCCAGCGGAGCCAAGGATGATCGGAAACGTTTCACTCGGAATGATCGAGATGACCCGGCCATCGGTGAACTGCGCTGCCATGGCCTTCGTGGCTGCCGAGTACATGGCCAGAGCCTGCCGACCGACATTCTGATATCCCGAGGTGGAGTTGGCCGGGTTGAAGGTGCTGTAGCAAGCGTCAGGGAACAGCGGAAGCGCGTTCAGCGTGATCCATGGCGGGGTGGGGTTGCGCTTGAGCCAGCAGTTGAACACCAGCCGGTCACCGGAGTTGCCGGTGTGGGTGATCACGATAGTGTTCGTGCCAGCGGGCATGCCCTCAATCGGGACGGCCATCTGGCAGAACTTGTAGATCGGGTAGGCCGTGCTGAACAGGCCTCCACCACCGGCTGTGCTGACGATCTGGTTGTGGGTGATGCCGAAGTTCGTCTTGGTGACCAGTGGTGGTGTACCGGAGATCGGGTCGTTCTTCGTGCTGTCCGTCATAAACGTCACGTTTGTCGGGTTGTAGGTCACACCGTTGACCTTGATCGAGTACGTCGCACCTACAGTGCTGTTCGCGCTGTTGTCCTCACCCACGAGGATGATGTCAAGAGCGCGCTCAGTCGTCGTGATGGTGACGGTGCTACCGGGGACGGTGCTCAACTTCGCCGTACCGACCGTGCTTGTCTGGCTACCCGGAGAGCCACTCACAGTGCCACCGTGGTAGCCGAGGCTGGTGGGTGAGGTCCACGTCCCGCCGTAGGCGAGAGAAGCGTCTCCCACGTCCTGCACCGACAGGGATCGAGCGAGCCGGATCATCGCATCGACAGCCAGTACCGCCGACTGGCGCACACGCGCGGTTCCAGCAGCCCATGTGGCCTCGTTGAGGAAGTCGTTGCCCCAGTGGTCCATCAGCACTAGCCCCGGGGCCGTGTGAGCCGCCAGCCACGCCGACCAGTTGGGGGACTGGTTCAGGGAGAACGTGTCACCGTTGACCGCCTGTGTGGGCACGATGGGCGTTCCGTACATGGCCGAGCAGATGTCTTCGGTCCATGCGCCACACATGGCGAAGTTCATGGTCGAGGAGTTGTTGCCGTTGACCGCATTCTGGATGCGAACGTTCCATGGCCGCTTGGTGTTGTACCCCTGATTCGCCTCAGGACGAGACACATCTGCCATCAGCGATGGGCCGTAACTCAGCACTGGAAGGCCGACCAGCGTCGAGGGAACCTTCTCCATCTCAGCCAGAACACCGGCCACCGGACCGAGCGAGAACGAGACTCCCATGCAGCGCGCGTTCTGCTGGAGTTTGAATGTCTCGTACTGCGAGGCGACGTTCGTTCCACAGTCCCACACGCTGGCACTCATCGGGTTGTTCAGCGAGCCGTTCGCGGCCTGAATCGTCTGCCGGATCGTTGCGCCCGTCTGCACCGTGGTCAGTAGAGCAACACCCGATCCAAGCGTGGAGGCGGTACGACCAGCGGCGGCGAAGACCTTGCAGTCGTTCGGCCCGGGGATCAGGGAGGGACAGCGCATGTTCTCGCTGTTGACCTGCTCGGTGTCGATGGAGTCCCAGCAGGTAGGACGGATGGATACCTGTCCCACGTTCTGGTAGACGCCGATGACTCCACAGGCTGCGTCGGTGGATGCACTCAGGTTGACCGTGAGGACCGCGCCGGGGTCACCGGACACCAGTCGCTTGGAGTACAGAGTCAGGACGGTGGTCTGGGAGCCATCAGTCTTGGAGCCTGCCTGACCAGTGGCAGCGCCCGAGTAGGGCGAGTCTCCGAACTTCGTCCATCCACCTGAGCCTGTGCCGGACAGGGACGACACGTTGACGCCAGCACCAGAGGTGAGGACCAGTACCGCCCAGTCTCCAATGACCGCGCCAGCGGGCACCGTGACCGTGAAAGAGCCACCAGAGGCGTTGCCGGTGCCTCCAGTAGCACCGTTGCGGTACGAGGGTCGAGTCGGGGTGGCACGCTTCTTGTAGACACTCTGGCGTAGCAGGGTGCTCACGTTGCGTCACCCGAAACGATCCACTCGTTGGACCCCCGGTTGCGGATCACCAGAGTGCTGTACTGAGCGCGAGTCGTCAGGGACGAGGCGTAGCGCAACGTGACGCCAGCGGCGGGAGCCAGTGTGACCTGACCTGCTCCGTACTGGAGCACCTGAATGACTGTGCCGGTCGGGAATGCCACGGTCGAACTGTTCGGGATGGTGATGGTGACAGCCGAAGCGTTGGTGGCCTCCACGACCTTGCCAGCGTCCCCGAGGACCAGTGTGTAGGTCGTGCCACTCTGCGCGTTGGCGTTGATGACCGTGGGGATCACATTGCCCGTGATCGCTCCCCATGCGCCACCCGACTTCGGGCCGTAGGTGTCACCTGTGGAGGTGTTGATCGCGTAGTCACCGTTGGCACCGACGCCAGAGCCCGGGACACCAACCGTCAGGAGCAGGTTGGAGCCATTCGTACCGTTCGACCCAGCGGGGCCAACCAATGACGTGAAACCTCCGGGCCACACACCAGCGGCCTTGGGGCCGTAGATCCGGTTGTTGGTTGTGTCGATCCAGAAGTCCCCGTTGTTGCCGCCAGAAGGTGCTCCAGAGCCGTTCAGGACCGTGTTGCCATTGGTCCCGTTCGTACCGTTCGTGCCGTTGGTCCCGGCTGCGCCCTTGATGTTCGTGATCGCTGCGCCCCACGAGCCACCAGACTTGAGGAAGATGTCCCACGTCGTGGTGTTCAGATAGTAGTCACCATTGACGCCGGTGCCACCGCTCGGAGCACCAGATCCCGAGTACCACGTCGATCCGTTCGTGCCGTTGGTCCCGTTCGTGCCATTCGTACCGTTGGTGCCATTCGTACCCGGAAGGGTGACGTAAGTTCCCGGCCACGCCCCAGCGGCCTTGGGGCCATAGAGTCGGGTGTGAGTCGTCTCCATCCAGAAGTCGCCATCAGCGCCATCTGAGGACAGCGGAGCGTTCGGACCATTCTTGACTGAGGAGCCATTGAAGCCGTTGGTCCCGTTGGTCCCGTTCGTGCCGTTGGTCCCATTGGTGCCATTCGTTCCAGCGGCGCCTTGGGGTATACCCATGTCGATGATCTGGTGCGGTGGAGTGCCGTGGATGTTGACGGTGGCCGACGAGCCCGGGGCAAGTGTGGTGATCGTCCCCGGTGTCAGATCATAGGAGCCCGAAACGACGCCCGCGATCTCTGTGTCGGTGTACGCCTTGGAGTCGGCTAGTGCCTGAGCCCCTGTTGCGTCGATGTACTCCTGAACCAGATCACCATAGGGCTCCTCGCCCTTGATGGGGAACGCTGTCATCAGTTGCCCTTCACCGCGTAGGAGCCACCGGCTCGCATCGTCTTCGCCTTGGCCTGAATCTCCTGCGGGTAGATGACAGTCTCCGACCCGTCGGTACTGGTCCACACGTACTGAGTGGTGGTCCGCTTCTTACAGCCGCACATCCCAGCCCTCCTTCAACCGGGAGAAGCGTACCTCAGCGTCGCTCTTGGCCAGTGCCTGAATGAGGTCACCGGGGCTCGGCTCGCACTCGCCAAGACCATGAGCCGAGGCCACCAGAGCCAGTACTTCGCCGTTGTCATCGAAGACAGCCGAGGAACGCATGACTGGGAAGCCGGGGACATTGACAGTGAGCAAAGTACGCAAGGCTCCGCGAATCCACTCACCACTCACTTGACCGCTCGCCTCGATGGTCGTCAGCCAGTCCTCATCCATGGTGGGCAGCACCACACCGGAGAACCAGATGCCTCGGTCGTCCTGACCCAACGTCACAGCAGCCCACGCGTTGCGCAGGTCATCGAAGTGAGCCTGCGTCGGACCCTCGCTGAGCAACTGCTTCGCGCCCCGGTGAGCCACGCCGTAGGTGATCAAGCCGGTCTTGAGGTAGCCCTCGTCGGTCTTGGTCCGTCCGAGGTGGAACTCCGGGAAGCCCTTGTAGTCCTCAGGGACTTCGACGCACGTGCCGGTCTTGCCGATGTGGCACACGCCCCACTCGCCCGCGTAGCCGTAAGTACGTCGGAAGCCGTACTCGTCCGGCTCCTCGATGACGAGAGCGTCAGTGTCCGGGTGGTACGTGAAGTATTCAGCCGGAGGCAGAACACGCGCCTTCGGAGAAGCGGTGAGGACAAGGTTAAACGTCGCGTAGTCATCCTCGTCCAACGACCACGTTTCCGGCAGGAGCGACGTCGCTCCGAGTGCCGCTGCGCGCTTGCGGATGTGAGCCTTCGCGGCAGCGGGGTCCTTGGCTCGACCGATGGCTCGGATCGCGTTCTTGAGGTCCTGAACGTTGTCGATGGGGAACGAACCGTCAGGAAGCGCCTTGCCGGACTTGGCCAGATCGTCACGCTGAGCCTCGGTGTAGTCCTTGAACGCAGCAGCGGTGAGGACATCAGTCCATGCCTCGTTGGCCGATGCGTGCTCGGAGCCACCCTCGGTGCCCTTGGCCGCTCGGTCCATCTTCGCGTGGGTGGAAGGCCAGTAGCCGAGCGCGTCGAAGTGCCACTGAGCGATGATCTGGTTCAGGTATCGCATCTTGTCCGGGCTGTGCTCTGCGATCTCTTTGCCGATCAACGCCTTGGCGCGAGCGAAGTCGCCGGGAGTGCCCCAACCAACCTTGTCGTACCCCGGCTGACCCTTCTCGGTCCAGTAGGCGTGGATGCGGTCAGTCGCCTTCGGGTTCGTACCCCATCCAGCGCCTCGACCGAACGTCAGGTTGCCACTGGCGACCATGGTGGCCTCGTCGTCAGTGCCCTCGACCGGCATGTCCGGGTGAGGACCGAGAGCGATGTAGGCCTCAGCGAACGCCGGGATCGAGACAATGCAGGCTCCGGAGATACGACCCTTGTCGAACCACCGGCCATCACGCTCCACCGAGGTCTTCACGTCCATGTTCGGCTTGTCAGCGTCGATGGACACGCCGTACCGACCGAAGTGCTGGAGCAGGTCAACGACCTCATCGGCTTCCGGACTGGCCATCATCCGGCCTTCCCAGTGGATCATGCCGTCCTTGCGCATGAGCCGGTCGATGGAGGTGGTCGTGGCAGCGTTACTGTGACCGCTGTCAGACCACTTCTGCCATGTCATTGGCAGTGGAAGGGGGCGCGCAGTCAGCGCCTCGACCCCGAAGCCACGACCATCGCCCGATTCAACGTCTTCGGGGGCCAAAATGCCGTGAACGGGGATGGAATTCGCCGCGATGGCCCCGAAATCGGTCTCGTCGCCCATATCCGTCTCCTGCTCAGTGTCTTGGTTTCCAGAAACCAGATCCCAGTCGAAATCGTCCATCTCAGGGCGCAAATTGCTCATCTGCTGTGCCCCATCAGGCGAAATCCATGCTACTGCCTGCACTTCACGCGTCGGAGACCAGTTATCGAGCGAAAATTGGGTCGGAGTGGCGTAGATGAAGCACTCGTAGATGCCATTGTCGGCCTGGTAGACCCCAATGACGGTGCCTTGGGGCACTCCGTATCCAGTCTCCTCGGTGAACTCCCTCTGAGCGCCCTGCCACGGGCTCTCACCGGCCTCCAGACCACCTCCGGGCATCTCCCACGTCTCCTGAACGGCGGGATCGTCGGTCTCAGCGAAAGCCCGCTGGGTCATCAGGACGTTTCCGGTGTCTTCTGCGACCACACAGAGGCCCGCGAAGGTGATCCCGTCACCCATTCCGGCGTAATGGATCGCTCGCAGGTCATTCTCGGTCCAGTAGTCAGCCACGGAGGACTCCCATCAAGTCGCTGTGTGCGTACGGACGCTGGTTGTTGTAGAGATCCGCGCAGAACGCGCCCATCTTGGCTGTCAGATCACGCAATTCCGCCGCACTGGCACCATCGAACACGGTGGCGGCGAGTGAGAAGTCGAAGTCAGAGGCTGACCAACCCGTGTCAGACAACGTGGCCGTGATGTGAGCCATGTGCGCCGGGGTCGTTCGGTCCTTGTCCCGTCCCCGTCGCCCGTCGTTCAGCAGACGATTCCCGGCCTTCTCCAGCGCACGGAGAACCAATGCCTCGCACTTGGCCTCCCGAACGGCGTACGGAGCCGCTGAGTGATCGTGCTGCTCAGTGGGCTTGCCGTCCGCCTTGGGGTGAGTCTCCAGTGACGGCGCTCCGTTGCCATTTGAGATGCCCTTGGGTGCCGGGTTTCCAGAAACCGCCGGACCAGAGCCGTCCTCGTAGCCTCCTGCGGCTCCGGGCAGCGGCTCCAGTTCCAGATCCACGCCGAGTACCTTGAGTGCGGCCTGAATTTGCTCAGGTGCGACCGTTCCCGTGGCAACCTTGTTGGTCAGCCACGTCTGGTACTCCTGCTTAGTCATCATGTCGGTGTCTGGGTCGAAGCCATTCTCCTTGAGCGCTACTGCGGCCTTGAGAACACCTCGGTCGTACCACTCCAGCGCCTCCTTGGAGCGATCCTGCTTGAGGCGCAAAGTAGCCGTGTCATAGCCGACCACCTTCTCGGTGTTCTCCACGACCGAGCGCAGGTAACCAGAGGTGAGGCTGGATACGAAGATGTCCAAAGCGGGCTCGATGTGAGTCGAGATCGTCTGCTCCTCGTTGGCCCACATACCCCAGTGGTTCACCGAGCCCGTGGTGCCACGTCCCGAGCCGCCACCAATAAGGCCGGATGAGCCCAGCACCTGCTCCGGGGGCAGATCCATGCCGAGCGCGAAGCGACGGATCGCATCGCTACGAAGGATCATCGCCTTGTCGTCAATCGTTGACCAGAACTGGATCAGTTTCTTCTGGTCGATGGCCGTCAGTGCCTCGGGGTTCGCCATGACGATGCTCGGGAAGGCGACCTCATCAGCGTCGAGGAAGTCCATCGAGGCGTTGGCGAGGCTCAACATGAACTGCTCGGCCTCGTTCATCAGAGCGATGGCCTCAGCGCCACCCTCCACGGCGTCAGCCGGGGGCGGTGGGAAGGTCAGGTTCTCCGGAAGGAACCAGACACCAGCCGACATGAGACGGGCGCGAACCTGAGTGAAGATGTGCTTACTCAGGTACTCGATCTCACGCAGGACCGGCAGCAGAGCCCGGAAGGACGACCATGCCTCGCGGCGGTCCTCGGGGTCTGGGTTCCACAGTCGGATCACCGGGTCGTCAGGTGCCAATTCGAGGAAGATGCCATTGTCATGGCGAACTCGCCACGTCTTCCCGACCTTCTGGATCTCGGTGACCGCGACGATCTCCCAGATGTAGGTGTTCGGGTTGAGCGCGTCGATCTCGTCCAACTGCTCCTCGTAGTCGGGATCGAACGGGTCCAGTGTGCCGACCTGCTCCAGCAGGTAGTCATCCCACTTGAGGTAACCCTCCGGCGGCGGTACGAAGTCAGGGTCGGTGTCCACGCGCTCCCGAGCCAGCAGGTAGCACTCCCCGGCCACGGTGTAGTGGAGCATGTAGTCGCGGATCAACTTGGATCGCTCGCGCACGGTTGGTGCCAGTGCCATCAGCGCCTCGACCTCGGGACCGCTGTCAATCCACGTCACTGATCCACCCGGCAGGGCTGTGGGCTCGGTGATGCCGATGGCAGCCCTTGCGGCCATGGCGGCGAAGATCGTCACCGCGTAACGGGCCTCACCACAGATGTTGACCTGCCGGTAAGCCTCGATCTGCCACGGCTTGGCGATGGAGTTTCGGTCGGTGTTCGGGTTCGACGGGCGCTGCGGGCGATAGATCGCCGTGCTGCCTGCCATCGCAATAGGCGGAGCCTTACGGACAGCGGCTGCCGGAGCCTTCGGACGGGCCATCAGTCCTCCACCTCGTCGTTGTCACCGTCGTGAACCATGATGATCGCGGCTACGTACGATGCACCAAAGACAGCGTTGACGAGTAGCCACACGGTATTCCAGTGGGAGTAATACCCCCACAGAACGATGGCCACAGTGACCCAGAAACTCATACAGTAGCCGCAGTACGCGAGCAGTTGCCATGAGCGCCTCATCGGGGTCTTGTCAGTCCACTCAATGAACTCGTCGCGGACCCACTTGATCGGTGGGAAAGTGTCGAACGTCAGCAGGCGGGTCACCCGCGCTGCGCTCAGGATCGTGATGATCGCAACAGCGACCCACTGGAAGTTACTCAACGCTGGCTCCTCGGCACAGGTATCTGTTCTGGTGAACACAGGGTAGCCGACGCTCGGCCATTCAGGTGAGCGGCGTACGGCACGAACCTCGGATTTCGGGCCATCTCATCGAGGATCAGTTCTTGCTTCGCTGTGTCTGCGGTACTGCGTACGACCGAGGTGATCTTGCGGCGTCTGGACACCAATGAGCCTACGGCTTCTCCGGGCTGGGGCATGTCCTCGCAGTACCAGTAATTGCGCGCTCCCATGGCGTTACGCCCGTCCGGACCCTGCCCCGCGTTGTCGATGGGTGCCACGTACCAGTCCGGCGTTAGACCCATGATGTGGAAACGCCTGCTCCACTCGACGTGCTCGTGGCCCCCGGTGCCGAAGGCCTCGACCATGCCACCTACGGCGACGACTCCACCCCATGTGGAGTAGAGCACTGACCCCCTTGGCCAGTCCCATGTCGAGTAGGTCTTGCGCGTCGAGAAGCGTTTGTGAGCGCCCCAGCACACCATCGAGTGCTGGATACCCACCTCACTCATCCTGATGTGTTTGTCCAATGATGCCGCTCGCAGAGGGAAGGCATCGTCGTCGCTGAGGAACAGGTGGTCCACGCTCAGGTCCATGAGCAGTTCAAGCCCCGTGTTCTTGTTGACGGCTACGCCCTGTCTACTGTCACTGGCCCGATCAACCGGCCTGCCGCACTGGTACACCGTGGCGTAGTCGCCTACCAGAGACAAGACAGCCTCAGCGTCGAACTCCGACCCATCTACCGTGACGAACAGGGGCCCATCGAAGGCGGCGCGCCACGCCTTGACCGAGGTTTCCAGAAACCCGAGCCGGTGCTGTTGGCCAGTGGTGCTGATCGCTACGCCAATCATCTGGTCACCACCCTGAACTGTCTGCCACAGTGCCGGTACTCGATCTTCTTGCCGTGCTGGGAGAAGATATCCATGATCTCGTCACAGAAGGGGCACTTGGCTACCAGATCGAGTGCTACCTCACGACCCTCGTGCTCGATGTCCACATGTGCCTTGACCAGACCCATCGGAATGTCTCCAGCGGGAATCCAGTCGCACTCACGGCACTTGAGCACCCACTTCGGTTGTCTCATGCCTCGGCTCCCTTGGTAGTGACTCGCCAGACGACCCCGATCATCAGGACCAGTAGCCAGACAGCCATCAGAGTCATCTTCACCAGCCACGCTGCTATGACCACCAACAGGACGATCAGCCTGAGCAGAAGTTCCAACATAGTGTGACACACTATCAGACGCTACCTGCCAAAATTCCTTTTCTTGAGCGCCTTGAGCGCGTCCCGCTGGGTCGCCATGGCAGTGCCGTACTTGATGCCCTTCTCCAAGTTCTTGATCGCCCAGACCAGTGCGTCCACGCGGTTAGGCGAGGGGAACTTGCCGCCCCGGCTCTTGGGCACCCACATGGTCTGCTCAACCTCCAGCGCCGACAGGTCGCCATACGCTGTCGGAGACACTACGTGTGTGACCCGATGTTGCTCGTACTTGCCCACGGTCGGTTCAGCGCGAGTCTCCTTGGACAGCACAGCGTGTTCCAGCAGGATCCTGTACTCCTCACCGTTCTCATCCTTACCTTCGGCGGGATGGAGTTTCGCCCAGTCCTTGAGGGTCTGCCGCACCATGTCGCCACCGAAGTTCTTCTCCACGATGATCCGGTTCGCCCTGATCAGCCTCGCGGTCTTGTAAACGCGCTCGGCCCACTCCGCAGGAGAGCCCTTGAGAGTGCCGTCAGCCAGCACGTAGAACTGACCGTCACCACTATGTATTGCTCCGCAACCTATGATGCCCGTTGCGTCACTCCTCGGTCCCTTGGAGCCAGCCGGGTCAACAGCCAGCACCCGATCGTCCATGGCGTCCAGCAGGTTCTGGAACTCGACCGCGCCGACGTGCTCGTGGACATACATGTCGTCGTTCCAGAACGCACCCTCGACATCTCGCAGGACCTCGCCGTGCAACTCTTGGCGACCCATACGGGTGCCCTCGTACCGCTTCTTCATGTCCTTGATGTAGTCCGCCGACAAGTTCGCCTTGTTCGCGTAGGTACTCACCCGGCGCATGGTGACGTCCTCGTCGTCCTCCATCATCATCACCCACGGGGTGGACGTCGGAGTCGATGTCACCAAGATATGGATGGGGTTACCGGGCGTCTCGATACGGGTGGCCAGTTTGAGGTTCATCCACGCGGTCTCGATCTCCGCCATGAATGCACCCTCATCGACCCATGCCGCACCGACGTTGATAGACCTGATGTTCTCTGGTTTCTCTGCGCTGAACAGGTAGGTGGTTGTGCCGTTGGGCCAGACCAGAATGTCCTTGCTCGCGAAATACTCGGGCATGAACTCGGGGTGTGCGGTCTCCATGATGCGCTTGACGTGGGTGTTGACCAACTCAGTACCACGACGACCCAAAATGAGCGTATCTACGCCCTTGCGGTGGTTGTGGTGGATGAACTGGGAGCCAGTCTCAGTCTTACCGGTGCCTCGACCAGAAGACAAGTACAGCACCCACGGCTTGCTCCATGGCAGCAGGCGCTGGTCGGGGCGGGCGTGATTGTGCTGCCACGCGGGGTCATCATCATGGGGCCAGCGCGGGTGCTCCCCGAGCCGGTTGCCCTCGTCATCTTCCAAGTACCGAGAGCCGGGACAGGTCGAGAACTTGCACCAGAAGGGTCGCCAGCCGCTGTTCTTGACCCTCAGCAGGCGCTCGGCTACGGCCTGTTGGTCCTCAGGACTCAGGGTCTGGAATTGCTTCTTGACAGCGCTATCTGTCTTCACTCCCAGCCCTCCAACAGGTGTGCGGGTCCCGGTGACTCCGACACTTCACGCAACAGTACCGATAGAGGTCCATCCCGTGCTCACAGATCGTCTTCACGGTATAACTCCCTCAACCACTTACGGTACTCACGACGCCACTTCCACTTGCATTCTCCGGGCATCGATGCGGGTAGCCCACACTTCGTGCAATAGACGCACCCCACGTCCACCCAGTTGTGCCTCATAGTGCTTCCTCATCAGTGTCGTCTTCGATGCGGTTTCCAGAAACTTCCAATTCCAGCGCTGACTGCTCCACGAGGTCTTCGACCAGTTCAGCGTCAACGATGTCGAACACGTCCAAGTCATAGTCGAGACCGTCTTGCCTCGACAGCGCTGCCACAAGTTGTTCGACTGCTTCTGGTGCCGCCTTGACCTCGATCTCTTGCTGCACGGGTGCAGCGGCACCGTTCAACTTGACCATCTCGGCCAGAATCTTGATAGCCCTGTCCTGAGACGCCAGTTTCTTGTCGAACCCGGCTGCGGACAACTTCTGGGTGGTGTCCTTGTCGGTCGCGTCCTCCCAGATCGCTTCCAGCAGTTCGCTGTACTTCTTGTTCGCCCAGTTGCGCACATACAGCCGCAGTGCAGGCTGGGACTTGATGTAGCGCGCGGTGTCGCGCTGCAACATCTGGTCTACCTCGTCGGGCGTAGATCCTATGGAGGTAGCAATCTCGGCCAGTGTGTAGCCCCCTATGTAGAGGTTCACGATCTGGGCTAGACGCAGTTGCTCAGCCCTACTCAGTCGGTCCCGTTCAGCCTTGTTCTTCTGCCGCGTTATCGCGGCTTTTTGAGATGGTGTGAGTTGTACTGGCTTCTTCGTGGCAGCGTTAATCTGCTGATACTTGTCGGTCAGACCGCTCATGGGTTATGCCCCAGCGGGGTTGTGCTGTGCTGCTAGAGCGTTTGCCCTGCGGGCCTGCTTCTTGCGCGCAGAGATCACCCGGTCCACACAGTCGCGGACTGCCTCAGAACGGCTCGCACCGCTTGCAGCGGCGAGAGCGTCCAATTCAGCGGCTTCGTGCGCGGTGAAGCGCACAGTCACAAAGACTGAGCGGGGATCAGAGGTCGTCGGCCATGCCATGTCGTATACCGTACCACAGCATGGTTTGGGCGGGTTTCTGGAAACTCTACTTTTGGGTATAGGCAGATCAAAGCCCCCGGCTCCCAGAGGAACTACGCTCCCTAGTTCTGTGCAGACTCTGGACTGGAGATGCCGGGGGCTTATCTCGCGAGCCGGAGCAGTGGCTCGGTCCCAGAATTGTATCACAACATGTGGGCCCTCATATCGTCATACAGTATAACAACATAGTTTCCAGAAACTGTATTCTCTCAAACAGTGTAATACGGTATAACAACATAGTTTCCAGAAACCACATATCTCCCGAATACAGGCTTCGTTACTCATGACGGTCGCGTTACGACCTTGCGCAGTAAGGGGTACCGGCCATACCTTTGTTTCACCAGCCCACGCGGGCAGGAAATCCAACAGATAGGCGAGACCATGAGCAAGAACTCCACCCCCCGCGACAACGCCAGCACCAGCCTGACCTCGACGCTGCACCCCGACGTGCGAGCGTCGCACATCACCACGATCACCGAACTCGGACGCGCTGTGTCCACGGTCGGTGCGGCCAGCGACATCGCAGAGGCTGTGTTCAACGCGATGCCCGACACCTACGACTGGACTGCCAAGCACGGCAAGTCCACTGCGTTGACGGTGGCCGTGCACGTGTGGGCAACCGGCACCGACGACACCGCAGCGTGGCCGCAAATGACGCGCCCCAGCGGTGAGGCGGACGGCAAGCGTGTACGCACGCACTACGCGGTCGGCGTGGATGCCATCGCCAAGCACCTGCGCAAGTTGGCTGGCACTGCATCGGCCAAGGAAACCGACTGGCTCGGGCTGGCTGTGTCCGCTGCCATGAACGCTTCCAACAATGGGGTGGACCTGAGCGTCATCGTGCACGCGATCGTCAACGCCCTGCCGGAGACCGGCGACGATGACGCTGCTATGGCTGAGGCTGTGGTCGAGGTCATCCGTACGCGCACTGTGCTCGCACTGGCTGTGTGACTGACCTAGCCCGGTGTGCGACAGTCGCATACCCACACACCGGGCCGTACACATCCAAGGAGACGGCAATGAACGGTTGGGAAGTACTAGCGGCTCTGAGCGGACCGTTTCTTACGCTCGCTGCGCTCGGGGCAGGCTTGGCGTACACACATCACCATGACACACACCCGAAAGGTCGACACTGTGACTTGCCGTGGGTTTCTGGAAACTAGCGATCTGAGCGTCAACTAGGTCACCGTGGATGGGGTCATGGCCGATTTTGATGGGGCTCTGGTGAGCCTAGATCGGTGTACTGCCTAAACCGTGACACGCTCGCCAGTGGCCTTTTAGGCCGCTTGCGGTCACGATCCTATCCACCCTGTCAACCCATATGCGACAGTCGCATGTCAGTCATTTCACCAAAATACGTACTCGGGCCCGGTAGTCAGACGTAGGGCCGCAAGTCGGATCTCAGGTCCCCGAAGTTGTCGGCGGTGTGGTCGGGTGCTGCTGCGGAGTATCCTCGCCTCCCCCGCACCGCCGCTTCGCGGTCGATCCGTTCGCGGCCACCTCCATTCGGAGGCTGGCCTAATCGGCACAACGAAAGTCTAGCATGCTCTGTCAAGCATTCTGAGGCATGGTGGCACAGAGGCATAGGATGGTGTAGGGTGTCCAGTATGAAAGAAAACGAACACATGACACAGATCCGTACCCGCGTACCGGATGACATCTACGACGCATTAGCGGCTCGCGCTACCTTGCACGGGACGTCTATCGCCGGTCACATTCGCGACGTGCTGACGGCCTCTGTCAAGGTCACACGTTCGCAGGCAAGCCAGTGGGACGACGCTGAACGTGCCCAGTGGATCGCATGGTCGGACGGTGTGTGCGCGGACAAAGACAAGCGGAATTGGAGAGCGCGTGTTGACTCCGTGCTGAGGGCTCAGGGCGTAGCGCTGCCACTACTCAAGGAGGGTGACGCGGACTCGATGATCGAATGGGCGTGCGCAGTGCACCCGCACACTCGGCTCAAGGGCAGCAAGATCGTTCCGCCGAGGTACAAGAAATGAGTGGCCTTCGGGGTGTGTGGTTGCAGGTGGATGAGGATGTGTACTTTGACCTGCTGATCGAGGCTGGTCAACGTCGCATGGCCATTGGAATGGTCCTACAAGAAAGACTGTTGGATCAGGGGTACGACTTCTTCAAACGCCCTGAACCGCCCAAGCCCGAGATTGACGACCTCGACGGACCACTCCCCGAGGGCTACGAGATCGACGAAGAGACTCTGTAGTTTCCAGAAACTCCACATGCGACGAATCGCATATCCAACAGAAAGTGAGTAGGACAATGACCGTACGAGTTTCAAGCCGAGGCTACGAGGTGGCCGAGAAGATCCGTGACCGTGTTGGGTTCCAGACGCACGGCGCGCTCAACGGCGAGGAATGGCCGCTGGTCACTCGCTGGCACTCAGGCCGACTGGCCGGTGATGACCTGCTGGCCTTCTACGCCACCATCGAGAACTCGGTGATCGACTACATCGTGTGGTCCTACAACACGCCCATTGCGTGGCACACCCCGGACGGTCAGTGGTACAAGGTCGCGCAGAAATTCTCACCGACCACGTCGGCACATCAGGGTCGGCTCTACTTGGCAGGTCAGTCGTGAGCAAGATCAAGTGCGCGCACTGTGGCGAGACGCGGCGTACGTGGTCTCTGTGGCGCGGGTTCGCCATCGTGCCGGGAGCAGACGTGCTCTGCTGCCTGCTGCCCGAGCGAGAGTTGTCTGGCAAGACCTACAACCGCGTACTCATGGAAATGGGGCAGTGACATGGCCGCTCAGGTGGCTCACTACGCCGATACAGACAGTCACGGCCATGTGTTCAGTGCGTGCAAGGGGGAGCGGGTGGCTCGAATGACGTCAATTCCCTCTCTCGTCACGTGCTTGGCCTGCAAGGAACTGGGGTTCGGGAAATGATCGGTTTGTGGATTCTCGTAGCACTCATGGTCGGTCTGGCCATGGGCTGGCTCATTGGCTACTGCCAGCGGGAGAATGACCTGATCGGACAGGTACGACACAGGAGTTTACTTGGGTTGGCCTCGCACCCTGAGACGGCCATGCGCGAGGACGAGGGTTGGTTCGGTCTGGAGGACGTGCGACGGTCGCATGCCACTGGCATCGACTCAACCCTGCTGTTTCCGGAAACCCCGTACAACGAGGCTGACTGGCCGGTGTATCCCGAATTTCCGTGCGCCCTGTGCGGCAAGGATGGGCACCGCGAGGCACAGTGTCCGGACAAGCGGCTTAAGGGTGTGCGACCGTCGCACATCTCAGAGTTGCTGGTGGTCCACAAAATGGTGACGCTCACCGAGGCAGGCAACATGTTATGCGGTGCTCCAGTAACCTTTGGCCCGGGAACGTTCTCAACGATCATTGATGACCTCGTGACCTGTATCGACTGCCGCACGCTGTTGCAGGAGGAGAACCATGAGTAAGCACCGGGCGGTAACCCCAGACTTTTCTTCGCAGGCCGACTGCAACGGTACGTGCATGGTGCCTTTCACGAACGACTTTCGGTGGCGAGAAAGGTTTTGCCCGAGGCACAAGCCGAACGGCTACGCCCGGTGGTCCGCCAAGCACAGAGGAGAGCCCCGTGCCAACCGCTGAGTGCCTCACCTTGCCCATGGACGTAGTGAGCCGCGCGGAGTTTCCCTACGCCGTAGCGCTGACCGATCAGTGGGGGATCACGACCTACGATCTGTTCAGTGACCGGCTCACGGCCAACCTCTGGTACGACATTGCCCGTGAGGTTCTCAGTGACCTGTCTGCGACTGCCGTCGCCATGTATGTGGCGCTTGACGCACGCGGTGAATGGGAGAACCACCCTGCGGTCCCCGGTTGGCGTAAGGTCGCTTTCTTCAATCTTCACTAGTTTCCAGAAACCGTATTCCCGAAGACACTGCTCAACAGATAGGAAAGACAGATGACGCACAACAGGCATTACGAAGTGAAGTCGGTTCGCAACCAGCGGTCCAAGAATCGTCACTACTACTTCGCTCGCAAGGTCTCGCCGCTGCCCGGGTTGATGAAGGACCCGTGGCTGCCCATCAGTCGCGAGCAGTTCGACCGGATGCTCCGTGACGGAGCCATCGACGTGACCCCGAAGGAGGTCTGAGGCATGAACAACAAGATCGTGACAGTGGCGAACTACGCGGACTACGACTACATCATTGTCAACGAGGTACGTTTCCGCGTGATGGGTTGCCCGGGTTCGTACACCGTGGACCTGTGGACGGGTACGGGTGTGTTCGGCTGGTCCGAGGTATTCGTGACCGACCACGACGAGGCAGAACAGGCCGCTGAGGCTGCCTTCCTGCTCCTCTACGGCCCCATCGCGTACCCGAAGGAGGTCTGACATGCGACAGTCGCACGTTCTCCCTGTCCTGATCCTGTCCGCGCTGGGTGGTCTGATCGGTTACATGGTCGGCACCCGTCTGGACTGGCAGGGCACGGTCGGGTTCATCATCGGTGCAGTGTGGATGGGCGCAGTTCAAATGACAGTCCTGTGGCTGCTCCTGCGCAGGGAGAGTGAAGACAAATGACACTCACTGGCTTCTCGCTAGCCCTGTACCGCGTCGTCATGGTCGCGCTGGCATTCCTGCTCTGTCTGGCTCTGCTGGGCGCTCTGGCGCTGGTAAGGGGCTGGCTGTGAACGAGGATCTCGCGAACAAACTGGTGCGGTGCGGTCCATATGGTCAGGAGGTAGTGGCCAAGGGTGGATCAGGCGATGTCCACGCTCGCGGCAAGGTGATCGCCTACTCAATCAAGCCCCAAGTCCTGATCCTCACTGAGACAGGAGAGCGAATCTGGTGGCGCGTTGACATGACGGAGGTAGCCGAGTGAAGTGGTCCGTAGAGATCATGCGGTGTGAGAAGCAGCGTGTAGAGATCGAGGCTCCCACGGCTGCCGAGGCCGTGTTGCTTGCCGAAGACGCTCACCCGGGTTGGGATGGCTCGCTGCACAACATCAAGGTTGTGGACAAGTGAACAGCGACCTGATCGTGTCGGCTTGGGTCCTGACTGGTGTCGTGGCTCTGGGCTGTGCCGCGTCGTTCGTGATCTGGGAAGTCCGTGACGGTGGTCTGACCCACCTTGCGCGTACGGCTCTGTTCCTAGCACGGTATGGTCGCATTCCACGCTGGCTCAAGGCTCTGATCGTGTTCGGCTGCCTGCCGATCATCGGGCCGCTGGACGAGGTTGTCTTGCTGGTGGCTGGTGTGATTCTATGGATCGGCTACCGTGAACGGCTCAAGTGGGCGTGGGACTACACATCCAACGGTGGCCCGTCGTAAGTTTCCAGAAACTGAGGTCACGCCATGGCTCATGTGCGATCCGTCGCATATGGGCCGTGGGAGACGGCAGTCTCATACTAGGAAGGTGAGAATCATGTGATCTCCGCCATCAGGAAGTAGTCCGAAACTGGGGGTTGTGCAAACCTCCATGTTGTAATACCGTGTAACCACAACTGAATACAGACGCAAGTAGGACGAACTGCTTGGCCCGAACGTCTGGGTTGATGTGTGCGAATCTTTACTCCCTTTCAGTCGCATACATCTTCCGAGCCGCTCGGCTCAGTACCGAGTTTCTGGAAACACCAGACCGGCTACCTCACAGTAAGGAAAGAACCATCATGGCAACTGCCACGAAGAACTGGACCGAACTCCTCTCGGAGTCCGCGACTCTCCTGAGTCGCTCGGTCAACGCAAGCAAGCGCGCTGGCGCTCTGCTCTGGGACGGTGCCAAGCAGGGCATCGAAGGCTGGGACACCGACAAGGACCCGTACGCCGAGGCGCTGGCCGCCGACGCGCTCGACGCTCTGGGCAAGGCCCGCAAGGGTGATGTGTCCAAGATCAAGACCGTCGCGCTCGCCGTGCGCAACGAGGGTCTGGACCTCTCGAACTTCGAGAACCTGTCGAAGGCCTACGCCGCCGCGCGCAACTTGACCCAGACGGTCAAGGCGCACAAGGCCGAGGACGACGCTGCCGAGGAGGCCGTCGCCGTCATCGCCACCGCTGCGCCGAAGTCCACCTCCACTGCGGAGGGTGCGGCTCAGATCGTGCTCGCCAAGGGTGTGGACGAGGCTGCTCGTCTGATGCTCGACGCGCTCAACACGGCCAAGGACGCCGAGGGCAACCCGGTCCAGAACCTCGCTGCGCACCGCTCGCTGATGCGGGCCATCGCGCAGGAGATCACGGGCCGCATCCCGAAGCCGGAGCCCAAGCCGAAGCGTGAGCCGAAGCCGAAGGGCGCGGCCAAGAAGGCTGGTGTCCGCAAGCCGGTCGCGAAGAAGGCTGTCGCGAAGAAGGCGGCTCCGGTGAAGGCCAAGCCGGTCGCCGCCAAGGACGCGACGGGTGGAATCGTGGCGCGTGCCGCGAAGGCAGCCGTGGCTCGCCCGAAGGCAAAGCCGGTCGTCAAGGCGAAGCCCGTATCGGCTGAGTGACCCCGACCCGGGGGTAACGCATCGGGCACATGTGCGATGAGTCGCATGTGCCCGGTGTGAGTCTCCCGGCTCAGACCATAGTGTGTTACGATATTCCCTGTAGTAGCGCACCAAAAATCCAACAGATAGGACACATCTATGAGCGACAACCTCTGGACGTCTACGACCGCTGACGACATCATGGGTCAGTCAGTCGCAAATCAATGGGGCGCTCCCATGACTCCCCCGAAGCCCAAGACAGGACGTAGCACCATGACGCAGACCACCGGCGATGACATCGAGAACGCGCTGGAACTGATCAACCAGAACGGCGGGCTCGGGCCGTGGGAGAAGGAGGAGTCGGAGCCGTTGACGCGCTACTTGTTCCCTCGGTTCCACGGGGCCAAGGACGACGCCGACCAGTATCTCTCCCGCGCTGGTCTGGGCGAGAACGACACCGACGTCGAGACGATCATCTCGTGGCTGGAGGCACCGCGCAACATCGTCGGCGCAACCCTGCTGCTCGGTGAGCCCGGGTCCGGCAAGACGGCCCTGATCGAGGCTGCCGTCACGCACATGGGCACGCCGAAGAAGCCGCGTCTGATGATGACGCACCTCTGCACTCCCGACGACACCCGCGACTCCCTGTTCCTTCGGTTCGTCGGTGAGGGCAAGGGTGACAACGGCACCCCGTTCGTGATGGGTGTGGTCCCGAAGGCTGCCCTGCTCGGGGCCGTCCTCTACTTGGACGAGTTCATGCTGCTCCCCGATGGTGTCAAGCCGGTCCTGTACCAGTTGATGGACGGTCGGCGCTACCTCGCGGGTGGCAACGTAGACGGCTCGGATCTGGAGGTCCACAAGGACTTCCGCATCATCCTTTCCTCCAACCCGAGCGTGCGTGGTGCCTCGCTGCCTGAGCCGATTGGCTCCCGGTGCGCCAGCACGACGCTGACCGTGGAGACCAGCGCCTCAATGCTGCGCGATCTGGGCATTGACGACGCCATCGTGGCTGCGTGGGAGGCACTGGGCACGGCTGCTCTGTGGCGTCCCCAGATCCGTGAGGTCCGGCTGGCCGACTACTGGCTCAGCGTGGATGAGTCGCAGGCTGTGTCGGCCTTCCTGCCCGAGCACTGCCCCGAGTCCCAGCGTGACGCCATCCGTGCTCAGGTCGTCTCGTTCATCGGTGGCAACCACGTGCGGGCTGACGGTCGTCTGGTGGTGTCGTGATGAGTCGCCGTGCTTTGACGGTGTGGCTGCTGATCATTGGTTCGGTAGGTGAGTTCACCTCTGACCTCGCTCTCCGAGCCACCGGGTTGGATGGCACCCACGGGATCAACGCTCACTCCTACAACGTGACCTTCTCGCTGGTTCTGGGGACCGCGATGTTCATGATGATCACTTCGTATTTCGGAGGGGACTCCTGATGGGAAGGTGGATCGTCACCATCAACGTGGAGGCGGATTCCATGGAGGGCGCTTTCGAGTTCGCAAACGTCGCCTGTGAGATGGCTGGCGACGGTGTGACCGTGACGTCGTACGAAGTGGATCGCGGCTGATGTGGGTCGTCAAGAGCGGCGTGAAGGTTTGGGCAGGTGGTTCTTTCCCTGAGCCTCCTGAGCCAGCGCCTCAGCGCCGCGAGTACCACCCGTACAACCGCATGGAACTCAAGCCATGCGGCACCGAGGCCGGGGCGCGGCGTCATCACCGACGAGGCGAGGAAGTCTGCGAGCCCTGCAAGATCGCACGTAGCGAGGCAGAGAGTCGTCGCTACCGAGAAGCGAGAGGCGGACTGAGGACAGCGTGATGGCTGAGACATACCGCCCCGAACTGGCGCTCGCGAAGTTTCTGGAAACCATGTCAATCGACACGACTGGCACCGGGGCTCTCGTGATGGTGTGTACGAACTGCGAGGAAGCCGTCTGTGACGTGGAGCCGAACGACACCCTGCGTGTCCTGCTCAACACGGCGTTGGCTCACACCGACTGCGGTTCATAGCAACAACGTGCGACTGTCGCACATCCAACAGGAGATCCAACCATGGAGAACGATTACACCATTGACGATCTGATCGAGGAGGTCGAAGTGATCGAGGGGGAGAAAGATTTCCCCACGAACCGAATCGACCTGATGAGTACTCGCCAGTTCATCGCGTACGTCGAGATGGAACTGGCCAACATCCAACAGAAAGCGAAACGATGACCAACCAGAATGACGCCGTTCAGGCTGAGACCGAAGCGGGCACCGACGAACTGGAATCCCTCAAGGCCCAGAAGGCTGCCAAGCCGAAGTACCCGCCGGTCAAGATCAGCGGCACCGCTCACAAGCAACTGGCCTCCAAGTGGCGCTCATGGTCAGGCTGGCGGGACGCACGTATCGAGTTCAGCGACGACATCCACATGGACGACGGCATGTCCAAGACGGACATCGCATTCACAGACATGACCACGCACGTCTGCCACGTCAATGGCGCTGCTCTGGTGCGTAACCCGAACCGGGTGTTGGCCACGGTAAATCCGTTCCGCCTCAAGCCGGAGGCCGTGATGACCGGTGTGCTGCTGCACGAGGCTGGTCACGCTCGGTTCTCTCTGTGGCTGCCAGTGACCGAGGAAGCGGCCGAAGGGTGGGCACACGGTGACGGCTCTGCGATCACCGAGAAGGAGGTCGGGTTCGCTCGCCTGATGGAGGAGGCTCGGGTCGAGGGCAAGATCGGCAAGATGGTGGACAAGATCGACGCCAAGGGTCTGGACTGGACCATGCGCGCGGCAGCGGCTCACCTCCTGCCGATGACCAAGGTGTCGGACAACGACGCTCAGGCCGTCATGGACGTGATTGGCTCATGGGTCAAGCGCGCTGGTCGCCTCAAGGCGCTCGGGCAAACTGCCGTATGGGTCAACAACTTCGACAACTTCTTGGCTGAGACGATCAACGAGTGGCTGACGGCTGAGCAGATTCGTGGACAGGTGACGGGTGGTCAGCCCATCGACCCTGACGCCGATACGGACCTGATTGTCCAGTACCTCAACGCCATGATCATGTGTCAGGACGACACCGGTCCGACCATGATCGACTACGCCAAGAATGTGCTTGATCTGCTCTACCGAAATCAGGACGACGACCAGCGACCCGACCCCAACAGTGGCATGTGCGCGGCTTTGGCTGGTGATGAGGCAAGCGGTGAAGGCGATGGCGAGCAGGGAGATGGCGACGCGGACGGCAACAGTGTCGCTCAACTCGTCATCCAGACGCTGGAGCAGTCCTCAGAGCAGGAAGCCCAGCAGGCGCTGGCTGATGGAACCGACCCAGCGAACCAAGCGCCCACTGACGACGCACCCGCGCAGTCTGGCGCTGGAGGCGGAGCGGGCCGTGGAAAGCCCAGCCACCAGCCCAAGTGGCGCAACCCCACCCCGGCTGAACGGGAACTCCAGCGGGGCGCTGAGCGCTTCCTGCGGTCCCTGATCGCACCGACCGAGACGACCAAGGTCTCCCTGTCCGACTCACCTTCGGCCATGGTGGACCCGGTGGCCTACTCGGCGTGGAAGGCTGGTGGCATGGTGCGCTCCCCGCACTTCTTCAAGCGAGTCAAGCGCACGGTGGACGCTGCGCCTCCGGTGAAGATCGCGATTCTGGTGGACATCAGCGGCTCGATGGACGTGTTGCAGGAGCCCTCGGCTGTCCTGTCGTGGGCTCTGTCGGCGGCAGCGTTGGACCTGTCCAACTTCGCCGGTCGTGGTCAGCAGATCGAGGCATGCATGATTCACTGGGGTGACTCGGTGAAGGTGGTGCAGGAGGTCGGCCAGTATGCACCGGGCATCAGCACCGCTCCGTGTCGTGAGGGCACCTCTGCCATGCACGGGGCGATGAAGATGATCGAGGAGCAGATCCCCGACTTCTACATCCCGAGCGAGCGAGCCAACCGGCTGATCGTCCAGTTCACCGACTGGGAGTTGGACTACTACACCGTGGGCAAGTCCGAGGAGATGGTGCTGGCTGCCATGGCCAGCGGTATCAACATGCTCACGGTGGCTCCGTACAGTCACAAGCACGCGCTGGGTGAGTACGAGAAGAAGATGGCGCTGGGCTTCTATCCGGGTGACTCCTCGTTCATCGTCTACGACAAGCGCTCACCCGGGCGCGTCTGGGAGCAGGCCGCCGCTGCTCTGATGGATGTGCACTGATATGCGACCGTCGCACAAGGTCGAAACAAGCACAGTTTCTGGAAACCGAAAGGACCAACGATGAGCCTCGTGATTCAGAACGAGATCACCACGACGCTGCTGACCGATCCGTTCGGTGTCCCGCTGATCGAAGATATGGAGGAGCCCCACTGTGGTTCCATCCTCATGGTCGGCGGCTGGTACGGCACCGCGTGGCAGCGTATGTTCGCTGACGGCCAGTGGCACCCCAGTCGGGGTGGTACTCCGCGCAAGTTCAAGCAGTTGCTCAAGCGCCGCAACGTCATCCTGATCTACGAGGCAAAGGAGAGGGTTGATGGCTAAGTGGTTCTGCCCCGGCTGTCGGGTGCGCCAGCCTGCCAACGACGAGGTGTCTGACACGTTCAAGGCGTGTCCCAAGCGCTGTGGGTGGCGACGGTAATGCCTGCTTGTCGTCAGTGTGGCGTTGTCCTCTCTGGCCCAGCGGATTTGAGCGCGCTCTGCGCCTCGTGTAGGGAGCAGCAGAGTCTCAGACTGGCTCAGATCGCGCCAGTGGCACCGAAAGACACCAATCCGGACTTGGGTGCCCTCGACTCGATGGTGCAGTTGACGAGCGCTGAGGTCGAGGGTGTTCGGAAGTTCTTCAAAGCCCTCAAGAGTGGCGTCTACATCAAGTGTGTCGGGTGTGGGAAGTTCAAGTTCGATCCAGAGACCTCGGTGATAGTGGACGGAAAGGTTTACTGTGACGAATGTGAGCCTCCTGTGGTATCTACTACGGCTCCGGGTGGCTTGCTACTTCCTCGCAAACCGACACGGCAAGCAACGCAGGATCAAGTGGACGTAACGGCACGGATTCAAGAGGCGATTTCAAAGGGTGTAATGACCCACAAGGATTTCGCAGATCAGATGGGTCTGCTGGCTGACAGAATCAACACCGCATCGGTGTCGATGAGCAAGGTGGAACAAGCGATGAGGAAGAAGCCATGACAGCCAAGGACGAGACCGCGCTGGTCAAGAAGATGCGCGAGGCAGCGAACGCCAAGTACGGTGATGACATCGTGATCGTCAAGTACCACGGCAGCCCGTACTCCGAGGCCGGTGTCAGTGATCTGCTGATCTGTCTCTACGGGATGTTCGGTGCCTGTGAGGTCAAGGCTCCGGAGTCCTATCCGGTCAAGGGCCAGCCCTCGGTGGAGAAAGCAGAACAGGCAGAGACAGCCCACCAGCGATTGTTCCTCGACAAGGTGTATGAGGCTGGCGGCTTCCAGACCGTGTGCGCCAGCGTGGAGCATTTCATGGAGTTTCTGGAAACCGTGGCTGAGTATTACGTCGAGCGTAGATAGACGTGCGACGCATCGCATAGTGTGAGACAATATAAGTGGGTCTATCCCACAATCCAACGTTAGGAAGAATCATGTACGAAGTACAGATGGCAGACACCCGACCGATGCAGGCGGGCGATCTGTTCAAGGACTCTGAGGGCATCATCTGGGTAGCCCTCAACGCGGTGGGTACGGACGGGAAGCCGGTCGATCCGACACAGGCCTCGCTGGTCTACCACTGCGTTGACTCAACGGCCACGGTTGATGGCAGCGAAAGCGCCGACCCGGTGAGCATCGCCATTCTCATCCCCCCATTCACGCTGATCGCTGCTCTGGGATCGGTGAAGATGTGATGACCACCATCCCGAAGATCGCCCTCGCCAAGATCGCAGGCGTCGAGAGCCACGTCACCCCGGCGCTGGACTACGGGTTCCATGTCATCGACACCACCGAGTGGTACGCGGCGCAACAGGTCGAGATCCTCCACTGGATCGCGTGCATCGACCCCGAGAACGCCGACACGCTCGCTCACCTCTCGGGTTCAGGCAGCCGCTCTGAGATGCGATCCCGTCTCCGCGAGATCGCCAACCCGACCCCGCCACTGCCCGAGGAACCGCCCATCCGGTCGTTCTTGAAGGACAAGACCGGTGCGGAGTGGGTTATGGGTACGAATGGCCGAATGATTGGCCTGAGTGGACTTGGTGTGCCTATCGGGTGTGTCCTCCCGTGGGCTGAGTGGTACAAGCAGTTCGGCCCCGGCGAGGTGATCGAGTCGTGAACACCAAGGCGAAGCGCGGTAAGTGCGTTCGCTGTGGGAAGTCAGTGGCCCTGAAGGTAGATGGCACCTTGCATTCGCACGGCGTCTGCGGATCAGGACAACGACCGCGATGACCACCGACACAGACCGCGAGGCGCTGGCCGCACTCTTGGACCCCCTCTACAGCAGTGACTTTGTTCCCGAGGATGAGGCTGGCCGGATCCTCGCTTCCGACTGGTTTGCCGCCCACGACGCCGCGATCCGCAAAGAAGCCCGAGAGGCTGGTCGAAACGAGACCCTGCACTATGTGACCGTGGTGACTGGTCCTTACGCCCGATACAAAGTGGCTAACAAAATGACAGAAATGGGGCTAGAACATGACTGACATGCTGGATGGACCCACCAAGCAGGTTCCCGGGGGCATGAAGAAATCCGATCTCATTGACGAACTGGTCAACGAGTTCGACTACCCCCTCACTCACGCCAAGGCGCTGTCGTGGCCCCAACTGATCACGGCTGTGACCGAGGAGCGTGAACTGGCGATCCCTGCTCCCCCGGCCATCTTCCTCGGCATGCCTGACACGCTGGACTACGTGTTCGACGGCCACATGGGCGCGAGCCCGTCTGGCGCTGAGCGGTGGATGCGATGCACAAAATCTCTTGGACTATCTAGGGCGTTTCTGGAAACCCTGTCTCCGAACCAACTCGACGCGCTAGCGTCAGGCAGCCTAGTGTCCCGGCTCGGGACCACAGCGCACACCGCTGCCGCTGCTGGTGTGGATGTGGTGATGGGAAACCTGACCCAAGACGAGTACGACGCCACGCTGCTGGAACTGACCATGCTGGAGGCAGACGGTGAGGCCTACGACGAGGAGATGGCCGAGCACGTCCAGCACTACGTGGATCTGGTCGCGGCCTACCACCAAGAGGGGCGCACGGTCCTGATCGAGGAGCGAGTCACCGCTGTCATCCCTCTGGTTGGCTCCATGGAGGGTGAGTACCACGAGATCGCAGGCTCTGGTGACACGATTGTTCTTCCGTCCGAGGACGAAGCGGAGATCGTCGTTGTGGACTACAAGCACGGCGAAGGCATCGACGTGGAAGTCGAGGAGAACCCTCAGGTGCGCATCTACGGACTCGGTGCTCTCGGCTTGCTGGCTGACGAGGAAGGCAACCTCACCGTCAACGTGGAGCGCGTTCGCTACTACATCGTCCAGCCGCGCTCGGGTGGCGTGAAGGAGTGGGTCGAGTCGGTCGAGGAACTGCTCACGTGGCGTGACGAGGTTCTGGCTCCGGCGTTGACGGAGGCGCTGACGGGTGAGGACGCCGTGTTCGCGCCCTACCCGGATGTCTGCCAGTGGTGCGTGGCCAAGGGTGCCTGTCCGGCACTGATCGAGAAGCGAGTGGCTGATGCTGCCGACCTGTTCGATGCCATCGTGGATGACGAGACGGACAACACGGAGTTGATCTCCGACAAGCGTCTGGGTGAACTGCTCGATCAGGCCATGGGTGTGGACAAGATCCTCAAGGATCTCAAGGACGAGGCCCAGCGTCGCCTGTACCGGGGTCAGGACGTCCCGGGCTTCCATCTGGTCAACTACACCCCGCCACGCTCGTGGAACGCCGAGGCTGCCACAAGGCTGGCCAAGACCGAGAGCATGTGGAAGAAGCAGTTGGTCACTCCCACGCAGGCTCTGGCCCTGCTCAAGGGCCGTGACAAGGCTCTGGCAGCGGTGGAGAAGTTGATCGTCACCCCTGACAAGCGGCCCGTCATCGGAAAGGTGGACGACCGTCGCTCGGCTTGGGAAGGACGCGCCCCGGAGCAGATGTTCGACGCGCTGTCTGACGAGGACTGATCATGGCTGTGGATTACGAGGAACTGGCCAAGGGCATCGAGCAGTTGCGCGAGACCCTGAACGCCATGGTGATGGCTCTGGTGGCTGACGGCTTCACCGACCGTGAAGCACGTGCGATGGTCGCACACATCATGTGCCGGACTGATGAAGATGAGGTGACCTGATGCCTCAGTACACCTGTCGAACGTGTGGTTTGGGCAACAATCAGGAGGCGACGCTACAGGCTCACTGTCGAACGACTGGACACCCGGAATACATCGCTGACAAGTTCGATGTCAGACCGAACGTCAGTGGCGCTCCTTTGTTGTGTGGGGACTGTGGACAATCGTTCTTCTCACGGAGTTTGTTGGACAGCCACCGCAGATTGACTCACAACGGCCCTATTCGAGAGCGCGTCAGTTTCGTCTGTCGAACGTGTGCCGCGAAGTTCTCCCCCGAGGGAAAAGCAGCGTCGATGGCGCACCAAGATCGCACTGGTCACGACATGGAAGGTTTCTCACTGACAGGTGTATGGCCTTACCCGGGTGTCGATCCCACGTTCAACCCCGAGACAACCCGTCCACCTTTTGGGGCGCTGATCGAGACGGGGGTATCCTGTGCAACCTTCCAGAAGCAGGTTTCTGGAAACTTGTTCGGCTGGACGATGCAGAATGGGCTAATGATCCTTGCGGGTAGCGTCGAGGCTATCGCTCTGAATCGTTTGTGGGCCAAGCAGGGGTACAACTACATTCCTGTGGCCGAAAAAGAGCCTGTTGTCACCAGCCCGGTGATCTTCGGAGCGTCTCCACCAGTTGGAGGGGTCAATCCGGGAGATGTATACATCGACAAAGGCATCGTCCACGAGTGGGACGGCAGTAAGTGGAATGAGATAGGAGAGGTGAAACCCGTATGAAGGCTTACAGTTACCGAAGCGGGAAAGAGTACGAATCGTGGGAAGACCTCGTGGCTGATCCCGAGTTGGCCAACGGCTGGGTCGTCCTCGTCCTGCTCCGCAAGCGCAAGGACGACTACACCTACGCCCGGTGCTACGGCCCGTGGCCGACGAAGAAGCAGGCTCACAACAAGGCGCAGACGATCCGGAAGAAGTTCAAGAAGGACATTGAGGAGCACCCGGGTATTGAACTGCTCGGCTTCCGAATTGAACCAGCGTGGACGGGGGTCGAGTGATGCGAGCCCCGATGATGACCGGCCACTGTGCCTTCCACTCCACCGGCAGTCACGAGCGGTGTGAGCGTATGGGCGCTGGCCAGCGAGCCAACCCGAGCAAGGAGTTCACCCCGTGCCCGTGTCCTCAGCACTTCGATCAGACTCAGGTCTATGAGTGTAGTGAGTGTGGTGGGGATCTGGTCCTGACGGACTGGCCCAACGATGATCCCGAGGACGTGGATGAGGACGGTGAGCCGTACCCCGTGTATTCCCACATTGATCACAGTGGCCGCGCTCTAGGTCAAGTGTGTTTCTAATGAGAAAGCCTGTGGTTGTCAACGCCGAAGACCTCCCTGATACCGGAGTGGAATGGGACTCCTTTGAGTGGTCGTGGGAGAACCAACCAAAAACCGTCAGTGCTCCCTGCGCTCAACTCTGTCCGAAGTGCGGTCGCTTCTCCTCAGTCATCGGAGAAGGAGGCGGGGGAGAGTTCAGACGACCGTGGTATGTCGTCACTGACTGCCGTTGGTGCGGCGTCTGGAAGCGAGTCAGTTACTGGAATGAACTCGTTGGAGATGTGCTGGTTTGGGTAGCGGAACTGTGACATGCGCCGTGATAGGTTCGGTCGCCGGATAGGCCGTAACTGGTGGCGCGAGTACAACGTCGAAGCCCTCCGATGCGCTGACCACGCATGGTGGCTGGAACGCGAAGCAGTAGCCGTAGGCTACGAGACAGAGCAGCGTGAGTTTCTGGAAACCCATCCACGGCCCACGTTCAAGCAATTCCTACTGGCCAACAAAGGGCTAGGAAGGAGAGATCCCGATGTGTGACATGTGTAATCAGGTCTGCGCGGCTTGTGGAAACGCACCCGCTGTCGGTGCTATTCGCATGTCTCGTGGCACCGTGTACTTTTGCCTGCGTCACAGCATCGCCGCTCAACAGATGGATCAAGATCAGATGCGTCTGAGCACGTCAGAGCACTCATAATGTGGTACGATATGAGTGCAACACCTCAATAACAAATCCTGTCGGAGTTCCGACACCTCAAAGAAATGAGACATCTCATGGCTGGCAACACCAAGCCCCGCGTCACGGTCGACGTGACCACGGGCATCGGCACCTTGTCGTTCCCGCACCTGTTCACGAGCACCGCCTCGAAGAACGACAAGGGCGAGACGACCTACGACCTGCAACTGATCATCCCCAAGACTCAGAAGGAAGACCTTCGCGCCCTCATGGTCGCGATCAAGAAGGTCGGTGAGGCCCAGTGGGGTGACAAGTGGAAGCAGGTCCGTCACCCGCTCCGCGATGGTGACAAGGAAGCCGACGACCTCACTGAGGACGGAAGTACCAAGGGTGAGAAATACCCCGAGCGTCTGGGCTGCTTCTTCCTGAACGCTCGGAGCAACCGCCCGGTCGGCGTCTACGACCGCACGCGTACTCCGATCACCAACCCCGAGGATGTCTACGGTGGCTGCAAGGCGAAGGTCAACGTGACCTTCTACCCGTACAGCAGCAACGGCAACCACGGCATCGGCGTCGGTCTGAACGGTGTTCAGAAGGTCGCTGACGGTGAGTCGTTCGGTGGTGGCCGTCCGTCCGTGGAGGCGATGTTCGATGAGTTGGACGACGAGGACATCAACCTCGACGCCGACGACTTCGATCTGGAGGACGAGGAGCCGGAGGAGACCCCGAAGGCCCGACGCGCCCCCGCGAAGAAGGCTGCGGCAGCACCGGCCAAGAAGGCAGCGGCTCGCCCCGCCGCCAAGAAGGTCGCTGCGAAGAAGGTCGTGGAGGCCGAGGTTGAGGACGACGAGGACGATCTGTATGACGACCTCGATGATCTGGACGACCTCGACTGATTGACGCTCTACCCGGTGTGCTGTGGGCGCTTCGACCCCGCCCCCACACCGGGTAGAGTCCGACATCTGAGCACCGGCTGACGAGGATCTTCCTAGGTGATCCGATCCACACCAAGCAAAGCGTCTGGGTGGTCCAAGGATCTAGAGTCGGTGTTCAGATAAAGTTTCCAGAAACTTCCAACAGATAGGTAAGACCAATGATGCACGACATCTCGATCAACGAAATCCACACCTTCACCCTCTCCGTCGTCGTGACGTTTGAGCCGCCCATTGAGGCAACCGTCAAGCACGGCTGGGGTGACCGGAGTCAAGTTCGTCGGCAGCGAATCACATCCGCCACATATCGCTTTGCATACAACGCGAAGCAGTCGATGGAGGAAAACTTCGCAAGTGCCCACGCCTTGTCTCATACCCTGCTGGCTCACAACGTCCGGAAGGATGGAAGCGCCGGAGCCTCAAAGGTCAAGTGGAGCGTCGGAGATCCTGACGAGGAAGGTCAGAAGCGACTGGCTGCCACCAAGGAGTCGGTACGTGAAGCGTTCGTTGAAGCGATCACCAAGATCCTCGACACGAAGGGTATCGAGCGATGAGCGATCTTCTTGAAGACACCAAGCAGGACGAACTGCTGGAGACCACCAACAACGGCGACCACGACAAGTTCGCTCACTACGTGCTGGACGAGAACCTCACCAATGCGCTGATCTCGGGAGAGCCCGTCATCGCCCTGTGCGGCAAGGTATGGACGCCCGCGAAGTTCGGTGACGCCGCGCGCGACACGGTGTGCCCCGAGTGCAAGGAGATCTTCGATGCCCTCCCCGAGTGAGATCGAGCGGGTCATGGAGCAAGCGGCGTACGACTTCACGACTGAGTACGTTACGCAACTGGCTCAGGAACTGTGCGACACGTGGTACTTGACCGTCGATCCGAAGCGACCCATGAGGGACGCGTGGAACAAGATCAGCCTCAGGACGCAACAGCACTGGAAGGCTCAGGCGCTGATGCTCATGGAGCGCGGGTGGAGGAAGAACATCTGATGACTGACGGACATAAGCATCGCGAAATCAAGGTCAAGAGAATCCGCGTCGTTCACGGCCTGCGTCGTCCGATCCCCTTCACGCACACATTCAACGTGGATCGAGTAGACCGGAGTAAGTACCCTTACTCGACCTGTCCTCGTTGGGTGCTCTTCTCTGAGGAGTGCTTCTACCTGACATGGCTGGGGTTTCTGCACCGCTGGACAGGGCTCGCGCTTCGATGGGATGACTGATGGCGAACCGGGTGGTCACGAAACTAGTCGGCATCCGTATCGACGTGGAGAGTCGTAGCGCTGCTGACCTGAGCAAGCGCGGTGTCTACGTCTACGCCGAAGATCCCGACTTCGATCTGCTGGTCGTCCGGTACGCCCCCATTCGCGAGTACCCGGGCGGGGCTCGGAAACTGGGGCAGATCCAAGCCCTCAACATGCACCGCCCCAACCCTGACTTCGCCAAGATCCTCACCGATCCCACCTACGAGAAGCACGCTTACAACGCGGCGTTTGAGCGGATCACCTTGTCGCGCTGGCTGAGCATGCCGCTCGGCACCTACATCGATCCGGAGAACTGGCACTGCTCGGCTGTCCGTGCCAACGTCAACGGTGTCTTCGGAACCCTCGATGAAGTGGCCAAGGCCCTGCGCTCACCGGCTAGCAAGGACGCCGAGGGCAAGCGACTGATCAAGATGTTCTCGGTGTCTATGTCGGTACGTGATCAGAAGGCAGCAGACAAGACGTGTGGGTGTCAGCGATTCCACGATCCCATCAAGCACCCTGAGGACTTTCAGAAGTACGGCGATTACTGCTCCCAAGACGTGGTGACCGAGGCCATGGTCGCTGCTCTGCTGCCTGACATCCCCGAGGAGGTGCAGCGTGAGTACGAGGCCGACCAGCGAATCAACGACCGGGGCTTCCGGCACTTCAAGGGGCTCAGCGTGGCTGCCGTGCAGCAGGTCGAGAAGGAGCGCGACCGGCTAATGGGTGAGTTGAAGCAACTGACTGGTGTGGCCAACCCCAACTCCGGCCCGCAGATGAAGAACTGGCTGGAGGAGCAGGACTACCCAATGACCTCGCTCGACAAGGAGCACCGGGAACTGGCGCTATCCGACCCGTTCATCCCCGACGATGTGGCCCAAGCCCTGACCCTCAAGGGCGAGGCCTCGCTGTCCTCGGTCTCCAAGCACACAGCGGCGCTGAACACTCGGTGCGCGGATGGCCGGATCAGGGGCTCACTCCAGTTCTACGGGGCACACACGGGCCGGGAGGCTGGCCGGGGCATCCAACCTCAGAACCTCCCCCGATACGAGGCCAGCGGGGCCGACAGGACGCGGCTGGTTCGTGGTCTGGCTGGCTCAGACGCTCCACTCATTGCCAAAGGCACCGTGCGGTCTAGTATCGTCCCGGCTCCGGGGCATGTGTTCGTGGTGATGGACTACAACGCCATCGAGGCTCGGTGTCTGGGCTGGCTGGCTGGCGAGCAGTGGGTCAACGACGAGTTCGACATCTCCAAGGGTGGGCAGGGTGCGATCTACGAGGCGACCGCTGCCACCATGTTCGGCGTCAACAAGGACTTGATGATCGCCGCGCTCAAGGACTGCAAGAAATGTGGCAGATGTCGAGACTGTGAGATCCGAGGACGCGGCAAGGTGTCGAACCTCGCGCTCGGCTATCAAGGAGGTGCAGGCGCGCTGGTGAAGATGGGCGCTGAGGAGACAGGCATCGACATCGGCAACTACAAGACGCTCCAGCGTGACTGGGTGGCCGCTGGCAGCCCGGGCAAGTTCCATGAATGGAACCCGGACCTGCACCACTACCCTGAGTTGATCCGCCTCCGTGATCTGTACCGTGATGCTTCCCCTATGACGGTACGTTTCTGGAAACTCTGCGCCAAGTCATGGGACATCGCCGCCCTGACGGGCAACGGGGCTCGATTCGGGCCAAACCTGTCGGTGTCGATCATCCGAGACGGCAAGCACAATCGGATGGTCCTCCCGAGTGGTCGGTCCATCTGGTATCGGTTCGCTCAGGCTCAGGTGGTCAACGACAGGTACGGGCGAGAGCGGGTGGACCGACGCGTCTTCACCGGCAAGGCTGGTGGTGTCGGCCACACCCGTATCGACACTCACGGTGGGAAGTTGACCGAGAACGTCACGCAGGCTGTGGCTCGCGATGTGCTGTTCGACCTGATCATGCGGGTGGAAGCGATGACGGCTCAGGGCTGGCCGGGAAAGATCGTCCTGCACGTCCACGACGAGATTGTGGTCGAGGTCGAGAAGCGGTACGCAGATCAGGTCAAGGCGGACATCGAAGGCCTGATGTCGGTGGCTCCGGCGTGGGCTCCGGGGCTGGCTGTCAAGGGCGCTGGTGGAATTCTAGAAAGGTATGGCAAGTGATGGATGATCGTCAGTACATGGGCAAGTTGAACGCTGAGAATCAGGTTCTTCGCAAGCGAATCGAGACGCTTGAAACCGAACTCGCGCGTCAACTCAAGGGAGCCAACATTCGACTCGACAACGAGGTCAAGCGAGCGATTGGCTTGACGTGGGGTCAGGCTCAGCAAGCGTTCCATGACGCGAACGTGGATCAGTTGCACGGTGGACAGATCGCCTGTCTATGCACATGGCCAACGCGGAGGGAGACATTGTGAAGATTGATCGCATCGAGTTGTTGCGGCGAGGGCACACCCAGTGGGGCCACGGAGGACGGCACCACGGAAACGGCTCTCCTGAGTGTCCTCGTGAACTGCACCATCACTGCGATGACTTGTGCGAGTATCCGACGATCCACGAGTGCGCCGAAGCCGGAGTAGAAGTACCAGAAGGGGGCTGGCGTTCTCGTGCCTAAGTTCACCCTCATGCCCCACCAAGAGGAGGGCGTGAAGTTTCTGGAAACCGTGGACGGCATCGGCGCGTTGCTGTACGACCCCGGCGTCGGCAAGACTGGCACGGCCATGACATGGCTGGACAACCTCGCGGCTCGCAAGGGTGAGGTCCGCGTGCTGGTGGTCTCACCACTGACGGCTGCCGACACGTGGGTCTCACAGGTTCCTGATTTCATGGACAGCACGGTCAAGGCTCGGATGCTCACCGGCTCGACGCTCAAGATCATGGACGATCTGCGCAAGGCGCGGAACTGGACAACGGTGCCGAATGCCAAGATCGCGGAGAACCACCGTGGCGACCGGCGCAAGGTCACCATCATGTCGATGTCGGCGGGAGCGGTCTCCTCGTACTGCACCAACCGAGCCAAGATCATCACCATGCTCCAAGCCATCCGTGCCTACAAGCCTGACGTGGTGATCTGCGATGAGTCGCACATCATCAAATCCGCCACCGCGAACATCTCCAAGGCGATGTACCAAATCGGCCAACTGGCAGACCACCGGATCATCCTCACCGGGACAGTGAACCCGCACTCCCCGCTGGACTGCTACGGCCAGTGGCTGTTCCTCGCACCGTGGACGTTCAGCGATGCGTACGGCGAGCCCTACACACAGAACCCGCTGACGATGACGACCACACAGAAGGCGTCCATCCGCCCGTGGCCGTGGGGCCGGTTCAAGATGCGCTACGGAGTGTCGGGTGGCTACATGAACCACCAGATCGTGGGCTACCAGAACCTCCAAGATCTCAACGACCGAGTGGCCGAGCGCGCTCATGTGGTCACCGACGACGTGCTGAACCTCAAGAAGCCTCGCGACATCCCTGTCCACGTGACGCTGAACGCCAAGGAGCGCAAGGCCTACAACGACATGCGCGACCAACTGCTGGCGGAGTTGGACAGCGGTGCGTTGATCGAGGCTCCGAACGCGCTGGCCAAGATGATGAAGTTGCGGCAGATCGCTTCGGGCTTCGTCAAGGACACCGAAACGGGCGACATCCATGTGGTTGGCACCTCGCTCCAGAAGGCTGTGACGGAGATCGCCACAGTCCAACTTGTGGGTGAGAACCGACTGGTGGTCTTCGCCTACTTCCGGGCCGAATGCGCTGCGCTGGTGGAGGCTCTGCGCAAGATCGAGAAGGCGGCTGGCCGAGACACGGTGGTCGAGGTGATCACGGGCGAGACCAAGAAGATGGAGCGTATCGCCATTCGGCGTCGGTTCAGAGATGTTTCCGGAAACCCGCAACGCACGATTCTTGTCGCTCAGCAGCGCACGATGTCAGTATCGGTCAACGAACTGATCACCGCTCGCCACGCCATCTACGCCTCCATGAGTGAGCGTCGAGACGACTGGGCGCAGAGTCGTAAGCGACTGCATCGCAAGGGGCAGATGCGCAAGGTCTGTTTCTGGAACGTCTTCGTTCCCGGCTCGGTCGGAGAGGTCATGCTGGAGAGCCATCGAACCCGAGGAGACATGGAGAAAGCCCTGCTGGACCACATCAAATGGACCCCCAGATTGTAGTAGGCTGAGAGTCTGCTTATAGCACAACAAGCAGTTTCACGAAAACAGATAGGAAAGAACATGCACCCCTTCGGCGTCCAGTTGCACCTCGAAGAAGTCGCTCGCGCGAGAGCCGAGTGGACCAAAGCGCAGAACGAGTTCAATACCACCGTACGGAAGATCATGGAGAGGCTGCTCCACGAGGCCGCAGCAGCCCGTATGTCGCCCGAACAGGTGGCCAAGGCTGCTCACCTAACCCCACCCGTGTTCGGGCTCAGATGAGGCTGGCAGGTCTCAACCCGAAGATGGGCAAGACCCTGCTCGCAGAATCGGCGTCCAAGGCGCTGACCGAGAACGCGATGCTCATGGGTGTCGATCCCGAGAAGATGGACCTCACTTCTCCGCTGGCCTACCTGCCCATGGGCAACGAGTTGAAGCAGCGGCTGGAGATCGAGAAACTCAACCGGACCTCCGGAGTTCTCGGTGAAGGCTTCTGGTGTTCGGAGTGTCTCGTCTTTGAAGACGACGACTACTGCGAAGACGGCAGATGTTTGGCCTGTGGGTGCAGCAAGTTGGATCACACTCAGGTCAAGGTAGTTCACGAGTGAACCCGCCATCAGCGAACGACCTGTATCGGGCCGCGCAACTTCTCGCTCGTGAGGGCCAGCCAGTGTTCCCCTGTCTGGACAAGGACCGAGGTACTAAGCACCGAGCCAAGTCCCCGTGGACCCGCAACGGCTACCAAGATGCCAGCGCCGACATCCCTCAGATCAAGACGTGGTGGACTTCTTATCGCGGAGCCGCTATCGGTCTGCCGACTGGTGTGCTCTGGGACGTGCTCGACGTAGACATCAAGAACGGCAGCGACGGCAGGCGACATCTCCACAAGTTGCAGGTCAACGGTCTGCTCAACGGCTGTAAGCGTGTGGTCAAGACTCCCAGTGGTGGCTTTCATCTGTACTTCAAGGCAGCACCCAACACCCACGGGCTGACGAACAAGGCCAACCGGGAACTGGGGCTCGACGTGCGAAGCGCGGGTGGTTACGTACTGGCCCCTCCGTCCTACATCATCGTGTTCGATGACCTCGGTGAGTACTCCTACGAGGGAGCGTACGAAGATCTTGGACCGACCACCGGCAGCACGGATGAGCCCCTGATGTGGGAGTTGATTCTCAACGCACTGGCCCCCATCGACGCCGACACTCGCAAGCCGATCATCTTGCCGACAGCCGAGCGCCGGGGTATCGGTGGTCTGCGTGAGTTCGTGCTGAAACTCCGCGAGGGTGAGCGCAACAACGGACTGCACTGGGCGGTGTGTCGGTGTATCGACGCTGGCATCGACCCTAACGAGTTGATGGACGTGGCGCTCTACACCGGTCTGACTGAGGAGGAGACAGCCAAGACGATCAACTCAGCGATTGCCCGCGCCGGTCTCACCGCAGGCGATCTGATGACGGAGGCAGAGTCCCTGTTCAGCGACGAGTGAGACAGATAGGAGAGACGAGGAAGGAGGTGAGGGATGATCGAGTTTCCAGAAACCGCGCAACGCGAGTGGGATGCCATTCATGCGATAGACGCGGCGAGGGTCGAGTTTGAAAAGAACATCAGAGCGGACGCACGGGTAGATACCGAACTGGAAAACATTCGAGTCAGACACCGAGCGAAGATCCTTCACGAGCAAGAACTGAGCGCAGATCAGACACCAACATTGGAGATGGGAACCTTGGCAAATCACCTAGCCAACCCAGTAGCAACACCGCAAGACATCATCGAGGGCGTTCTCAAGGACAACGGCCTGCTGATCCTGCTCGGGCCGTCCAGCGCAGGTAAGTCCACGCTGGCGCTCCAGATGCTCTACTGCGCCATGACAGGCGACCCGTGGCTGGGACAGCCGGTCAAGCCCATCATGGGCTCAGTCGGCGTGCTGTCCTACGACATGGACGCAGGGCTGGTCTACGACTGGATGGCCGGGTATCCGAACCTCGACCCCAACAAGGTCGGTGTGGTGAACGCACACAAGCAGGGCAATCCGTTGGCGGTGCCGGAGTTCCGCAAGCGGATCGCGTCGGCGTGGAAGTCGATGGGCGTGGAGATCGTCGTGATTGACTCGTTCAGCGCCTCGTTCTTCGGGCACGACCAGAACGACGCAGCGTCCACGATGGCGCACTATCGAGAGTTGAAGGCGTTCGCGTTGCGAGAGTGTGGAGCACGGGCTGTGGTCATCATTGCCCACTCCACGCCGGACAGCCCGAACAAGGCCCGAGGCTCGACAGTCCACCACGATGTGGCTGACTCCATCGTCGCCATGGAGGTGGATGGCAAGACAGGAACCCGGTACATCCGTATGGTCAAGTACCGGGCGGGACGAGGACAACACCAGATGCACGAGGTCGCCATCGGAGAGCCCGATGATGTGACACACTTGGTGGACTTGGACCTCGGTGCCATGACGCTCAAGGGCTTGAAGTTGCCCACGACCGTCGCGGCTATGTTTCCGGATGACCCGGCAACGATCGAAGACCCAGATACGTCGCTTGACGCGACGGAGATAGATGAGGAGACGCTGTGAATATTGACCCACAAGAGAGTGCGTATCAGGAGCGCGCCGAAGCAGCCGAGGAGTTCGACGCCGACGAGTTGCGACATTGCCGCCTGATCCTGAGACGTCTCCAGTTCTTGGAGAAGAAGGTCAAGGAGACAGGCGGGCTGGCCGCAGGCAACGCCACCGGGGGAGCCGCCTTCGCGGAGTGGGAGGTCATGGCTCTGTCGTGGATTCTCTCCGACATCGGATTCATCGAGGAGATCAAGCGATGAAACTCTCGGTGCTGATTCCCGGCGTTCCGAGTCGGATGGACCCTCCAGTACTGCGCCACCTTCTACGCCAGCGGGAGAAGTTGGCCAACCCCGAAGACGTGGAGATCATCTACCTGCTGGACACCAAGTCCATGAGCGTGGGAGCGAAGCGTAACCGGCTTGTTCAGATGGCCGGAGGTACTTACATCACATTCGTGGATGATGACGACCGCGTGACAGATGACTACCTGTCGTCTTTGGTCGATGCCACTTCGCAGAACACTGATGTGATCGTCTTTCCGGTCAAGGTCAGCCTCGATGGAGCCCGTCCCAAGCCGTGCTACTACTCGATCACCTATCCCAAGGACCAGAACTACGTGTGGGGCTACGAGCGGTTGCCCAACCACATCATGTGCGTCAAGCGTTCAATCGCGACGAAGGTTGGATTCCCTGAGATCAACCGTGGTGAGGACAGCCTGTACGCCAAGCGCCTCAAGCCGTTTCTGGAAACCGAGTACAACATCGGGAAGGTGCTCTACTTCTACGACTACAACTCCCGGACGACGGAGACTCAGCGATGAGCATGGTCACGGATAGTGGAATCCAAGGAGCGGCGCAGGGTCTAGGTGCAGCGATCACTTCTGGATACACCCAAATCAGTGGCGCGATTAGTCAGATCGGGTATGGAGTCTCTGCTATCGGTGCATCCATTTCGATAGCAGCGAATGCCTACGCCAAGATGGTGGAGCACCAGATCGAGATGGACAAACTGGATCAGGCTCGTCGGCAACGCGGTACAGCCACTAGACCGAACTTCCTCCCCGCTTCGGTGAAGAAGCAGGAGGAGTCGGAGTGAAGCCCCTCATGGACGTGGTGATCCTGTCCAAGGCCAGCACGGACGAACTCAGGCTGATGACCCAACGCTGCATCGACTCAGCGGTACGTGGAGCGCCGGGACAATCCCTCAACGTCATTGTCATGGAGCAGGTGCCCGACATCACCTACCAGCACGCCACGACCGTGGAGATGACCGAGCCCTTCGCCTACAACCGCTTCGCCAACCTCGGAGCCAAGTACGGTGAGGCCGAGTGGATCATGGTGGCCAACAATGATCTGTACTTCGAGCATGACTGGCTGGCCCCAATGCTGGCAGCGAACCATGGTGTGATGTCTCCACGAGATCCCCGGCATCACCGGCAGAGGCTGGTCAAGTCCAACACGGTGGGTGACCAGATCGGTCTGTACTTCTCCGGCTGGTGCTTCGTCATCCGGCGCACGCTGTGGGAGAAGATCGGTGGCTTCGATGAGGACTTCACCTTCTGGTGCGCTGACGACGCCGTGGTGCAGCAGGTGCGACGCGCTGGCGTGACCCCCATGTTGATCTCCTCCAGCCGGGTCCACCACTTCGGGTCGGTCACGCATGATCAGATCCCCGAGGGTACTGAGGAAAGGACGTGGGAGCAGGTCTACAAGTTCGAGCAGAAGTACCGTGTCCCCAAGTTCCAAGGCCACCGTGGCTACCAACGGTGGAAGATTCAACGAGCAAGACAAGGAAGGTAAGACGATGGCGAAGAAGGATATACCCACGCCGATGGACGACTCCATCAAGGAGAACCCCAACGGCACCATGCATGTCAATGCCCAGCGCAACGCCTACGCGCTGGTCGAACTGGTCGCTGAGGTCCGGGACGTGTTTCCGGAAACCGAGTACGGGTTCGGTGATTACAACGGGCGCAATGTTGCGCTCAGTGTGACGTACAGCGATCCCGAGCCGGTATTGCGGGAACTGCTGACACTTCTGCGTAGCGACTATCGAGTCTCGGAAGTCATGGTCTACGCCAATGGGGACACTTGCCTCCTGATCAACAACAGCGCTCGATCCATGGACGACCGAGCCTCGTGGGGCATCGAGGGCGCGTACGAGATCCTCGCTGAGGACGCTCTCGACACTGTTCTCCAGATCTCCGAAGACAGTGAGTCTTGGTGATGTTCTGGTACGGCTTCTTCGTTGGGTTGTTCGCCCTTCCTGCGCTGCTTATCGTCGGTGTGTCTCTGTTTGCGTTGGCCAACAAGTCCGAGATCCAACTCCGGCTCAACTACGAGAAGGGTCGCGACCTGTGAAGGCCAAGAACAAGGACCAGTCGCTTGACCACATCCCGCTCGGTATGGGTGTCGTTAAGTTCGATGGTCGGTACTACGGCTGCAAGTGCGGATGGAAGACGACCCACCCACGCGTCAAGGTGATGGAGGATCGAGTTGACCAACACTTCCGGAAGCGCCATGGTGGAAGGGGCATTCGGATCTAATGATGAACTTCTGCAAGCATTGCGACGAAGAGATCCGAGGTTTCGGCGGGGGGATCTGGTTCACCCAGATCAGCCCGACCAAGCCGGACATCGACTACTGCGGGATGTCACCTGACGCTCTACACCACCCCAAGGGTGAGCAGTGACTCTGCTGCTTCTGCCAGTGCGCCCGGGTGAGTCCAACGAGGAACTCCGGTACAGCCTGCGGAGTTGGGATCAGAACCTTCTGCTCCCGGATCTGGAACTCTGGACAGTGGGGGACTGCCCTTCTTGGGTAGTCCCCCACAGACACATCGAGGGGAATCGTCATCGTTCCACTCCGCTCGCTGTGTTCGACAATATACGCCTGATCTCTGAGGCTGCCCGAGATCACGAGACGGCCATCTACATGAACGATGACTTCTTCTGCGTCAAGCCTGTCACCGAGATCAAGCCGGTGCGTCGCAACCTCACGCTGGCCGAGCACATCGAGATGTTCCCCCTCGGAGCGGGGTTGTGGTGGCCTGCCAGTCTCCGTCTGACGGCCTCGTGGCTCGCCGGGGCAGGATTCCCCCACCCCGACTCCTACGAGGTCCACAGGCCTCTCCTAGCCTCTCCAGCGGGCATGTACGAGGCTCTGTCTCAGTTCGGAGACGACTACACAGCCGGTGTCCCCCAGTGGCGCACTCTCTACGGCAACCTGTATCAAGTCGAGGCTGAGCCGGTCGAGGACGTGAAACTCCCGAGGTCTAACCCAGTGGACTCCGAGTGGATCAGTACGAGTGACTACGCATGGCGGCGGTATTCTCAGTCCATCACGAGGAGTTTCCAGAAACCGTCACGGTGGGAGAAATGACATGCCGGGAGTCGTGCTACTGGTAGCCGCTGTAGTCACCAACGTCTTCCGCTGGAAGCGTGGGAAGACCACCATCTGTCAGTTCGTACGAGAGCACGTGCCAATGCCAGTCGCAGCCACCGGGCTGGTGTGGTTCTTCGCATGGTTCCCTCGCCACCTCCTCGGCGGCTACAGGTCACCGATCCGGGTCACCCCGTTGACGATGGCCAGCACGTCCCTGCCAGCCCCCGAAGACTGCGCCGTCACCACCTGAATCTGGTTGATGCCAGAGCCGTTGGTCCGGAAGGGCGCGGTGATGAACGAGGAGCCGACGTTGTTCGTCTGGCTCTGACCCACAACCGTGGGAGATCCACTCACGCTCGGCAAGTTCAACGACCACGTATCCCACGAGATCGCGTCGTAGCGGTAGAACTCCATCGCCACCGAGTAGATCCCCGGTTTGAGCACAGTGATGTGATCGCTGGCCACCGAGAAGTAGTCGGCGTAGTTCGCAGACGAGTTGTCAGTATCCACTGCCCCCAGCAGGAGGGGGGTCAGTGCCCCACCAGTCGGTACGGTGGTGATGCCAGAGCCCAACTGCAAGAACGGCGTGGAGAAGGCACCACACAGGACCCACGGCTGCCAGTAGATCGTGTCCGCGTCCCCGGGGTTGCGCAGGAACGTTCGCTGGTAGTAGGCACCATCCTGATCGAGTGGGTACAGGGTCTGCACGCCACCGAAGGCCGAGTCCATGACGACCGTGCCCACGAACTGGCTGGTGCTGTTCGGTGCGTCGAAGGCTCCAATGTCGCTGCTGTAGAAGCCGTTGTAGGTCGCAAGCGTGTCCGACCAGTCAGTGACCAATGTGGCAGCCGCAGCGATGCCGGGGCCGACCAGATCGCTGGCCTGCCGGATGACGGGACGCCGGTCTGCGATGGACAACTTCTTCTTCTGGGTGTTGAAGAAGTCCATCGCTGTGGTCTCAGTGCGCCAGTTCTCCATCAGCCGCCCGTCCCACCTGTGTTGTCGTTGGCGACGATACTCGCGTCGTCGGAGGAGAACGGAGACATCGTGACGGTGATCGTCTCCACGCCGCCCTGCTCCACCACCTTCACCGAGTCCAACTTCTGTGTCGTCTGTACCGGGCGAAGGCCCTTCACGCAACGAACCGGGATGACGACACCGGGGACCAACTGCTGGAACGAGATGGGGGTGTCCGGGTTGAGACTGGTGCCATCGGGGATACGGACCAGCACAGGCGGCGGATACCTGTCAGCGATGGCCGACTCAGCCGAGGATTGCCATCCAGAGATCGCAGCGGTCAGACCGTCTCGGGTGTACGTGCCCGTGCTCGCGGTACTGCCGGAAGTCCAGTCGCTTCCCAGCACCTCGATAAGCCCGTAGACGGGATCTGCGCCATCGCTGTTGAGCCGGTTGGCATCCCCGTGATTGCCCTGCCCATCACCCACCGAGTACAGGTTCGCTGCACTCATGCCGTACTCCGACACGATGGGACTGCTCCCGAGATGATCGTCGGTGAACTCGGGCAGCGTTCCGATGCGGTGCTTGCCAGACCACAGCAGGATCGAGCGACCGACCACGGTGTAGTCGAGCCCCGCGTTGGCTGCCATGTCGTCAATCTCCTCAAACGCGGTACGCGTCCAGCCCGGAGTTGAGCGGTACTCCATGGTGTCGTCGTCACGCACGAGAGGGTTGAGGTAGGCCAGCACGTTGGGGTCGTCTGGAGCCATGACGTTCTGGAGCACGCGAGTAGCCCGGGAGACAACTGTGTCTCCGTGTCCGGCACCAGAGTCGTTCATGTCCTGCTTGAGGATGCGTCGGTACGGGTAGGCCATCACGTCCTTGGCGTTGATCGTGACCTGTGTGGTTTCCCAGATGGGCTGAGTGATCGGACCTTCCCAGACGCGCTCCACCGAGTAGCCGTTGTCACGGAAAATGACGATCTCGTACGCCCACGACTCCAAAGAGCCGAGCAACTTGCCACAATCGACTGACCAGTTCTGAACGATGACTTGGGCCGTGGACATGTCATCGCGAACTCGGGCATAGTCAACGTAGGTGACACCGGTGATCTCCCCAGCACGCACCGTACCCCCGCGACGGTAGACGAACACCCGGTGCGTACCGCAACCCAGCGTTGCCCCGTCGATGGTGGAAGAGGGAATCGGCTTGACGCCACCAGAGCCCACGGCAGGCACGACCCAGAACTGTGCCGGAATCATCCAATCCGAGGCCGTCCCAGCGGTGTCCACGGCCCGCACGCGCCACTCGTAGGCGGTCGTGGCTGCCACGGTGAAGTAGGACGAGAGCAGAAGTGTGGTCGAGGCAGTGTCCTCATCCACCAGCGTGGTCCACGTGGACGCACCCACGACCCGGAACTGAATAGTTCGGTGGGCTTGAGCCAGTGGCGGGTTCTTCGCGTTGCGGTACTGGTAGGACAGTGTGATCGGGTAGTCCACCGGGTAGGCATTGCGCCCCTTCGGACTGAGCGCCAGCGGAGCCGGGACAGCGGTGAGCACCGTGACGATGATCGGGTCCGACCACGGGGAGGTGTTGCTCGCGGGAGTCGTGGTGGTGTCATAGTTCCCGTCCGTACTACCGAACGGGCGCTCAGAAGTTGGGAACGGATGACCATAGTCGAACGTGCGGCAACGCAACTGCCACGTGCCAGTAGGCAAGAACATGACGGACGGTGTGCCGTCGTTGTCCCCACCCTGCATGGTGAGGTTGCCGGTGGCCAGCGCCGATTCCATGGCCGAGGTGTCATCGTTGTTGATCGAGCCAGCGATGAACCAACTGCGCCCGGGGATACTGCTCAACTGGTTGACGACCAACTGAGACCACGAAGGGTTTGGGTTGTCGCTGGTCGGTCGAGCCGCGTACTGAATCTCAATACCAGAGGCGTCAGTGTAGGCCGGAGTCGTACCACCGAATACAGCGTCAGGGTCCTGTGGCGCGAACGAGAACGTGATCGCGTCCCCAGCAGAGCGGACAGTGCCACTGGCCGGAGCGGTGATGATCGGCTTGCTCGGAGTCCGGTTCGTCCACAGTGAGATCGCACGTCCAGTGGTGTCCGGCGACGTGATCGGAGTGTCATTGGACAGGCTCGGGCTGGACGACCAGTCTGCGATGGCCGTGGGAACAGCAAGCACCCAGTACTTTGTGTTCGGTGTCAGATTCTCAGCGAACGGGCCTTGAATCTTGTAGGTCTGTGTGCCCGTGGTGGTCCGGTAGGCGCTGGCTCGAAAGACCCGAATCGCGTTGTACCGATGCAGGTTGAAAATACCACCGACAAGCCCCGCATTCAGGATTTGACTCGGGGTCGGTGTGCTCCCGGGGAACAGGGACGCCGGAGCGAGGAAAACTGAGACAGTCAGTTTCTTTCCGGGGTTTCCAGAAACATCACCCGGACTCATGGTGACAGGAGCGCTGACGAGGATCGAGTTGTACCCGTGCGTAGCAGGGTCAAACTTGTACTGGAGCCGGGTTACGCCCTGCACGTCCACACTGCCCGCAGAGGCAAGGTGGTAGACATCCGGGGCCGGACCACGAGCCGGATCGTAGCCGGTGACGAGGCCGTCAGCAGACCATGAAGGCATGAACGGCTCCTATCAGTCAGACTTCGGCACGAGGGAGAGACTGGTCTCCACCACGCTAGACCCACCGGCCATCGCACCACTGAACGCATCCAGCGTCACCAGCAGGCCATCAGGGTCATTGAATGCGGTCCACTCTACCGGGCCACCGTCAGGGCTGTAGACGAGACTGTCAGCGCGTCGTACGACCGGACTGATGCCGTCCCAGATGTAGGCGACCTTCTGCTCGGAGTCGATGACGAACTGCTGACCGGCAGGGATGTACTCGATGACTGCGCTGAACAGGGGGTCACACTGGTCATCCGACGCCGACGCCCACGGCCAGATCGAGACACGAACGGTGCGAGCGTCCTCCCACGCATCGAGAGTGAAGATCGGAACCACATTCATGGCCGTGGGCTCATCGGGCATGAGCCGAGCCCAGTAGCGAGTGAACACATCCCCGTCCGCGATGGCCCAGCCAGCGGGAAGGATATCCGGTGCGGTCGGAGGAGTCACCAGCGCCGGGTACAACGGGTCATAGACAGGCGTGTAGTCGTACTCCGGGCATCCGGTCTCAGTGATGGTCAGAAGGCCGCTAGAGACGAGCGTAGGGCCTGTGACGACACAATCTGAACCGTCGCAGCCCAGCCCGACTATCTGATCGGCTGCTTCTCCGTACTCGTACGGGTCGGCAGCGGTCAGCGTGAAGGTAGCGAACCACGTCGAGGAGCAGTCGTTGATCCGCTTACGCGTGACCGAGGTGCCCCGGGTGATGCGTACGTCACGACGGTGAATCAGCGGCGAGCCTACCTCTGCATAGCGGTAGTAGTGCAGCACCCCACCCGAGCAAGACAGACTGGCTCCAGAGCCCTTGAGTTGTCGGTTCATCCACCGCAGGCCGAACTCGGCTCCTGCCTCACTGCTGGCGACGATGGCCACACTGGCGACGATGGCCTGAGTGGCGTTGCGCGACTTGCCGGAGTGACCACCATCGGTGATGTACTCGGTCACGACACTGGTCAGTGAGGAGTCGTCCAGCCCCTGCATCGACAGGGGGATGACACCAGCGAACTGCATCGAGGGCGGGTAGCCAGCGTCGTACCACGGCGCATAGGTGATGTCCGCGTAGTGGCTGCTGTCGAGGGTGTCCTCCAGCCACTGCGTCTGGTCCGGGGTGATCCACAGCGTGTCGATACCCAGCGTCTCAGCCAGTTGGACCGAGCGCGCGATGTTGCACAACTCAGTGCCATTGAAGGAGAGAAAACCATCGGTAGCCATGTCACAGTCTCCCGACTATCTCGTTGACGACCTCGTGAGCGACAGCCACCGGGTCAGCGGTCGAAGTCTCGACGTTGATCTCGACGTGGGGTCCCGAGTTTCCAGAAACCGTAGCAGGCTGCTGGCGGGATGCCGCGTACGCCGCGACCTCCTTGCTCGGGGCGATCCGACCGAACAGGTTGCTGGCAGCGTTGTCGATCTTGGCCTTCTGGTTGTTGAGGCCGATCACGCCACCATCACCGACCTGCTCCATCATGTCGATCATCACCGTGGACGGGGAGTGGATACCCAGCGACTTCTTCACCGCAGCCGCGATGGCGTTACCCAGAGCGGTCGCAGCGGTGTCCAACTGCTTGGACATGCTGGTGAGGCCGTCTACCAGACCCTGAGCCGCATCCACACCCGCCTGATACAGCCGGTTGGAGGTCTCCACGCCCAACTGACCAGCGATGGTGTTGATCTGACCGACCAGTCCGTTGGTCTGCGAGACCGCGCCGACGCCACCATTGACAAGGGCTTGGGCGTACGCGCCACCCTGATCCACACCAGCGTCCACGATCTGCTTGTAGGCGTCGTTGGACAGACCCTCGGCCAGCAGGATCTTGAGGTTCTTCTGGAACGTCTGGATCTGCGTCAACTTGGCTTGCAGGTTCGTGGTGATGTCGGTGGCCGTCAGCGCCTGTGCGATGCCGTTGACCGTCTGGGCCTGCGCGGTGATCAGTGAGGCGAACGACTTCACCGCATCCGATACCGAGGTGCTGTACTGGTCACGCAACGAGATCGCGGCAGCCAACTTCTGGTTCGCTACCGTGAGCGCAGCAGCGATGGACTGACGGGCGTTCGCGTAGTCAGCCAGCGAGCCGTTGTACTTCTTGAGCACATCCAGCACGTGAGCGTACTGCGACAGGATCTGGTCTGGCGACTGGTTGCTGGTGTCGCCCAGCGGCTTGAGCAGGGTGTTCACCCACGCCATGGTGACCTTCTGCTTGTTCAACGCCGCGATCTCAAGATTGAGAGTCTTCTGGGCCTTGAGAGCAGCGGCGAGATCACGCTGGGCGCCCTTGACCTTCGCCAGCGCCGCAGCAGCGGCCTTGGCCGACGACGCGCTGGCGAGACTCTGAGCCGCGCTGGACAACGCCGACTGCGCCGTGTTCACCAACTGAGCCGCCGACGTGGCGATGTTCTGCGTGAGCGTGTTGATCTGCGTGGCAACGTCGCCACCCGAGGCAGCCTTGGAGATCGATGCAAGAGCCTGCGCGATCTGCTTGTTCTGCGACAGGATCGCGTTCTTGATCTGGGCAGCCACGGACGGACCCTGAGCGAGGAGTGCGTTCGCGTAGCCCGCGTAGGGGTTCTGGTACTGGCCTGCACCCGGGGCCTTCTGAGTGCCATACGCAGACGGCGGAGGTGCAAGGTAGCCGACACCACCCCCACCACCTCCGGCGTGGATCTCCTTGAGGATCTTGCCTGCGTCAATCTTCGGGGCGTTCGGGAGCGCCTTGGACAGATCAGCCAGTCCGGGGATGACACCACTGAGGGTGCCCACGAGACTGTTGAGTTCCTGCTGGGCCGCGTACGCGAAGCCACCGGTCTTGGCCAACTCGTTGTTGATGTTAACCAGAGCAGTCGGAGTCAGGTTGTTGTCAGCCGTGTTAAGCAGCGCTTGGAAATCACTGTTGGACAAGTTCAACTGATCACGGACGATGAGCAGGTAGTTGTGCAGGTTGTTGAGCATCGCTCCGGCTGTGTCGGTCTGGAAGCCCATCTGCTGCATCGCCGCCGCGAGGTCTACCGCACCAGCCCTTGCTCGCGCCTGAGCGAAGGTCAACTGGTCCCATCCGTCAGTGTTGATGCCCAACTGACCAGCCTGCTGGATCAACGTCTGTCGCAACTGAGGCAACTCATTGTTCAACTCGGTAGCAGCCGCTGACACACTCACAATCTGGTCGAACGACAACTTGCCGCCAGCCTTGAGTGTGTTCATGGCAGCGGCGACACCGACAGTCTTGTCTGCGAGCGCGGAGAATGCCTGCGCCATCTGACCAGCCTTGGCTGAATTAAGGGACGCGTTGAAGTCGTCCAGTGCCTTCTTCGCGTCGGCGGCGCGCTTCTCAAACCCGAACAGAGTCGTTCCCATGAACGTCACAGCGGCGGCAGCGTAAGCCACCGGGCTCGCCGGACCTCCAAGAGCGAGAAACGCGCCCCCAGCGGCAGCGGCAGCGCCACCAATGATCGCGAGATCGCTTGCGCCCTTGTGGGTAGCCAAAGCCAACCCACCAATCGCCACGCCGACTCCAATAGCCTTGGTGGCGAATGACCCGAAACTCGCTGCCGCACCCATCAACTGGATGGAGTTCATCTCTGCCATCGCCACGGCAGCCGCCTTCACAGCGGGGCCGAACTTGAGGAAGGCAATCGTCGCGAGACCGATACCGCCGACCATGGCCTGCACCGGCCCGGGGAGAACCTGCAAGACCGCAGCGAACTGCTGGAACAGCGCGACCAATGGCCCCAGAGCACTGACGATGACCTTGATGGCAGGGGTGAGGATCTGCAAGATCGTAGACAGGGTTTCCAGAATCCCGACGATGATCTGCATGGACCCATCGCTCACCAGCGCGTGGAAGAACCCACCAAGAGCCCCGAGCGTCTCACCCAACGACTGGGCGAACGTCTTGGCCCGGGCGAACCAAGCCTCCATCTCACCACCAGCGATGCGACGACGGAAGTTGTCGATAGCCGAAGACAGCCCGTCGAAGATCGAGTTACCGGCCTTCTGACCAGACGGGCTGAACAGCACATCGCTGAGCAGCCCACCAAACTGAGTCACAAACCCCCACAGCGACTTGAGGGATACCAGAGCACGATCAGTGAAGTCCACGATGGCGTTGTGACCGGACGCCGAAGTGGCCCACTTGGCGAACTTGGTAGCGATGTCATCGAGGTAGAAGCCGAAGTCACGTACGAAGGGCATCAGACTCGCGAAGATCCCGGCGAAGGCGTTGGCGAACTTCCCCAGAGCGTTGGAGAACGTGACCGTGATAATCGGCAGGAGACTCGACAGTGAAGTATCCAACTGCTGGAAGCCCTTGCCACTGAATGCCTTGGTGAAGGCGTCTCCAGCCTCAGCCAGCGCCGGACCCATCCGACGTACCAAAGGCTCAGTGAGGACGAGAGCGTCGGTGAGGTTCTTGCTCCACGTCTTGGTGGCAGGCAGCAGCGACTGATCGAGAACCTGACCGATCCCCTTGAACTCGTCGCGTAGGGGCATGAAGTTCGCCTTGAGTACCTTCTTCTGCGCGTTGTCCAACGACACGAAGGCGGTAACCACCAGTCCTGCGCTGACAGCGAAGGCTGCCATGGACGCGCCAGCGACGATCAGAGCCCCTGTCAGGCCAGAGGTGATCGTGGCAACCATCGCCGTGATAGCCCCACCCAGACCGGAGACAGTGGTGATCAGCAGGGACAGCACGGTCGTAAGGGCACCTACCGCGACAGCGCCACCAGCGGCTCCGTGGATGATCTTGGTGAAGGCATTGTCGCCACCACCGCCAGCAGCGCTGAGGGCACCCGTCAACTTCTCCACAGCGGTGACCGCGCCACCGAGACCTTGGAACAGTGCGTTGAAGATACCGGCACCGAACAGGGTGGCACCGATGCCGCTAATCGAGCCACCGATGCCGCCAGCCTGTGCGCCGTTGTTCTTCTTGGTCAACTGCTCGGCTGCCCGGAGACGGTCAGCGTCAAACTTGGCGTTCATCCGGGCGGCAAGATCGAGAGTTCCGAGCCATTTGCGATCAGCGAGATCCCGGTCAGCGTCGAACTTGGCATTCATCCGCTGGGCACTGTCTAGCATCGACAGCCACTGCCGACCATAGGCGTCGGCCTTCTCCAGCGAAGCGAGGTGATCAGCGTCGTACTTCGCATTCGCTGTCGCTGCTCGTTCCAGCAGGGCGTCGTCCGGGTTTCGCGAAGGGAACTGACGACTGCTACTGACGCCACTACCGATGGAGTTTCCAGAAACCTTGGCCCGGTCGAGCATGTTCTCGACATCGGTCATCGCGTTGGCAACGATCAGTTCCAGCCGGTTCCCGAGCGTGTCACTGATACCAGCCAGCAGGCGGTCTACGAAACTGTTGGAGTTGTTGGAGTCGAGCGCAGACTTGAACTCGCGGCTGAATCCGATGCCGGACTCGTTACCGGCTTCCTCCATGCGGGTCTTCCAGCCCTTGCCGACGTTATCGCTGATGCGATCCATCCGGTCATTGCTGGTGGAGTCGAAGCCCTCGCTGTAGCGGTTACCGTGATCCTCACCGGCCTTCTCAACGCCGGGACCAGCCTTTTCGACCTGCGCAACGATGTCTTCATTGATCCCGTCGCCGTCAACTGTGATCTTGACAACGCCATCACCGACGTTGGGGCCGGTCCCACGTGTGGTCACGGGCTAGCCACCTCTCGCCTGAAATGCCATGAACGACTCCGATTCTAGGTCAACCGCCGACGCACTGGACGAATCCTGCCATGGTAGCGGGTCGTTCAGATCACGGAGCCATTCTTGCAGATCATCAGGCGGGATACGCTCCTTCACCCAAGTGAAGACTAGTCCGATGAATCGGTGGGGCTGCTGTCGGAGGAGGCCTCCGGGGAGGGCGTAGTAGGCGCTGTCGAGTTCTGACCAGTACTCGGAAGCGATGGTACAGAGCCGGACTGCGGCTGGGTAGGGCGCGCGAACCACTCCTCGGAGAGGTACTCGAAAATGCCCTCGATTACCTCCGGCTCCAGCCGGGTCTTGGGGTCACGATCCAGCAGGCGACCCTCGATGTAGTCGCGATCCTCGGGACGAAGGCACGAGTACATGATGTTCAGGATCGCGGAGAACCGCTGGTCCGAGGACTGGCCTCGACCGAGCGCGGCGACCATGAAGATCAACTGACCCGGCGTCGGGTGGTAGGCCACCATCTCGCGGCCATCGAGTGTGAATTCAACTGACGGCTCCTCGCCGGAGTCCGTAGCCTCGACTTCCTTGACCGCTGAGACAAATTCCTTGACCATGGTGCTTCCTAACTATCGCTCGTGGATACCGTCATACCGTAACACATAACTACGTCTTGGCCTTCGCGTGTACCTCTCGCGACTCCAAGATGCGACGACCATTGTGGACGACGTAGTACTCCACTGTCACGTACCAAGCGCCATTGCGGTAGGTCAGCGTGTCCGCGTTGACGGTGCCGTACTTCTTCCGCATCACAGCGAGGAAGGCCTGACCGTCCTGACGCCGGACGTTGATCTTCTGAGACCGCTCCAACTTGTGGCGCTCCCTCCATCGACGCTGACGCTCAGCGTTGGCACGACGTGAGTCCTCCTTGCGCAGGAGGCGACGCTGCTCAGCCAACTTCCCTCGGATGGCCTGACTCTTGCCAACGAAGTTACCCGGGCCGAGCGTTCCGCTCAGGTCTCGATGAGCCTTCCACGCCTCGTCTCGCCACGCTCGCCATTCCTGCAACTGAGGCAAGAACGCGGCCTTCGACAACTCGGTGCTAGCCAGCGCCCGCAGGTCAGACGGGAAGTCATCCATAGCGGCGCTGATCTTCGGGTCGCCCGGAACTTGGTAGGACCGCATCCGCATGGCCTCAAACCCGCGCTCCAGACCCTTCTGGAAGAAGTGCTGCCCCGGCTGACCCTTGATCATCACTGGGCGGACAGGGTGATCCGAGCCCGGGGGAACCCACGAGGCTTCATACAGGTTCGGAGCGCCCCACGCGGTAGGCGGCAGGATCTTGGCCAGATACGGACCACCTCCGCCATAGACGCCTGTCCCTTGGTCCACATAGACCGCGTACGGGGCCGTAGAGCCCACGGCAGCGTAGACACGGGCTCCGCCAGCGGTGCGCCGATATCGGGGCGTCGTGGAGGTGATGGACTCCTTGAGCGGCTTGCCATAGTGCGCCCATCGGGGACGCTTGTTCACCGGAGCCTCGGCCTCGACGCCTCGCTTGGTGGCGTTGGCGAACCGGGCAGCCCATCCGTAGACAGGTGCCCCGGGCATGAACAGGACTTGGCCGTGCGCCTCTACGACGAAGACAGCGCCCTTGCCGAAGTTCCTTCTCGCTGAGATAGGCATGGTTTCTGGAAACCTACAGTTCGACCGTGAAGGTCCATGTACCGCCGTACTGGCCACCAAGCGGGCCATGCGGAGTCCATGAGCCGATGTTGATGCTCTCCCACGCTTCACAACTCAGAGCGCCGCACTGGATCAGCAGCATGTCAGACATCGACTGCATCGCCGCGACCATCACATCAGACGCCTTGGGTGCCTCGCCTTCCTCCTCGATGGGGATGCAGCGGACGACGCCAACTTCCAGCCCGAGTCGCAGGAGAGCAGCGCACTGACTCCCGTCGAAGGTTTCGCTGATGGCGACGGGAGTCACGTCAGTGACGCGCACCCACAACTGGGAGCACGGAGTGTCCTCAGGGCCGCAGTCGTCAGTCTCGTCCCCGGGGTCCGGGTCGAAGGGGACGTAGGAAGCCCCGATAGTGAGCCCGTATGAGCAGATCCCCTCGATTGCCATTCCGACGCAACCCGTGAAATTCAGCAGGGCATCATGCAGTCGCTCCTCGGGGGTGATCCCGGTTTCGTCGGAACCGACTGTCATGGCAAACCTATCTGTACGTGGAACCCCAGTGTATTGAGGCGGATCAGTGCTTTGGGTGGCCCTTGCCCTTGGACGGGCTTGTGCTGCCCCGAGCCGTGACTCTTGGGCTGGTGACTGTTGACCTTTTTGGGGGCGTCACGACCTGTGGAATCAGTACGAATCGTGTCGGGACGGCGATGCCGTGAGCCCGGAGGTACTGCAAGACAGCCCGGAGGTCAGCGGCGGACTGGTCGGCGCGAGCGAGGAGAATGGCTCGCTCTTTGGAATCCTCGGCTGCTCGCTGATCAGCGGCGTGTTGTCGAGCGACGATCTCAGCGATCAACACGGAGTTCTGCGCGGTGACGATCTCGTTCTGCTGCGTGACGATCTTGCTCTGCTGGGCAAGATTGTCGCGCTCCGTGGCCGCGTGTAGGCCACTCCAGACGACGAAGATCACGAGTGCCAGTCCTGCCAGAGCAGCGACGAGACGCCAACCGAGTACACGAGGTTGTTCAGACATAGGAACTCCCTGATCAGACAGTCCCGCTCGCCTTGAGCGCGACACCGATCACAGCCAACAGTACCGCGCCGATGACGAGGCTCTGCCCCCATACCAGCCAGCGCTGGTGGGAGCCGATCATCTTCCACACGGCCTTCTGGTCCGAACCGTAGACATCCTTGCGAACGTAGTTGTCGCTGACATCCTTGCGGACCTCTTTGATCTCTGCCGTGAACTCCTTCATGGCAGAGGTCAACTGTGTCATCGTGGAATTGAGCACAGCGATGTGCTCGTTACTCGTCAACTCCGGCATCAAATCGACCCTTCAAATGGAGATCCCACGGGGACCGCGCTGGTGCGGCGAGGGCCGCGCTTGTTCGGATTGAAGACCTGCGCGTTACGCGTCGGGGATCCCACCGGATTCCACTTGAGGATGAACTGGTCCACGATGTCGATGCCGGTCAAGCCGTTCGGGAACAGGCCAGCCTGAATGGTGAATGAGACACCATTGCGGACCACGTTGGTGACACCACGCGGCAGCGAGCACTTGCCCTTGGGGACACACGCCTGCGCGAACTCGATTGCGAGGTAGGCGACGGCGAGCCTGCCATCCTCAGCGACCGGGTACGACTTGCTGTAGGTGATCGAGTAGGTGCCGACCTCAGTGTCAGGCAGGTCAAGGTTCTGGACAGTCGGGATCGGAGACGGGCCGACACCCTGCCACACCAGCAGATGACCGTCATCCAGTCGCCAGTCGCCATTGGCCAGATCGACGGTAGACCCGTTGATCAGGAACTCCTCGATGTATCCGACCGGGCCGGGAATGTCGATCTCGCTCTGGGGCGTGCAGACCGCTCCACAGCCACAGGTGTTGCGCCAGACACCGTTCTCATCGACGTTGGGCTGCCAGCCGCCGACAGCGATGCCGAAGCGGTACGGGGCGAGCCCTCCGGGGAGCCAGATGTAGGGGTTCCAGAAATCTCCGCAGGCGCAGAGTTTGCGCCCGACACAGGGTCGGATCGTGATGGGGCACGTTCCGACCCTGTAGTTGGTGAGCATTTGCAGGGCTGACGTGGCGAGCATGAGGGAGCGCTCCTTGACCGAGATGTCAAAGGCGTCCCACTTATCGCCCAGACAAGCAGGGTCCGCTTCCCACACGCACGTCATGGGGGTCAGCCTACCGCAGGATCAGCCACAGGCTGGTTTCCAGAAACCGGCGGTTCGTCCGGTTCGTCCGGTGCGTCAGCCTGCGAGCCACTCACCGAGGAGATATCCAGTCCGCCGTCAGTCGCCGGATTGTAAACCTCGCTCGACACCACTTGACCCGTGACGATCGGTGTAGAAGGAAGGGAGTTCAGGTTCAGATTGGCCAGCGTCAACACATGGGCGATGCCGGATAGACCAGCAAGGACCATGATCAGGAAAGCCGCATCAATGTTGTCGATGTGACCCTTGGCCAGCAGGTAGGAGACCGTCCCGGCACCGAAGGTAACCGAGAGCAGGCCGATGACGTACGCGAGAACGCGTAGCCAGAGCGGGAGGCGAACAGTGTTGTCGTCCATCAGGCGACACCCTTCCAATCAGCGGTGGTGCTCCGAGCGGCCTTTCCGCGCGGAGTCATGAGCGGGTACAGGCTACCGAGGTTGGCAGCGTAGTGCTTGATCAGACCGACCTGCTGGTCGGCAGCGGCCTTCTGCTGAGCCGTCATGGTCGGCGGCTTGACGATGACCTGCTTGGACTTGGAGAAGGCGATCAGGGCTGCCCTGCTCGGGAAGTTCAAGACATCACCGTCGATGTTCGCACCGTGAGTGTCCTGCACGTAGCCGAACTGCTGGACCTTCCACGGAGCAACCACGTTCGGCTGTCCCGGAGGGTTGTTCGGGTCAGCGGGCCAGAAGGCATCCCCGTAGTTGGAACTCTGATCGATCTGCTTCCAGAAGTACAGGTTGCAGTACAGCGCCACGATGTGGAGCGGCTGCTTGGCCTGCAATCGGCTGAGCGATCGATCCTTCTCGTCGCTGCTCGGCCATGCGCCCTTGTAGGCCTCCCAGTCGTAGGAGAGCCAGTCAGTGTCTCCCAGAGACGGGATCTTGGACAGGAAGAAGTCCACCTGACTCTCGGCGCTGACGCCGACCTGCGCGGCGCTGTGACCGAACATGTAGTAGTTGACGACTGCCTTGATGGAACGTGCCCACGCGGCCTGCGCTGCGGCCTTGGGATTGACGTACCAGACGACCTTGCCTGAGGAGTCCTTGTAGACCTCAGTGAGTTTGATACCCACCCAGTCGGGGACGAAGTTCAGGGACGGCGCTACGTCCTGATACGCCGAGATGTCGATTCCGCGAAGCATGGATGCCTCCTGTGGGGCTGGAACGGTGTAGAGGACCGGCTTCACGTGATGCCAGTAGTCGAACGGTGCGACTCTCTCCTCGTAGTGGAGATGCGGTCCGGTGACGTTGCCTTCTGCGCCAGACGTACCAATGCGCTGGCCAGCAGCGACGTGCTGACCGATGGAGACGCTGAATGCCTCCATGTGCGCGTAGAGATGACGTAGTTTCTGGCCCTTGTAGACCGACTCAATCATCACTTGGTGGTAGCCATACGCCGAACCTCCGACGTTGCCAGTACCGACAACCACCCCGTCATAGGTGGAGAAGATCGGAGTACCGACGGGACAGCCAAAGTCAACTCCAGTGTGGTATCCCGCCATGTAGTTCCCCGGCACACCGTATGCCAGTGTGATCGGGGTTCCACGAGGGACCGGAAGCACCATCAGAACAGGCTTTCAGGCTTGACCTCGGACATGTAGTTCTCCACATCGGTCTTGACCTGCTCCACGACCGACTCGATGGCCTTGATCCCACTCTCCACGATCTGGAGAACTCCCTCGGCGGTCGGACCCACAGGCGCAGGCGTCGGAGTCGGCTCAGGGGTCGGAGCAGGCACCGGCTCCGGCTGAGGAGTAGGCGAGGGAGCCGGTGCCGGTACGGGAACGGTGAACACGGTGCAATCGCCGTTCTGGCCGAGCAGAGCACCGAGGTCCGACCAGATCATCCAACCACGACCCTGAATGCCCCACGAGTCGCTCCACGAGTTCGTGAACCAGACACGCTTGTTCTCCACGTCGATCTCGTCCAGCACGATCTCGTGACCACCGACGACGCTGCCGACCGGGGAGACCTGACCCTCAGGGGTCGTGTTCTCCATCAAGTCGTACCAGTTGATGCCGATGATGACCGGCTGCTTGGCCAAAGCCGCGAGCGTGGCGTTCAGCGAGAAGGCGTGCTGGTAGGCCGGGATCAGTCCCCGCTTCTTGAGCACCTTCGCGATGGCTAGACTGGAGCCACCGTTGTCGTTCGGCGGGTAGGGACCAAATCCGAGCGCGACTTCCTCGTCGGAGTAACACCCGAGCGCGTACTGCTCGTCCACGTCCGGGTTCTGGGTCAGCACGGACTCACCCACCGCTGGCCAGAAGGCTCCGGTGCCCAGTGCGCCGACGGCAGCGTTCGCGGTACACGAGCCGACCTCACCCTGATTGAAGACCGGAACGTAGCGCTCATGGCGAACGGAGACCAGCGCGGCGATCTCCTCGTCCGTGGGCTCCTCGATGGCGAAGTTGCGACTGAGTGGGTCGTGATCTACGAACCGGGCCAACTTGTAGGGAAATGTCATCGTGCTCTCCTTGCTGTGGTTTCTGGAAACTCGTGTCACATTCTACGTGTCGTAGGCGTACCGCAGGCCATCAAGTCCGATGAATCCGCCAGCGGGTACAGCGACCAAAGTCTGAGAAGTTCCTGATGTCAGGAAGGAGACCATTCCAGCCGCCACAGCCGAGCCGTTGTAGATGCAACAACCCTGCACATCGTTGCCCGCTGGAAGGTATCCAGCCGGTTCCGTGAAGATGTTCGCGTTGGCAGCGACACCAGCCGCTGTGGTGGCCACTCCACGGAAGCGAACGAAGCCATCTTCGATCTTGTACTGGGGAACCTGCCACCCTCCGAGCGCCGCCCAGCCCGAGGACAGGGTGAGGTTCTGCCAGCCACCAGAGACAGGACTCGTGGTTGGGACAGCGCCTCGACCAGTCTCGTGCCACGCGACCAGAGTCTCGTCGTACTGGAACTCGACCCAGAACCGCGAGTTCTGCGGGATCGGAGGCTGGATGCCACGCTTGAAGTAGAACGTTCCCGGCATCACCAGACCCACGTTGTACGCGCCGGTCTGCAACACGATGCGGAGACGCTGACCCGGCATGAGGGTCGTGGATGGGGTGACGGTCACCGTGAGCGTCCCCGCTGCGGAGAAGGTGAACTTCCACGTGACGACGCCCGCGTTCAGCATCGGGTCAACAGTGACTGCTGTGGCTCCCGTGTACGGACCCTGCCAGCCGGAGTCGTTACCTCCAGCGAGAATGCCCGCGACGAGATAGGCCGTGTAGAAGTCGAGTGTTCCGGCCTTCGGAAGTGGGTTACCCATGTCAGGCTCCGTGCGCTTGTAGGAACGCGATGATGTCAGCGTCCTTGGTCCCGGAGTAATTCACGGTATCAAGGATTGTCTGTTCGCTGTGGCCGTTCGGGCCAACGTTGACGATAGGTACACCAGCGCCACCGTTCGCCGCTGCTGCGAAGGCCGTCTGCTGGCTCGGGAAGACGATGGTGTCAGCCGAGGAGTAGTACAACTTCGTCGGCACCGTCAGGCTGGCCGCGAGCGACTGAATGTCGGCTCCCGAAGGAAGCGCCGTGAGGATGCCTGCCTTGGTTCCCGAGGTGGTCGCGGTGGCCGGGGTGCTCAGCGTGGCGTGAGTGGCATCCACATAGGTGATCGTGGTGCCCACAGGGACGCCTGCGGCTGCCCAGAGCACCTTCCCGTTGTCACCGGCTGTGAAGGCCGCTGTGGCGCTGCTGATGGCCGTAGAGCCGTTCGTGGTCACGAGGTCAGAGAACGCTCGGGGAACAGTGACACCCCACGCAACAGCGATCTGGTACGCGGTACTGGTCGATCCCGCGTCAGCGCTACCCACGTTGGTGCGGTAGAACAACTTGAGATCGGTCAGCGGAATGACCCCGACGACAGCCGCGACCTTGGTGGGGTTGAGGATCGCGTACCGAAGGACAGTCAGACCACCCATCGAACCACCAATCAACACGGCCTTGTTCGCGGGAGTTCCGAACTTCGTGTGAAGGTAGTTGATCTGGTTGTCGATGTCCGTCATGGAGGCGTCGTTGCCCCACGCTTGGAAGGAGTTGTCACAAGCGATCCACGGGATGCCGCCCTGCAACGCGAGGTAGGACGCGAACGGCTGAGACCCATAGTTCAAGACATACGTCCACGACGCAGCCGTCCCACCAGAGCCATGAGCGAGAATCGCCGGGTACTTGGTGTTGGGACGGCGCTGAGCACCCGGTGTGCAAACGATGTTGTCGTTTCCAGAACGGATGTCTCCAGTGCGGTAAGACAGGCTGTAGGAGTTCGTCATCGTGCGTACGCTGCAATCCA
>Ga0210389_10000191_pt1 | contig 64823 bp, 40 predicted proteins | sample IncBWH28OmetaG_FD_160127 | JGI IMG/M metagenome (GOLD analysis project Ga0210389, IMG submission 160127) | Forest soil microbial communities from Barre Woods Harvard Forest LTER site, Petersham, Massachusetts, United States - Inc-BW-H-28-O ...
TACCCAGGAGTCCTCTTGCCTCTCAAGCGCAACACGCCGGTCCCATGCCAGGACATACCGGATCGTTACGAACCGGCCGGGTCCGCCGCACCACGCTCGTTACCATCACGAAATATGAGCCAGAGCCAAAAAGGTCGTATATCGGCATGTTTGACCCATGATCACAGCGGCGACGTCATTTTGGCGTGCCCGGAGCCATGCGCGCGTCCGATATAGCCGGATTTATCGGGGCACGGAAGCCCGCTCCGGCGGCCCCGACGACCCCCATGGCGGTAATGACCCATCGATCGAGCCCCGAAACCCGCGTAGCCGGCCAGGACGAGACGGCCAGGACGAGACGGCTAACTAGGCGGCTGACTAGGCGGCGCGGTACGTGTCCCGGACGACCGGCCACTGGCCCGCGTCGTCCACGAGTATCAGGTCAGCGCGCAGGCCCGCGGCCAGGCGGCCGCGGTCGGACAGGCCCGCGGAGGCGGCCGCGCCCGACGTCACCAGCCCGATCGCCGTCGGCAGGGTGGCGAGCCCCGAGCGTGCGAGCGTGAACGCGCTGGCGAGCAGCCCGGACGGGAGGTAGTCGGACGCCAGCGCGTCCACCAGGCCGAGCTCCACCAGCGCCGCGGCCGACACGTTGCCCGAGTGGGACTCGCCGCGCAGGACGTTCGGCGCGCCCATCACGATCGGGATCCCCAGCTCGCGCGCCGTCCGCGCCGCGTCGACCGTGGTGGGGAACTCGGCCACGGACCCGCCGCGCGCCCGCAGCGCCTTGACGGCGAGGGGCGAGTCCATGTCGTGGCCGACGAGCCGGATCCGCCCTGACCTGGCCAGGTCGCCGAGCCAGGTCATGTTCCGCCCGAGGATGGGCAGGTTGGCGTCGCGCTCGGCGATCATGTCGTCGACGTGCCGCACCGCCTGCTCCTCCGACAGGCCGCGCGCGCCTGCGATGTACCGCTCCATGTAACTGCGGTCGGCGTACTGGCCCTGCCCCGGCGTGTGATCCTCGTGCGAGACCAGTGGCAGGCTCTCGGCCGTGACCGGGTGCTGGTCAAGCGCCTCGGCGAGCGCTTCCGCGCCCTCCGGCGAACGGGCGTCGAGCCGGTACAGGATCCGGTGGCCGACCAGTGGGGCAGGCTCCAGGGACCGCGCGGTGACGGCGGCGCACACCTCGAGCGCGGTCCTGACCGAGCGGGCCATGGCCCCGGCCAGCTTGTCCTGGAACCCGGCCCCGTGGAACACGGTCGTGATGCCCGCCGCGCACAGCTTGCCCTCAAGCGACACCACCGCGAAGTCCCACGGCAGGAGCACCCCGGGACGCGGCGCCCGCTCCCGCTCGAGCGCGTCGCTGTGGACGTCGATGAGGCCGGGCACGCACAGCAGCCCGCGCCCGTCGACGTCGGCCGCCGATCCGGCAGGCGACGGGCCCACCTCGGCGATCACGCCGTCCCTGACCACGACCCGCGCGTCGTCGACGATCGCGTCGGGCAGCACGGCCCGGACCCCACCGAGCACGTAGTCGGCGGGCACCGTCCCGGCCAGCCGGGCTGGCAGCGGGGTCGTCTGTGGGGTCGTCATTTCCGCCTCCAACGTCCGGGCGCGTACCTCGGTCACCCATTGCTCATTTCGACGATTATCCGGATCACGTCCGGCCTGGACCACGTGATGCTGGTCATGACAGGGAAGTCTCGACGGGCGTCACGGCTCACGCTTTCGACCAGCCAGACGTGCCGCCCGGCGTCGACCTCAAGCCCGGCGGCCACTTCGGGCGGCGGCAGCTCCATGCTGACCCGGCACCAGGCCCTTACCGGCTCAACTTTCGCCATCTGGCGCAGCACCTGGTCAAGTGACTCCACGGACCGCAGAGCCACGTCGGCACCGTCGGGATACACATTGTCGGGTATCCATTCGATGGCCCAGCCGGACGGCATGCCGTTGATCCAGCTCTGCCGGACGACGCGGTGCGCCGGGCTGCCCGCCGGCCGTTTGACGCGGCCAGCGAGGTCTTCAGGCAGCGGCTCGGCGGTGACCGAGCGCACACTCGTATGCGGCTCGGCGCCGACCGCCCGCACCGCCTGGTGCCAGGCCGGCGCCCGGTCGGCGGAGATGACGTAGTCGATTCGCCCGTTCACGAACGTGCCCGAGCCCCGGACCCGGCGTACCAGCAGCCGGCTCTCTAGTTCTCGCAGCGCCGCACCAGCGACGGCCCTGCTCACCGCGAATCGCGCGGCGATCTCATGCTCGCTGGCAACGCGGGCGCCGGGCCTGCAACCCGTGAGGTCATCGACGAGCGTGTCGACGATCTCGGCGTATTGACTCTTGCCCATGTCATCACCATGACGCACGAAGTTGTCCAGACAACTCGCCGTCAGTCAACGGACCAGCACGGCGAGGTAAACATCCGGGTTAGTTGTCGCTTCGCTCGCCCTCGTGCTGGTCCCCCTCGGCTCGTCGCCGCGGCACCAAGTCGAACCACGCTGGCAAGCTACGCGAGGGACATGTGGGTCGCGATCCGCAGCGCGCCGGCCAGGATCGTAAGCACCGGGTTAACCCCGCCGTTGGTGACGTGCACCGACCCGTCGACGATGCGGACATTGTCGTGCCCCCACACCCGGCCCCAGGGGTCGGTTACCGACCGGCCCGGTTCGGTGCCCATCCGGCAGGTGCCTGCCTGGTGCTGGCCGACGCTGGGGGCGCCGGGCGAGACCTCGCCCGTGCGGATGACGCGGACCGCGCCGGCCTCGGCGAGCCACTCCGCCGCCCGCGCGGACTGACGTCGCTGGATCCGGCGGTCCTCGTCGTGGGTGCTGCCGCTCAGCCGGGCCACCGGATTGCCGTACCGGTCGGTGACCTCGGGATCCAGCCGAACGCGGGACTCCGCGTTGGTGACCTCCTGGATCGGCCCGGCCACCCGCAGCATGCGCGGCGTGAGCTGCGCCATCCGCGCGGGCAGGTCGTCGGCGAACCGGTCCAGCAGCCCGGCGCGGGTGAGGTAGGCGTAGTTCATCTGCGGGGTCGGAACGAATTCGTTGGCCAGGATGCCACCGCCGATGAACCCGTCGTTGCCATGCCGGAAGTCACAGGTCCCCAGCGACACCCCGGGGCCGATCAGGTCCGCGACCGGGTCGGCGAACACGCCGAGCGCTCCGGCGTACACGTGGCCCTGAAGCCGACGGCCGACCTGGTCATGATCGGTGCCGACGTCGCTGAGCAGCAGTAGCCGGGCGGTTTCGGTGGCTCCCGCGCCCAGCACCACCTCACCCGCGCGGACCGTGCCGCGCCAGATCCGGCCGTCGCGCTCGGCGACCAGCGCCACCCCGGTGACCCGGCCGTTCTCGACGACGAGCCGTTCGACGGTCGTACCGGTGCACAGCGCCGCGCCCCGGGCGACCGCGGCCGGCAGCGCGGTATTGTGCGTGCCCGCCTTCGCCTCGACCGGGCAGCCGAACCCGACGCAGCTCGGGCACTTCACGCACGCGCGGCGCCCGTCACGGTCGACCGAGTTGATAAGCAGCGGCGGTGCGACCACTCCCCAGCCGAGGCGGACGGCGGCATCGGCGAGCAGGTCGCCGGACCGGGTACGGGTGATCGGCGGCATCGGCAGCGGCCCGGATCGCGGTACCCACGGGTCGGCCGACACGTCACCCGAGACCCCGAACCGGCGCTCGGCGAGCTCGTAGAACGACTCGAGATCTGAGTAGCCGATCGGCCAGTCGGCGAGGTCGCTGCCGTCGGGCACCCCGTAGCGGGTGGCCATGCGGAAGTCGTCGGGGCCGAAGCGCCACGCCTGCGCGCCGTACACCCGGGTGCCGCCGCCGACGGTGAACGCGTTGTTGCCGTACCGGCCGTCCGGTGGCAGCACGACACGGACATCGCCCGCGAGTTCACTGACCCGTGGCCGCACCGCGGCGGCCGGATCGGTCGGACCGGGCAGGCCAAGGGTCGCGCGCGGGTTGCGCAGCGGATCGCTCAAGGCGTCGTGGTCCGGCTGCCCGCCGAGCTCGACGATCAGTACGCGCCGTCCGGAGGCGGCCAGCACCTCGGCGGCGGCGCCACCGCCCGCGCCGGCACCCACGACGACGGCGTCATAGCTCCCGGCCAGATCCCACGGCGCCACGGTGGGGATCGGCGCGTCCGCGACCGGCTCGCCCCAGCCGCCGGCGGGCTCGGCCAGCCAGCCCACGGCCGGCCAGGAACGCGGCGAAGCGTAATACCCCGACCACACCAGGTCGGCGAACCATTCACCGTCCCGATGCTGACGCAGCCCATCCGCCGCGCTGACTTCCGCGGCCAGCCGGGACACCCTGCTGACCCAGTCGGGCCGGTCGCTGGTAAGCACCCCGGTCACGAACTCGGTCAGTTCCGCCGGGCCGGGGCCGGCGCCGGCACCGGCTGGGATCACCTGTGCGACCAGAGATCGCAGCCATTCCGGGCTCGGCGCGGCAAATAGGGCCGATTCGTCCGTCGCGTCCATAGCCGAACACATTACGCCTCACGTCGCAGGTGACTCATGTATTCCAGCTGTCGGACGCGCCCGCCCCCGAACACCTGGCGCAGCTCGCATGACCAGGTGGGTGCCGAGGCCCGCGGCGGCCGCCGCGACGGCGAAAATGGTGTAGCCGATGGTAACTGGCAGGAGCCCGAAAGGCGTGACAAGAATGCCCGCGATGAGAGCGGGCAGCCCGAGGCTCAGGTAGCTGACGATGTAGATGGAGGCAAAGACCTCGCCGCGCTCGTGGGCGCGGGCGTGCGGGATAACGAGCGCCATGGCAGCCGCGAATCCGGCTCCGGCCCCGATTCCGCCGACGGCATCGCCGACGATGAACAGCGGGAGGCTATGGGCGGCGACGGCGATGAGGGTGGCGAGCATTCCCAGCGTGAGCGCGGCGGTGCCGATTATGGCGGTGACGCGGGGCGCGACCCGCTTGGAGGCGTAGACCGCGAGGGCCCCCGCCCCGGTCGCGATCGTGACCACGGCTCCGTCTGTCAGGCCGCTGTCGATCTTGAAGATGTCCTGCAGTACCTCGGCTGAGAGCCCGAGGTAGAACCCGGCAAGTGCCCACGCGCCGATAAGCACTGGCACCGCAGCGGCGAACTCGCGCCGGGCAGCCGCGGGGACAGCCGCGCGGGGCGTGAGGCTCCGGAGCGCGCCAGGGCGCCGGCTTACCGGGTCGCGTATCAAGGTGACCGCCAGCAGGCCGAGCAGGAAGAAGATGTCGAAGGCGATGAAGATCTCAGTGCTCGCGTGCCTGGAGAACTGGATTAGCACGCCGGTGAGAATGGCGCCGACAGCGAGACCGCCGAGCGGCGCAAGGCTGCCGATCGTGGTGCCGATGCGCTTGTTGCCGCTTGGAGCCAGGTCGGTCAGGGACGCCGCGAAGGCACCCGACGCGATGCCGGCCGCCACGCCCTGTACGGTGCGGGCGACTATCACGATGGCGATGTTGGGCGCGAACAAGAAGATCGTCATCGCGATGAGCTGCATCACTAGCCCCGCGGTCATGACGGGCCGGCGCCCGATGTGGTCCGACAGCGATCCCGCCACCAGAAGGGTGAGAAGGAGCGCGATCGTGTAGATCGCGAACGCCAGCGTCAGCAGCCACGCGGGGAATCCCCACTCGGCCTGATAGACGACGAGCAGCGGCGACGGCGCGGCGGCCGCGACGGACAGCGCTACGAAAACCACAGCGACGACGACGACGGAGACTGACCGCGGGAGGGCGCGGCCTCCGCGTGGCGGCGCCATCTCCCCGGCAACGGCTGACTGGCTCACGTTGAACTCCAGACACGGTGATAACTGCAGAGGTGGTAAAGACCCAGGTAGAAGACGGGACGTGGCGGCGCTGGGCTAGTCGCCGGGCCGGCTGCTGGAGCGCAGCAGGGCGATCACTCCGCGGACCGCCCGGTCGAACGGCTCGGCCGACTGGTCAGCCCGCGCCAGCGCGTAGCCGCCCTGGATGACCGCGGCCACGGTCGATGCGACCTCGTCCGCGTCCAGGCCGGGATCAAACTCCCCCGCCGCGCACCCCTGGGTAATGGCCTCCACCAGGTAGCCATGCAGCGCGTCGAAGGTCTGCCGCACCGGGGCTCTCAGTTCGTCGCTGTCCATCACTTCCGGATCGGAGATCAGCCGCCCGACACTGCAGCCGCGCAGCACATCGCGTTCACGCAGCAAGTAGGCGGAGATCTTCTCTGTCGCTGACATTTCGGCGGTGAAGACCTCTCGCATCTGCGCCCGCATCAGCTCGGCGCTGCGTTCCTCGGCAGCTCGCACGAGAGCTGGCTTGCCAGTGAAGTGGTAATACATGCTGCCCTGCCCCACGCCTGAGCGCTCCAGGATCGCCGTCGGGCTCGTACCGAGGTAACCCCGGTCCCACAGCAGCTGACGCGTTCCCTCGATGAGCTGCTCTCGGGCTTGTGCTCCTGTCTTAGCCATAACCTCAGCATACGTACTAGTATGTATGCAACGGCTAACGAGGCGGGGCGGCGAGCCCGCCGCCCCGCCCGGGCGGTTGTTAGCGGGTGCGGGGGCGGAAGCCGCGGGGCTGGACGGGGAACGTCTGGTCGGTGGTCGGGATGCCCGGCAGCGGCAGGGTGGTGGTGTAGTTGGCCAGCCACACCTGGCCGTTGGTGTCCGGCAGGTCCGGGAGGGCCGGGTTGTAACGCGAGCCCACGAACGCACCGGTCAGGTCGCTCGCCGTCTGCCGGCGCCAGGCGCTGATCTGGTCGCACGGCACGCCGGTGACGACCTCGAGGAACTGCAGGATCGAGGTGTGGTCGCTCACGTCCGAGCACACGAAGCCGCCCTGGGTCCAGGGCGAGACGACGATGCACGGCACCCGGAAGCCCATGCCGATCGGCTGGCCGATCGCGTTCAGGCCGCTGGTGGGATCGACCACCGTGGGGAACTCGTCGGGCGTCCCGGCCGGCGGGGTCGGCGGCACTACATGGTCGAACAGGCCGTCGTTCTCGTCGTAGTTGAGGATGAACACCGTCGACTCCCACAGCTCCCGGTTGGAAGCGATGGCGTCGATCTTCGCCGACAGCCACTGGGCGCCGTAGGCGGGGGTGTCGCTGGGGTGCTCCCAGTACTGCTCGGGAGCGCCGAGCCAGGTGACGGTCGGCAGGTTCCCGGTCAGGCAGTCGTACTCGAACTGCCCGGTCGCCGCGGACGCCACGCCGCTGTCATAAAGCACAGAGCCAGGATCGGACTTCTGGAAGTTCTGGAAATACGGGAGAACGTTCATGTAGGCGTTCCCCAGCGCGTCGTTGTAGAACTTCCAGCTCACGCCCGCCTCGGTGAGGGCCTCGGCGTAGGTCGGCCAGTTGAACTTGCCGCTGGTGACGGTCTCCAGGAGCGGGCCGCCGCCGTCGCCGTCGGGGTCGATGGTGCCGGTCATCCACATCATCCGGTTCGGGGTGGTGGGGCCGAGCACCGAGCAGTGGTAGTTGTCGAAGATGGTGAAGTTCTCGGCGAGCGCCCAGTGGAACGGGATGTCCTGCTTCTCGTAGTAGGCCATGGTCCACGGGCCCTTCGCCGGGAGCCACTGGTCCATCTTCCCGCTGTCCCACGCCTCGTGCTGGGTCTGCCAGCTGTGGTCGGTGTCCGGGATGGCCTGGGCACCGGTGTTCAGGGTGTCGACGTGGAACGGGAGCAGGTAGCCGAGCGGGTTCGACGAGTACGGCTGGTAGAAGACGCTCTCGTTGGTCGACAGCTTGATCGCCGTCGGGTCGGCGAAGCCGCGCACGCCGGGCATCGTGCCGAAGTAGTGGTCGAAGCTGCGGTTCTCCTGCATGACCAGCACGATGTGCTTGATCTCTTTGGGACTGAAGCTCTTCGGGAGGGGCGCGGCCATCGCGTTGCGCAGATTGAACGGCAGCGCCATGGAGGTGGCGGTCGCGCCGCCGAGGACGGCGGCGCCGGTCAGCAATTTACGGCGGGAGAAGCGGGATGTTTCCTGGCGGGGAGCGTCGTCTGACAAGGTAGGGTTCCTTTCCGGCTCACAAATCGCAGCCCAATCTGACACTCGGAAACAGCGGACAGGCCGACGAATGCTGAAGAGCCGACGACGCGGGAATGAAGTTCCGACCTCTGCTGATCCCGTCCTCTTTTCCACGCATGGCGTTGCCGTTGAGGACGGAATCGCGGTCAAGCGCTTTCGGTCACAGGTCGGCGCTGACAAGCGAAAGCTCTACGGTGATGAGCCGCGCCGGGAATGGCGCGCGCTGCGGCTGCTCGAACGTTATGCGCCCGGCCTGGCGCCGCGGCCCTCGGCCGTCTGCATCAGGCGATTCCGCCGTCGGTGCTCGAAACGGTTGAGCGGGCGCCGGGCAGCCCGCTACTCCTCCCCGGCCGCGTTCGGGACATGGCACGCGCCTGCGACCCCGACTCGCTGGACCCGCTGCCGCGCCAGGCCTACCGGGCCGCGCTCGCCTGGCTCGACACCAGGTGGACGGAGCACCCCGCCCGGGTCACCGAGCATCCGGTGTTCGCCCAGTGCGACCCCAACCTGGCCAACCACCTGTGGGACGGACACCGCGTGCACCTGGTGGATTTCGAGTCATCCGGGCGCGGCAACCGGACCACGGAGCTGGCCGACTTCGTCGAGCACGTCACCGTGTGGGCGCACGCGGGTGGTCATCCGGCTGCTCCCCGGCGGGAGCGCCTACCACCGCAATCCCCCGGCACCTTCGAACGCCAGGCGAACCGTCTCCTCGGCCTGCTCGGGACGGTCTCGGCACCGGTCACTACCAGCCGGCGCGGAGGTCGCCCGCTGTCGTAATTCATCGTGGCCGACGTGCACTACCTCATCTCCTGCTCAGGTGAGCCGATCGAGGATATGGTCGCCGACCCGTATGGCGTTGGCCATCGCGGTCAGGGCGGGGTTCACCGCGCTAATGCTCGGGAAGATACTCGTGTCGGCCACGTAGAGGTTGTCGAGTTCATGAGCCCGGCAGTTGGGGTCGAGCACGGAGGTCGCCGGGTCGGCGCCGAACCGGACGGTCCCCGCCTGGTGCGCGCAGCCGGCGACCGGGATATCGGTTTTCATGTACGCGAACCGGTGGGCGATGTGGCCCTCATGCATGCCGAGCGAACCGAGCATCGACTTGAGCTGCTGGTACAGCCGCTTGGCCGCGGTGGGGTTGCTAGGCGTGTACATGATATGGACGCTGCCGTCCGGGCCGAGGGTGATCCGGTTGTCTGGCTGCGGCAGGTCCTCGGTAGACAGCCAGAAGTCCACGGCGTGCTCCGCGACGTCGCGCAGCGCCCAGTGGGGCGCGAACTTCGTCTCGAGGGGCTTCTCGCCGCGGAACATCGCCGCTTGCGACTTGCCGATCATCTGAATGTTGCCCATCGGATAGTCGAAATCCGGGCCACTGAAGTAGAAGTCATTAACGCCGAGGGTCTTCTGGAACACGGTCGGATTGGGTTCCTTGGACAGGGCGAGCACCGCCTGGCTGTCGTGATACATGAAGTTGCGGCCGACCTGATCGGAGCGGTTGGCCAGCCCTTCCGGATGCTTGTCGCTGGCCGAGGCCAGCAGCAGCTTGGCGGAGTTGGCCGCGCCGCAGGAGATAACCACGATGTCGCCCGCGTACCGTTCGGTCTCGCCGTCCCGCTCGACCACGACCTCGGTGACCACGGTCCCAGCCGGGTTGGTTTCTAGCTTTACCGCCCGCGCGTTCCGCAGCAGCGTGACGTTGGCGTGCTCGAGGGCGGGGCGGACGCCGAGCACGTCGGCGTCGGACTTGGCGTGCAGCGGGCACGGATAGCCGTCGCAGTCCTCGCACCGCACACAGATGCTGTACGGCCGATTCGCCTCGTTAAGCAGGATGCCGCACGGCGCGTGGAACGGGTGGTGTCCGCTCTTTTCCAGGTCGTCGGAGAGCTGCTGAATCCGGGGCTCGTGGGAGACCGCGGGGTACGGATAAGGCGCACTGGTCGGCGGTTCGGTCGGGTCCTCGCCCCGTGCGCCGTGTACCTGGTACATCATCTCGGCCGCGGTGTAATACGGCTCCATGTCCTGATAGGAGATGGGCCAGGCCGGCGACAGACCGTCGTGGTGACGGATTTCGCCGAAGTCCTGCTCGCGCATCCGGTAAAGCGCGGCGCCGTACAGTTTGGTGGCGCCGCCGACGAAGTAATGCACCTGCGGCTGGAAGAAGGACTTGCCCTTCACGTCGTACCAGCTGTCGGGCGAGATGTAACGGCCGCCGACGAACACGTCCTCCGTCGACCAGTTCGACGGCTCGCGCGGCAGCCAGTCGCCGCGCTCGAGCAGCAGAATGCGCCTGCCGGACGGGGCGAGGTGGCGGGCGAGGGTGCCGCCGCCTGCCCCGGTACCGATCACGATGACGTCGTAATGCTCACTCATGTCTTAGCTCCTTCCGGGTGGGGCGGCAGTGGGCGTTTGGGCGCCGGCCGTGAGGTCACCGGGCGGACCCGACGCGGCGGGCGGGGATGGATCGGGCGGGATTCCCGTCACGAACTCGTCCCGGCTGACGCGCCGACGGAATACGTAGTAGGTCCATATCTGGTAAGCGAGTACCAGTGGCAGGAAGATGACGACGACGACGGTCATCGCCTTAAGCGAGTAGGGGTTGGACGCTGTGTTATGCACGGTGAGGTTGTAGGCCGGGTTGGTGCTGGACACCATCACGTTCGGGTACAGGCCGACGAAGATCGATGAGATGGAGGCCGCCATCGTGATCGTGGTCGCGGTGAAGGCGAAGCCGTCGCGATGCGCGTAGGCCAGCCAGACCCCGGCCAGGACGGCGATGATGGCGAGCAGCTCGAGCGGCCGCAGAAAGAAGGTGGTGGTGGACGTCACGTGTGTCCAGATGGCCAAGCCCACGACCGCGGCGACGGTAAATGGAGCCACCGTGCGGGCGATTCGTCGGGAACGTTTGTGCATAACGCCGGTGGTTTTGAGTGATAGGAAGGTCGCTCCGTGCAGCAGGCAGATCAGGACCAGGGTGACCCCGGTGAACAGCCCATAGGGCTGGAACAGATCCCAGAACGACCCGGTGTAGTTCTGGCTGGCGTTGACAGGCAGTCCGTGCAGCAGGTCGCCCAGCATCAAGCCGATCAGGAACGCGGCCAGCACGCTGCCAGTGGTCATCGCCGCGTCCCAGGTCCGGCGCCAGCGCACCGCGTCCCGTTTGCCCCGGTACTCGAAGGCCACGCCCCGGATGATGAGTGACGCGAGCAGCAGGACCGTCAACAGGTAGAAGCCCGAGAACATCGTCGCGTACCAGCCGGGGAACGCGGCGAACATGACGGCGACTGCCACGATCAGCCAGACCTCGTTGCCGTCCCACAGCGGCCCGATGGTGTTGATGGCGGCCCGGCGGCCGGCCTCGTCCTGGCCGACGAGGCTGTGCAGCATACCGACGCCAAAGTCGAATCCCTCGAGGATGAAAAACCCCATCCACAGAATGGCGATGACGATGAACCAGAACGGCACCATGATGGCCTCAATACTGAACGGCGGGTACGGGCGCGTCCGAGTCAGCTTCAGCACGCGCGGGCGGTAGCTGGTTACGGGAGTAGCGCAGCATCAAGAGGAAATCGACCGTGCCGAGCGTGCCGTACAGCAGAACGAATCCCACCACGCTGATCCACAGCCAGGTGGTGCTCACGGTCGGCGAGATCCCGTTTTTGGTGAGCATGATGCCCTGCACGATCCACGGCTGCCGGCCGCTTTCGGTCAGCAGCCAGCCCGCGGTGTTCATCACGAACGGCAGCACCGCGGCCCATACCGCCACCCACAAGAACCGCCGGGACGTCGCGAGTTTCTTGCGCCAGACCAGCCAGAGCCCCCACAGGGCGATCAGCAAGACCACGGCGCCGAGGTAGGCCATGACCCGCATAGACCAGTACTGAATGAACACGCTCGGCACGTAATTGCCGGGCCCGAAGGACTTGCTGTACTGCGACTGCAGTGGGTTGAGGCCGACCACCTTGCCGTTCCAGTGGTTGGTGGCCAGCAGCGACAGCAGGTGCGGGATCTCGATGATCTGGGTCGGCGTCTGGTCGTTGTTCCCGCCGCCGATCTGGAACAGGGAGAACGAGCACGGCTGGCACGTGGTCCACTGAGCCTCCGCGGCCGCGATCTTCATCGGCTGGTACGTGCCCTCGATCACCCCGAGCTCGTCGCCGACCAGCAAGGTGAACAGCATCGCCGGGACGAGGACGATGAGCGAGAGCCGCGCCGACCGGGTGAACACATCGCGCACGCCACCGTGCCTGAGCTGCCAGGCGGAGACCGCGAGCATGATGACGGCGCCGGTGACCAGCGCCACGAAGATAACCTTCGCGTATCCCCACACGAATACCGGGTTGGTGAACACCGACCAGATATCGGTCAGCTGCGGCTTGCCATTCACCATCTTGTAGCCAACCGGATGCTGCATCCATGAGTTGGCCGCCAGAATGAACGCCGCCGACAGCATGCTGCCCAGCGTGACCGCCCAGATCGTCAGCAGGTGCAGCCGCCGGGACAACCTGTCCCAGCCAAACAGCCACAGGCCGAGGAACGTGGACTCCAGGAAGAACGCAGCCAGCCCCTCCATCGCCAGTGGGGCGCCGAAGATGTTGCCGACCAGCCGTGAGTACGCACCCCAGTTCATCCCGAACTCGAACTCTTGCACGATTCCGGTCACCACGCCGATCGCGACGTTAATGACGAGCAGCGTGCCGAAGAACCTGGTCAACCGCAGATATTCGTCCTGCTTAGTGCGGTACCACGTCGTCTGCAGCAACGCGGTCAAAAAGGCCAGCCCAATCGTTACCGGAACAAAAAAGAAATGGTTGATCGTCGTAAACGCAAACTGCCACCGCGCAAGATCCAGCGCCATCCGTACCTCCCCCGGTCACCGGAGTTTCGAAGTGATTGCCGCGAGTGGAACGGCCGCCGGAGGTCAGGAATCGACGTCGGCTGACACGCCGTTCCGCCAGGCGCCCGCGCCAGCCGCGGCAGCCGTCCTGGCCTGCACCCACTTAAGCCTCGCCACCTCGCTGGGCGGCACCTCCATGGCCTGAATCCATCGGCGGGTGGCCGCGAACAGATGCGAGCCGCCAACGGCCAGGCCCACCAGGGCGACAATGGTGCCGGCTCCGACCAGTGCAGCGCCGGTAATCAGCGGGCCGGTTCTGAATTCGGGCAATTTACCGCTTTCTTTTGTATCAGCAGACATGACACCATCCATTCGTTTGGACAATGACCATCACTTTGGCTGTATCGGTGCGGCCGGGCATCACCCGGGCGGGGTGATTACCCGCCGCGGGGCGCCCTGTACCAGTGGCCCACCCAGCCCGGTGGCCGCACGCAGATCACCCGGAAGGGGTGGAGCGCTCGCGAGCCGCTCCGGTCATATTGGGCGTGTGAGCGACCGCAATGACGCGATCCGCGTTGGCGACCAGCTGCCGAACCGGATGGCCTGAGCGCCACCGTCATGACTATGAAAAGAGGGCACATGCCCGTACCTATCCAGACCGCAGCGGGGCAGGGCGCGATGACCATGTCCCCGCCGATCGCCGACTACGCATTCCTTTCGAACTGCGAGCAGAGCTGCCTGGTCGCGCCGGACGGGGCGGTCGAATGGCTCTGCCTGCCGCGCCCTGATGCCCCGAGCGTCTTCGGGGCCCTGCTGGACCGGACCGCGGGCATGTTCCGGTTCGGTCCCGGCAACACGCATGTCCCGCAGAATCGCCGGTACGTCCCAGGGACGATGGTGCTGGAAACAACCTGGCAGACCCCGACGGGATGGATGATCGTCCAGGACTTCCTGGCCGTCGGCCGGGTCCCGCAGGAGGGACGCCGACCCGACTACCGCCGCGCCCCGGCTGATTTCGGCGCTGTTGGCGCGCTCGTCCGGATCGCGACGTGCATCAGCGGCCGGATCGAAGCCGTCGTAAACTGCGCGCCGCTCTTCAACTACGGGACCGTCAGCGGCACCTGGGAATATTCGGGTGAAGGCTACGACGCGATGACCGTCGCCGCCCCCGAGGGGGACACGCGGCTCGGCCTGTCGGGCAGCATCCCGCTCGGCGTGCTGGGCGCCCGCTGCTACGGCCGCACGACGCTCACCCAGGGTCAGTCGGCCTTCGTCGCACTGTCGTGGGGGGATTCCCGGGCGCCGGCTAACCAGGACGAGGCGTTCACCGCGCTGAACACGACGATCGATTACTGGCGCGACTGGCTGAGCTCGGCCAAGGTTCCCGACCATCCGTGGAAGCCCTACCTCGACCGCAGCGCACTGACGCTGAAGGGGCTCAGCTACGCCCCCACCGGCGCCATCATGGCCGCGGCGACGACCTCGCTGCCGGAAACGCCCGGCGGGGCACGCAACTGGGACTACCGGTTCACGTGGATCAGGGATTCGGCGTTCATGCTCCGGTCGCTGTACCGCCTGGGTTTCGACTGGGAGGCGATCGAGTACTGGGGCTTCGTCCTGGACGCGGTCACCGGCAGAGATCTCAACCGCCGGCCCGAGCTGCAGATCATGTACGGCATCGGCGGGGAACGCGACCTGACCGAACACACGCTGGACCACCTGTCCGGGTGGCGCGGGGCGCGCCCGGTCCGGGTCGGCAACGGGGCCTGGAATCAGCAGCAGCATGACGTCTGGGGAATGATTATCGACGCTCTCGACGTCCAGTTCCACCGGACGGCCCCCCAGATCGTGACGCAAGTGTGGGAAGGACTGTCCACCTTCGTGGACGCCGCCCTGGAGCACTGGCGTGAGCCCGACCAGGGCATCTGGGAAGTCCGCGGTGACCCCAAGCACTTCGTGGCGTCGAAGGTGATGTGCTGGGTGGCGGCCGAGCGGGGCGCCGATCTCGCCCAGGATCGGGGCGAGACCGACCGCGCCAACCGCTGGCGGGCCGGGGCCGATGAGATCAAGACTGAAGTGCTGGACAAAGGCTTGTCCGACCGGGGTGTGTTCCGGCAGCACTACGAGACCGATGATCTCGACGCCTCACTGCTGCTGCTGCCGATCATGGGATTCCTGCCTCCCGACGACAAGCGCATCATCTCGACCGTGCTGGCCATCGCCGACGAGCTGACCCAGGACGGCCTGGTCTTGCGCTACAAGGTCGAGGGGACCGACACCGGGTTCGATGGCGACGAAGGCACCTTCACCATCTGTTCCTTCTGGCTGGTGACCGCGCTGACCATGATTGGCGAGACCGAGCGCGCGCACGCCCTGTGCCAGAAGCTGCTGTCGTTCGCCGGACCGCTGCTGCTTTACGCGGAGGAGATCGACGCCACGACCGGCCAGCACCTCGGCAACTTCCCGCAGGCGTTCACGCACCTGGCGCTGATCGAGGCCGTGTCCCTGCTCATCGAGACCGATCCCGCGGGCAACGCCGGCCCTTCCTACAATCCGCCCCCCGCCATATAAGGGGCGCGACCGGCACTGGAGAGGAGCGGGGACGGACCCCAGCCGACACGACAGCTCAGTCAGTCCCGCGAGTCCAGCTGGGCCGACTGACTCCGAGCCGGACGCCCGGTTCACCTTCGCTAACGAGCGGACGTTCCTGGCGTGGAGCCGCACCGCTCTCGCCCTGGTGACCGCGGGGCTGGCGATCGTCCAGTTGCTGCCGCCCTTCCCCGGTGTTCCCTGGGGCCGGCGCATCATCGGAATCCCGCTGATCCGGGCCTGGCGCGGGCGAGGACGGCACTTTCCTGGACGCGGACAGCGATCTCGCTGGCGGCTCTGGGGGCCGCCATCCTCAAAAGCCGTCCGTATGCGGGCGTCCCGGTCCTGATCCTCAGCGGCCTGATCTGGGGACTGGGCCAGCTGGCCCGCGCGCCGGCCACGGGCCGGGACCTGTCCCGGCGCTTGCTGCTGGTCGCCATAGCCCTCACCGGCGTCTCGTTCGTCGCGCTAGCCATCGCGCTGCTCGGCACCGGATCGGCTGATGCCTGGGTGATCCGCCTCACGCGCCACTGAGGATGTCGGCTGGCGATCCTCACCCCCTGTAGGTGATGCGTCCCTGGTCAGGAGGCGGCCAGCATTGCGCATAGTGCCGCCTCCGGCCGGACAGCGAATGCCACGGCGCAAGGATCCCGGGGCAGGCGTTCCCATTCAGGAGGTGCCGAATATGCCGTTGCACGAGCGTGACACTGTGCGGGAGCAGCTAGACGAGTGCGTGTTCGCCGGGCATGACATGACCAAGGAAGTGCCCAAGTACCGGTTCCCTGCCGAGGAGTCGCCGGCGCGCGAGGCATACCAGGTGGTCGCGGACGAGCTAATGCTGGACGGCAACGCGCGGCAGAACCTTGCCACGTTCTGCCAGACCTGGGCGGAGCCGGAGCTGCTGGCGCTGATGTCCTTGTCGGTCCACAAGAACATGATCGACAAGGACGAGTACCCGCAGACCGCCGAAATCGAGGCGCGCTGCGTGCACATGCTGGCTGACCTGTGGAACGCGCCGGACGCCGGCAACACGGTGGGCGCCTCGGCCATCGGATCCTCGGAGGCCTGCATGCTGGCCGGCATGGCGGCCAAGTGGCGGTGGCGGGCGAAGCGGCAGGCCGAGGGCAAACCCACGGACCGGCCGAACATGGTGTGCGGCCCGGTGCAGGTGGTGTGGCACAAGTTCGCCAAGTACTGGGATATCGAGATGCGCGAGGTCCCGATGTCGCATGGCCACTACATGATGGATCCCGCCTCGATGCTGGAGCGGGTGGATGAGAACACGATCATGGTGGTCCCCACGCTCGGAGTCACCTACACCGGCGCTTATGAGCACGTGGAGGCCATGGCCGCCGCGCTGGACCGGCTGCAGGCCGATACCGGCCTGGACGTCGGCATCCACGTGGACGGGGCCAGCGGCGCGTTCCTCGCCCCGTTCTGCGCCCCGGAGGTCGCTTTCGACTTCCGGCTGCCCCGGGTCAAGTCGATCAGCGCCTCCGGGCACAAGTTCGGGCTGGCCCCGCTGGGCGTCGGCTGGATCCTGTGGCGGGACCGCGAGGAGCTCCCCGAGGAGCTGATTTTCCACGTCAACTACCTGGGCGGTGACATGCCGGTCTTCCAGATCAACTTCTCCCGCCCGGCCGGGCAGATCATCGCCCAGTACTACAACTTCCTGCGCCTCGGCCGCGAGGGCTACCGCAGCATTCACCAGGCGTCCTACGACACCGGCCAGTACCTCGCGGCCGAGATCGTCAAACTGGGCCCGTTCGAGCTGCTGTGTGACAGCGACCCGGCCACCGGGATCCCGACCGTCACCTGGCGGATCAGGGAGGGCGAAGATCCCGGATACACGCTGTTCGACCTGGCCGACCGGCTCCGCGCCCGCGGCTGGCAGATACCGGCCTACACCCTGACCGGAACGGCGTCCGATATTCCCGTGCAGCGCATCCTGGTCCGCCTGGGCGTGAGCCGGGACATGGCCTCGCTGCTATTGGGCGACTTCCGCGACGCCATAGGCCACTTCTCCCGGCACCCGGTCACCGTGCCCATGACCAAGGCGGAATCAGGCGGGTTCAGCCACCTGTAGGTGTCCGTGCCGCACCATGCTTGACCTAGTGAGGCGCCCCGCCGGCCATCGGGGCGCCCTCGGGGGGTGAGGGCATGACCGGCGGGGCGCGCTCTGGGATCCTTCCCGGGCAGGCGCTAGAGGCCATGGCCGGGAAGGACCAGCTAAAGAATCGGCGACAGACCTGACTATTCACTGAATATTACTCCATTATAGCCTGAAGGTTACTGATTAGTAACCTATGAGACTGGTGGGTACAGGCGGCCTAGAGTGCAAGGGGGTACTTCGTGGCGCCGGCCGTAGAACCTGCGGCGCGAGTCCGCGAACTGCTATTCGCGATCGGCCATGCCTTTGTCTGCGGGTAAAGGCCACGCCCCTCATCACCTATGACGGGTGATGATTCCCGATACCGTCCCGCCCACATTGGGGATATGAGCTAGCGGCACATAAACGGCTGGCAAACAATGGCCGGCTGGCTACCGGAGGCTGGCGTGACGACCGCACAGATCCTAATTGGATTCGGCCTTATTGTCTTGCTCGCGGTCAGCTCCCAGGTGCTGGCCAGCCGGCTGCGCATTCCCGCGCTCATCCTCCTGCTGCCCGTCGGCTTCGTGGCGGGCGCGCTGACTACCGACATCAACCCGCAGCATCTGCTTGGAGCGGCGTTCCAGCCGCTGGTGTCCTTGTCGGTGGCGGTTATTTTGTATGACGCGGGCCTGGGCCTGGATCTGCGCAAACTAAAGGGTCACACCCGCAAGGTGGTGATCCGCCTCATCATCTTGGGGGTGCTGATCACCTGGGTGCTGGCCGCGGCGCTGGCCGCGCCGCTGCTCGGCATGTCGCGGGGCGCGGCGGTGATGCTCGGAATCATTCTCGTTGTCTCAGGACCCACGGTCGTGGGACCGTTGCTCCGTTTCGTCCGGCCGGCGGAAAGGCTGCAGCGGGTTCTGGTCTGGGAAGGGTCATTGATCGACCCGGTCGGCGGCGTAATGGGTGCGCTGGTGTTTCACGCCGTCTCCGCGAGCACGCACAAGGGCCTGGGCAGCCAGCTCGGGCAATTTGCGCTAAGTATCGGAGTGGGGCTGGCCGGCGGCGTGATCGGCACCGCGCTGCTCTGGCTGCTCCTGCGCAAGCTCCGGCTGGGGGAGGTGCTCGGGACCAGCGCGCAACTCGCCGCGGTGATCGCGGTTGCCGCCGGGTGCGATGCGCTCCGCGACGACACCGGGCTGATCGCCGCGATCTTCATGGGGCTCGCGCTGGTCAATCTACGGGGCTTTGATATTCCGGCACGCCGCCCATTCTTCGAAACCTTGGTGCAGCTGATCATTGGCGTGCTCTTCATTTCCATCTCGGCCACGGTGACCCCGCAGTCGCTCCGGCACCTGATCCTGCCGACCCTCGTCCTGGCCGCGGTCCTGGTGGTGGTGGCCCGGCCCGTCGCGGCCTTCGCGGCCTCGCTGAGAACGGATCTGGATAAGGGCGAGCGCGCGTTCATCGGCTGGATGGCCCCGCGCGGCATCGTGGCCGCCGCCACCGCATCGACGTTCTCGGCGGGCCTGGTGGCCAAGGGAATCGGCGGCGCGTCCAAGATCCTGCCCGTCACCTTCGTCGTGATCGTGGCGACGGTGACCTTGTACGGCCTGACCGCGGCACCCGTGGCCCGGCTATTGCGTGTCAGCCGCCCGGCCCGCACGCGGCCGCTCCTGGTCGGCGGCGAGCGGTGGGTGATCGACCTCGGCCTCGCCCTCCAGTCCGCCGGCCTGGAGGTGCTCATGTGGGCGGGCCGGGACGAGCAACGGGAACAGATCAGGAACGCCGGGCTGGAATTGGCACCGGGCGAACTGCTCGCGGCCGCCACCGGGCGGGGCGCACGGCTGGAGGGGATCACGGCGGTCCTGCTGCTGACGGATGAGGACGACTTCAATGCCCTGGCCGCGGTGCTGCTGGCGAGCAACGTCGAGGGACGCGTGTACCGTCTCGCGCCGCAACTGCGCAGCCACGGGGTGGTCGCTCCGTATACCGGCGGTGAGATCCTGTTCAGCGAGGCCTTGACCGGGCGGGCGGTCAGCGCCCGGTATCAGGACGGCGCGCGGATCATCACGCGGCGCGCTGACGGCGCGCCCGGCGCCGACCGCTCGTCCGCGAGCCATGACCTGCTGTTCCTGGTGCACGCGGAAGGGGAGCTGACGGCCGTCACCCGGGCCGATACGCCAACACCACGAGCCGGCGACACCTTGGTGTCCTTGGGACCGGTCCCGGTACCGGCACCGGTGACCCTCGCCGCGGAGGGCCGGGTGCCGCGATGACCTTTCACGCACGCTTAGGCGGGTCCCGGGTAAGCAGTGTTGCCCGGCGGATTCGCGCCCGCATCACCCCTGCGGAGTGGTCCCTCAGGGAGCTTCCGGGTGACGTCAGGGCTGCTCTGAGAGGTTCGGGGAGCGTGCCGAGCCGGCCGCTCCAGGTTCGGCGGCGGGCCGTGTACCAGCCGGAAGCGCCGGGTTCGCGACGCCCGCCGGGCCGGCGGCCGCAGGTGGCGACCCGGAGACGGTGGCCGGAGCAGCGGCCGGACTGGGAGTAAACCGGACCGAAATGACGTAGGCGACCACGACGGCCACGATCACCAGCGGCATGACGGCCAGGCCGTCCGCGGCCAGCAGCAGGGAAGCCAGCAAGACGGAAGTCAGGGGCAGCCTGAGCATCACGACGGACATCGCGCCGATGCCGATAGCGATACCGTCGACCAGCGGCAGCCCCGGCAGGTGCGACAGCACGACACCACCCGCCGCCCCGAGAAACAGTGCCGGGAACGTCGGGCCACCACGGAAGCCGCTCAGCGACACCCCGTAGGCGAGTCCCTTGCAGGCCAGCAGCAGTACCAGTGCACCGACGGTGTAGCTGGCGCTCTGCGCGACGAACGGGTCGAGAGCGGACTGCCCGGAGAACAGTACCTCGGAGGAGCCCTTCCCGGTTCCGGCCGCGAAAGCGACGGCCAGGCCCGCGACGGCCAAGCCAGCCAGCGGGGTGAGCAGCACTATCCGCCGCTCAATATGAGGGCGCAGGAACAGCCCAAGCCACCGGATCGCGAACCCGAGGGGAACGGCCAGCACCCCGACCGCCACGGCCCAGCCAAACTCCCCGAGCGTCGGCGCCCCGACGTGCGGAAGGCCGTGGATCGCGAGCGAGAACGTGCCGAGCCCGGTCCAGGCGTCCAGGCCGACGAACACGAGCGAGCCGACGCCCGCAGCTAGCAAGCCGGGAACCAGTACGAGCTCCATCATCGACCCGCCCAGCCCCGAAGCTTCCATCAGCAGGAACGCTCCGGTCAGCGGCGAGCCGAGGAGCGTGCTGATGGCGGCGAAGCTGCCCGCCGCGGCCACGACGGTCTTAGTCCTGGCCGGAGCATCCCGCTTGACGAGCCGGACGGCGACGACACCCAAGCCGCCGCCGAGGGCGATCAACGGCGCCTCGGGCCCGAGCACAACGCCCAGGCACAGGGTCGCGAACGCGGCCAGTACGATGCCGGGAAGCTCGATGGGCGAGGGCGGCCCCTCGCCCATCTTGAATCCGTCGGCGGGTGAATGGCCGCCCTTGCCAGGCAGGTACCGGATGGTCAGCGCCACCGCCACCCCGGCCAGCAGAAGCGGCGGAATGGGCCACCACAGCGGCTCGGCGTGGAACCCCAGGCCCTTGGGCAGGTCGGTGAAGATCCATCCCTGGATCTTGCTGACCAACGCCAGGAAGAAGTAGGCGGCCGCCGAGACCGGCGCGCCGATGATCGCGGCTATGACCAGCAAGGCGATATAGCTCCGGGATCGCAGCAACGCCAGCGGGTCAGACGGAATACTCACTGGGCTTCCTCCTGAACCCGCGACGCGTCCGGTCCCGGCGGGCAGGTGGCCACACCGGTGGTCAACCGCAACCGGATCGCCGCGCGCGGTCGGTGAATCAGCCGCCGGGCAGGCCGGCCTTGGCGGCAGCGAAATCGTTGTCGATCCGGGCATTCTGCTCTTGCTCGCCCTACATTGGCGTCGGCGCGCAGCTGGCACCTCACCTGCGGCGGATGATCCGGGGCGGCGCTGTCAGGCGCTCGCGAGGCCGACGATGCCGCTGATGGCTACGATCACGCCGCCCACAAGCAGAACGCCGATGAGTATCTTGTTGCCGTTCGCGCGCAGCCAGCCGTTGAAAGCCGTCAGGTAGCGCGTCGTCACGCTAGGCGCGAAGATGTGCACCAGCAAGGGGAGCCACACGAGGGCCGCGTTGATCACCACGACCACGATGATCGCCGCCGTCGTGAGCTCCACGCCGGCGTTGGCGGTGGCGATCACCTGAACCGCGGCGATGAACGTGATACCCGGCGCGAACAGGAGCAGGCCGACAGCGAATGCGCTGCGCGGGGCGGGATCGGCGATCATCCTCGAGACGAGCCCCTGCTTGGGGTTGCCGGGATCGGGCTGCTTCGGCTTCCGCCGGGCGAGGACGGCGCCTGCCGCGATCATCAGCAGGCCGAGGCCGAGCCGCAGGCCATAGCGGGGCGTGCGGTGACTGTGGTGCTGCAGGCCGGTGTAACGCAGAATCGCGATTACCACCAGGCACATGACCACGCTCATGATGATCGCGCCGAGCAGGTAGGCCGCGCCGACCAGCCGGGGCCGGGCGGAGCCGAGGTAGACGGCTGACACGAGCAGGGTGGTCGGGGAAAGCGCGGCCAGCAGCGCCAGCCCGGCTGCCTGCAGGATCAACGGACACCTCCACGCTGGCACGCTCCGGATTCGGCTGGCGATCTCAACACCATGCCGCCACTTGATTGCCAGGTTCGTTCACCGTCGCGCACGGGAGGCATGCCGGGCTTCACCCTGCCTGGGTGAGTTATTCGCGGCTCCGGTGGCCGCACCATCTGCGGTATGAATCGCGGACCGGTTGATCCCCGACTGCTGCGCTATGCCCAGGCTGCCAGGGGTTATCTGGTCGTCACCGTGATCCTCGGACTGGCCGGGACGTCGCTGATCCTGGCTCAGGCTGGCCTGCTCGCCCGCGCCTTGGCCACCGCGACGCGCGGCGACGTCGGGGCCGCGCTCGGGGGCACGCTCATAGCGCTGCTTATTGTCGTGATACTGCGGGCGGCGGTCAGCTACGGCGGGGAGGTAACAGCGCTGCGCGCGGCAGCGGCTGTCAAATCGCAGCTGCGCGGCGCGCTCACCGCCCGGGCGCTGCGCCTCGGCCCCCGATGGCTGGCCGGTCAGCGGGCTGGTGAGATCGCCACCCTGAGCACCCGGGGCCTGGACGGGCTGGATCCCTACTTCGCCCGGTACCTGCCGCAGCTCGTGCTCGGGGTCCTGGTGCCAGTTGCCGTGGTGGCCCGGGTGGCGATCGCCGACTGGATCTCCGCGGTGGTCATCGCGGTGACACTGCCGCTCATCCCGGTCTTCGCGGTACTGGTCGGCTGGCACACCAAGTCGCAAACTCGGCGGCAATGGCGATTGCTGGCCATCCTGGGCGGCCACTTCCTCGATGTGGTGGAGGGCCTGCCCACGCTCAAGGTGTTCGGCCGGGCCCGGGCCCAGGAACAGGTGATCGCCAAGGTAACGGACGACTACCGGAAAACGACCATGGCGACTTTGCGGGTCGCTTTTCTGTCCGCTCTCGTCCTGGAGCTGGCCGCCGCGGTCGCGACCGCGGTCGTCGCGGTGGAAGTCGGGCTCCGCCTGCTGTACGGCCACGTGGGTTACGAGACGGCGCTTTTGGTGCTGCTGCTCACCCCGGAGGCCTTTCTGCCCCTGCGCGCGGTCGGCACCCAGTTCCACGCGAGCATGGAAGGAGCCGCCGCAGCCGGGCGCGTGTTCGAGATCCTTGACACCCCGCAGCCGGGCGGCCCGGAGGCCCGTCTGGTCAAGCCGGACCAGGAGGCCCGTCCGAGCCGGGCAACTGCGGGCACGGTGACGGCGGACCTGCGGGTCGCCGAGCTCAGGCTCGACGGAATCACGGTGACCTATCCAGGCCGGCCCCGGCCCGCTCTGGACAGGATCGGCCTGATCATCGCACCAGGTGAACGGATCGTGCTGACGGGACCAAGCGGCGCGGGCAAGAGCACGCTGCTGGCCCTGCTGCTCCGGTTCCTGGCCCCGGTGGCCGGGACCATCGAGGCGGACGGCGGTGACGTGGCAGCGATGGATCTGGAGCAGTGGCGCCGGCAGATCGCGTGGGTACCGCAGCAGCCGTACCTGTTCACCGGGAGCGCGGCCGACAACATCGCGCTCGGCCAGCCGGGTGCCAGCCGCGGCGCCATCTGCCGGGCGGCCCGGCTGGCCGGCGCCGCCGAGTTCATCGATTCGCTGTCGTCCGGCTACGACACGCCACTCGGGGAGCGCGGCCTACGGCTGTCCGCGGGCCAGCGGCAGCGGATCGCGCTCGCCCGCGCTTTCCTGCGCGACGCTCCCCTGCTGCTCCTGGACGAGCCCACCGCTCATCTGGATCCGGCCGGGGTCCGCCTGATCGCCTCGACCCTGGACACGGAGCTGGCCGACCGCACCGTCATCCTGATCAGCCATGGGCAGGGCTTGCCCGCTGGCCGCGGCGGGCGCGTCGTCAGCCTGGAAGGCGGAAGGCTGGCAGCACCAGCGGTCCCGGGCGGCCAGGCCGCCGCGATGGTGATCCGGTGACCGGCGGACCCGCCAGCGTGGAGGGGGCCGCGAGCGGACAGGCCGGGGCCTGGCCGCTGTTGCGGCTGCTCCGGCTGGCCAGGCCACTGCGCGGGCGGCTGGCGCTTTCGGTCCTGGCCGGCGCGGCCGCCACCGGTTTCGGCGTGGCCCTGCTGGCCACCTCTGGCTACATGCTGGCCCGCGCGTCGGAGCATCCGAGCATCCTGGCTATATCCGTCGCGGTGGTCGCGGTCCGTGCGTTCAGCGTGGGCCGCGGAGTATCCCGCTACTTCGAGCGCCTGACCTCGCACGACGTCGCCTTCCGGGTGCTGGGCGACATTCGCGTGGCCATCTACCGGCGGCTAGAGCGGATCGCGCCCGCCGGGCTGGCCGCCTTCCGGTCCGGTGACCTGCTGGCCGCGCTGATCAGTGACGTGGACGCCACCCAGGACCTGTTCATCCGGGGTATCGGGCCGCCGTTGGCCGCGGCGCTGGTCGGCGCGGGCGCGGTGACCGTTTGCCTGCTGATCCTGGCGCCAGCCGGCGGGCTGCTGGCCCTCGGGCTCCTGGTCGCGGGCATTATCGCTCCGCTGCTGGCGGTCGCGGCTTCTCGGCGGGCGGCCCGGGCCACCGCACCGGCCCGCGGCGAGCTCACCGCGACGGTCACTGACTTGCTGTCAGGCGCGGCCGAGCTGCACGCGTTCGGAGCGCAGGACACCGCGCTGGCAGCCGCCACCGAGGCGGACGCCAAGCTGACCGCGCTGTCCAGGCGCTCAGCCGCCGCGACGGGACTGGGCGCCGGGCTGACCACCGGCCTGACCGGGCTGACCGTGTGGGGGGTCGTCCTCCTCGGGGTAGCGGCCGTGGGGCAAGGCACCCTGACCCGGGTGCCACTAGCGGTGCTCGCCCTCACGGCGTTGGCCGCCTTCGAGGCGGTCGCCGTCATGCCGGCGGCGGCGCTGCAGCTCGGCGCCGCGCGCGCGTCGGCGCGCCGCATCGGCACGATCCTCGACGAACCGGAGCCGGTCACCGAACCGGCGCTCCCCCGTCCGCGGCCTGCCGGGCTCGTGCACGTACGGATGACAGGGGTGCAGGTCCGTTACGAGCCAGGTGGGCCGCTCGCGCTGGACGGACTCGATCTCGACCTGTGCGCGGGCCGCCGGGTCGCGCTTATCGGCCCCAGCGGCGCCGGCAAGTCCACCGCGGCCGCGGTCCTGCTGCGCTTCCGCGACCCGGACGGCGGCGCGGTCACCCTGAACGGCGCCGACCTCTCCAGCTACGCAGCCGATGACGTGCGGATGGTGATCGGCGGCTATCCCCAAGACTCGCACATCTTCGACGCCACCGTCCGGGACAATCTGCGGCTGGGGCGCGCCGGCGCCAGCGACGACGAGCTGACGGCGGCGGCGGCGCGGACCCGGCTGCTGCCCTGGATTGATGCCCTGCCGAAGGGCTGGGACACCCCGGTCGGCGCGCACGGGGCCGCCATGTCCGGCGGAGAACGGCAGCGGCTCGCCCTGGCCCGGGCCCTGCTCGCCGACCCGGCCGTGCTGATCCTCGACGAGCCGACCGCGCACCTGGACCCGGAAACGCGCGCCGCGCTGATGGCCGACCTGCTGACGCTCACCGCCGGCCGCGCCATGTTGCTCATCACCCACGAGATGGAGGGTCTTGATCAGGTTGACGAGATCGTTGTGCTGCGCCAGGGGAAGGTCACCGAGCGCGGCACGCATGCGGAGCTGATGCGGGCCGGCGGCCGCTACTGGCAGCTTCAGGACAGGCCGTCGCCCCGGCCCGGGTAAGCGTTGGCTCACCCGCGGCTGTTCTCACCTGTCCTGGGTGACGTCAGCGGGCCGGGTCCGCGATCTGATGAGCACATCACTCGGATAGCCCTTCGGAGGAGCTGATATGGCGACTAACGAGGTAGACGCCCTGGTGATTTTCGGCGCGACTGGTGATCTGGCGAAGATCGAGACCTTCCCGGCGCTGGTGGGTCTGGTGGAGCGCGGGGTGCTCGACGTGCCGGTCATCGGGGTGGCGAAGAGCGGCTGGGGGCTGGATCAGTTCCGCGACTATGCCGTGGCCTCGCTACGACTGAACAACATGGACCCGGACAGCGACGCGGCACGGAAGATGCTCGGGCTCCTGCGCTACGTCGACGGCGACCTTGATGCGGATTCGACCTACCAGGCGATGTCGGAGGAGATCGGCGCGGGCACCCGGGTCTTGTTCTACCTCGAGGTGCCGCCGCCGTTGTTCGGGCGGATCGCCCAGGGAATCGCCGCGGCCAACCGCGCCAAGGATGCGCGGGTGATGGTGGAGAAGCCATTCGGCACTGACCTGGCCAGCTCGCGGCAGCTCAACGACACCATGCATCGGTACTTCCCGGAAGACGCGATCTTCCGGGTTGATGACTGGCTGGCTTTCGACCCAGTGGAAAATGTACTGTTCGTCCGGTTCGCCAACTCGGTGATCGAGCCGCTGCTGAACCGGAACTACGTGGAGACCATCCAGATCACGATGGCCGAAGCGTTCGATGTGGCAGACCGGGGCAGGTTCTACGACCGCACGGGTGCGATCCGGGACGTGGTCCAGAACCACATGCTCCAGGTGCTGGCCACCGCGCTGGCCGAACCGCCCGACAGGCCGTCTCTGGCTGACTGGCGGGAAGCCAAATCGCGGGTGATATCCGCGCTGCGGCCGCTGGCCCCCGAGGACACGGTGCGCGGGCAGTACGAGGGCTACCTGCGGGTCGACGGCGTCGATCCAAAGTCGACGACGGAGACCTACGTCGCGGTCCGGCTGTCCGCGGATACCTGGCGGTGGGCGGGTGTGCCAATCCTGATTCGCGCGGCCAAGTGCATGCCGGTCACCGCTACCGAGGTCGACATCCGGTTCAAGCGGCCACCACATGACGTGTTCGGTATCGATCCGTTCGCCGTACGCGACTCTCTCCGGTTCCGGATTTGGCCGGAGACCGAGGTGGGCCTCACGCTGGCGGGCAAGAAGCCCGGCGCCGGAATGGAGCCGCTGCTGGAGGACCTGACGTTCGCGGGCCAGTCAGGGTCGGACATGCGCCCCTACGACCGGCTCATCGGCGCCGCCCTCGACGGGGACCGCTGGCTTTTCGCTCGCCAGGACACCGTTGAGGCCGCCTGGCAGGTGGTCGACCCGGTGCTCGGCGACGTCACCCCCGTGCACCCCTACGCCAGGGGCACCTGGGGCCCGAAGGAAGCCGATCGGCTGCTGCCGGAGCGAGACGGCTGGCACGACCCGGCAGGGTGAGCGACGGACGGGAGCATGCCATGACCGCCGAAACCGGCCAACGGCGCGTGGTGATCGTGGGCGGCGGCTTCGCCGGCCTGTTCGCGGTGCGCGCGCTCAGGGACAGCGCCTCGGTGACGCTGATCGACAGGGCTGCGCATCACCTGTTCCAGCCACTGCTCTACCAGTGCTCTACCGGCATCCTGTCCGAGGGAAAGATCGCCGCGCCGCTGCGCGACCTGCTCAAGAAGCACAAGAATGTCAACTGCGTCCTAGCCGAGGTATTCGACTTCGACGTCGAAGGCCAGCGGGTCCTGGCCAGACGGATCGGCGGCGACCCTGTCGAGTTCGGCTACGACGACCTCATCGTCGCCGGCGGAGTGCGGCAATCCTATTTCGGCCATCCGGAGTTCGCCCGCTGGGCGCCCGGCATGAAGACGATCTCCGACGCGCTCGCGATCCGGCGCCGGGTATACGGCGCGTTCGAGATGGCGAACACGGCCACCGACCCGATAGAACGCCGCACCTACCTCACCTTCGCTCTGGTCGGCGCCGGACCGACCGGCGTGGAACTGGCGGGGCAGATCCGGGAGGTCGCCACCAAGACCCTCCGTGCCGAGTTCCGGGACATCGAACCAGAGGACGCACGGGTACTGCTCTTCGACGGCGGCAGCGCGCCGCTGGCCATGTTTGGCCCGAAACTGTCGCAAAAGGCGGCCAAAGCCCTGGACGCGCTGGGCGTCGAACAGCACATGGGCTCGATCGTCACCCATGTCGACGAGGGCTATGTGCTCGTCCGCGGCCACGACGGCCAGGAGACCCGCTACGACGCGGCGACCGTCTTGTGGACGGCCGGGGTCGAGGCCCCGCCCATCGCGGCGGCCCTTGCGGCGGCCACCGGCGCCACACAGGACAGGGCCGGGCGCATCCAGGTCGAAAAGAACCTCACCATCCCCGGCCATCCAGAGATTTCCGTGCTCGGTGACATGATGAGCCTGGACAAGCTCCCGGGGGTCGCCGAGGTGGCGATGCAGTCCGGGCTGTACGCGGGGCACCGCGTGCGGCACCGTGTCTCGGGAAATATGGCGGAGAAACCGTTCCGCTACCACGACCTTGGCTCGGCGGCCTACATCTCCCGGGGCAAGGCCGTCGTCTCCGCCGGGCCGCTGCAGGTTGGCGGCTTCATCGGCTGGTGGATCTGGATGTTCATCCACATCGCCTTCCTGACCGGGTACCGGAATCGCCTCGGCGCCGTGCTCACCTGGTGGCTGGCATTCACCCGCGATGTCCGCCGCGAGCGGACTTTCACCACCCAGCAAATCGCGACCCTGCGCGACGTGTACACGTCCCGCCTGGGCCCCGTGGGTCCCGGTCAGCCTGCTGAAGCGTCAGCACCGGGGCCGGACGAGCCGCAAGCCGCGGTTCCGAAAACGGTTACGGGCACAACGCCTCCGGAACCGTAGGCACGTGCCGTGGCTAACCTGGCGCCCACGAGATGCCGACCGAATGCCGGGATGCCGCGCAGGCGCTGGGGATGGCCGGCCAAATCGCCAGCGCCTGCGCTGGCGCTGGATTAGGTTGCGGTGCCGGGACTTGGAGCGGCCGGATGCAGCAAGGGGAATTGGATCGCGAGGAAATTATGGATGATGTGCAGCGCCTGCTCCGGGGGAATCTGGGCCCTTGGGTCCTCGGGCAGTCCGTCGATCCGGATATTGTGCTGCTCCGCATATGCGCGTATCCCATTGAAAGCAGCTTTGCCCAAAGTGGACAGGGTCTGGCCTAGGGCCAGCGCATCCTTGATGTACGGGGGCACGGGGCGCGGGTCCGCCACGGGCCATGTGCCGGGGTCACGGGGAGTATCGAGGGTGAACGCACGGGAGAACGTCCGGGCGGCGCGGTCGCGTGCCGTGAGCGGGTCTCCCAGTGCCCACTGCTCCCGCAAGGTGGCGATAAGTGAGGTGTGCCGGTATTCCTCATTGAACACTTCGCCTTCGGCCACCCACGGTGAGATCACGATGGCCGGGACGCGGTAGCCCGAGCGATCGAACCGGAATCCGAGCTGGCCTGCGGGGGCGGAAGGGTCCGGCGGCGGCACCGGGCCGGGCGGAACGTGATCGAACGTGCCGCCCGGTTCGTCCCAGCCGATAAGCAGGGTCGTGTTCCAGACATTGGATCCGGCGGCCGGGGATGGCATCGCCCGGTAGGCGTTGTAGATCCTGGCCAGGAATGCCTCACCGCCCAGAATCGCCGAGGGCGGATCGATACCGGGAAGCACGATGCCGTGCCCCAGGGCATGCGAGACGGCCGGGTGGTAGTCCCCGTGCCCCAGGATCAATGTCGGCTCGACGTAGGAGAAATCGGGCAGGTCCCCGCTGGCGGCGTCGGCCTCGAACTGGGCGAACGGCACGAAGTGGGTCGCGAACCGGTCCTTGAGCCGGGGATAGTGGATCAGGCCAGTGGCCGAGAACCTGTCCGGCTCGCCGACGTAGACCTTCCACGTCTTGCCGTACTGCTCCAGCCGGTTGAAGATCGTCTCCGCGGTGTTCTGCGCCAGCCAGTTCGGCACCGGCTCGTTCAGCACGAGCCCGGATGCCGTCGCGGCGGTCCAGAACGACCGGTTGGCGAACGTCTGCGACGGCACCTCGCAGAACCAGTGGTCAAACACGCCGAACCCGCGGGCGAGCCCGCTCAGTACGGGGATCTGCTCCGGGGTGAACCCCGTCATTACCTGCGAGTACTCCTCGTAGGTAGGCTGACGGCCCAGCTCTGCCGTCAGCGTGCTGATGTAGTCGGTGACGAAACCGTCCATCGTCGGCAGCTGACCGGGTTTGGGAGCGTTGTACGGCGCTGAGATCTCCGCACCGAGCTTGAACCGGTTCTCATCGCTGAGGATGTTGAACAGCTGGGTATTGGTGTGCGGATACTCCTCCCCGGTGTCAGGATTGGGGCTATCCATGTCGGTGGCCACCGTGTATGGCACGACCTTTCGGTCGGCGCCATGCTCTGCCCACTCGGGGATTGGATTGGCGAGGTCCTTGCCCGTCACGCCCTCGAAGATCTTGCCGTCACCCGGCCCGTAGAGGCGGCCGAGCACATTATCCAGCGACCGGTTCTCGAACACCACGACCACCACGTGCTCGAGCGCGTTCTCCTTGCCGTGACCCGCCATCCCAGGCTCCTGATCTTTCGACGCGGGCGCTTTTGCGGGCTCGCAACCCGCCGCGTTCCCACCCGGTGTTCTAGTTCATCAGGGTGAATGTAGGCAGGTTGTGCCGCCGGATGGTTCACCCTCCAAGGTTGACCCGGTACCGGGGCCATTGACCCACTCGGCCTTCTTCGCGCGGCGACAGGCACACGACCGCCTCGGCGGAGTCGCTCGGCTGGTCGCTCATCCCCGGCGGGTGATGCACCGCCGGAGCGAGCACGGCCAGCATCCGTAGTGGGTCTGCATGAGCGAAACCCGGAAGGTTCTTCTTCCGTGGTCAGACCCGTCAGATGGCCGCGGGCGCGAGGAGCAGTGGGATGAGCGAGCCGTTCAAGGGCACGATTAGTATCGATATCCGCGATTCGGTCCCGGACTGGGCGCCGTTCGAGCCGCCAAGAGCGCCGGATGGCGCGGCCAATGTCGTCTACATCGTGCTCGATGACGTGGGCTTTTCGGCCATGAGCAGTTATGGGGGCCCCATTCGGACACCGAATATCGACCGGATCGCGGCTGACGGAGTCCGCTACACGCAGTGGCACACCACGGCGCTGTGCTCCCCAACCCGGTCGTGCCTGCTGACCGGGCGCAATCACACCCGTAACAGCATGGCCTGTATTACCGAGGCCGCGGTCGGGTTCCCGAACGCGAGCGGGACGATCCCCCCGGAGAACGGAATGATCTCCGAGATCCTCGGTGAGCGGGGCTGGAACACCTACCTGGTCGGCAAGTGGCACCTGTGCCCAACCGTGGAGATGAACGTCGCGTCCACCCGGCGGAACTGGCCGACGGGTCGCGGGTTCGAGCGGTTCTACGGGTTCCTCGGCGCCGAGACCAACCAGTGGTATCCGGACCTGGTCTACGACAACCACCCCGTCGACCAGCCCGCGTCACCTGAACAGGGCTACCACTTCACCGATGACATCACCAGCAAGGCGATCGAGTTCATCAGGGACGCCCAGGCGCTCACGCCGGACAAGCCATTCTTCCTCTACTACGCACCCGGTGCCGCGCATGCGCCGCACCATGTGCCTAAAGAATGGGCCGACAGGTTCAAGGGTCAATTCGACATGGGCTACGAGGCGATGCGGGAGCAGACGCTGGCCCGGCAGAAAGAAATGGGCATCGTCCCGGCTGATACCGGACTGCCGCCGATCAACCCGATCGGAACCCCGGAGACCCGTAAGGGCCCAGACGGCAAGCCGTTCCCGCCGCTGGACTACACGCGGCCGTGGGAATCACTGACCGCGGAGGAGCGGCGGCTCTTCGCCCGGATGGCCGAGGTATACGCCGGGTTCCTGGCGCACGCCGATCACCACATCGGCCGGTTGCTGGACTACCTGGAAGACACCGGGCAGCGCGAGAACACGATGGTAATCGTCGTATCAGACAATGGGGCCAGTGGCGAAGGCGGCCCCAACGGGTCCATCAACGAGATGAAATTCGCCAACGGGATCCCCGACGACATGCGGTCGAATCTCGCGATGCTGGACGAGCTGGGCGGGACGAAGACCTACAACCATTACCCGAACGGCTGGGCGATGGCGTTCAACACGCCGTTCAAGATGTGGAAGCGGTACGAGTTCAACGGCGGCACTGCCGACCCCTGCATCATTTCCTGGCCTTCGTCCGGAGCCGGAGCCCCAGCGGCCCGGGGCGAGATCCGGCACCAGTACCACCACGCGATCGACATCGTGCCGACGATCCTGGACGCCCTCGGCGTTCAGGCGCCCCCGACCATCAAGGGGCACGCACAGACCAGGTTCGATGGCGTGAGCATGCGCTATAGCGTCGACATGGAATCGGTGCCCTCGGCTCGCCGGACCCAGTTCTACTCGATGCTCGGCTCCCGCGGGATCTGGCACGACGGTTGGAAGGCCGTCACCACCCACCCCACGCTCAGTGGCTGGGGCCACTTCAACGACGACACGTGGGAGCTGTACCACACCGACACCGACCGCGCCGAACTGCACGATCTGGCCGCCGAGCACCCCGACAAGCTACGGGAGCTGGTCAACCTCTGGTTCGCCGAGGCGGGCAATAACAGCGCCTTCCCGCTTGATGACCGATCCGCGCTGGAGATCATCACCACGCCGCGGCCGCTGCTGGCGTCGGCCCGGGACCGGTACGTCTACTTCCCCGAGACCGCGGAAGTACCCGAGCAGCAGGCGGTCAACGTCCGCAACCGGTCCTACAGCATCGGCGCGCTGGTCGACATCCCCGCTGAAGGGGCACAGGGCGTCCTGTTCGCTCACGGCTCCCGCTTCGGCGGCCACGGCCTCTACATCAAAGACAACCGGCTGCACTACGTGTACAACTTCGTCGGCCTGGCCGAGCAGAAGATCGACGCCGACCGGGATGTCCCGACCGGCGCGAACCTGATCTTGTCCGCCTCCTACAAGAAGGAGGGCGAGGAGCCACCCGGAGTCTCGGCCGGGATCCTCTCTCTGTACTACGGCGACGAGAAGGTCGGCGAAGGCCGGATCAAGACCCAGCCGGGCATGTTCAGCCTGGCCGGTGAGGGCCTGTGCGTCGGCCGCGACAGCGGTGAATCGGTGACCGAAGACTATCCCGGCGAGTACCCGCATCCCTTCACCGGCGGCACGATCAAGCGCGTCGCTGTCGACGTCAGCGGGACCCCCTACGTGGACCTCGAGCGCGAGGCCCAGGCCATGCTGGCGCGAGAGTAGCGAGAGCCTGGGCAGAGCAGGCCCTGGAGAAGTCGGGAGCGCGTGGGGCTACGCCGCTGGCGCGCGTGAGACCGTCCGGGCAGGCGAGTCCACCGGTTCTTGTCCGGTGGGCAGTTCCGCCGGGGTGGGTGCGGTCGGCAAGGTCGTCGGTGCGCTCGGCAAGGTGGTCGATGCGGGCGAGGTCTCGTCGGTGGCGGAGGTCTCGGGCACGGCGGCCGTGGCCCGGCCACGTGCCGCGACAATCGCGACGCCAGTGGCGATTAGTGCCGAGCCTGCCGCGACGGCCATCGACGCCCGGTCTCCGGACACGCCGCGAACCGACTCGGCCACCGACGGGAGCAGCGCCGCGCCGATCGCGGCGCCGAGCTGACGGCTGGTGTTGATGACGCCGCCGACCAGGCCCTGGTCCTTGTCCGGCATGCCGCGGCTGGCGATCACGAGCGAGCCGAACGACGTGCCGGCGGTGCCGAGCCCGACCAGGATCACGACCAGGAGCAGCGGGTTGTAGCCCGCGGACGGCAACTGGGTGAGTGCCACGAATCCCACGGCCGCGAGCGCACCGGTCAGCACGAGCATGCGGCGCACGCCGATGCGCGCGGCTACCCGGGGCGCCAGGAGGCCCATGGTGAACCCGGCGATGCCCTGCGGCGCGATGACCAGGCCGGTCGCCAGCGGCGAGAAGTGCAGCGCCTGCTGCAGGTAGAGCGAGAGCACCAGCATCTCGCCGCCGTTCCACAGGCCGAGGAGCAACGCGATGAGGCTGCCGTTGCGCAGGCCGGGACGCAGCAGGAGCCGCGGACGGACCAGCGGCACGGGGTGGCGCGCCTCGGCGGCGACGAAACCGGCGCCAGCGACGACGGACGCGGCGAGGGAGCCCAAGACCAGCGGCGACGTCCAGCCCAGCACCTCACCTTGCGATATCCCGAGTACGACGAGCGCGACCGCTACCGTGATCAGCGCCGCGCCGCGCACGTCAAGGTGCTGACCGGCGCCACGCGGCCGACCGGTGCCACGTGCCGATTCACCATCACGAGCGGCCCCGGCGCCACGCGCCCGCTTGCGGTCGTCTCCGATGATCCGCGGCGCCAAGATGGCCGCCACGAGCCCGACCGGCACGTTCACCAGGAACACCGAGCGCCAGCTCGTCCACTCAATAAGCACACCGCCGAGCACCTGCCCGGCGACGAACCCCACCGAGGAGATGGACCCGTAGAGCCCGATGGCGCGGGTGCGCCGCGGCCCTTCCGGAAAGCTGGTCGTGATCAGCGACAGCGCGGCGGGGGCGACGACCGCGGCCCCCGCGCCCTGGATGACACGAGACGCGATCAGCAGCACCGGGTCACGTGCGAGGCCTCCGGCCAGCGAGGCGAGCGAGAAAACGACGAGCCCGCCGATGAACATCCGGCGACGGCCGAGGAGGTCGGCGGCCCGGCCGCCGAGGATCAGCAAGCCGCCGAACGCGATCGCGTACCCGGTCACCACCCACTGGGCGACGGCCGTGCTCACGCCCAGTTCCCGCTCGATAGACGGGAGGGCGACGTTCACGATGCTGAAGTCGAGAACCACCATGAAGGCGGCGACGAGGATGAGCGCTAGGCGGACACCGGGGCGGGCAGCGAAGGCGTCCCGGGCGGGAGAAGACGACAGTGGGCGAACGGAGACACGTTCGGGAAGCATGGCACCAATCAGATACTTTACGTGCAGTTTTGGATTTCCATGTTGGTATAACCCGCGGAACGGTCGCGATATGCCCGCTTTGACGTGTAACCCAGGCCACGTCAACGATCACCATCACGACGCAGGCGATCGCGGCCGAGCCGGCACGCCGTCACCGGCCCCACGACGCCTGTCCGGCGATCTGGTGGACCTGCCCGGCGGTCCGCACGCCGGTGCCTGCGCCTCGCGCCGCTTAAGCGCTAGGCATCACCTGCCCATTTATCCGGCGATGACCCGCTATCAAAAATCTGGGCGCTGTTCTTTCATCTTGAGCGCGACGTCGCGGTCGAGAAGCTCGTCCCTGGCCCGCCACACCTGGCCCGTGGATCCCCGGCCGATCTCCGCGGCCAGCCGGTAACGCCCGCCGATCAGCCGGCCTGACGATTCCGCACCTCCCCCTGTAACGCTTTCACGTAAATTCCCAGCCGACCACGGCGATGAGAACTGAGAAACAAAGATCGTCGTTGTCGCGTGCGAGGCTAGCAATAAGCCGTGTTCCGTTGCGCCGCGGCCCAGCGAAAGCCGATGGCACTTATTAACTGTCAACGAAACGGCTATGCGACATTATTCAACGTCAATCAGCTGTTAATAACGGCACTGGATGGGCCTTATGCGTTCACTGGCTCGAGCCGCCGAGCAGACCGCTTACTCGCCGTCCACGCTCCGCAGCGTGGTCAGCAGTCCCAGCAAGGCCGCGCGCAACGACTCCAGCTCCGCATCGCCAACGAGGCTTGCCCAGCGCGCTTCGACGCGCTCGCCCGCCGCGGCGGTCACTGGACCGACGGCCTGGCCGCGCTCGGTCAGGAAGACCAGCTTTGACCGGCCGTCGCGGGGGTTGTCCCGGAGTTCGGCATAGCCCGCGCTGACGAGTTCCTGCACGACCTGGGCCATCGACTGCCGCCGGACCCGGGCCAGCCGGGCCAGCTCGGTGATGGCTATCCCTTCTGGCCGGGCGAAGGTGAAGACGTTGGCGTGCGGCGGCCTGATGTCGCCGAAACCATGGGCCCGCAGTCCGTCCAGCACATCCTGGTTGTAGTGCTGGCTGAGCAGCCGTAGCAGCAGCCCGAGCAGCGGACGCTCAGGCAGATCGTCGTCCATAAGTAGTCAGGCACCTGCCTATCTAGTAGATTTGTCAGGTACCTGCGTAAATTTAGCAGAATGCCGCGCCGAAAGGAGCCTCAGTGGCTGGCGCCCGAGTGACGCTCGGCTGGCACAGTTGGGTTGACCGCTTCGCCGGCTCTGACCCCGGCCTCAACCGATTCCGGATAGCCCTGCAGACCACGCTGGCCGCCGCGGCCATCCTCGGTGCCGAGGGGCTTTTCGTGCACTTCACGCACGCAATGCAGATTCAGGCCGACGGCGCCAGGCTGCCCGCCGCGGCGGCGGCCGAAGTAGCGGCGGCTAACCACGCGCACCTGGTCATCGCCATAGTGCTCGGCATCCTGCTCGGGGTGCTCTCCCACTTCGGGGTGATAGAGAGGACCGCCCGGGGCCAGCTGATCACGACGCTCATCTTGCCCGTACCGATGATCGGGGGCCTTGCCCTCGGGGTCGCCCTCGGCGGTCACCGGATACCCGCCCTGGTCACGCTGGGGGCCGTCATCGCCGTCAGTACGTACTCCCGGCGTTTCGGCTCGCGGGGATTCATCGTCGGGGCCCTGCTGTTCGCGGGTGACTATGGCGCCCTCTACTTGCATGGCGCCTTCACGCTGGGTGACCTGGGCTGGGTCGCGGCTGAGATCTGCCTCGCCGACGCGGCCGTGGCCGCTGTCCGGTTCGTCGGCTTCTACCCTCGCCAGGCCAGCGCGCTGCGACGTACCCAGCGCTCCTATGACGCCCGGGCCCGCAAGGTGGCCGCCCTGGCGCTAGAACTGCTCGAGACTCCCGGGCATCCCGAGCGGAACGTCCGGCACCTGCACCGTCAGCTGGCGCGGCTCAACGAGGCCGCCCTGATGATCGATGCCCGGCTCGGGCACCCAGGCGCCGTGACCGGCGGTCCGACGGCGCAACTGCTGCACCAGCGCCTGTTCGACGCCGAGCTGGCCCTGACCAATATCGCCCGTTTCGCTCAGGCCATGGCGCGTTTCGGGCTTCCCGCTCCCCAGCAGCTCGAGGCCCGCCTGGCCCTGCGCGAGGTGGCCAAGGGCAACAACGAGGGAGCGAAGGCCCATGCCGCCCGCCTGATCGACCTGCTCCGCCGGGCCGGGCCGGTTCTTCCCGGCGACGACCGGGCCGTCACGGTGGTCACCCATCGTTTCGCGGGTTCGGTCATCGCGCTGGCCGATGCCATGACGGACTGGATGGCCGCTGGCGCGACCGCCGCGGGCACGGGCACGTTCCGGCCGTCTGTCCAGCTCTTCGACGGGTGGCTGCCCGGCTCGGCCGTGGTCAGCAACCTCGCGTCGCGCGAGCCCGGCGCCAGCCGGGCTGACCGGGTCCGGCTTCCCCTCCATATCCGCACCGCGATCCAGGCGGGTGTCGCCGGCGGCGCCGCCATCGTGCTCGGCGACCTGCGATCCGGGCACTACTTGTTCTGGGCCGTGCTGGCCGCCTTCGTCACCTTTATCGGGGTCAGCAACTTGGGCGAGCAGGTCCGCCGGGCCTGCTTCCGGGTGGCCGGCACCGTGGTCGGCGTCGTCATCGGCTCGGTGCTGGTCACCGCCGTCGGCCAGCACACCTACTGGGGCATCGCGGTCATCCTGCTCGCCATGTTCTTCTGCTACTACCTGACGCGGATCAACTACGCGTTCTTCGTCATCGGGATCACCGTGATGGTCTCCCAGTTGTACGCGCAGCTCCATGAGTTCTCCTACTCGCTGCTCGTGCTGCGGGTGGAAGAAACGGCCATCGGCGCGGCCGCCGCCATCGGCGCGGTGACGCTGGTGTTTCCGCTGCGGACCCGCCGGGTTCTGCGCGTCGCGGTCCGCCACCACGTCCAGGCGGTCGGGCAGCTAGCAGGCCATGCCACGCACTACCTGCTAGGCGAGGATGACGACGCGGGGGCCGCCGTCATCCTGCGCTCCGACGCCCGGGCAGTCGACGCCGCGTACCAGACCGTTACGGCCACGGCCCGGCCGGTGCTCCGCAATCTGTCGGGCGCCATCGACGAGGACGTCGGCCAGGTCCTGCGGCTCACCACCGCGGCCCGGAACTACAGTCGCAACCTGGTCATCGATACCGAACGGGCGTGGCTGACCGACCCCGGCACGCGTCTGGACATCGAACTGGCGAGCGCGACTCTCCGCCAGTCCCTGGATGTGGTCGCCCGCGCCCTCACCGGTCCGCGGGACGGGGTCTACGCACGGTCCGCGGCGCTCTTCGACCAGGCTGAGAGCCGCGTCTATGACCGCTCCGGCACCGTCGGACCGGCCCAGCTCGCCATCCGCGACCTCAAGCTCATCGACGGCACGATGGCCCGGATGGCCGAAGTCCTCGGGCTCACCATGACCGACTACGACACCGTACCCGCCGGGTCAGTGAGTCCGGGCGGCGTGCGGGTTCGCGGCCGCGTCCGCGGCCCGGATGGCGCGGGCGTCCCGGCCGCCCTGACGTTGATCGACCCCCTGGGCCGGCCGACGGCGCGGGCGGTGGCCGACGCGAACGGAGGGTACTGGCTCGACGCTCCCGCCGCCGGTACGTACACGCTGATCGCCGCCGCCGAGTCACACCGGCCGGCCGCGTCCACGGTCATCGTGCCGCGGCCGGGTAACGACAGCACGACCGTGGTGAACGTCCCCCTCGCCGCCGCCGGCGGGCCGGCCCGCGCGCTGATGAACACCCGGCGCGTCCGTGGCGGCCGGCACCGACGAGGCCGGCCGCCGCGTAGCGCCTAGCGGCCCACTCGCCACCCGGACGCAGGCACCGCCCCCGGGCAGCGCGACAAGCCGCCGCCCGGCTCACGATCACGGCCATGACCCGTGCCATACACACGGCGTTCACGTGATTACAAATTCCCACTTTGGCGACGGCATGTCATGCGCGGAGGAAGCTGCCCCGGCTGCCTTGTTAAGACAGAAAACAGCAATGTTACGGGCAGAAGTCATCAATCTGCCACTTGACGACCGCCAGCGTCAGACGGATATTTGCTTTGTCTAACTAACTTCCCGCTGACCCGTCAGAATGGATCGTAAATGCACGTGCCAAGAATTCCGGGTCTCCACCGTTTGCTGAAACCAGGCTTCACCGCGGTGGCGGCGCTGGCCCTCGTGGGCGGCACCGGCCTCGCGCCGGCGCTGGCGCAGACCATCGGCTCCACGCCCCTCGCCCCGGCATCCGGCGGCGCGGCGAACGGCGGTGCCGTCATCGTCGTGCTGAAGAGCCAGCACACCGGGCTGAACATGCGGACGCAGGCCAGCGCGCTACGCACGGACGCCCTGTCCGATCAGGCATCCATCGTCTCCAGCATCCGGGCCAGCCACGGCACCGGGCTGCTGCAGCTGACCGAGCCGAACTCGGTCGCCGCCACGCTCTCCCCCGCTGAGGTCACCGCGCTGCGCGGCAACTCGGCGGTCGCGCAGATCATCCCGGACCCGGAAATCCAGGTCGCCCCGTCCAGCCCGCCGTCCGTGCCGCGGGTACCGAACGTGCAGAAGCAGAGTAGCCCGAATCCCAACACGTGCCCGTTCAATCCGGCCGGGCCGGGCAAGCCGCTCCAGGAAGGCGAGGCGGATGCCGACGTGCACGCCTCGAACGGCGATCCGAACGCCCCGGACGAGGGTAATTCCATCGCCACCGGCAGCGGCGTCGTGGTCGCGAACGAGGGCATGAACGAACTGGCGGGCAACCCCAACTTCTTCCGCCCGGACGGCTCACCGGTCGTTATCGACGCCCCGTCCTACACCGCGAACGACAGCAACGACGAGTACTACGGCGACGCCTCGTCCATCGCCGCGCAGGGCACCGTCACCTACCAGTACTCCGGCGCGCTGCCGGACGCGACCGTCCCGATCCCGTCGGGCTGCACGTTCGACATCAAGGGCGACGCGCCCGGGGCCTCCCTGGTCGACCTGTCCAACACGCCGTACGACCCGTCCGAGCAAACCCTGGCGCAGGTCGTCTCCGGCGTCGACAACGCGGTCTCCACCGAGGACGCGAACGTCATCTCCGAATCCTTCGGCGTCCCGTACGTGCCGGGCACCTCGGACGCGACGTACTTCTACTCGGTCGACAACGCGGCGGTCGCGGCGGGCGTGACCGTCGTCGTCTCGGCGGGCGACAACGGCCTGTCGGGCACCGTCAACGCGCCGGCGTCCGACCCGAACGTGATCTCGGCGGCCGCGGTGGACAACTTCCGCCTAGTCGCCATGGACGACGGCTTCAAGAGCTACGTCTCGAACAACATGGCCGCGCTGTCCTCGGGCGGCACGGCGCCCACGAACCGGCTGGTCGACCTGTCCGCCCCCGGCTATTACGGCACCGAGGCGGCCTGTGCGGACGGCTCGGGCGGCTGCCCGCCGAACTACCCGACCGAGTCGATGCGCGGCACGAGCGAGTCGGCGCCGTTGATCGCCGGCGCCGCGGCCGACGTGATCCAGGCCTACCGGGACGCCCACGATGGCGCCAGCCCCACCCCGGCGCAGGTCAAGGACGTCCTGACCGGCACCGCGAGCGACATCGACGCACCCGCCGACGAGCAGGGGTCGGGGCTCCTCGACGTCTACGCCGCCGTGCGGGCCGCACAGGAGCTGCCCGGCTCGACCCTGCACAGCGGCAATGGCTCCGCGAGCCTGGTCGCCACGCCGTCGCAGCTGGACCTAGCGGGCAAAGGCGGGAGCGCCACCAGCCAGACCGTCAGCCTGTACAACACCAGCGACAAGCCGACGCGAGTGACCGGCAGCTACCGGGAGATCGGGCCGGAATTCCAGCTCGGGAAGACCGTCACGGAGAGCGTGAGCGCGCCTAACCCGAGCCTGGCGGTGCCGGAAGCGGGCGCCACCGCGGCCAGCCCGGTCACCTTCAACGTCCCCGCGCACCTCGGCCGGCTGGACCTGGACATGATCTGGCCCGACACCACGAACAACAACCGGCTGTTCGTCCAGCTGTTCAACCCGAGCGGCGCGCTGGTCCAGGAGTCTTACGACGACGGGACCCTGGCGACGGCCACCCGGGCCGGCACGATCCCGAACATCCAGCATGTCGAGGTCTCGGCGCCCACTCCCGGCCGATGGACCGCGCGGATCCTGTGGGGCGGTGTCGACCAGGACCTCGCGCTGGCGCCGGTCAGCCCGGGCACCTACACCGGCCCGGTGTCGGTCAAGGTGTCGGGCCAGGACTGGATCACCGCCCCGGCGTCGGCCCCGGTGACGATTCCGGCGCACCAGAGCGCGTCCGTGCCGCTGCGGGTGGCCTTCCCGGCCAGCGCCGGCGACCATCCCGAGTCGGTGCAGTTCACGTACTCGGGCTCCGGTTCCTCGGTGACCTCGGTGCCGGTCGCGCGCCGGACCCTTATCCCCTCTTCCGGCGGGTCGTTCCAGACGCTGATCACTAGCTCGGTCGGCCGTAGCCAGGGCGGCCAGAACGTCGGCCAGGTCAACACCTACAACATCGACGTCCCGTCCGGGGCGTCACAGCTCACGACGACCTTCCGCACCTCCGACGTCAGTGCGGACAACAAGATCACGTATTACCTGGTGAGCCCGTCCGGAACAGTCGCCGCGACGGGATCCACGCCGGATACCACCGGAACCTCCCCAGGCACGGTCACGCTCACCACGGCCGACCCGGTCTCCGGCACCTGGGAGATCGACGTCGAACTCGGCCTGACGACCAGCGGTAAGGAATTCACGCAGACCGTTTACGGCACCGCGGCAGTTACGCGTGGCTGACGCGTAGGTTCCGCGACCCGCTCTGTGGCCATCCCGGCGTTCGCTGGGGTGGCCACGAGCGGTCGTGGACGCGTCCCGCCCGAAGATCATGGGTCATTAGCGCCCGAGCACCGATTCAGCGCGTCACACGCGCCAGGTTCGTCACGAAATATCATTTCTAATGGAGTATTTCGGGATACCCAATAGGGGTATCTGATTCATGATCGCGGGTCGTATGTGCCGATATATGGCATTGGCGACCCATGATCAAGAACCTGTCCCCAACCGGTTGCGCCCGGAATCGTTCAGTCGCCCGATATATACTGATATATCGGGTCGCACGATACCGCGATGGAAGCCCCGGCGGGCCTTGTGGCACCAACGACCCATGGATTGGCCAAACTACCCCTTTAGCCGGGATGGGGCATCCGCTCCGGGGCCGTCCCGGCCCCTCCCTCCAGGCTGGTCGCGGGCGGTCGCGGTAGTGTCTCCTGGCGCGGTGATTGCGCGTGCCCGGCGAGAGCCGACGCGCCGGTGACGAGGTTCGGGACAAGGTGAGGTGCGGGCGTGACGAAGATTGCGATTCTCGACGATTACATCGGTGTGGCATTGGAGTACGGCGACTGGTCGGCGTTGCCGGCGGACGCCGAGATCAAGGTCTACCGGGAGGCGATCCCGCCCGACCGGCTCGTCGAGGAGCTCGCTGACTACGAGATCGTCGTCATCACCCAGCAGCGGGCGCGCTTTCCGCGGGCGGTGCTGGAGGGGCTTCCTAAGCTGAAGCTGCTCGTCTGCAATGGCCGGACCAGCAACGTCATCGATCACCAGGCCCGGATCGAGCGTGGAATACTGCTGTGCGGCACCGCCGAGACCAGTGGCGGCGGCGCCGTTCCCCCCGCGGCACAACCCGGCCTCCCCGCGCCCTCCGAGATGGCGTGGGCGCTCATCTTCGCGGTCGCGAAGCGGATCGGCATCGAGGACCGGGTTATTCGCGCAGGGGGCTGGCAGACCGGGTTCCCGATCCCGCTCGGCGGGAAGACGCTCGGCCTCCTCGGCGCTGGCCGCCTCGGCGGCGCGATGGTCCCGGTCGCGAAGGCGCTCGGCATGAACGTCGTCGCGTGGAGCCAGAATCTCACCGAAGCGCGCTGCGCCGAGCTCGGCATCACCAAGGTCACGAAGGACGAGCTCCTGTCCTCCGCGGACGTCCTCGGCGTCTTCCTCGTCTTCTCCGAGCGCTCCCGCAACACACTGCGCGCCGATGACCTGGCGAAGATGAAGCCGGGGTCCATCCTGGTGAACATCTCCCGCGGCCCTCTCGTTGAGGAGAACGCTCTCGTCGAGGCGCTGCGCTCCGGCCATCTCGCGGGCGCCGGCCTCGACGTCTTCGACCGTGAGCCCCTCCCCGCCGATCACCCGTTCCGGTCACTCGACAACGTCGTCGTCACGCCGCACATCGGCTACGTCACCGAGCAGCTCTTCCGCACCTCCTGGCAGCGCATGGCCGAGGATGCCGCGGCGTACCTCGCGGGATCACCGATCCGCGTCGTCACCGACCCCGCCGACCTTCCCCCGATGGCACCGCAGTAGGCCGGCCAGTACCCCAGCTGTGTGCGTGGCCATAGCGCACCACGCCAAAGCCTAGTATTACGGTAGCCATTAACAGTTTTGTCAGTGAGGCCAGCGGTGGCGAAGTACCGGGAACGGAGTTAGACGGAACTATGAGCATCCACGTGCACTGGTACCTTCCCACGAACGGAGACAGCCGTGACATCACCGGGTCCGGCGACAGGGCGGCGGACTCGCTGGGCACGATCACGGACTTCCGCGCGCCGACGGTCGACTACCTCGGCCAGGTCGCCCGCTCGGCGGAACAGCTCGGATACGAGGCCGTCCTCACCCCGACCGGGACGTGGTGCGAGGACGCGTGGATCTTCACCGCGGCGCTCTCCCAGCTGACCAGGCGCCTGAAGTTCCTGGTGGCGTTCCGGCCCGGGTACATCTCGCCCACACTCGCCGCCCACCAGGCCGCCACGTTCCAGCGCGTCTCCGGCGGACGGCTGCTGCTCAACATCGTCACCGGCGGCGACTCGGTCGAACAGCGCCGGTTCGGCGACCACCTGGACCACGATCAGCGCTACTCCCGGACCGAGGAGTTCCTCGCGGTGCTGCGCGGGGTCAGCGAGGCCGAGAGCCCGTTCAGCTTCACCGGGAAGCACTACGAGATCGAGGAGGCGAGCATCGGCTTCGGCCAGTACACGCTGCCGCAGATCTTCTTCGGCGGCGCGAGCCCGGCGGCCGAGCGCACCGCCGCTCGCCAGGCGGACGTGTACCTCGCCTGGGGCGAGACCCCGGAGCAAATCGCCACGCGCCTCACCCGGATGCGCGAACTGGCCACCGAGGCGGGGCGTTCCCTGGCCTTCGGCATCCGGCTGCACGTGCTCAGCCGGGACACGAGCGCCGACGCCTGGGCCGAGGCGGACCGGCTGCTTGACCGGATCAGCCCGGAACGGATCCAGGAAGCGCAGCAGCTGTTCGCCGCGACCGAGTCCGTCGGCCAGCGGCGGATGACAGCCCTGCACAACGGCGATCGCGCGAAGCTCGAGGTCTCGCCGAACCTGTGGGCCGGATACGGCCTGGTCCGCGGGGGCGCGGGCACGGCCTTGGTCGGCAGCCACGCCGAGGTGGCCGACCGGATCGAGGAGTACCACGCCCTCGGCATCGACCATTTCATCCTGTCCGGGCAACCGCACCTGGAGGAGGCCTATTACTTCGCCGAGGGCGCCGCCGGCGAGCTGCGCAAGCGCGGCCTGCTGCACGTCCCCGCCGAGTTGCCCATTGGCGCGTGAAGGCGCCGGCCGATACTGACGGCGACCCGGTGCCCTAGTGGATCACCAGTCAGGTTCCGTGCCACGGCTCCGCATGGCTTCCGTGTTATCCCGATGACCGCTTGACCCGGCCGCGCAGTGCCAGTGCTCCGAGGCCGAGGAGCACCGGGCCCATGACCCGCAAGATAATCCGGAGCACCTGGCCCCAGTCGGACAGCACCGCGGGCAGGTGCCCGGAGAGGTCCAGGGAAAGCACCGAACCCGCCGCGTAGAGTAGGCAGTCGACGTACCCGGGGTCATGCCGGTAGTGGCCGAACCCGGATCGCTCAAATGCCTCGGCGGCCGCCAGGATCACCCACGCCAGCACGAGCATTGAGCGGCTGGCGCGCAGTCCGTAGCCGCTCACCAGCCAGTAGGCGGTGAGGAGCCATCGCTCGTCCCAGGCCTCAGTGCTGAGCCGGCGCATCTCCATCTCGCCGTAGTAAAAGTCCGCTGCGCCCGGCTCATTCCGGGCCTCCTCTAGCCCCTTGCGAAGCTGCCGGTAGAGGACCGCCAGCTGCGCGGCACTAGCCCGCCGGGCTGCACGAGACGTTCCGCCACCGCCGGGTGTCCAGCCGCGCCACAGGTGCTCCTCGTAGAGCGCCTGGCGCCGGGTCCATCGCCACGGCACGCACTTCCAGCGCACGTGCCATCCGCGCGGGGTGGGGGCGAGCCTGCAGTGGCCCGCCAATCGCAGTTCCTCGGGGCGGTATATGCCGGAGATCCGGCACTGACTGAGATCCGCGCCGGACAAGGTGAGGTGTTCGGCGTCCACCCTCTGCAGCGAGCGGATCCGGACAAGCGGGTCATCAGCCGTCGTGGTCGCCGCCGCCTGGTCGGGATCGCGCCATGATTCAACGGTGGCCGGCTCCGCGAACACGGCGCCGTCCAGCCAGAGCCGCGCGCCGGCCAGCTGGAGACTGGCTCGACCGCCGAACTCGGCCCGCTCGCACCGCACCTCGGGTACGCGGGCGCGGACCGCCACGTCCCCGGACGCACGCAATCCGGTCAAGGTCAGCGTCGCGGACCCGCGTACCGGGCCGAGCCTGAGCCCCTGGCCGACCCTCGCTTCCTCGAATGAGGCTTTACCGTCGAACTCCGCGTCCCGGAACAACGCGCTGCTAAACGTACTTTTCTCGAACGATACGCCGCGACGGAATTTGGCATTCGTAAAAGTGACCGCACCGCCGAAGGTAACGCCGTCGAAGACCGCTCTCTCGTCGAAGGTCGTTGTGTCAAACGAGGCGTCTGCGGCGAAGGCGCAGTGAGTGAATACCGCCTCCCCCCGAAATACCGTGTCGTCCAACTTGGCAACATCGGTGAAGTGCGCGTTCGAGCAGGACATCTTGCCGATCACGGTCTTGCCGGCATCGCGCAACCGCATGAGAATCTGGCCGAGCAACTCGCCGTCCAGCCGGGTGCCGCGCAGGTCCAGATCCGCACCTGGCGCCAGCTTGCCCAGGGCGACCGGCAATACGAGCGGCGGAAGGTGCTCCCAGCAGCGCTGCTCATCTGGTACCGGAACGGCGAGGCAGCCGCCCTGCCCGCAGGCTGTCCACTCGAGCGCCACAAAGTACCTCCATTAATAGATATATGTCGAAGAAATGCCGCCGTTACCGGTCACGCTCAGTTAGGCATAGCGCTAGCTTCAAGGGGAGCCGGGTCGACCGCCCGGAGATACACGGCCGAACCCATTCAGTGCCCTAATCGCCGCCGGTCGCACAGCCTCTGACGTCGTGGGAAATTCCCCGCCTTCGCTATTGCCCATAGGTATCACGGTGCGCCGATAGGCATCACATGTGTGATCAAGCGGGGAGGGCAGATGACCATAGAGAGAAAAAACGTGATGCCGTTCTACCTCGTCTGCGACGTGTCATGGGCGATGCGTGACGAAGTAGCAACGATTAGTGAAGGAATCAGGCGGATCCGGGACCAGATCAGAGATGAGCCAATCCTCTGTGACGCGGCGATGGTCGGCATCATCTCGTTCGCCGAGACGGCCGACGTCGCGATGCCACTGGCGTCAATGGCCGACTGCCAGCTTCCCGATATCAAGTGCGCCGACCGCTCCCTGACGAGCTATGGCGCCGCGTTCCGGATGCTGGCCGAGGCTTGGGAGCAGGATTATCTCCGGCTGAGAGACCGCGGTCTGCGGACCTACCGGCCATGCGCGTATTTTTTGACCGCCGGCGAGCCGGACGATCTGGATTGGCAGGAGACACTCGACCAGACGCTTGGCCCAGGGGCATTGCCACTAAGGGACGCGCCCGGGCATCCGATCCTCGCCCCGTTTGGTTTCCGGGACGCGACGGAGTTCACGCTCAAGCGCCTGGCGTATCCGAAGGGCAAGTCGAGGTGGTACCACGCGAATAACGCGAGCTTCGAAAGCCCGCTGACCGGCCTGCTGGGCATCATCATGAAGTCGGTGCTGAGCACGGGAACCACTCGGCTGGCGGGACAACTGGATCAGATCATCCTGCCACCGCCAGAGTATCCAGGCATTTCCTCCGGCACGGCCGCCTGACCGGAGGCCGGGATGGACAGTTATCGTCAGGCGCGGCCATCGGCATCCGCGGCCGCGCCTAGGCCGAGGTGACGCGGTGGCGCGGCGCAGGCGGGACCTGAGCAACCTCGAATTCATCGCGCGGGGAAGTTACGGCCAGGTATTCCGGGTTCACGGCTACGGTCTGTTCGGCACCGGGACCGAGCCGCTCGCATACAAGCAGTACTTGGATCTCGGCGCGAACGGCGCGGGCGCCGTCGCGGAGTCAGTCATTGGATTCCGCGCGGAGCTGGCCAATACGAATCATCTAGTGTGCCGCGAACTGGACACGTACTTCGCCTGGCCGCGAGAACCGGTCATGGACGAGGACACCCGCCGCACGAGCGGATTCCTGATGCTGCTGGCCGAGCCCGAATTCTTCTGGACGGCTGGCGGTCTGGCCGGCGAGCCGAGGACCATGGAGTGGCTCACCGTCAACGCGGATCGGCTACAGGCGATCGGTGCCAGCCCGCCCGACGCGACTGACCGGCTCGTGCTGATGACCCAGCTGGCCTTCGCTCTCGCCCTGCTGCACAACCAAGGCTGGGTGTTCGGCGACCTCAGTTTCAGGAACGTCCTGTTCCGGCTGGATCCGCCGAGGATCCTGCTGCTGGACTGTGACGGTGCCGCCGAACTCGGCGATACCCGGCAAGATGGCAAGCACACGGCCTGGTGGTATCCGCCCGAATACGCGGATGGCCAGGGCCAGCTGGGGCAAACCCTCCGGACTGATGTCTACAAGCTAGGACTAGCTGTCCTTCGCTGTCTGACGCCGGGGCCGGGTGCCGCCTCCACCTGGGATGTCGGACGCCTGCATAACGTCCTCGATGACGAAGGCGTGAACCTCATCAAGCGCGCGACATCCGCCGACCCGGACCAGCGGCCACAGTCGGCCAAGGAGATCTTCGAATACCTCCGGAAGGCCACCGAACCGCACCTGGTGCCACCCAGGATCGGGCACGCCGAACTGCTCACACCGGTCGTCTTGATGGCGCCGACCGGGCAGGAGGGGCGAATCGCGTGGCAGGTCAAGGGGGCAACCGAGGTCAGCGTCCTGGTCGGCGAGAGCCCTTCCCCTGCGCACACCGTTTCCGCCGGTGATCACCCCGCTGGATGTGCCTTTCCTGTTCCCGAGTCCGGCAAGGTGACCGTGGTGGCCCGCAACCGGTACGGCACGGACCGGCGGGTCGTCGGGGACGTCACGCTGTTTGAGATACCCGCCTTCGACGCCAACCTGGGCCAGCTGCCCACGCTCGACTTCCCCGCCCTCGCGGCGTTTGGAGTGCGGCTTCCGGCGGCGCCGCTGTCCGGCCCGGGGGACGGACTGCCCGGCACCCCGGCTATCGCGATCCCAGATACCGCCATCCCGGCGCTCCACGCCCCGGCAGTCGCGATTCCCACGATCGCCGGACTTTTCGCCGACCTGGTGCTGGGCACCGGGCGTCCTCTCGTGCAGTTCGCAGGCGGCGCTGCGCGCCTCCTGCTGCATTCGCGGCGCAGGCTGGCCGGCCTGCGCATCCCAAGCATGTGGAAGTCTCATGGCAAAGCATTACCTACTGGCGCGGCTCGGCGGCGGAAACCGCGAGCTGCTAGCGGACGGGCAGCCGGCCGCCACCACCGGTGAGCGCGCCAAGTTCGCCGCGATGGGCGGCGTCCTGCTCACGACGGCCGGCGTGGCGACGATATCGATGTTCTTCGCCCTTCACCACGCGGTGGGCGCGGACGTCGCCTGGTCGGTTGTGCTCGGCCTGGCCTGGGGGATCGTGATCCTCAACCTCGATCGTTTCCTCGTCGTCACCATGGACGGCGCCCGCGACCGGAAATGGCAGCTGGCCATCACGGTGCTGCTCCGGCTCCTGCTCGCGGCGCTCGTCGCCATGGTCGTGTCGATGCCTCTCGTGCTGCAGATCTTCGCCGGCGACATCAACTCCGAGCTTCCGCTCATCGCCGCGCAGAAATCGGAGCAGTACAAGACCGCCGTCCTCAATGGACCTGTCGAGCAGCAAATTACCGTGCTCAACGGGAAGATCGCGACCGAGGAGGGTGTGATCGATGGAAACGGCTCCGCCAAAGAGCAGGCCGACCAGGCTGATGTCAATAAGCTAGCCGGAGAACTAGCCACTATGCAGGCTAAAGCGGCTACCCAGTACCAGAAGTGGCAGTGCGAGATAGGCGGCCTGAAACAGGACTGCCCGACGGGGACTTCCGGCATACCCGGAAATGGCTTTCGCGCCAAAGGCGACCAGGCACTATATGGGACGGATGAAGCACAGGTTAGCCAGCTTCAGGGAGAACTGAAGACCGCTAGATCCACCCTCGCCGCCGACCAGAGCGCGGATCAGCGGAATGTCAATACTAATCAGACGGAACTTGCCGCTAACGAAAATACACTGGCGCAGCTGCAAGGCGAGCTTAATACCAATATCGCGAACGACCAGAACAAGAATAACGCAGATCATGACCTGCTCGCGCAGGTGCAGGCGCTTTTCGAGGCAAGCGGCCAGAGCCTTGGCCTGAACGTGGCGCACTGGCTGGTGACGCTGCTGTTCTTCGCGATCGAACTCCTCCCGGTTGGGGTGAAAACGCTGCGACTGTTCGGGCCGAAGACCGCCTACGAGACGATCGCCGAGGAAGCCGACCAGGAGGCCGTCGACAGCGCCCGGGAGAAGATCAGGCAGCGGAGCGACGCGGAGCTGGAAATCGCCCGACTGGAGGCGCAGACACTGGTGGATAAGCACAGGCTGGAACTGGAGATGAGACAGGCGCGACTGGAAGCCGACCACCACATAACCCACGCGAAGGTAGCGGTCGACAAGACGGCGGAATCCGACATGAGGACCCGGGAAGAGGAAATCCGATTGTGGGCCAACCAGTATGTCGACAAGAGATCGCGACGATACATCAAGGCCATGCTGTCCGCATGGGCACGGATGATCGACGAGAAGGTAAGCCAAGCCTACCCGCAACAGCAGACCATGAACGGCCAGCAAAAGCCCAATGGCCAGCACGCCAATGGCCAGAACGCCAATGGCCAAGGCGCGTACTCGCAGCAACAGCCGAACACGGGTTACAATCTTCCAAACGGCGGCGGCGGTGTTATATGACGAGCACGGGGGATGCCGGAAGCACCGATTATCATGCCCGCGCGGCCGACTCAGCCGCATGCCTTCTCGTCGTGGGCGCCTACGAGGAGTACTCGGATATTCTGCGCCGGGTCGTGACGGGAGTCCAGCAGCGCATCCTGATGTCACCCACGCTTGGCGACTTCTTCCAGGTCCGTTTCGGCGAGCTGGGGCCACGCCCCAGCGAAGCTGGCCGAGGCACTCCTGAGGTCGCGCGCCTGGTACTGCAGTTGACGAGCCGGCCGGGTGACGCGGCGCGCAACTTCTCCGCGCTGCTGGTGTTCGATCAGTCAGCGACGGTCGTTGACCGCCTGCTCCGGGCATGCGCTAACGATCCCGCCCTAAACCAGCTCAACACGCGTTGCCTCGGCATGGCCAGCCGGGAGGACCGCGTCGGCCGGGCACCAGGCGACGGGTCGTCCCAGTCGCGTGACGACATCGCCATCGCTCGCCACGGCGGACGGCATGTCGAGGACTTTGTCACAGAGATCTACAGCCTTGCCGAAGGGCTGCTGGATGACTTCGGCTCCGGCTGGAAGCCCGGCGTGCGCCCGGAGGAGGTGTCCAGGCTGCGCTCAATTGTTAAGCCTGCCGCGCGTGGAGTCATCGCCAAGGCAACAGCCGTCGAGGACGCGCGGTTCGCGCAGCAACAGTCCGCGCGTCGGGCGGCTGAGCCGTCCCAGACGGAACGGGAGGCCGAGAGCCGGAAGCAGGCAGAGCGCAAAGTACTGGCTGACCGTGAAGCAGCCGCTTGGGAAATGGAACGAGCCGCGCAGCGAGCCGAGGCCAGCTTGCGTGCGGAGGCGGAACGCCTCGCGGCCGCCAAGCGACAGATCGCCGAGTTGGAGGCGCAGGTTGCCGATCTCAAGCGGAGCCGTGACGTCGCGGCCACACCGCCCGGTGCGGACAAGCCGGCATCCGGCGGCGTGGCGCCGGAAGCAGGTAGGCCAAAACATGACCCTGAACCAGAGCGGTCACGTCGCACCGCACCCGCCTCGGCGGAAGTCCCGGCTGACCCAGGCACCAACATGGCCGCGGAGACCTCGAGCGACGGCGACGCATCCAATCCGCAAACTGGTTCCTCAGCTCGCCGTTGGCAGCGCATCAAGGGAGTGACGGACGCGGCCAAGGAGCTGGCCAGCCGGGTACGCGACCCGCAGGCGAGCGGCCCGGCCGAGGCCAGCAAGGTGGTGGGCCTGCTAAGCCAATGCGCCCAGCGGCTGAGGGCAGCGGACCTGAACGGTGTCCGGGACAGCCTGAACGGACTGCGGCGTCACGCCGGCACCGAGATCAACCAGGCGGACCGCGAGCGCTATCGGATGGTCATGATCGAGGACCGGCTGCTGTCGCACTCATTGCCCCCGGACACCCTGGCCGTCGAGTTCTACGATGTTCTGCTTCGGCTGGCATACGGGCAGCCACTTGGGTACGGGCAGTACTGCGATCTTGAACATTCCCTCGTAGAAACCGGGACTTCGCTCCTGCCTCAGCCGCTGCTCAGGGCGATCGAGGGAGCATACCCCACCGACCCTCTCGTGCTTGCTATCACGCGCCACTATGCCGGTCGGCGCCAGGGGAACGAGAAGATCCGGCCCCGTCCAGGAGATACCCGGCGACTGATCATGGCGCTGGCCGAGATCCCGCTGGCTGAGGGGCACGTGAACATCCTGTTCGGGATGCTGACGAGGTATCTGAGCGAGGTGCGAACGTCGCCGGAGCGCAAGGAGATAACCAGCCTGCTGGGAGACCACGGCTACCTGTCCGTTTCCCTCAACCGCAGTTGCCGCGATGCGGTGCCAGACCAAGTAGCCAAGCTCATCACGCTGCTCAACTGGGCCTACCCCGAAGGGCTGGATTCAGCCGCGATCGAGACAGTCATCGGTGCGGGCAAGGCCACTAGCGCACTGCTGGCGGCAATCCTGTTTACATTGGCCAGGCCGAGCGACAGGCCGCGGGTCATTCAGGAATTCCTGCGTCGGTACCAGGGCAGGAACATCGACGCGGCCCAGGCGGCCGAGCTTGAACCGGAGATCATGCGGCTGTCCCTCAGCGGCGGCGGGTCGGCCGGAGAGATAACTGCCGGTCCCTGAGCTCTCAGCTCCCCGTACCGGGCCAGCCCTGGTCCAGAATGCGGGTAATGATCTGGCGCACGGCCGGGTCCGGGTCCAGCGCCGCGTGGTCCCGGATCCAGCTGGCAGTCTCGGGATCCTCGTGCCAGCCCGCGGCAAGCGCGCGGATCACGGCCAATTTCGCGGGTGTCACGTTGCCGGGGAACGCATGCTCACGGAGCCACTCGCCCGTTTCGAGGTCGCCTTGCCGGGTCGATGCCAAGGCCCGAAGCGCCGTCTGGCGCTTTCGCGGGTGCCCCGCGGAAACGGCCGCCCTGCGGAGCATCCCTACGGTTTCCGGTGCCACGCCCCACTGCGGGTCCGCCGCCAGCAACTCCAGCGCGGCCCGGCTCGCCTCCAGCCGAGCATCATCGGCCGCGCGCTCCAACAGCCATGCGTGAGTGTCCGCCTTCCCGGGCGAGCCAGCCGCGACGGCACGTACCGCCACACGACATGCCTCGGAGTTCCAGCTGCCCTCGGCCTCATCCATCGTCGGGCTGGAGCCGACCGCACGCAGCCAGTCAAGCGTGTCCTTTCCATGCCAGCCATCCGCCACTGTCTGGACCGCCGCGCCGCACACGTGGGCTACGGGATCGCGGGCCGCGCGGTCCTTGAGCAAGCCAGCCGGATCGGACTTCCAGTCAGCGGCGATCGCGCGCAGCGCCGCCTCTCGCAGGAACGGCCGTCCGTCGTGCTCGGCGAGCCAGCGCAAGCGGGCGGTGAACCGCTGGTCACCGGGCCGGATGCTGACGAGCGCGGTGGCCGCGGCCGCCAGCACATACGGGTCGGGGTCGGGGTCCTCGATGACTAGTCGCAGCAGTACGTCGGCGCTTTCGATGTCGCCTGGCCAGTAAGTCGCCAGCGCCCGGATCGCGACGTAGCGCACCTCGGCATCCGGATCTCCGGCCAGGTCGCGAAGCAGAGCCGCTGTCTGCTTATCCCGCCAGGTGGCCGCCAAAGCCTCCACGGCCGCGCATCGTACCTCCGGGAGGTCCCCGGTGCGCGCGCGTGCCTTGCTCGTCAACAGATCTCTCGTCTCCGGCAACTCCGGCCAGCACGCGGCGAGTGTCCGCACCGCGGCCAGCCGCACCTGGTAACGAGACTCGTCCGGCCGGCAGGCGCGCTTTCGCAGCCAGGACATGACGTCCGTATCGCTTCGCCAATGGGCCGCCAGCGCCTGCATCGCGGCAACGCACACCCGGGCAGGCTCGGCGCCGGTGGTTCGCCCCCAGAGCCAGTCCCGGGTGCCGGTGTCGGTCCGCCCGGCCTCCGCTAGCCCGCGCACCGCGACCGCCCGCACACCAGGGTCGTCTTCCGCGATCCCGGCGCCGATGTCACGCAGCAGGTCAGTGGTTTCTGCGTCATGCCAGCCAGCGGAGAGCGCCTGCACCGCCGTGCCACGCACCTCGGGCGAACCATCCGCCCGGGCCCGCTCGGCGAGCAGGTCACGGGTGTCCTGTTCATCGGGCCGGTGCGCGGCAAGCGCGTGCAGCGCACGATGGCGCACATACCGGTCTTGATGCTCATCGACCGCGATAGCACTCAGCAGCCTGGCCGTCAGCTGGTCATCTGGCCAGTTCTCCGCGATTGCCTCAGCCGAGGCAGCCCGGACGGCGTCCGAGTCGGCCCACCTGGCCAGGGCAGGCAACCGCCGGTGCGCCGTGACGTCGCGACCAAGCAACGCCACGTAGATGCGTGCCGCGATGGCCTGGGCGGCTCCTATGCGTTCGCCGCGCAGGAATTGTCCCCTGGCGAGGTACCAGTTCTCGTACGGCACGCGGCCAGCCCAGTCTGCGGGCAGGTCGGCGAGCACGGGCAGCACGTCTCGTTCGAGAGCCTGCGCGACGACCGCGCCAACGGCCTGTCCGCTAGGGTCACAGGCCATCTCCAGCAGCGAGATGATGGCAGCGGCGATGGCCCGGCTACCATCGCGGAACTTCCCCCGACGCCTGATCTCACCGAGGCAGCGGACCGCGAACACAATGTGCCGAGGCAGCGGATCCGGACTGAGGTACCACAACCCGTCGGATCGGAGGATTGCCAGGATCGCCTGCTCCACGTCCTCGGGTGGCAGCAGTCCGGCCAGCAGCGGCAGCGCTTCTCCCCACGCCGGCTGCTGCCAGCGGCCCAAGAAAATGCCGGTGATCTCATCCCGGCTCGGCCGCTGCCAGAAGATATCTTCGACCGCGAGATAATCAAGGAACGCCCGGTGGACGAACCCATACGCGTCGGTGTGAAACCTGGCGAGAATGTAGTCGCGGTCCTTGAGCTGGGCGAGGAGCCGTTCGGCCACCGCATCCGCGTCACCCCTCGGTCGCTCCAGCTCGTCATGCAGGTAGTCGGAGATCAGCTCGGTTAGTTCCTCACCCGATAGGTAGTTCCGGGGACCTTGCTCGTCCGCGCCCGCCATGATGCGCCTGGCTATTCGGCCCAGCAATTCGAGCTTGTCTCGCTTTGAAACCTGTTCCAGTTCCCCGTATCCAGCGGGCGGCTTCAGGTCCCTGACCGCGTCCCAATTCGCCGCGAGCAGTTCACTGATCCGGCTAAGCGCTTCTATTCGGCTGAGCGGTATTTCCCCGCTACGCGCCAGGAACGCGAGCGCCGTCAGCAGGAGCGGGTTGCCCGCGAACTCGGCCATTGCCGGCGACCGTTCCGCTTTGACCGCCGCGAGCAGGCGCTTGGTACGTCGTTTAGCCCTTGCCTGGTCCGGCTCGAGCTGGCGGTAGAACCGCTCCGCGAACGTCGATACCTCATCCGGGCCAAAGTCATCGAGGGTGTAGTGAATAAACGCGCCCTCGTCAAGTTCTTGGCGGCTGTAATCGCTGACGCGCGACGTCACAATCACCCGGAGACCGTCGCTTAGCAGCGCGAACTCGCGGATCCGGGACTTAAGGCGTTTACGGAGACCCGGGTCGAAAACTTCATCCAGCCCGTCAAAGATTACAAGCGCGTTGCCGCGGCCCGCCAGGCAGGATTCAAGGATCGATTTGCCCGATACCGGGCACTCGTCTCCGGCGATGGCGTCGATCACATCGATGAACGACTTCTGCTCGGCATACTTCGGGTACATCCGCAGCTCAGCGATGAACGGAACGTATTTCCCCGCTATGAGGAAGTCGAGCGCGGCGGGCGGCGGCCATTCCGCGGGGTTACCCAGCGTCAGTGCCAGGTATCTGGCCAGCGTCGACTTGCCCGCACCCGGACTGCCAAGCAATACAATCCGCTGGTCTTCCTCGAGTACCTCGAGCACCGGACGAGACAACCGCGCGGCGTATTCCCCGAGATCCCGGCTCAGCAGTTCCAGGTCGAGGTCAGGAGGCACGTCGTGCTCGCTGACCTGTCCGCTCGCAAGGAAACGGAGTTCGACCGCGCGCGGCGGCGAGACCGGCGGCATCTCGTGACGCACACGCTGGGGAACGAATACGGTCGGCACCTTAAGCCGCAGCGGATGGGCGATACGATCTCCGGACAACGCCTCCAGATCATGGATCGCCTGGTATCTCCTGCATAGCCAGCCGAGATATTCGTGAAGCTCCCGGCTTTCGTGGGGGTTCGCAGCGGGCGGCGTAGCCATGTTGCGGCCTCCGGCGGGTCAGTCTTGACGACTTTTCCAGGGTAGGTGACGAAAGCCGCGATAGCGATTATCGCGGCGGGAGCCCACGTAGCGGCGCAAGGGCGTAGGCGAGTCTCGACACCGAGGCGACGAAGACGTTGGCCGTGCCAAGGCTGATGATCACCCCGGCGACGGCCGCCGCGTCCACCGCCCCGAGGCCGAAGGTGGCCTCAGCCGAGTGCCTGACCGAGCACCTGAAAGGTCACCGTGTAAGCCGTCGGCACGGCCGGCAGCCGGTAGGCGGGCAGGACACCGGGCCCGCACGATCCCGTGCCGAGGCCGTTCTGGCCGTAGTCGATGTTCAGCCAGACGCGGTCGCCGGGTTCCAGGTCGACCGGGTGCCGGGCGGCGTCGAGCTGTTCGGAGGTCCATCGACGTGATGTGATGTCCACGAGAGGGTTCCCCGACACTCGCAGCCCGGTGCCCGAGTCGTCCGTGAGCGTCATCCAGCGGACGTCCGCGCGGTTCCCGTTCTCCTGGGGAAAGACATACGGCGTCTGCAGCTCATCGACCGTCGCCGTGAACCGGCCGACCCGCGCCGCCCGGCGGGAGTCCCGGTACGCCTCCCCCGGGCCGAGGCCGAACCAGGACACGTTCCCGAGCTCCGCGGGCACCGCCATGCGCACGCCCAGCCGTGGCAACGGCAGCTCCCAGTCGCCGTCCGGTTCCACCTCCACCCGCAGCCCGAGCTGGTCGCCCGTCACGGTCCACCGGTAGGTGACGAACAGGCCCAGGCGGGACGCGGCCGGGGCGACACGCGTGCGCACGACCAGCTCATCCGGTCCGGGCGCGACCTCCGCCACCCGGTGCTGCATCCGGTGCAGGCCAAGATCCCGCCAGGCGAGTTCGTTGGGGTCAGACGAGAACCACCGGTCGTTGTCGATCGGGGCCCGCCAGACGTCGAGCCGCGGTCCCTCGACCGGCATCGCGCCCAGCCTGACTAGACGCCCGTCCGCGGGGTCGAACAGCCCAGCGCCGAGGCGTATCCCTTCGGTGAGAACTGTCACCGGCCGGCGCGGGCCGGCCTCCGCCACCGTCGCGTCCCTGATCTTCAGCTGCGTCCAGCCGATCTCGTGACCGGCCGCCGCCCACGGAACGTCCTTCGCGAGCACCGCGCGCACGGTCAGCCACGCCTCGCCCGACAACAGGGGGAGATCCGGGACGGGCACGACCACGGACTCGCCTGGCCCGACCTCCGGGACCTCCAGGGATCCGGACGCCCGCTCGATGCCCTCGTCCTCGACGGACCACTCGAAGTCCAGGTGGGAGAGCGTGCGGAAGTCATGCAGGTTGCTAATCCGGAGCGCGCCGCCGTCATCCGTGATCCGTACCGGCTCGATGACCTTCTTGTACTCGAGCAGCCCCGGCGACGGCGTGCGGTCGGGGAAAAGCAGGCCGTCGGCCACGAAGTTGCCGTCGTGCAGCGGCTCGCCGAAGTCTCCGCCGTAGCCGAAATACTCGCCCCGGCCGGTCCGCACGCGGATGCCGTGGTCGATCCACTCCCAGATGAAACCGCCCTGGCAGCGGGGATAGCGCTCGAACAGCTCCTGGTACTCGGTCAGGCCGCCCGGGCCGTTGCCCATGGCGTGGCCGTACTCGCAGAGGATGAACGGCATCGCCCGGCGGCGGGCGTCCAGCTCCGGGTCCTCCAGCGGCGGCTCGTCGCGTTGCCCGATCAGCTCCACGTCAGCGTGCGGGGTATACATCCGGCTGTAGACGTCGACATACCGGCAGGTGTAGTCCCGCTCGTAGAGCAGCGGCCGGAGCGGATCACGCTCACGTGCCCAGCCGGCCATGGCACCGAAATTCCGCCCGCTGCCGCTCTCGTTCCCCAGCGACCACAAGACGATGCTCGGATGGTTCTTGTCGCGCTCCACCATCCGCCGCATCCGGCCGACGAGCTCGTCCCGCCAGTTCGGGTCGTCCACCGGGTTGTCGGGCGTCGCGTCCCACGTGGCCGGGAAGAACCCGTGCGTCTCGAGGTCGCACTCGTCGATCACGTAGAGCCCGTACTCATCGCACAGCTCGAGAAAACGCGGGTCCGGTGGATAGTGGCTGGTGCGGACCGCGTTGATGTTGTGGCGCTTCATGAGCAGGACGTCCGCGCGCATCGTCTCCGCGGTGACCGCGCGCCCGCGATCCGGGTCGAACTCATGCCGGTTCACGCCGCGGAACAGTACGCGGCTCCCGTTCACCAGCAGCAGACCGCCGTCGACGGTCACCCGCCGGAACCCGATCCGCAGCGGGATGCGCTCCCCCGCCGCGGCCAGCACCCCGTCATAGAGCCGGGGCGATTCCGCGGACCACGGCTCCACCGCCGGCACCCGGACCGCCTGCCCGGCCGGGGCGTCGATCCCCAGCTCGGGAACGGTGACCCGCGCGGGCACGTCCGCGTCCACCGTCAGGGTGCCGCCCCCGGTGAGATGGTCGTAGTCGGCATGCACGAAGTAGTCATCGATGCCGCCGTCCGGCCGGGCGATGAGGGTCACCGCGCGGAAGATGCCGGACAGCCACCACATGTCCTGGTCCTCCAGGTAGCTGCCCGAGGACCACTGGTGCACCCGCACGGCCAGCAGGTTGGTGGCCGTCCAGTCCAGGGAACCGGTGACGTCGAACTCGGCCGGCAGCCGGCTGCCGGAGGTGATGCCGACGTCGTTCCCGTTCAGCCAGATTCGCGCGCACGAGTCGACGCCGTCGAAGCGCAGCAGGACGCGCTGGCCCCGCCAGCCAGGCGGCACCTCGAACGTGACCCGGTAGTCGCCTGTGGGGTTGTCGGTCGGGACGTGCGGCGGTTCGACCGGAAACGGGTAACGGACGTTCGTGTAGGCGGGGGCGCCGTAGCCGTGGAGCTGCCAGTTCGCCGGGACCGGAAGGACCGCCCACTCCGTGTCGTCGAAGCCCGCGGCGGCGAAATCGGTGTCGCCGTCCGCCCGCGTCGACCAGCGGAACCGCCAGTCGCCCGACAGGTCCATGGTCGGCGCGTCCGACCGGAACCAGGCCCGCGGCGGCCTCGTTCCTGACGTCGGCTGGTAGTGCTCCCAGTACGGTGTGGCGGTCACGGGTCACATTCCCTTCGTATGCCACTTAAGCAGTAGCGGTCAGTGCGTCTGTGCTGGACAGTGACCGCTCACAGGGATTGTTCTTAACGCTGGACGGCGCTGTCAAGGTCTTGACAGCGACCTGAGCGCGGCGCATGCTGTGACCGCTCACGGATCGCCTCACCACCTACGAGCTGGGGCGATCACTAGTTTCACGGCAGCGAGGAGGACCAGTGCGATTCTCGACTGAGCTAGCGGGCCCGCCGCTGGCGGCGCCGCGTCATCAGGCGGACTCCCTGATGACCAGGCGTGCCGGGAGCTGCACCGCGCTCGGCTCGGCCCCCCTGATCAGCCGCATCAGGAGCTGGACCATCTCCTCGGCGAGCTGCTCGAATGACTGGCGCACCGTCGTCAGCGGCGGATCGGCTGTGCGCGCTATCCGTGAATCGTCGAAGCCCCCCACCGCGACGTCATCGGGGACGCGCCGCCCTAGACGCCGCAGCGTGCTCAGCGCACCGGCGGCCAGCAGGTCGGAGGCCGCGAACACGGCGTCAAGATCTGGCGCGTGCTGAAGCAGCCTGGCCATCGCCTCCTCGCCGGAGCGGTGGCTGTAGGCGGAAGCCTCCACGATCAGCCGTTCGCGTACCCGTCTGCCGAGGACGTCACGGAACCCGGCGACCCGGTCCGCGCCCCCCGATGTGTCCCGCGGTCCCGAGATCATCGCGATCTTCCGGTGGCCGCGATCGACCAGGTGCTGCGTCATCAGGCGGGCGCCGCCCCGGTCATCGGACGCGACGTAGGCGAGCGAGTGCTCATGACCAAGTGGCCGGCCGCAGACTACCGTCGGGATCCGCGCCTCCTCGAGCCGCCCGAACAACGGGTCGTTCCCATGGGTCGAGATGAGCAGCACACCGTCCACGTAATCGCCGCTGATGTAGGACAGGAGCCGGTCCCGTGCCTCGCTGCCGCCGTTCAGCGTGAGGAGGAGGGTCATCCGCTCCCGGGCCAGCGCCTCGGTCGCGACCCGCAGGAGCACGCTGAAATTGGGGTCCTCGAAGAGCAGGTCATGGGGTTCGGACAGGACGAAGGCGACCGCGTTGGACTGCTTGGTGACCAGGCTGCGGGCGCTGTGATTGACGACGTAGCCCGTCTTCTTCATCGCCTTCTGCACCGCGGCCGAGGCCTCTGGGCTCACCCACCGGCCGCCGTTGAGCACACGGGACACCGTTCCGCGGGAGACGCCGGCCGCGGCCGCGACGTCGTCGATGGTCGGGCGGCGGCGCACCGCGTGGCGGGCCGCGGTCCGGGACTTGGGGTGTACCGGTGCACCCCCCGCGGCGCCCGCTCCATCGACCTCGTCGTTCATTTCACACTCTCTTATCGGAGCCGGACTGCAGAGGAGCATATGTGATCGCTCCCAGCCCCACCAAAGCCCGTCTTCACCATCACGTCGCATGCGCCTGCGCCAATCCGGAAATCTCTGCACATCCTGCGAGGAGTAAAAGTGACATCAGCGAAGATCAGCACGCTACCGGCCGCGAATCTCTCGCGGCGAGGCTTCATCGGCCTGGGGCTGGGCGCCGCCGTGGGCACGGCCGTCACGGCCTGCGGCACATCCGGCGCGTCCGCGAGCGGGGGCACGCCAGCGGATTTCAATTTTTCCACTTATGGCGACGTTGGCTTTTACCAGCAGGCCTTCCAGGAAATGCAGAAGGCGGATCCCCGGTACCGGAAGGTGAAATTCGTCAGCCAGGAGGCGACGAGCCAGACGGGGCAGACGGCGCGCTTGCTGACGGGTATGGTCGGGCACGCATTTAACACGCTTCCGGACGTGTGTGAGGTCACCTGGAGCGATGTCGCCCGGCTGGCCAACGCCAATGTCATCGCCGACCTGACCGACCAGTTCAAGCCGTACACCTCCCAGGTCTCGCCGGCGGTGGTTTCCCCGGTCACCGTGAACGGCCGGACGATGGCCTGCCCGTGGCGGCCCAACACCTGCCTGTTCTGGTACAACGACACGTACCTCAAGCAGGCGGGCATCGACGGGGCGGAGATCGCAACCTACGACGACTACCTGAGCGCGGGCAAGAAGTTCGCCGCGCACAAGTTCGCCGACGGCAAGTCGCGGTACATGTGCAACGTCGAGCCTTCGCCCACCTTCAACACGCTCTTCCTCACGCAGCAGGGCAAGACGCTCTTCGACGCCGGGAGCCAGAAGCTCCTGGACTTCCGCTCCAGCGACGAGTTCACGAACGCCTTCGAGTTCCAGGTCGAGCAGGCACGCTCGGGCATCAGCCTGAGCGTTACCGACTACACGGCGACGTGGTACCAGGCCCTCGGCGAAGGACTGGTCGCGAGCATGCTGCTGCCGAACTGGGTGGACCAGGACCTCCGGGAGAACGTCCCCGCGGGCAAGGGCGACTGGCGGGTCGCGGAACTGCCAGCGTTCGAGCCGGGCGGCGGCACGAAGGCACTCTACGGCGTGGCCGTCGTCGTGGTCATCAACAAGCCGGGGCTTGACCTCGATCTCGCCTGGTCCTTCATGCAGCGCGGCTTTTACGACACGTCGATCACCCCGCCCCTGTACTCCCAGTGGTATCTCGAGCCGTGCTATTACCCGGCCGAGACGAAGACCACCTGGAACAGCAGCCTCGCCTACTACGGGGGCCAGAACCCCGGCGCCGTCGACCTGGCGATCCAGCACGGGGCCTACCAGGAGGTCGGATCGCCCTCGTACGCCCAGGTGACTTCCATCCTGAGCACGGCGCTCAGCCAGGCTCAGCAAGGACAGTCGTCGGTGCGGGCCGCCATCGAGTCGGCCTGGGCGCAGGCGGTGCAGCAGAACATCCCGGTGGCTTCATGACAACGTGGAACGTCGGTCCCCGCCTGGCCAGGAGCCAGCCATCCGGGACACGCGGCGGCCTGCTGACACGAATCTGGAAGGCCAGGGCCGCCTACGGATTCATCGCGCCGTTCTACCTGCTATTCGCGGTATTCGGCGTTTTCCCGGTCATCTACAGCTTCTATCTCGCCTTCTTCCAGTGGAGCGGTTTCGGGCCGCGGGTATTCGTTGGCCTCCAGAATTTCCGGACACTCTTCGGCGACACCGAATTCATCACCAGCGTCGAGAACACCCTGATCCTTTGGCTAGGCCACATTTTCCTGCTGCTCGCGATATCGCTCGCCCTCGCGATGCTGGTGAACATCGCGCAGCTGCGGTTCAAGGCCTTCTACCGGGTCGTGATCTTCGCCCCCAACATGGCGGCGGTGGTCGCCATGGCCATGGTGTTCTCGCTCGTGTTCACGACGAAACTCGGCCTGCTGGACCAGCTGCTGGGGCATCTTGGCGTGGACATCAACTGGCTGGGCAGCTCATCCTGGTCAAAGCCCTCGATCATGCTCCTCAACAGCTGGGACATGGCCGGCTTCTACATGCTGGTCTTCCTGGCCGGGCTCCAGACGATCGATGATTCGCTGTATGAGGCGGCCAAGGTAGACGGCGCGGGACCGATTCGCCGATTCTGCCACGTGACCCTGCCCGGGCTAAAGCGAATAATCTTCTTCGCGTTCATCCTGGAGAGCATCGGCTCAATGCAGATCTTTGTCGAGCCATCGGTACTCACTAACGGTGGGCCGGGCACGTCCTCGACCTCCGTCGCACTATACCTGTACAACACGGCTTTCGAGTATCTGAAACTTGGTTATGCCGCGGCAATGTCCATCGCCCTATTCGTCCTGACAGTCGCCGTCACGCTCATCGTCGGCTGGTTCTGGCGCGGACAGCTCTTCGAAAGCGACTAACGGAGGCGCTCGAATGACGACACGACCCGCCGATCACCTCCCGGTGCACGCAACGGCCACTCGGGCAGTCGCGCCGACTGCCCCACGGCGCCGACGCGGTGGCCCGCTCCGCTTCCTCCGCCGGGGTCCGTTGCGCCATCTGCCGGCGCACGTGATCCTGCTGGCGGCGGCCATTGTCTTCGCGTACCCGCTGCTGTGGATGGTGATCTCATCTTTCAAGCAGGAGAGCCAGGTGTTCTCCCTGACCCTGTGGACAAGCCATCCAACCCTCGCCAACTACCGGCTGGCGCTGAAGTCCATTCCGCTGATACGGCAGTTCGTGAACTCGGTCGTGATCGCCGGGGTCTTCACCGTCGGGGCCCTGCTCCTCTGCTCAGCGGCCGGGTTCGCCTTCGCCAAGCTGACCTTCCCCGGCAAGCGGGGTCTCTTCCTGGTCCTGGTCTCGACCATGATGGTGCCGAACTTCATGACGCTGCTGCCCGCGTTCCTGATCATGAGCGACCTGAACTGGGTCAACACCTATCAGTCGGTCATCCTGCCCGGCATCGCCAGCGCGTTCGGGATCTTCTTCATGCGGCAGTACATGCACAGCATCCCGGACGAACTGCTCGACGCGGCCCGGATCGACGGTGCCGGCGTCTTCAGCGTGTTCTGGCGGATCATGCTGCCGCTCAGCTGGCCGGCGGTCGGCTCGCTCGGCATCTTGCTCTTCGTGGCCCAGTGGAACAACTATCTCTGGCCGCTGGTGATGCTGCGGACGTCCTCGATGCAGACGATCGTCCTGGGCGTCGCGGCCCTGCCGAACTCGAACTTCAGCACGCCCTGGGGCGCGGTGCTGGCCGGCGCCTCGGTCGCGGTCGTCCCGCTGCTGATCGTGTTCCTGATCTTCCAGAAGCGGATCATCTCCGGAGTCATGAGCGGCGCCCTGAAGGGCTGAGGGAGGATCGATGATCACCGAACTGCGGGATCAGTTCGCCAGGGACGGTTTCCTGCTCGTGCCCGGCGTACTCGACGAAGCGGAATGCGCGGCGCTGGTTGCGGTCATGGACCGCCTGGACGCGGCCACGGAGTTCAATACGCACCAGCGGCCGCGCCGGCCCGGCGACGTCCTGGAACTGCACAATTGCATCGCCAGGGACCCGCTGTTTCTCGGCCTCGTAGACCGCCCCGAGATCCTGGAGCTGGTGGGCTTCTTCACCGGCTGCAACATTCAGGTCGGGGCATCGCACTGCTTTATCCGCCCGCCGGCCGACAGCAGCGTCTCGCTCGCAGCCCAGGGCGGCTTCAGCTGGCATTTCGACCTCCGCCCGACCACCACCCCGGTCAACGGCAGGCTCCCGCATCTGGCCACGCGCGTTGGCTACTGCTTCACGGCCGTGAACCAGCCGGACATGGGCTCGATCAGCGTGGTGCCGGGCAGTCACCGGACCAGCGGCCAGCCGGCGTGGAACGCCGCGACCGACCTGCCCTACGGGGCGGTGGAGCTGCTCGCCGAGGCCGGTGACGCCATCATCTTCGACAACCGGCTGTGGCACTCAACCATGCCCAACTACTCCCGGCAGGCACGCAAGAACCTGTACATCGAGTACGCGCCCCGCTGGTTGCGGCCGTTCGACTACTACCGCTACGACGAGTTCCTGTCTGGCGCCAGCGACGTGCGAAAGCAGCTCCTGGGTTTCGATTTCACCGACATCACCGATGGCGGGCTTGGCTACCAGCAACCGAGCGAGGCAGACATCCCACTGCGCGCGTGGCTGGCCGAGCGCGGGCTCGGGGATATCCCGCTGACCGTGCCGGACTGAGGATCGCGTTGGACTGGGGATCTCGTTGGACTGGGGATCGTGGCGGACTCGTGACCGCGGCGGGTGAAAGGATGCCGGTATGGCAGAGGTTGTCGCGACCGGACTGTTCGTACCCGAAGGGCCCACCATTCTGGC
>Ga0210389_10000192_pt1 | contig 64530 bp, 61 predicted proteins | sample IncBWH28OmetaG_FD_160127 | JGI IMG/M metagenome (GOLD analysis project Ga0210389, IMG submission 160127) | Forest soil microbial communities from Barre Woods Harvard Forest LTER site, Petersham, Massachusetts, United States - Inc-BW-H-28-O ...
CAGCGGAGGAGCCAGTTGGCTGATGCAGTCGAGCACCTGCTTGCTGTAGTGGCCCTCATATTCCGCGTCGGCGCCGTCGCGGCTGAAGCATCCGTGCGCGGGTCCAGGAGTGTCGTTGGTGAATTTGGATGCTTCATGCGAAACCGCCGCGCGCGAACTCGAAAAAGCGAAGCTGTACATCGCAGTATTCGTGTCGCTGATAAGGCGGAGCGCTTCGTTGAGCGTCGTATTACTGCCCTGGTCGATGGTCTCGCTCAGCAACAGAATCGCCCGCCGGTAGCTCGAGGGCTGCGTCCGCAGTTGCGCGACCGCGAACGCCACGCCATCCAGAATGGCGGCGCCCTCATTGCCCGCGCTCAGGTTGGAAAGCTTCCGGGAAGCGTCGGCAGTATTTGTCGTGAAGGGCGTCAGCAGGTTCGGTGTACTGTCGAAGCCGATAACAGCCACACGGTGCTCAACGTTTCCGATCAGCGCGTCCAGAATCGAATCCAGTTGCTGATAGTCGCCCAAGTGGCGAGCGCCGGCGCCGCCTGTCTCCACCACGATTGCCAAGGCCAGGGGCTGCGAGTCGGTGTCCGGATCGAGCGTTACATGCTGCGGCTCACCGTTATCGGTAACCAGGAAGTCATTCGCTGTCAGCTCGAAAATTACTTCCCCCGTCTTGGTAGTTGCAAGCACTGGCACCATCACCAGAGTGGAGCGCACTGTGATCGGAGCCTGGGCATTCTCACCCTGTTGCGCAAGTAAGCCCACACTGATAAACCCGAGCAGAAGAGTTAACGCGCATACCGACCTCATCATGACTCCCGGACCATATCTCGCGGACCATATCTCCCGACAATGGCTCCGAGTCTAGAACGCGCCGCCGCCACCGCCACCGAACCCTCCACCCGAAAATCCCCCGCCGCCGCCCCCACCTCCGCCGAAGCCGGACCCGCCCGAACTCGAGCGCGGCGCCGAGACAAAAACCTGGTGCATATCGGTCGCCATGCTGTTCATCGAACTCGAAAAGAAAATTGGATTGAAACCGCCGACGTAACCGCCCGGTCCCACGTACCATTGCGGCGGATCCTTCACGATTCCGGCGAACGCCTGCGCCCAGTGGTGCTCCACGCCCAGCGCCATGGCGTACGGCAGAAATTTCTCGAACGTCGTCGGTGGCAACACTTTGAGCCGGTCCGCATCCACGCGATTCATGAACTCCTGAAAGCCGAGCACAGCGATCTGTGTTCGCGCTCCCTTCACTGTCTTGGCCGACATGACGCGCGCGAACAGCCAGAAAATCAACGCCGAGAGCGGCACACACACCACCAGCAAAAGCGCCGAATTGAAAAAGTCGGCCCGACCCAGATATTGAAGAATGCCAAAAGGAGCGATAATCGCGAGCGCGGCCACCACGCTGTATCCGTTGGCCGAGTCCGGATCGAGCAGATAAATTCCCTTGTTCTTCAGCGCCGCCATAATGTCCTGGCGAATGACCGGAACGGCCGTGTAGAAGCGGTTTTTCAGGCTCGAGAGCCGCGTGTCGGTCCCACCGGCAAATACATTTTCCAGCATGACGCGCTCGTGCGGCGCCAGATCGGCGCCCCACTGCTCACGCGGCTTGAGCAGGTGAAAAACGTAATCCTTGTGCGTGAAGACCAGAGTTTTCTCCTCCGTCTCCTCGATCTTGATGTATCCCCGCACCGCCAGATCGATGATGGTCGATGTAATGTCGCGGGGATGAATTGAGTCGTCGAGCAGCGTGCCCGCTTCCGCCGGAGAAATTCCCGGGGGCGGGTCATACATGGGCGCAACCGAAACGCCCGGGTCCGGATCGCGTCCCTTCCACCACCACAGCAGAAACATTCCGAAGAACGTGACCACGGGCAAAAAGACAATCGGATTGCCGCCAATGAACCAGAAAAACTTGGCGAGCGCGCTCGGCTCTTTGAGAACGTCTTTCGGGATATATATGTCGATGGTCAACCCGCCGCGCATGGGCAGCGGGCTCGTTGTCTCGAAGTGCGCCTCGGCGCCGTCAACTTTGGCTACGGCATCGCGCTGCGTTGAGCCATACACGCCGGTGAACGCCTGCGCTCTCAGCGACCCCGCAGCGAATATCGGGAATCGTATCGTGGCGGCCGCGTGATCGATCGGCACCGGCCAGTCGTTCCCTGTAACGTTCCAATAAAACTCGTCGTGAGTCTCGAAGAAGCGCGTGCCATTGCGCACCTGGTAGGTAATTTCAACCGTCCGCGTCGCGTCCACCGCGTCCGGAATGTAAATCTTCAGGTCACGCGAACCATCTTTCGTAGACGAGTCGTACTTGAGTTTGCCGCCACTACCGTCGGTCACACTCGTGACTGCGAGGAACAGTTCGTAATTCGTCCCATTCGGCCCTGGATATTCAATCGGAATGGTGCGATGAATCCCGTGCCACTCGCCCTCAAAAACCAGCGTGATGCGCTCGGTCACGACAGCGGTGCCGTCCTGATTGACGGTGATCGTGTCCTGAAAGTCGCTAACCCGCCATGATTTTGCCTGCGCCACGCCCGTGAAGGCGCAGACGAGCAGTACGAGAAGGACCGGAGCAATCGTCCGAGGGATTTTCAATTACTCAATTCCCCAATTTCAAAATTCCTCAATGTCTCAGAACTTCACCTGCACCGGTTCACGGTCAGCGTCCGTGGTCTCGAAGAACTGTCGCGCCGTGAAGTTAAACATGCCAGCGAGAATGTTGGTCGGGAACGACTGAATCTTCGTATTGAGGTCGCGCACCACTGCGTTGTAATAACGCCGCGCGTTTTGAATCGATTCTTCCGTCTGGCTCAGCGATCCCTGCAACTGCGTGAACTGCTCTGACGCTTTGAGCTCCGGATAATTTTCCGCTACGGCGAACAGGCTTTTCAGCGCGCCCGTGAGCTGATTTTCGGCGATGGCCTTGCCCTCAGGTGTGGTCGCCTGCATGGCTTGCGAACGAAACTTGGCGATATTTTCAAAGGTGCCCTTTTCGTGCGAGGCATATCCCTTCACCGTTTCCACCAGGTTCGGGATCAAATCGTGCCGTCGCTTGAGCTGCACATCAATGTCGGACCACGCCGAGTCGCAGCGCACCCGCAGTTGCACCAGGCTGTTGTACATCCCGATCAGCACCACGGCGATGACCACCAGAATTACGAGTACGATGATGCCAACCATGAACACCTCCTCTAGTTAATCGGAAGTTCGAAGGATGAATGGGAAATCAATGGGACGTTAACACAGTGCCAGCGCCCGAGCAAACGCGAACCAGCGCCAGTCTTTGCATTCTGTAATAACGCTTTCGCAGAGACTTCGCGAGGTCAAAGGGATAGAGCCGGGGAAGAGAACTAGGACTGAAAACTGTTCGCTTACTGCTGCGGCGCGAAATATCCCTTGCGGGCCCGCACCTGCAGGTCTTTCTTCAAAGAAGAGATTTCAATCGAGCGGTAACGCCCATCCGCGTCGAAATTGGCGGGCTTATATGAGACCACGTACTGGCTGCGGAGTTCGTCTTCAATCGCCGCGAATGAGCGCGTAATGTCTTTCATCTTGAACGGGAAGAAAGCGCGTCCGCCGGTCGCTTCAGCCAGTTGCTCGAGCACTTTGTCGCCGCGCATGACCAGGCCGCTGTCGTCGGTCGAGATGGCGTAGATGATCACTTCCGAGCGTTGCGCCATCTCGATGGCCTGTGCTCGCGACACCTCACTCTGGTTATCTTCACCGTCACTTACGATCACAATCGCTTTGCGCACGGGGTGGTCCGGGCGATCCTTCAGGAATTTCTCTTTGCACGCGTGATATACGGCGTCATACAAGGCCGTTCCCCCGCCATCATGCAACTTGTGCACCCCGACGGAGAGCAGCTTCACGTCATCAGTGTAGTCCTGCGCCATCTGGCTGTGACTGTTGAAGCCGACTACAAAAGCCTCGTCGAAGCCAGTGCGGACCGTGTGTTCCAGAAAACTGGTAGCTGCGTTCTGCTCAAAATCAAACCGGCCGTCCACCGATCCGCTGACATCAACCAGCAGACCAAGATGCATTGGCAGATCGGTTTCGCGGCGGAAGTTCAGAATTGCCTGGGGAGGCTTATGGTCGTCGAGAATGTTGAAATCGGCCTGGTTCAAGTCGCGCACGAACTTGCCATGCTTGTCGGTCGCGATGAACAGCACGTTGACTTCATTCACCCGCGCGTGCAAAGTGAGTATCGCGCCCTGCGGATCGTCAGAATTCCCAGCCGCGCTGCTCGCCGCGTTGTAGTCGCTCAAGCTGGGCGCGCCCGGCGCGTAGGACTGCGCCCGAGATGGAACAACGCAGACCGTCGCGACGCACAAAGCGGCAACGCAGAAAAAGGTTGCCCGTAAAAGCGCCGCAAGGCGAAGCGTCAAGTTCGTGTACTTCATGCCGAGAAAATCCAATTTTTTCACTCTCAACCGCTTCCAAGCGCACTTCTGAACCTTTAGATGCACGCTGGATGCCGAAAGCGAGCCCGCCCCGGAACCCGCTATCTGATTGACTTTAGGAGCGCTTCGCCAAAGTGCCAAGTTACAAAAGGAGCACACGTTTGGTCATGGCACAAGACGTGCAAATTCTGTGACTTGCACCGCCCATGGCTCGATTTCACGGTTGCCCCTTACCTTGTCGGAGTCAGGGTTTAACAATGGTGTCACGAAGTTCACCGTTTTTCCTTAAAATATCTCCTGGGAGGATTCATGAAGAAATTCCTGGTGGGCGTGCTCGTTGTCCTTATTTCGACCGCGGCCGCTTTTGCCGCCGATGACGAACGCGAAGAAGACCGCGTGAAAGATGCAGGCACGGTGCTCAAGGAAATTCTGAACATCCCCGACGACATTCCGCAAGACCTGCTCGATAAAGCCGAGTGCCTGATCGTTTTGCCGTCTGTGAAGAAAGGCGCATTCGGTATCGGCGGCAGCTACGGGCGCGGCGTGATGGTTTGCCGCGGCGGCGAGCACTACAAGGGCAAGTGGGGCCCTCCCGCTCTCTACGCGCTTGAAGGCGTCAGCATCGGATTTCAAATCGGCGGCCAGGCTACCGACTTTGTCTTTCTCGTGATGAATCCGAGAGGCGCCGAGTCGCTGCTCTACAGCAAGGTAAAACTCGGGGCGGATGCTTCCGCCGCCGCTGGCCCTAAGGGACGCACGCTGGAAGGCGCAACCGATGTCGTAATGCAAGCAGAAATTCTCTCTTACTCGCGCAATAAAGGCTTGTTCGCCGGAGTTTCTCTGGAGGGGTCGACCTTGCGTTCCGATGGCGGCGCCAACGAAAACCTCTATGGCAAGAAGTTGACTGCCAAAGAAATCATTCGTGAAGGCAAGGTCGCCATTCCACCCTGCGCGAATGAACTGGTATCGCTGCTCGACGCCAAATCGCCGGTAAACAAGTCAGATCCGAAGTCGCTCGAGTAGACTCGCGAATCGCTAATCGTGGACTCCGTGACCTCCGTCTCGAAAGACGTTCAACGTGTTCGCTGCCCATGGGCGAATGGCGAACTGATGGTTCGTTATCACGATGAGGAATGGGGCGCGCCGGTGCACGACGACCTCACACTCTTTGAATTCCTCATTCTCGAAGGCGCGCAGGCCGGGCTGAGCTGGAGTACGATTCTCAACAAACGGGAAAACTACCGCAGGGCCTTCGACGGATTCGATCCGGCGCGCGTCGCACGCTATGACCGGCGCAAGATCGAGCGACTGCTGCGCGATCCGGGAATCGTGCGCAACAAACTCAAAATCGCTGCTGCGGTCGTGAATGCGAAGATTTTCCTCGGCCTTCAGAAAGAGTTCGGCAGTTTCGACCGCTACATCTGGCAGTTCGTCGGCGGCCAGCCCCGCGTGAACTCGCCCCATTCGATGAAGCAGGTTCCAGCGCGAACGCCGGAATCCGATGCCATGAGCAAAGATCTCAAGAAGCGTGGCTTCAAGTTCGTGGGATCGACCATCTGCTACGCCTTCATGCAGGGCGTCGGCATGGTCAACGACCACATCGTCGACTGTTTCCGCTACAAGAACCTGGGCGGTTGAGGAAACGGGCGAGCGCGAATGAACAGTGGGCTCAAGCGTGGAAGAGCGGCGCTTCAGCGCCGCGTTAGGCCAGGCAGTCGATCCGGGTTTTAGTCCGTGAGGGCGTGCGTGCGTTTGAGACTTCCTCAATGCCGCTCGAAAATATTCGCGGTCATATAAACTACCATCAATCCCAGCAGCAGCACCGTGATCTCCAGGCGCGTCGACCACACGTGAAGCGCATCAAACTGCACGCGCGCGGAATCGTTGAGCGTGCTCGCGGTGTCAAAGTTCGCAACCTCGGCGCGCAGCGTGAGCATGCGGGGCGTAATCCAGAATTGCGAAACCAGCGTGAGCGCAAGCATCGCGCAGATCAGCAGGTGACGCAGAGCGAACAGGTGCGCCTCGCCATCGGCGAGACGGCTGTATGCCAGCGAACTCAGCAGATACACGACGCTCGAGACGATGGCGATCCAGTGCAGCTTGGTCAGCAGATTCCCCACCAGAGTTCCGGCGAGCAGTCGCGTCGGTAGCACATGAAACGCCGTGGGCGCCATGATGGCAAAGAAAATAATCCCGCCGATCCAGACCACGAGCGATAGCAACATGAGAAAACGAAGGAAGGACATGACGGGGGAATTATAGTCTCGGGCGGAGATCAGAAAGAGCTAACCACGGAGAACACAGAGAACACCACCGGAAAGGCAAGAATTGGAAACGGGGAACTGGAGCTGATCACTGAGTACTTGCCCTTACACCGGCACTGCCACGTCCTCGATAATCTCTTTCAGCACCTGATCTGACTGCTCGGATTTTTTCAGCGTCGAGGCGTAGAGGCCGCTCACGACGATGCGGTGCGCGAAGACGGGAACCACCAGCGGCTTGATGTCTTCAGGAGTGCAGAAGGTGCGGCCTTCGAGGAAGGCCATGGCCTGCGCGGCGCGATACAGAGCCTGCGATCCGCGGGGCGAGACGCCCAGCGAAAGAAATTCCGACTCGCGGGTGCGGCGCACGATTTCGAGAGCGTAGCTCACCAGCGATTCGTCGACGCGAATCTGCTTCACCGCCTGCTGCATTTCAAGCACTTCGGCGCCGGTGAGGACTGGGTGAAGGTCGCTAAGATGCGACACGCCCGCTTCCGATCGCAGAATCTGGCGCTCGGCCTGCGCGTCAGGATATCCCATACGCACCCGCATCAGAAAGCGGTCGAGCTGCGACTCCGGCAGAGGATAAGTTCCGTAGTGTTCGACTGGATTCTGCGTTGCGATCACCAAAAATGGCTGCGGCAACTCGTAAGAGTGCGCGTCGACTGTGACTTGGCCTTCGTTCATAGCCTCGAGCAGGGCGGACTGCGTCTTCGGCGTGGTGCGATTGATTTCGTCGGCCAGCAGGACGTTGGTGAATACGGGGCCGCGCTTGAATTCGAATTCGTGCTCGAGCGTCGAGTACATCGAAATGCCCACCACGTCGGAAGGCAGCATATCGCTGGTGAACTGCACGCGCTGAAAGGTGCAATCGATGGCGCGGGCCAGCGCCTGTCCGAGCGTGGTCTTGCCCACGCCGGGAACGCCTTCAATCAAAAGGTGTCCGCGGGCAAAAATGCTGACTAGCGCGAGGCGGACGACATCGTCCTTGCCGCGAATCACGCGGCGGAGGGCGGTTTCGAGTTCAGCGGCTTTATGAGAAACAGCGGTAACGGTCTCGGGCGACATTCGTTTTCGATTCTACTATTCGACACTGTGCGGGCGGAGTTACCTACGTCATAGAGCTTTGAGCTATGAGTTTCGAGTTTCGAGCTGTGAGTAACCCCTCGCTGTCAGAACGCTGGCTCTTCCAGGACTTGCATCAGTCATCCAGCTAAGAACGGTTTGCTCGTAACTCGTAGCTCATAGCTCGCAGCTGATAGCTTACTGCATGAACTCCGCGGGCCGTCCCGTCAACCGCTCGATGCGCTTTGCGATTGGCGGATGGGTCGAGAACAGGCCGGCGAAATTGATTCCCAGCAGCGGTTGAATGATGAACAGGTGCGCCGTCGATGGGCTGGCCTGCATTGGAACGCGGCGCGAGTAGGCGTCGAGCTTTTGCAGGGCGCTGGCCAGGGCGTAGGGATTGCCTGTGAAATGCGCGCCGGTAGCGTCGGCTTCATATTCGCGGGAGCGCGAAACCGCCAACTGAATCATGGTTGCGGCGATCGGTGCGAGGATCAGCATGAAGAGCCCGGTCAGGCCTCCTCCGCCGCGGCGGTCGCGCGAGCCTCCTCCGAAAAAGAAACTGAAACGCGAGACCATAGTGATGGCGCCTGCAATGGTGGCGGCTACGGAACTGATGAGGATGTCGCGGTTGTTGACGTGGCCGAGTTCGTGGGCCAGCACGCCTTCTAGTTCTTCGTCATTTAGCAAGCCCAAAATCCCGTGAGTTACGGCGACCGAGGCATGGCTCGGATTGCGTCCGGTGGCGAAGGCGTTGGGCGACTCGGTCGGGATCACATAAATCTTCGGCATCGGGATGCCGATTTTCTGGGTGAGGCGTTCGACGGCCGCATAGGCGCGTGGCAGTTCCTCGCGCGTCACGGGCTGGGCGCGGTAGGTGGCCAGCGCGATCTTGTCGGAGAAAAAGTAGGCGCCGAAGTTCAGGGCGACGGCGACAGCCAGCGCCAGGAACATTCCATTCTCGCCGCCATAGTGACGGCCAATAAACATCAACAGCAGCGTGAGCGCGGTCAGCAGAAACGCGGTCTTAAACATGTTTCCCATAATTTTGGTTGAACCACCTCATTTGATGTTACGCGGAGTGAGGCGATGCAGGGGGCTGAGTTGGGAAGAATTTTGGTTTCGAGGGGGGTACCGCCTCCCCCGTGGTCTATTGGAATCATTGAGTTAGCGGGAAAATCACGGGGAGAGCTATTGGCTTCAATGGGTTGCGGGCAAGATCTTGTGGAATAAGGAGTTGGGGTGGGGTTGCGGACGGGGCTCACTATGGAGCGGGTACTTTTTCTCAAGGCGACGGATGCGCGCGGGTTTCAGTCGTCCCTACGGGACGGGTTCACCCATTTTCGTGACGGCTACCCGGCGTTTAAAACGCCGGGCTATCTTCGCGACGCCCCTCCGGGGCTGGATTGACCCCGCATTCCTGCGATGAGGAACAAGGCGACCATAACCCCGAGAAGCGCAAGTTGAAGTGAGCCATAATGGACGTGTCTGACAGTGGACCAGTGTCCATAGAAAGTGTCTTCGAAAGCCTGGGCCGTAGCCCTTCCCCGGAGGTATAAGCCGCCGACAACGCCAACCCCCGAGATTGCAGCAACCGTATTCATAGCGTATCGAACTGAAAGTGGCAGCAGCGCCGCTGCCATCAACACGTACGTCAAAGTAACCAGAAATGGAAGAGCCACCAGGGCTCGAACGAGCGGCTCGCGGCACCGTTCGCATGCGGGTGCGTGCAGGTTCCCTTGGTACATCTGCCGCACGATATTGAAGGCCGACCAATGGGTCGTGTCCAGGACCGGCGGATCGACGGTCACGAGAGGCAGGAAGAAAGTGAAAAAGCCCAGGGCAACGACCATGAGAGCCGTTAGTCTTGGGTGTATCCCGAGCTGAGATGTATTAGGTTGCCCGGCATTTTTCGGGTTATCGTTTGGGAAGCGCCCGCCCCGCGACGACAGGTAGTCAATTGGCGTCCCCAGCCGCATAGATTTGTGTGCTACGCCTTCTGCGCCTCGCGTTTCAGGGCGCGTTGCAGGGTTTGATCCAAGGCCGACTTGGCGGTTTCGTATTCCGGGTGGCTGATGCGGCCTTGCTGGCGTTCGACTTCGAGCTGGAAGAGTTCTTCTTTGAGAGCTTCGAGCAACATGGACGAACTTCCTCGCGATGCGGCCGGCTGCGGACGGGCATCGCTGGGGCGGCTGTCCCGTCGACGATCTTCACTGTTACCAGTTGCGATTCCTCGCGCGGGAACTTCCGCTTCGGCGTAGTCGTCTTCTATCTCTTCGTCCTCATCCTCCAAGGATGGAACTCGCTTTCCTTTGCCGAGCGCGGCGCGGTTGGCGGCTTGCTGGCGCGAGGCGACGTAGACTCCGCCGATGATCAGGGCTGTCGCGAAGCCACCGAGAATCCACCACTGATATTTCTGATACGGAGGAGGTGCGTCGATGGGCGGTCCCAGGCCGCCGCCGGGGCGGTTTTCGTTTTGGGCGGCGGGTCCGGGCGACTGGCTGGTTTCGCCATCTTCGACCGGAGCGGCCAGAGTTCCTTCGCCGGAAAGTTTGAAGGCCATGGGCTGGCCCAGCCGAGTGTTCGAAGCGACCTCGACGTTGGCGTCGGGCTGGCCGGGGAACGGAGCGACCTGATAGCCGGCTCCGGGAACGGCGGAAAATTCCATGGCTTTCGGCGCGATCGCGACGAAGTGTTCGAGCGGGTAAACGCTCTTGGGATCGATGTTCACGCTGCCGGTGTAGGGAACGGTGTAGACGACGTTGAAGCGCGTCTCGCCGGGGCGAAGAGGGAAAAGGAAAGCGTAGCGGTTCTTGGCGTTCTCGCCCTCGGGCACGGGCGCCGAGTTCACGGGCTGGCCGCCGGCGGTCATTGCTTGGCCCTCGGTGACTTTGGCGCCGTCCGGCACGTAGAACTCCAGATTGTGTTCGTTCATCTGGGTGCGCGGGGGCTTGGAGTTGTTGGTGACGGCGAAGGTGCGCTCGACCTCGAGCTGTCCCTGAGATGCCTGAAAGCGCATGATGTCGGCGACTACCGAAATGCCTTCGACTTTCTTGCCCACATCGTAGACCTCGACTTCGACCGAAGTCGTTCCCGGAGGGGCCATGCGGTGATACGTGACTTCCTGGTGGATCACGCGGATCAGGTGCGGGCCTTGCGCGTTGTCGAGCTTGAAGCTGAAGTGGCCTTTGGCGTCGGTCTTGGTGCGGCCGGCTTCTTCCATGCCTTGGCCCAGGCTGAGCAGGATGACTTCGTCGCCGGCGGCGGGTGCGCTGATGGTGACGTTCTTGACGGTGCCGGTCAGGGTTTGCGCGGCGGCGATAGACGTGAGGAGCAGGATTCCAAGGACTAGGAGAGTCGTGCGGCGCGATCCGCTGCCTCGTGAGAATTCCTTGACGGGCCGGTTGAAGGGGCAGGCAAACACGGGATCCCCTTCGACAAGCTCAGGGCAGGCTTTCGACTTCACGGAAAACGCGCTTTGCGCGCTTTCCGCGGCGCTCAGGATGACAGGGGTTGGGGGTCGGTTCATGATCTTGCTTTTCTTGGCGCTGCTGCGGCTTTGGCGTCCAGTCGCGCGATTTCGGCCAGGAGAGTGGCGGCTTCGTCCTGCAGGGAAGTCTTCAGCGACTGGTAGTCGGGGTCGGGCATTTTGCCGGCTTTGAATTCGAAATTAAGGTCGCGCAGATTTTCGTAGACGGCGTCTTTCCGCTCGCGCAGGTATGAGGCGCGCGTTTTCTTCTGGCCCAGATAGAGTTTGCCAGGAGTGAAAATGTAAAAGAGCGCCGCAGCGGTGGCCAGCAGACAGCAGGCCAGTTCGATGCTCATAAGTCAGTCTCCTTGCCAGCCTGGTCGCGGAACCTTTCGAGATCAGCGCCGCGGACGGGCTGGAGGCCGTCGGCAAGAGCGGGGGCGGGACGGCTTTTCCAGGTGCGGACCACCATCACGACGAAGCCGAGTCCGAGGACGAACGCCACGAACGGGAAAATCCAGGCGGCACGATCGAAGCCAGCTGTCGTGGGCGCGGCGAGCACCGTGGGTCCATATTTCTGCACGAACGATTGCTCGACCAGGCTGTCGCTGTCGCCGCGGCTGACGGCGGACATCAGTTCATTGCGCATGCCGTCAGAGTCAGGGCAGCCAACGTGGTTGCACTCCAGCAGAACCTGGCCGCAGCCGCAGATGCACATGAGTTGATGGCCGATCTCGGTGAAGCGAGTCGCGGGATCGCCGGCTCCGGTGAATGCGAAGACGGCGAGACAGAGAAGGCCGCAGTGCAGCAAGCGGCGGAGGGTCGAGTTGGGTTTCGAAGTCATTTGCATGTCAACGGCTGCATGTCAACTGCGTTGCGAGCTTCCCTCAGCGGCTAAAGCCGAGGCCGTTATTCTTGCGGCGTTACGGCACGACTAGAAGTCGTGCCCTTTCCCGTTCGTGCCCCATGCAAGAACCGGGGACGCTTCCCGCGCGTTAAACCGTTAGTCCCCTGTCGCCACCGGCGCGGCCCTGCCGACCAGATTCGGAACGCGAACTGTTACCGGAGCCGGAGCATTTTCGACCAGCGCCAGGCCGGTTCCGAGGACCATGAGGCCGGCGCCCAGCCAGATCCAGATCACCATGGGATTCACGTGGGCCTTGATGACCGGCTGGCCTTTTTCGTTCTGCCCTTCGTAGACTACGTAAAGATCTTCTTTGAAAGTCGAATAGATGTCGGGTTTGGTCGAGGGCTGGTTGCTCGCCTTGTAGACGAGGCGCACGGGAGTCAGACTCGTGAGCTGGCGACCGTTCTCTGAGACATCGAGAATCGCCCATTCGCTGAACTGGTTGGCCGTCTCATCTTGCGTAAACGACCGGCAAGTCAGTTCGTAGTTGCCGATCGTCATCTTGTCGCCGTAGCCCATCTCCATTTCTTTTTCCTGGTTGAGGGCCGCGCCGGAGAATCCGAGCATCACCAGTACTACGCCGAGGTGGACGATGTATCCGCCATAGCGTCGGGTGTTGCGGTGCGTGAGTTGCACCATGGAAGCGAACATGCCCTGCCCGGTGTGCCTGGAGATTACGCGGCCGCCGCGGTAATACTCCGAGGCCACGGTGAAGGCGACCAGAGAGGCGAGAAAAATCGTCATCAGCGAATAGAGGTAGCTGATATCGTGCCAGGGCTTGAGACCGAAGATCGAGCCCCAGGAAGCGGGAGTGAACATCACAAATAATGCGACCGCGAGTGCGCCGGTAGTCGGCCACAGAAAATTCCGCTTCAGGCTCTCGAACGAGGTCTTGCGCCAGGCTAGCAGAGGGCCGACGGCAGTCAGCAGCAGAAGCAACAGCGCGACCGGGATCGCGACCCGGTTATAAAACGGAGCGCCGACCGTGACTTTGTTGCCCTGCACCAGTTCGGAAATCTTCGGAAACCAGGTTCCCCACAGCACATCGAGCGTGAGCAAAAGAAAGAGCAGGTTGTTGAACAGGAAGCTCGACTCACGCGAGATCAGCGATTCGAGTTTGTGCTCGCTGCGCAGATATCGGTGGTTCAGGATAAAGAAGAAAAGGAAAACCGCGAAAGTGATGGCGAGGAACCACGCGAACCAGCTGCCGATCGACGACTGCGCGAAAGCATGAACCGAAGCGATGATGCCGCTGCGGGTGAGGAATGTCCCAAGGATGGCGAGCCAGAACGCGGCGAAGACCAGCCACATGTTCCAGACTTTCAGCATGCCGCGTTTTTCCTGCATCATGACCGAATGCAGAAACGCTGTACCGACCAGCCAGGGCATGAGCGACGCGTTTTCGACTGGGTCCCATCCCCAGTATCCGCCCCAGCCGAGCACGGCATAGGCCCAGTGCGCGCCGAGGAAGATGCCGCATGTGAGCAGTCCCCAGGTGACCATGGTCCAGCGCCGGGTGATGTGGATCCATTTGTCGCCGGGATACCGCATGATCAGCGCGCCTAGCGCAAAAGCAAACGGCACGGTGGTTCCGACGTAGCCGAGATAGAGCATAGGGGGATGGATCACCATCTCGGGATACTGGAGAAGAGGATTCAAGCCGCTGCCGTCGGCGCGCAACGGGCCTTCCAGCAAGCCGAAGGGATTAGCGGCGAAATTCACTAGCGCGAGAAAGAAGATCTGCACGCCCGCCAGAACCACTGACGCGTAGGCGAAAAGGCGAACATCGGTTTTGTAGCGCAGGCGCAGAACGAAAGCATATCCGGATAGGAGAAGGCACCAGAATAAGATGGAACCTTCCTGTCCCGACCACAACGTGGCGAACTTATAAGGACCGGGCAAGTCGCGGTTGCTGTGATGAAAAATGTAGGCGATCGAGAAGTCGTCGCGGAAGGCAGCTACGACGAGGGCGATGGCGGCGAGAAGAACTCCTCCAAAAACTACGACGCCGGCGCGGCGCGCGGTTTCAGCCAGTCGATCCCATTGCGGGTCGCCTTGAAAAAAAAGCGCAACCAGGCCCACGCCAAACGAATAGACGCACAGCGCCAATGCGAGCAGCAAGGCAAAACTACCAATTTGCGCCATCGCGGAAAAACCCCAACGTATTTTTTCAGAAACCCACGGGAGTAGCAACCGCCAGAAGGCCGACGCGACGGAATGAAGTTCCCGAGACTGCAAGACTCGCGTTAGCGCGCCCTATACGAATCTTTGCGGCAGCAGTTGATCGCGGGAAGATCAGAGCCGACATAAACGTTTCCGCCTGAAAAGGCGGCGGCCGGAGCTCGGCCGCCACTACGAGTCGTTACGAGGACCGACCGGATTCTACGCGCTATGCTGGTGGTAGCGCTGGCGAATCTCGCGCTCGGCCGCCAACCAGTCCTCAGTCTCGTGGCCGGACTCAAATCCGCGACGCTCCGAGAACAAGTAAGCAAGGCGGCGGATTTCTTCCTCCAGGTTGATCGGAACCAAATTGGCGCGCGGTTCGGTCTTGACGATTTCCGGCTTTTTCGGGGACTTTCGCGGCGCCGTCTTCCTGGCTTCAGGGGCGGGCGCTGCTGCTGCTGCCGAACCTCCTTCTGCATGCACTGGAGGTAGGCTATTGGTGGTGGGCACTGCTTCGCTTACACCATTATTCTGCTTGGGGAATTTCGGTTTTGCCATAACGGGATACTCCTTACATACTCCTAAATTTAGGAATGATTGGATTTGTTGATGAATGAACAACATACACTTCGCCCCTGCATATTCGCGGTTGCGATCAGCTCTTGGTTTGCGGAGTTACACTCCAATATAACGCCTGCGGGCCTGTGGATGCGAGACACTTGCATGAAAAAATGTGATGAGGCTGGCCGAAATTCCAGAAGAGAACGAGTCGCGCCCGCCTGGCAACGCCGCCCGCACGAAGTCAAGAAGTCACGAAGTCACACGAAGGAAATATGAGCAAACGTATGCGTTCCCGTGGCATTCCGTAGTTGATATCTTTCTCGAAATCTAAATCTTTCCGCGTTCAACAGGAGCCGCTAACCAAGAGACATCGCAGGCATCGCGGGCTCACAACGCTTTGTTATAATTTGAGCCTGCTCTCCGGGGCGCTATCGTCTAGGGGTTAGGACGGAAGATTCTCAATCTTCAAACCCGGGTTCGATTCCCGGTAGCGCTACCAAACCTTTCCTAAGCTGCTGATTCCAGCAAGGTTTCAAGCCTGCCAACGTGCTTGTCCAAAATTTGTCCTGTCAGCATCAGGGAGCGAATGAAAACCGCTAATGGGATGGACATGGAGTCCAACCGATCCCTGAAGTCAAGCTGAAGCCGGCGGAGGAGCAACCCAGAGGCAATTCATGATCTTCGAAGATTGCCTTAAAATCCCACAGGCCTTGCCGGCTGATCGGTCGCATTAAGGTCGAGCGATTGGCTTGCCGTCGGCGCCGAAGCGTTCGGTTCCCATCGTTTTCAGGTCCGACAGCGCAGGCGACCCCGTTATTTCGTCACCGCCTCGATGATGCTTTGCGGAGCCATGGTTGGAATGATTCTCGTCAGCTTGTAATCGGCCGCATCGAGCAGAGCGTGGAACTCACCTTTGGTGCGTTCGCGCCCTCCGGTCATCGCCAGCATATTCAGATCAAGAAGCTTACTGAAAGACATCGCGTCCGTGTCTGGTACAACCATATCGACAATTAATACTCTTCCCTTCGCTGCCATCGCCCGACGGCAATTCTTAAGGATTCTGACTGCACGAGGCTCATCCCAGTCATGGATCACGCCACATAAAAGGTATGCATCTGCTGCCTGTGGAACCGAGCTGAAGAAGTCTCCGATGACGTAGGAGCAGCGTCTGTTCCATGCATCGTTGCCAATGCTTTGCTTTGCTCTCTCGATCGTCGATGCTGTATCGAAAACCGTGCCTGTGATGTCCGGGGTGAATTGAAGAATCTTCTCGAGGAGCTTGCCTTGGCCTCCTCCGACGTCGACGATCGACGAGATTCCCCCGAAGTCGTAGGCCATGAGAACCGCGTAGGCCAACATTGAGGACACGTTGGCCATACCCTGATTAAACGTATCCGCGGCATCGACGTTTCGTTGCAGGTAGTCGAATAAGCTGGCTCCGAACACAGTGTTAAAGGCCGGAGATCCAGTTCGGACGCTATGCAGGAGGCTTCCGCATGCCTGATAGTGAATTTCGCCGATCGTGATCACCATCGCCCTGAGCGAGCCATGAACGTCGGTCTGGAGGCGCTCCGCCAGCCGGGAAAGAGCAAAGCGATCTCTGCTGAGGTGAGCGAAGACCCCCATGCTCGACAACGCCCGCATCAGACGGAAGAGAGACGGCGCGTCCGAACCAGTCGAAGTTGCTAATGCGGCACACGACCGGGGGCCGTCTCTCAGGAGGTCAGCAATTCCTAGCTTCGCTGCTACGTAAATCGCCTGTGATAGCCAGTAAGCAGTTGCCATTTCGAATAGAGCAGGAGGGGAGGGATTCTCTCCCGTCCTTTTTGCAAGTCCCCGCGCAAGGACTCGACCGTTCAAGAGTTGCTTGATCTCAGTCCAGACGCCCTTACTGCCGATTAGACGCAGAACTTGTCGTAGCCGACAGGGAGCCAACCGTCGAGCTACCATCTGAGTAGTGCTACCTCGGCAGCCATCCCTGGTCCTAGCGCGATCATCACTCCCCAGTCTCCCGGCCGCGGGTTTCCACTGCGCACGACTTCCTCCAAAACGAACATGACTGTCGGGGAGGACATATTTCCGTAGTTCCGCAACACGGTTCTGGAGAAACGCAACTGGGCATCCGTCATGCCGAAGTGTTTTTGAACGTTGTCAATCACCTTGCGCCCGCCTGGATGAACAACCCAGAAGCCAATGCGAGATCTTGAGAGTCCATGTCGCTGCAGTAATTGCTGGAGTGCCGCTTCGATCATGGGCCCGGCCAGGTGTTGAACCGAAGCTCCTAGCACGATTCGCAGCTTTCCTTCGCGATGTTGAAGCCCAACCTCCTCTATCTGTTCTGTATCGATGAAAGTCTCGAAGTCGATGATTTGTGGATACCTGTGAGTGGCTTGTTGTTCGGTGGCAAGCAAGAAGGCCGCGGCACCATCGGCGCAAATCGCGTTGCCGATAACTGTTTCGAGAGTGTTATCGATGTAGTAGCAACCTGAACAGATCTCAACCGCTAGCATTAACGCCCGGCGACCCGGATTTGCGCGAACGAAATCAACCGCTCTCTGCATCGTCGGAAGGGCACCCGCACATCCCAGGCCGACGATCGACGCTCTCTGCAGGTTATTACTGAAGCCCATATGCGCGATGAGGCGACTGCCTACATCCGGACACACATAGCCAGTGCAGGTGCAGACCGCAAGGAAGTCGATATCTTGTACGCTGGTTCCGACTGACTTCACACAGTTTTGAATCGCTCGGCAACCTGTTTGCATTGCGCCGCGCAGATAGCGCTGATTCAGCTGATCGGAGCTTTCTCTGCGATTCAGAGTGCCTTCCAGATAGAAATGGCGATGATCAATATCGCTATTCAGGAAGATCTTGCGGATGCGCTCGCTTTGGTAACCCGCAGCATGAAAGCTTTGCTCTTGGGTCAGCCGAACAAGTGGGTTTGCTGTTCCGATACCGAGGATCCGAGGATGGTTCACTGATCCCCAGCCAATTCATCCGAAGCATCGGTTTTTCCCTCCTGATGCACAGCGTCGAACTCCGCCGCGAGTTGAGACTTGTAGCCGCGGCTGGCCTCTTCGAATTGGGCCTTAGCCCGCGCCACCTGGGCCAACATTGTGTGCAGCCGTTTCGGCCCCAGGATGAGGAGTCCGAGCATAAGCACGAACAGGATTTCCATGCCAAAGCCCACGATTCACCCCTTGGTTGTGTTTTGGTCGTTAGTGATGGTCGTGGTTGTACTGGCGGGCTTCTCGTCCTCAGCTTTCATGGCTGACTTGAAGCCGCGGATGCCCTCTCCGATTCCTTTGCCTAGTTCAGGAAGTTTCTTCGGTCCGAACACCAGCAAAGCAATCCCGAAAATCATCAGCAGATGCATCGGTTGAAACAGACCTTCAAACATATATCCTCCTCAATTTATCGTCGAACGACGTGTAAGCAATGCAGAGTTAGTGAAAGGCGGGCACCGCGCCCCGTGCTTCGGGCGCGGCGCCCCCAAGTAAACAACCACGAATCAAAAAAGCAGCCGGTTAGAGTTCAAGTTACGGCGCTAAGCGCACTGCAGAATCGGCTGCGACCGCCATCGCTTGCAATTCGTTAAGGAACCGCTGGCTCTGGCCGATGAATAATCCATCTGCGGTGAAGCTTTTGATCGTCGCTACGGCTCCCCCAAATTTATCGGTCAGCGGACGAATGATTGAGACAGGGGGAAGGTTGCGCTTGAATTCAGTCGGGACCGGGAAGATCAGACTGGGCTGAATCAGCGGATTAAGAGGGCTGAAGAAATTGGGGAACGTCAGGCCGGATTCGGCGTCCGTAAAAGGCGCCACCGAGGGTTGCACTGCATTGCCCGCAAAATCAACCCATTCCAGAAAGTGCGCGACCTCATCTCCTCCGATGCCAAACATAAGCTTAACCAGTTCCAGATCGGTCGCTTTTTGAATCAGGGATGCGTAAAGACTCGAACCGCCTTGCTCGATGTATCCGAAGTGAAAGGCCGCCACGTTCGCGATCGCCTGAATGTGCGCGTTACCAGGAACGCCGAAAGTGGGGTCGATAATGCCGAAGTCGGCATCGGTCCGGGGAATGGCGGTAACCCCTTTGAGATTGATCGCCTGGGGAAAGGTGGCGCCGAGGTCCGGATTGGTCTCGCTGCGGTAGCGAACGAACCAACTCGTATCGACGTCGAGATTCAAAAGGTTCGTGAGGCGCCCAATACCGGTTGATCCAGTAGCTGTGCTTCCCGGCAAGGTCCTGAACTCGTCGAAATTGACCGGTTCGCCTCCTCTAGACTCCAGATAGGCATTGAGGAAAGTAGCGTGGCTCACTTCATCCAGCGTATTGCTGGAGATGTATTGCGGGCCGTCGGAATCGAGGTTTGACAATGCGAGCTGATAGTTGTTCAACGTTTGGGTCGGGTTCACCTCAATCGGTCCATTCGTTCCGATGCCGCCGAGTTCCGCATACTGAGTCCAAAGGTCTGCCTCGATCAATTCTGCTGCCGCTAAGAAACGCAGGATGGCGATATCGCCCTTATTGAGCGGACCGCTTGTCTGAGTCTGAGCTTGTGCACGGGTCAAAGTTCCAGTTGTCAACAGTCCGGCGCCCATTGCGGCGCCGCCGGCCAGAAGGCTGCCTTTTAGAAAAGAGCGGCGGTCAACTGGACGACTAATGGCGTTGGGGTGAAGCTTCTTTTTCATGTTTGTGTTCCGATTCCTTCCCTCATGATTTTGTTCGAGCAGTACTGTGCGTTAGACGCAGCGATCGGACTCGAGATACTTCGAAGATGTCATTTGATTGTCAACTTCCTCTAAGTGAGTGGGGCCGCTGCGATGTTTCAACATTCGAGTGTCGCTTTGTGTACAGATTCTGCTACACACTATGTAAAACTAAGTTCAGCTCTAGTTATTCCCGGGTTTAAGTAAAAAGTCTCTATCAGCAAAGATGAAGAGTAACAATGGTCTGTAGCAGTCGTGCTGATAGGCAGACAAAAATGGGCGGCCCGGGGAGGGCCGCCCAAGATAAGTTCGCTTCGACTAGAAGACGAACTTAACCTGCAGCTCGATTACTCTTGGGGATGCGTCGGCGCCCAGGCCGGAACCGTAGATGGTTGTCGGCTGGCTAACTGTCTGAGTGATCTGTCCAAACTGATTGCTGTCCACATTAGTATTTGGGAAGGCAAAGTTAGGGTGATTGAAGAGGTTGAAGAACCTTGCACCTACAGAAACCTGAGCCTTCTCCCACTTCGGTATCCCAAAGGCCTTCTCCACATCGAAGTCCGTATCGAAGTATCCCGGGCCACGAAACTGGTTTCGGCGCTGGGTGCCAAAATTGCCTGTCGGATCCGCGAAATCGGCTGCGTTGTAGCAGGGATTCGGCTGCCCGTTCACGAGTCCCGCAGCCGATGCACCGCAGTTGATATTGGGAGAGCCTACGACATTGGCGAGCACAGCCGTGGCAGTAGCCGGATTTGCGCTGCCGAACAAGCCTTGTTGTAAAGTGGCCGTCTCGTTGCTGCTATAGATCGAGTACGGGAACCCTGTGTGCTTGAAGATCGTTCCGGAGAACGTCCAGCCTTTCGCGAGAGTATTCGGACCGCGGCTCGTCAAGTGACGGATGGCATCAGTCCAAACGTAGTTCATGACGAACGACTGACGAACATCGTAGTCAGCGTTCCCGTAGTTGAGCTGCCGGATGTTGAACGGATTGAGAGGCGTGACGACATCAACATTGCTGTTGGTGTTCACGCCGAACGGGTTCAGCGAACTATTCGAGATTTCGTCCAGAGCGTGACTATAGGTATAGGAAGCCTGGAACTGGAAACCGCCATTCACCGTGTGCGCGGCAGTCAGCGTGATTCCATTGTAATTGGAGTTGCCAACGTTTTGGGTTTGGGCAACCACTCCGAATCGCGGATCAGGTTGCGTCGTCGGCAAAGCTCCGAATGGCGTTCCCGTGGGACTGAAAGCATTCAAAGCTGGATTCGTGATCTCTTCATGTTCTCCGTGATTTCCTACATATTTTGCGCTCAACGTGGTGTGCCAACCTAGGGCCTGCTGTATTTCCAGATCCCACTCGTCGTAGCGCGGAATCTGCACCGTGCCGGGATTGAAGAAGTTGAAGGCCGGCACAGCGCCGCCGTTAACAAAGTTGTTGCGGAAAGTGGTATTGGCGGCCGTCGCTTGCCCATTCAGGCTCCCTGGCGCCCCGGGGGAGAGTGCACCATTGAAGAGGTTGAATGACGGATCATTTGGTGCATTGGTTAGAATGTCGTCGATTCCTCCGGTGGGAATAGCGTCACTGAAGATACCAAACCCGCCGCGGATGACGGTGTTCCTGGCGCCGAGCGGCGACCACGCGAAGCCGACCTTGGGCTGATACACAACCGACGTGACAGACGGAAATGCAGTGTGCAGCCCCGTAGTTAGGGCCTGATTGACCGGTGCCGCTCCATTCAAGTCCTGAAATGGCGCCGAGAGGCTTTGGAAGCAATTGGTTTGGCAGATTGGATTTGACAGATGGTCGAAACGCATGCTCAATGTCAATTTCAAGTTCGAAGTAACCTTAACTTCGTCCGAGGCGTACCATCCGAGTTGGTACAACGCTATGGGTACATTCGTATTGAGGGGGAAGTTCTGAGATAAGATGCTCCCCCCAGGGGTGCCCCCTGGCGGGACAGGCGCCACCCCACCAAATGCAAAATCGTTCAGAGTCACTTCCTGAACAAACGGAATGATGTCCTCGAAGTTATGATCGCTCACGTTGTCACGGCGAAAGTTAACGCCGAAACGTAATCCGTGCCGGCCGCGTGTCCAACTGAAGTCATCAACAATTCCGTACTGTGTTACGACCCGGCCTTGAGGAAAGGCGGTGCCCTCGTTGTTCAGAGGGAATAGGGAGCCATCATCAAGAAAAACAGTTTCAGGAAGGGCCTTAAACTCTGCGGTTGGATTCGTCATCGTAAATAGTGCACTATACCATTGCAGCGACGCGATAAAGTTATTCACTTTGTTCGCGCCGAAGGTATGGGTCTCACTCAACTGGCTCTGCCATTCCGGCTGAGCACTGTGGGCATCGAAGGCGGGGCTGAGAGGATCGGTGTACGTCGCCTGTTGGCCACTTTCGTGTTGCACGCGGAGAAACAGTTTGTCATTGTTGCCGATGACCTGATCATAGCGGCCCACAATCAGATAATCATTTGTGGCCTGCGATGTGCCGCCTTGCAGCTGCTCGGCACACGGGTTGCCTGTTCCGAATGCGGCGCCGCCCAGGCTAATAACGTTCGAGCAACCTCCGCCTGCGAGGGTATTCTGAGCGCGTGCCGCCCCTGGAGTCGCATTCCAGATGCCGAAGAGTTGGTTGTAAAAAGGCACTGAAGCGGGGCTGACGCTGGTCAGGTTCGCAATCACCGCATTTTCGAACTGCTGAGTCGGCAGGTTGACCGAAAAAAGCGATGGGATGACCAAACGGATGCCTTCATAATCGACAAAGAAGAAAGATTTGTCCTTCTTGATCGGCCCACCGAATGAAGTCGCATACTGATTCGCGTTCACAAACGGCCGTGGGGCGACATCGCTCCCAGCAATAGCGTTGGCCTGATTCCGGAAATAATTATTGGAGTTCAGGGCGCGGCCGTTCCACCAGTACTCCGCATTTCCATGAAAGGAATTAGTGCCGGACTTCGATACGTAATTGATATTCGCTCCAGCCAGACCGCCGAATTGGCCGCTGTAGCCGTTGGTCACTACACTTGTCTCCTGCACATCATTTAAGCCAAGCGTTAGATTGGTCGCGCCGGTATTGTTAACGTTGAAATAGGGATCGTTGTCATTGGCGCCGTCATATGTAAAGACATTGGAGTTCGACGGCAAACCGAAAAATTCATAGTTACCGCCGCCAAATGTGGCGCCTCCGGTTGTGTTCATTACTACTCCAGGCGCCGTCAAGGCAACAGCGCTCAGGTCGTTACCCGGATTCGGCAAGACAGAAATCTGCTGAGCATTGAAGTTCGTTTGAAGATTAGCGTCTTCCGTTTGTACGCCCGTCACCTCATCGGTTACCTCCACGGTTTCATTTTGCGATGAGAGAAATAATTGCAGGTTCACCGTGGTGCTAGTCCCGAGCGTGACCGTTACAGTTCTGGTGACCTTCTGAAAACCGGCGGCATTTATTGACACCGAATACTTTCCGGGCTGCAAAAAAGAGAAGTTATACGAGCCCTGCGCATTGGTCATCGTGGAAGTTGAACTGCCGGTATCAGTGCTTTTTAATGTGATAGTCTGGCCGGAGACAACGGCCGCTGTTGGATCTGTAACAACCCCAGCAATGTCTCCGGTGGTTGAGGTCTGTGCTCCGACTCTGATGCTTGCCATCAATACAACCAATAGCAACATCAAGTGTGTTTGCGCGAAAAGATTCGACTGTTGCTGACGATCACCGGGTTTCATATTTGTGCTCCACTTCTCTTATCGTTTGGTTGTGACTTAACTAAGGCAGAACTTTTCCGGCCCAGTTTTATTCCTCGCTTTCAAGAGAAACGTTGTCGCTAACATACGAGGCCTTTAAAACTACAGCTCGCCGACCGATGCGCGCCCACCGCCAATCAGGCGAGAAATCATGGTTGTTAGTTGGGCGCGGAAGCTCTGGCGCGTTCACGACGGTCCCCCACCAGCCATGCGACGCCGATACTGATGCCGTAGAGCGCCATCATGGGACCTGCGAAAAGACACATATTCAAGACGTCCGACGTTGGCGTGATGACGGCCGCCACGATGAAGATGACAAGGACTGAGTAGCGAAGATTCCGCCACATCCATCCCGCTGTGATCACCCGCATCAAGGCAAGGAAGAATACGAGAATCGCCATTTCGAACATCAGCCCAAGGCCGATGATGATTGTGGCGAAGAGCTTTGTATACTCTCCAATCGTAATCATCGGCTGGAAGCGTTCGCCGTAACCAATCAGGAAGTCCAGAGAGGCCGGATAAACCATCTTGTAGCCGAAGAGTCCACCGGCAAGGAATAGTCCCACCGTGCTGAGTAAAAAAGGAAGAACATACCGCCTCTCGGCGCGGTACAGTCCAGGAGCGATAAACAACCAGAATTGATAAAACACAAACGGCGAGGCTGCAAATAGTCCTAGAACAAGAGACACCATCAGGTAGAGATTGAAAGGTTCGGTCGGGTTTAAGTACACCAACCTTCCCCCGACGCCATGGTGTCGCAGCGCTTGAATAATCGGTTGCTGCATTAAACCGAACAGCCGGTCGGCAAACGACCAGCACAGAAAAAAGCCGGCTACTATTCCAAGAATTGAAAAGATGATCCGCCTCCTCAACTCTTCCAAGTGGGCGAGGAAAGGCATGGCACTCTCATGCAGGGGCAGGACGGAGGCAACAACGTTACCCATTTAAAGCCTCCTTGTGTTCCTGAGCCGTCGGTCCGGCGTCGGTGTCTGCGGTGCACGTGGATCTCTCAACGTAGTTGGGATGAGCGGAGTTCGTGTCGTCCACTGAACGGGAGCAACGTTTGTCGCTGAACGGTGCGGAGCTGTCGGTGCATGCGAAACAAAATGCGACGACCAGTATTGCGACCAGCCCCGTGAGACCGTATGGCGCTACTTCAAGCATTTGCTTCCGCTCGCTCCTCTCGCCTACTTTGGTTCGGTTACTTGCCCGTTAACGCTGTTGGTGTGGTACAAGAGCGCGTGAATGTACGGCTCCGACTCTGAACATTAGTTCGCCGTTGCACACGCGGCTGGACAGAGAATCGAGTATCAGATTGGTTGTTCTTGACTCTCGAACTCTCTGTCGCAACCGCGAGCGCGCGACATCTTCACGCCGAGTTACTGGCCGCCTGAGGCGGATGAGGCACTCGGGCTTGGAGAGTTCGCCTTGCCAAGCATGACCATCTCCCGCGAGGCCGGCATCGTATAGACTCCGTCCAGAGTTTTGATTGCGCTCAAGAAGTGCTTGCCCCCAACATACTCGAAGCGTAGCGTCGGTTGGTTGTCTGTGCCTGCATTCTCATCGAAGGTCAGTGGGAGGAGAAACGCTCCGGGCTTGTCATAACTTCGAATCGCCAACTCCGGAATCGAGCCATAACTAACCCGGCCTATCCTGTATTCGCCTGCGGACAACGTCGCGCCCCCAGCCACGAATTCGAACGGAACACTTACGACGACCGCATCGGCAACTTGAGCGTGTGCTCTTACTCCAACTCCGAATAGGCCCATCAAAATAAGTACGGCAGTAAAGTACATCTTGTTCATAATGTCTCCTTGTGGAACGAGTATGACTCTTTCGTTATGGATAACTGCATGCATGAAGTGTTTATTCCGCAGAGCTCACAGTGCTCGCTTCAGTCATCGACATACTTGCGAGCGTCAGTATGATTAGACGCGTCCCGCGCTGTTGAGATACAGCGTCGATGTCATTTGATTGTCACTTGTTTGTCGGCAGGATGTGACTTGACGCGGGCACCGCCAGTTGTGGCGAGCGATACGGCATGGCAATGCGGTGGGCCTTGCGCATTGTTCTCGCAAGATTGTTGGGGACGTTTGATTGGGGGGTGGGGTGGCGTTACCCGGCGACGGTGGTCGAATATGTCCGGGGCATCGAGTCACGAAGGCAGTCGGCAAAAAGACCGATGATCTTTTTCGTCACCCTGCTCGTTGGCGCGAGATCTCCAGGCGCGGGAGTCCGCGCGTCGAGGTATTTGTTGAGGCGCTCGCGAAGATGTAGCCGAACTCGCCACGACCGCGCCTTCACCGCCGCCTGGCTTAGGTTCAGTACTTGTGCGGTCTGTTCGATTGAGAGTCCATCGACGTCACGCAGTACAAAGACCGTCCGCAAGATCGGGCGTAGTTCTTCTACGGTTCTGACCAGGACGTCTCGCAATTCAGATGCCCAGCATAGTTGTTCCGGATTCGGAGCGCGATCGGGCACGTCCAATGGAAGCGCGTCCCCGCCCGCCTGAAAGTCCTCATCCAACGAAACCTCTTTATGGGTGCGGTGTTTTCGCAGCTTCATCAGCGATTGGTTTACCGTGATGCGGATCAGCCAGGTCGAGAATTGGCAATCTTCCCGGAAGTCGGCCAGATTCTGAAACGCTTTCAACAGGGCTTCTTGGACCGCGTCTTCGGAATCTTCCTTATTGCGGGTCACGGTCTGAGAGATTCGGAGAAGTCTGCGGTCGTATCGCTTTACGAGTTGCTCGAAAGCGGTAGCATCTCCTCTCTTGCAGGCGTGGACAAGCTCCAGATCGTCGCTTGCCCCTTCCCTTACTGCGAATTGTGTTGAGTTGGCAGTCATATTTGTCCACAGCGTGTTAAAGAACAACCCGGTCTTGCGGCGGCAACGGAAACGAGTACCAGCGGAACTCCGTTTCCGTTGAACGCCATTCAGCAGTCTGAGGTCACTGCACCACGACTTTGCCCGTCATTTTGGGGTGGATCGTGCAGTAGTAGGGATACGTTCCAGGCTTGGTAAACGTGTAAGAGAATTGTTCGTCGGTATCCAGCACCTTGGATTTGAAGACACCGTCAGTGCTGACTGAGGTATGGGGAATGTCATCTTTGTTTGTCCATGTAACCGTGGATCCGACGGATACTGTGATCGTCTGTGGCCCAAAGACAAAGTTGTCGATCTTTACCTCCGCGGCTGCCGCCGAGGGCTGGTCATTCGCCGTGACGCTCGGCGGTCCCGCGACCAGCAGTACGATCGCAATGACTACCGAAGCTGTGAAACTTGCCACCCAAACACCGTTCCGTTTCATTGTTGTATTTCCTTTGTAGTTTAATTTTGTTTTCGGTCTTCATTGGTCGCGGACCCGGTCATTGGCGGCCCGCAGAAACATTGCATTAACTGCCTCCACTACCTGCAGACGAAGATCCCGAGCCATCGAGTGGCGAATCGACAACGGCAAGGCTGCGTCCGCTGACCAGATAGTTCACGTCCGTGATTCCCAGCACCCGTTGCAACTGATCGGCGGGCACTTTCATGGGCCCGGCTGAAGGAGCCGTTCCGGGCGCGGGTTGCGGGAACGCAGTGGACATCGCCGTGTGGAACGACACCTTACCTTCCACCTTCTGCATGATCTGGTGGATATGGCCGTTCAACACCGTCACCGAACCGAAGCGCTTGACGTAAGACAAAGCTTGTTCACTGTCGTCGGTTCCCCATCCCCAATCGGGATAGATGGTCCACAGCGGAATATGGGCAAAGAGCACAATGGGAGTGCTGGCAGAACGGCCCTTGAGATCGTCCTCCAGCCACTCGAGTTGTTCGTGACCGAGCGATCCCATGCCGCCGGCCTTTAGATTGGCGACGTTTACCAGCCCAACAAAGTGGACGCCCTTTTGATCGAAGCTGTACCACCCAGTACCTTTGGTACCCTTCCCGTAACGCTGGAGAAACTGTTCACCGTTGTCGGAAAGCATGTCATGCTCACCCGGCACATAGTAGACTTGCTTCGCCGACGCACCCTTCAGTACTTGATCCAACGTGTCGAACTCGCTCGGCTTCGAGAGCTGACTCAGATCACCGGTGTGAATGATGAAATCCGGCTTCTGGGGCATTGCATTAATCTTGTTGATTGCGGTCTGCAAGGTAGCGGTAACGTCCGGATTGGCCGGTTTGCTAAACCCGATGTGGCTGTCGCTGATCTGTACAAAGGAGAAGTCCCCGCCCTTGCCGGCGTCTTTGCCGTGGCCTTTGGCGAAAGCCCGAGACGTCGGAATGCCGCCACTCATGGTCCAGACCAAGCCTGTACCCGCCCATGCCATGCACTTCAAGAAGCCGCGACGATCAACTCCGTCGTTGTTGAGGTCTTGCAATTTCTGATCGATAAGATCCTGCTTTTTGTCTGTCATTTGCCCTCCGTAATCTGCAACGTTCAGAGTTGATAACTGGTGTGACCTGCTTTTATTCCCAGCGAAATCTGAAAGGCGAACCGAAGTTTGTGGAAGAGGTCCGCCGATCTCGCTTGTTCCCGACGTACTCACCACCTGGACCAAAATTCTCGAAGCTTCTAGCCGGGACCGTTTACGCCGCTAAGAAAGCCACCCAAATGGCCGGTCAATGCCACAAGACCGACTGCCAGAAACTCCACGGCGAAGCGATAGCTAGGTAAAATTAGGGTCTGCCGTTGAGCACGGAAATGCACCCACCACACCACCCAGATCATCACCGTCGAAACGCACGCCAGAACAAGGTGCAGCAATAGAATGCCCTTGAGTTTCTGTCCCTCAAGTTGGAACTGCCACGCGAGGAGCCCGGTAGCGAGAACCGGAACAGTCGAAATCGCCGCCCCTAGTAAGTTGTAGTACGCCGCCGTCGCCAATTCGCGTCGCTTCGTCCATTGGGCGATTAGATCGAACGTCACCGCGGTGATGAAAAGGGCGATTGGAAAGTGGATCAGCACCACATGCTGTGCGTGTTTCGCCAGAAGCGCCGTCTTGAGATCGAAAGGATTTACCATCACCCACCATGCCTGGAAATTAAGCGCGCAGGTTGGAATGGGCCATTCAGCCTTTCCACTCCCAATCTGCGCGCCCTATGAAATCAGCCTCAGGATGGATAACGGACTTCCTGGGTGTTTATTCCGGCGAACTGCTTAATTCTCGAGGAGGCGGACAAATGGATTTAACCCAATGGAATATTTGAGTCGAAAACTAGTTTTCAACTGCAGCGGAGGACAATCGGGTGCGTTTATGAGAGCTGGTCAGCGTGATTTGCACTGTTTCCAGGCAGATCGCTTAGCCGGCCGTTCAATTTTCCCTAACAATTTCTTATTTTGAAGGGAATAAATCCAGCCCTTCGAAGTTCTCATGATGTGGACCTGTCAGGAGCCAATCTCCAACTCGACTCGTTCGAAGAACTGGCCACACCTCTCTTCGATCAGCTTTACAACTTCGCTCATTGGCTCACGCAGAATCGCGACGAAGCTGAGGATTTGGTTCAGGAAACCTACGTTAAGGCATTGAAAGGATTCTCGTCCTTTCAGTTGGGCACTAATTTCCGGGCATGGATCTATCGCATCCTGCGCAACACGTTCCTGACCTCTCGCAAGGGTCTGAAAGTTACAATGACCGTACCTCTCGATATCGATGAGGAGAACGAGGGACCGGAACCTACCATTGATCGCGACACGCCAGAGACGTTTCTGTTAGCACGATCGAGTCACGAATTGCTGCAGAAGGCGATCGATGAACTCCCCGTGCATTTCCGAGAGATCCTTCTTTTGTGTGAGGTAGAGGAGATGTCGTATCAGGAGATCGCCGAGACGCTTGCCGTTCCTATCGGCACCGTAATGTCACGTTTATCGCGTGCCAGGCAAACTCTGCGGAATCAATTGCGACCACAGTTGCAACAAGAGGCAGGACGAAGAATTCCTAGGGGGATGAACCATGGTCTGTGAATCCTGGAAGGCAAGACTCGACACCTATCTGGACGGAGAGGTTCCACAAGAGGAGACGCGAACTTTTGACGTTCATGTGCGCAATTGCCCTTCGTGCTCTGCGGAAGCCCTCTCGCGCATTCAGTTGAAGCGCGCGATTCAGCTGGCTGGAAATCGTTTCACTCCCAGTGCTGAGTTCCGGAAACGGATACAACAAAGTGTAGCCCCCAAACCACGCCGTAGTTTCCGCCTGGGCTGGATGTTGGCGGCGGCAGCAGCCGTCGTTCTCGTGGCCGGAACCTTGACTTCAACCTATCTTGGAAACCGATCAGGCAGAGATCATGTATTCAGCGAGATTGCAGACTTGCACGTGGCGACATTAGCCAGTTCGTCGCCGGTCGATGTGATCTCCACCGATCGGCACACGGTGAAACCCTGGTTCCAGGGGAAGATTCCCTTTGCCTTCAATTTGCCGGAACTTCAGAATAGCGAGTTTTCTCTGCTAGGCGGGCGGATGACGTATCTCGACCAAACACCCGGTGCGCATCTGATTTACGACGTGCGCAAACACCATATTTCCGTGTTCGTATTTCAGGAACGGTCGTTGCCTGCCGGATTGAGTGACATCACTGTTGAGCCGAGGAAGCTGTCGTTCAACATGGAAACATGGAGCCAGGGCGGCCTTCGATATTTCGTGATCGGTGACGCGAGTGGTGCGGACATCGAAAGACTCGCGAAATTGTTCAAAGCCGCGTCGTAGATTCGACGTCGGTAAATGTAGATCGCCCTACAGCGCCCTTAAGGATTCGATCTTCCAAAATCCGAAACTCAACCGGCCAAGACAGTAGGCAGGTGGGTCGTCAGGAAATTGACGGCCACGGGCCTCTGCAACTTCGCCGCAAACTCCGATCTCCGGCTGAGCGTTACCTGCCGGCTGGTTGGCCCAGCCATCGCTTGCAACCTCGCCCCTCTCTGACTTTTTTCGCCGCAGGTGGGAATAATCTCGCGCCAACCCAGTTTTGATAGTTACAGGACTTCTGACTTCAGGCCGCAGTTCTCGATCGGACCACACGGCTTTGACAAGTTGAGGTCAACAAATCAGCCAGCTTACATCCTGAATTTGCGTAAGCGACTGTGTCTTTTGGAGGAACGCTCATGCTCATGCCCCATTGGAGGAAGGTTCTCCTATGTTCTTGCCTTTTCGCGGCAGTGGCCGCGTTGGGTACGGGACTCGCCAGAGTCGCAGCGAAGTCAGCAACTGAAGCGCCCGCCGGTTTTAACACTCCCAGCTTCAACAGTGCACACAGCATCAGCAACGGAATCGTAGAGCCATCCGGGGACACGTTTGCTCGGGATCAACAGGTCTATGAAGAAAATGAGACGGTCGCGAAGGGGCTTGGACCGGTGTACAACGCAACCAGCTGCGTGGTTTGCCATCAGAATCCAAACAGTGGCGCCGCCAGCCAGATCACAGAGCTTCGCGTCGGGCACAATGATGCAAACGGCAATTTTGTCAACCCGACAATCTTCATTAACGATGGCAGCGACACGATCACCGGCAGGTCTATTGTCAATGATCGCGCCATCGGTCCTCAAGCACAGGAACATATACCCGCGACCGAAAACATTCGCACGTTACGTGCCGCCCTCAACACGCTGGGCGATGGCTTCGTGGAAGCCATCGAGGACAGCACGCTGATTGCAATCGCCGAGAAACAACCTGAGATCACCGAAGGTAAAGTCCATGGGGAAGTGGTGCAAGCTCCGATCTTCGAAGCCCCTGGACAAACCCGCGTCGGACGCTTCGGCTGGAAAGACCAGCACAGCAGCCTGCTCTCCTTTATTGCCGACGCCTATCTCAATGAAATGGGCATCACGAATCGGTTGCGTCCTAAAGACGTTACGACAGTGCTCAAGACCACGACAGACCCGGAAGATCAACCGGATAACCTTGGCTTAGCTGACATCGACCACTTCGCTCAGTTCATTCGCGGCACAATGGTTCCACCCCGCGACACAGTGCTCGCTGCGACGCCCGCGGCCTTGAAAGGTGAGGAGATCTTCCGGCGGATCGGTTGCAATGTTTGCCACGTCGAATCCATAACGACGGCTCCTGAAGGGACGGTGATCGATGGCGGCATGTTCATTGTTCCCGAAGCCCTGGGGGACAAAATAATCCATCCCTTCAGCGACTTTTTGTTACATGACATTGGAACCGGAGATGGCATCGTCCAGGTCGGACCGCAAGACACGGCGAACAAACTAAGGACGGCGCCACTCTGGGGCTTGCGCACAAAAGCGCGCTTCATGCATGACCTGAAGTCGTTGTCTCTTGAAAACGCTATCTCGCGTCACGATGGCGAAGCACACGACCTCGCGAAACGTTTTAATGAACTGAGTCCAGAGAACAGAGCTGCGTTGATTACCTTCTTGAACTCGCTGTAGAGGTGGTTGCTGGTTCCGGGTCACCAGGGTGTGGGCCGATAGTGGGCGACTTGCCGCTGGAGCGCGATGCAAGAAGAATGTTTTTCATCGTACACGTAGGCTCATACCTTTCAGCGTAACTGTGCTCTGTTAAGGCGAGCGTGGTTCAAGCACGTCCAGGTGAAGCGCACTTGTGCCTGGCCAGCCCGAGATGGCGACGGCACATTTTGTGACCTTCTGTAACTTTTCTCAGACTACTGTGTCTTATTACCGCGCGGCGCTTGGACTATGGCAAAGAATCGATTGCTTTCGCTGCCTTATTGATCAAGTGGCACGCGACTCTAACTGTGGGAGCTAATGGAATGGGCAAAGTACTTCGCACACTATTCATGGCCGGACTCGCTATTGGTTTGGCTTCACCAGGGCTTAGTAGGGCACAAGAAGGCGATACACACGGTGCAGGCGCCGTGTTTGTGATGACGAACGCCGTCGATAAGAATGAAGTAATCGCATACCGTCGCGCTTCTAACGGCACCCTAGAGGAAGCCGGCAAATTCGCAACCGGCGGCCGAGGGAGTGGGGGTAACAACGATCCATTGGAATCTCAAGGGTCGTTACGGCTCAGCCAGGATCATTCGCTGCTGTTCGCGGTGAACGCCGGCAGCGGCAGCCTCTCCGTATTCAGCGTTAACGGCTCCAATTTGTCTCTGGTGGACAAAGTGCTCTCCGGTGGCAGCGAGCCCAATGCAGTGGCGCAGCACGGAAACCTTGTGTATGTGGTCAACGTGGGAGGCAGCAGCAATGTGGTGGGTTTCACATTGGACCATGGCAAGCTTAAGCAGATCCCCAATTCCACGCGTTTTCTCTCCACCAATACTTCGGGTGCCGGAGGGTTGGCATTCAGCCCAGACGGTCGGTTCCTGGTTGTGGTCGAGCGTTTGACCAACGACATCGACGTGTTCACCGTTCAAGGCGATAGCACTTTATCTCCGATCGTAGAGAACCCGAGTGCAGGCCCGGGAGCATTCTCCGTGAGTTTCGCTCCGAACGGAGCGGCGCTGGTCTCCGAGACTGGTCCCTCTGGGGTGGCGAACGGATCTGCGATCTCATCGTATGAGATCGCAGCCAATGGCACTCTATCTCCTATCAGCACCAGCGTTCCTACGTTGGGAGCAGCGAACTGCTGGAACGTGGTAACGCCTGACGGCAGTTTCGTTTACACTTCCAACGCCGGCTCATCCACCATCTCGGGATTTACCATCGCGAGCACTGGGGCACTGGCCGCGCTGCCGGGAACGGTGGTCGGTACGAATCCCGAAGGAGCTACCAATCTCGACATCGCGGTCAGTGCTGATGGCAAGTTCATTTACACCTTGAACTCCGTCGCTGGCGCGATTGGCATCTTTTCCGTTCAGAAGGACGGAACATTACTCAATGTTGGCTCCGCCAGCGGCGTCTCACCGCTGAGCGGCTTCAACGGAATAGCAGCGTTCTAACTTCCACAAACTCCTCCTGTGAGTTGCGGTGGAGACACCGCAACTCGCAGATTCTTGTCTAAAGCGGAAATGCAATGCGTGTGAATCTCTCATCGGATACAGGACACTTTATCTTTGAAAGGAGACTGAAATGGCGCGTACTAAACGGGCCTTTGTTTTTCCAAGGAGATGAAACAGGGCAAGTGCGTGAGTCTGTGGCTTAAGGCACAAACTTATAGCCCACGCCGTGTACTGTGAGAAGGTGTGACGGGCGTGAGGGGTCGATCTCGAGTTTCTGTCGGAGCCTGAGTATGTGGTTGTCCACCGTCCGTGTGCAGGGGTAGCTCTCGTATCCCCAAACTTTATCAAGAAGCTCATCCCTTGAGATCACGCGTTCGGCGTTCTTGGTCAAGAACTCCAGTGTCTTGAATTCCTTTGGAGTAACTACGACCTTCTCGCCCGCACGAGTAATCTCGGTCCTGGAAAAATCCACTCTCACGTCCGCAAAGACATACGCGCTTTCGGGATTAACGCGCGATGCCCGTCTGATTAGCGCACGCAGACGCGCGACCAATTCTCTGGGACTGAACGGTAAGGTCACGTAATCGTCGGCACCCATTTCGAGCAGAAGGACCTTGTCCGCAACATCGGAGCTCCCACTAAGAATCACCAGGGGCAGACCAGGAACCAAGTCGGCGATTTTCCTGCATAGATCACAGCCTGAGGATCCAGGACGAGGTAGATCCAGGAGCACTGCGGCTGGCGTTGCCTGGCGAAGTCTCTCCAAGCCACAAACCGCATCGGAAGCGACGTCGACCTCATACCCTTCCGTCAAGAAAAGCCGCCGCAGAACCTTCCGCAACGCAACGTCGTCCTCAATGACCAAAATCCGCCCCATTGGGGTGAGTCGCAGTCCTGACATTGGGGTGTTCAATGTGGCTGACAAGGTAGCTGTTGCCATAAGCTTTTTCTCTTTCTGCGCGATTCGCCCAGTTCTTTATGCCTCAGGCATCGCAGCGCGCGCCTTCCGGTGCGTCGCGACGCCATGAGACCAGTCTTCCGACACAGGTGCCCGGGTAACGCCAAGCAGTGACTCGCGAACCGACTTCCGCGCTCTGGCGAGGCGAGACATAACAGTTCCGATTGGGATTGACAATATGTCTGCGATCTCCTGGTAAGACGAATCTTCGACATCGCGCAGCAAAATGACTTCCTTGAAGACGACCGGCAATTGCTCGATGGCGTTCTGAACGGCGTCCTTGCCCAAATGCTCGATCAACAGTGATTCGGGAGTGGAGGACGTTACGGGCAAGACTTGGGCGTCGTCCTCCGACTCGATCTCAACCGTCATGCGTCGATCAAGTGTCGAGCGAGAACTCAGAAAGGTGTTTCTGAGGATTCGAAACATCCATGCCCGGAAATTGGTACCAGGCTGAAACGAAGCGAAACTGCGTAAAGCCTTCAGGTACGTCTCTTGTACAAGATCTTCGGCATTGCTCTTGTCGTGCACGAGCCAGCTGGCGAAGTTGTAAAGGGAATCGAACAGGGGCATGGCTAGTTCTTCGAACCCCACTCGCAGTGGATTCTCCTGCGAGGACGACGCCCCAAATCTGACCGTACCTTGAGAGCCAAATCCAGTACGCCTCATGTACCTTCTCCTGAATCAGCTAGAACCCCGGTTGCAGACCAATCTGACGTGCTTGTCGTTCGGCGTCAATTAACGGGGGAGCTTTTCGATATATCCGACTCATTGTCTGTTAACTGATTGCTGTATAAGGATTTAGCTATGCATATATTCTGAGTTCGGGAGTCTCTGAGCGCGAAGGTGCTAGACTTCCGTGTGAAAACCCAGGAGCCCATGGGATCCCTACCGCCGAACTGCGTCGTTCGATTCGGAACTTACGAGGTATCTCTCCAGTCGGGGGAAGTGCGAAAGGCGGGGTTGAGAATCCGAGTGCAGCAACAGCCGATGAAACTGCTGGGGATCCTGCTGGAACATCCGGGGGAAGTCGTCACCCGTGAGGAATTGCGGGGCCGAGTCTGGCCGGACGAAAGTTTTGGCGATTTCGATCAGGCTCTCAATATCGCCATCGGGAAGCTGCGGACCGCTCTGGGAGACTCGGCTGAGAATCCACGATTCATCGAGACTCTTCCGAAACGCGGCTATCGCTTTATTGCAGACGTGTCAGTTCTCGAAGCAGACGCCCGCCCCAAGAAGCTGGAATCTGTGGCTGGAGACCCACCGGCTATAGAGAGTGGGCAAACGCTTCAAGTCGCCGGGTTAGCGGTTGCACGCAAACGCCGGCTGTGGCTGACGCGTGGGGCCATTGTCACTCTGGCGATCGTCATCATCATTAGTTTCTCGATTCTCTCCGTTTGGCTGTTTCGTTCGCGTGGCCCTGCCCCGGCGGGCATCCGATCTTTAGCGGTGCTTCCGTTGGAAAATCTTTCTGGTGACGCCTCACAGAATTATTTCGCTGACGGCATGACGGATGAGTTGATCACCGACTTGGCGCAGATCAGCGCTTTACGTGTCATCTCCCGCACCTCCGTGATGGCTTACAAAGGAGCGCGCAAGCCTCTACCCCAGATCGCTCGTGAGCTGAACGTGGATGCCGTCGTGGAAGGTACAGTGCTCCACTCCGGCGACCAGGTGCGTATCACGGCGCAGTTGATCGAGGCCTCTACGGACAAGCACTTGTGGTCCCAGAGCTATGAGGGTGAGTTGCGTGATACCTTGGCGTTGCAGAGCAGAGTGGCTAGCGCTATTGCCGATCAGATTCGAATCAATCTGACACCGCAGGAACAAGCTGCGCTGAAAACCGTGAAGGTTGTAGATCCCGAAGCGTACGAGTCCTATCTCAAAGGGCGCTACTTCTGGAACAAGCGAACGGCAGATGGTTTGAAGGTCGCGCTGGCTTATTTCAAACAGGCAATTGAAGAGGATCCGAAATACGCCCGAGCCTATTCCGGCTTGGCAGACACCTATGCTTTGCTAGGAGACTGGCAGTACGCAGTGATGACTCCCAAGGAAGCGTTCCCCGAAGCGAAGGCTGCTGCCATCAAAGCCCTGGAGTTGGACAGCACGCTCGGCGAAGCCCACAACTCGCTTGCATTCGTCTTGGATGGCTTTGATTGGGATCTGGATGCCGGCGGGAAGGAATTCCGGCGGGCCATTGAACTGAACCCAGGCTATGCAACCGCTCACCATTGGTATGCCTGGCACTTGAGTCTATTGGGTCGGTTTGACGATGCGATTGCGGAAATGAGAAAAGCGGAGAGTCTGGATCCACTCTCTCTTATCATTAACGCCGATTTGGCAGAACTCCTCGGCCTCGCGCACTCTTATGACGACTCCATACGACAGAGCCTCAAAACTATCGAAATGGATCCTAATTTTGCTCTCGCCCATAATCAACTCGCCCAGGCGTACCTGCAAAAACACATGTACGATGAAGCGGTCGCGGAACTGCAAAAAGCGGTGAAGCTTTCTGGGAATAGCCCAACGTGCATAGCCAATCTTGCTCGCGCCTATGTCGCATCCGGCAAGAGGGCGGAAGCGGTAACACTGCTAAATACTTTGATCAAGCGCTCAACTACCGGATATTCGAATGCTTCGGAGATTGCCATGATCTACGCGTCTCTAGGGGACACGGATCAAGCCATGAATTGGCTCGACAAAAGCTTCGAAGATCGATTTAACCCCGGCGTCTTGCTGCGGCCGGGTTTCGATCCCCTCCGCTCCGACCCGCGATTCCAAAACCTTGTGCACCGCGTTGGCCTACCGGGGTGAGATAACTCACAACTCACAGCCTGCGGGTTGGTTACTAGATGGACCCAAAACAGAGTCAGCCACTCAACCTAACAGTCATGAACATCTTCGCATCTCAAATTAGGCTTAACTAAGAAGCAACCTCAAGTGAGACTTGCAAATCGCCGCGCCGAGGACCGAGTCCGGTATCGTTCACCGGGTCGTCGATGCTTGCATCGAACTCTATAGGCTGCGATGGCAACTCTTGTATAAGATCAAGATGCGAGTTGTTTCTAAGCAACATGGTGCGGATGGTGCTACTCACATCTCCTCCTACCTCTCTTCAATTTCGATTGCGTGGCATCAGGTCGATCAACAGAACGGTCCGCAGAACCTTATCTTTCGGGAAGACTTCTCTTGGTGACGTGGACGGCGTTTCCCGCTCCAGACGATCAAAGGCGACGCCAGCATCCTTCTGCTTGGTTCGGGGTTGGGACCACCTCCGAAAAACCGAGGCTGTCCACCTTTGTCTCCGAGGTGGCGAGCCTTGAAACGCGACAACCACCAATCCTAAGACCATCTCCGCGCCAATTGTAAGTTTCACGATTCCACCTGAATCGTGCGGGACTGACATGTGTCAGCTTTTGACCTTCACTAGTAGATAACCCGTATAACTCGCTCTTATTCCCGACTCAGCGTCATCTTTCGAATGACCCTGAAGGACACGCGCAGCGTTCAGGTTTTCAAACAGTCGCCCCGGGAATTGACGGTTCTCTAGGACGTTGGGACCTTCCGGTGGAGAATCGAACTAAGCTGCCAAGACAACCGTCCCCTTGGTCCGGCTAACACAAGGCAGCACATACCCTGCATTTTTCTGATCGGCCGTCAGCCCAGTTTCGACGCCCATCTCAACGGTGCCGCTTAGAACGCGCGTAGCACACGTGCCGCATAGGCCCTGACGGCAGCCATACGGAATCTGCACTCCGTTTTGCTCTGCCAGATCCAGCAGGGTGCTCCCGGCGGAAGCCTGACAAACCTTCTCCGAGCGCATGAATACGAGCGTGTCAACTGGACGAGCTTCCAGTGGGTGAGACTTCGTTGTTGAGCTGCCCTCCCCAAAGCTTTCCTGAAGGATCCGGTCCTGCTTTACTCCGAGAGTCGACAGAAACTGGCGCGCGTTGTCCATGAATCCACTGGGACCGCAGAGAAAAAAGGTCCTTGAATCCAAATCCGTCACGTTGCGGGAGACGAGTTCCTCGGTCAGGCGCCCGGTGGGGCCCTTCCAGGTCGGATCCGGTCTCGACAGGCACACTTCATACTTGAAGTTGGGAAGAGACCTGCCAAGCCTCGCCAGTTCGTTTTCGAAAATGATGTCGGCAGCGGTCCGCACAAAATACAAAAGCGTTACCGGAGTCGACAGTTTGAGGTCGTCGATGTAGCGGAGCATCGACATCATCGGGGTGATTCCACTTCCGGCCGCAATGAGAACTATGCTTTTGTGGACTGTCTCGTCAAAGTAAAACTGGCCATAAGGTCCGCGTGCTTCCACCGCGAGGCCTGGTTTGGCTCGGTCATTAAGAAAAACCGATACACATCCATTTTCCATGCGCTTGGGCGTGATCTCAACATAATTCTCGTGGATCGGAGAGGAGGAAATGGTGTAAGAGCGCGTTACTCGTTGGTCATCAACCGTCCACTGAAAGGTAAGGAACTGCCCTGGCTTAGCATGAAACCCTCGTTCCTTAGGGATCTCAAAGCGGAGCGTCTTTGAATCGCGCGTTTGCGGTTCAATCTGTGCCAGCAGAAGATTCATTGGATCCTTCGCATTCTGACCGGTGGTTAGTGGCGTTGCCGGCAAGAGAATTTTGGGAATACGCGATAACTCCGCAGGAGCATGCGGCCTAAACCCCAATGCGCCCTGAACCAAGCAGATGGCGACAACCAAGCTGATCGCGAGCCGCAGTCCCAAGCTTCCAGGATTGGACGAACGTAGAAGCTCGGAAAGGGTGGGAATGGACACAAGTGCGAACGAAATCACGAAGATTGCTATTCCCAGTGCTTTCAGCGACGAATGGCTATGCTTGTAGCGGCGTGCGATCAATATCTTCAGGAAGAGCAGAGGCACAATGACGAGCACAAGCACAATATGTAAAACCAGGTGCGTGGGGAGATGACCGGTTATTCCCACACCCACAAGTCTCTGACTCATGCGATAGACCATGATGCAGAGCAGAATCACAAACAAGTAGCCAGCCGCCTTATGAAGAGCGATCAGCCGGGTTCTCGTTGTTCCACTGCGCGAAGGGTCGGAGGCTTCCAGCATCAGCACCACGTTTGTGGCCGCCAGTGTGACAAAGGCAATGCCGGCCACAACATCGGAAATATTCAACATAAGCGTGCATCCCTCTGCGCTGCACCATACGGTGCCGACGTTCTCTAGCCCCGTGTTTCTTCGACATTGGCGGCCATTCGCACTCTGTTGGTGTCAACAGCACTACACGGCAATTTTGTTCCAGAAACTGGAAGTGTCTTGATTTACCAGACATTCCTAAGATCTCGCCAACGCGCCGCTTTCAAAAACAGACGATGTACAAAAGGCCGCCCAGTGATTAGGACGGCCTTGCGTCTCTTCCACATTTCTCTTCTTAGCTTCCGCCGCTGACCGCTCGTAGGGCCGCAACAATCGAACCCACAATAAAAGAACCTACCAGTAAAGGCAGAGCACTCAACACTAAACCGGCAATCAACTCAACAATACTTCCGACCATTCGTAGATCCTCCGTCCCTGGTGATCCGCTGCGGCCATCACTGGTGATAACCAAAGTGTTAATCTTTTATTCCATTCGTCCGGCGGCGCGTTTCACCCAGTACGCTGCAGTTGTTCCGGGAATCCTCATAGTAGATTTGTTACCGGCGAGGTAATGGCCGATCAGAATTCCTTCGGAGGAGGATTTCGAGGAGTGGAAGCTGGCATTCTCGATGCATCCCGGAGAGCCAGAGTCCGTATCGGCGAATCCGGCGCTAGGCATGTCGGTTTCGCAGCGAAGAGCTGCCGAGAGTGTTCTATCTTGCAAAAATTGTGGGAAATATCGGGAATATTCCCATCGGTGACGCGTTCTTAGTAACAGTGGAAGTACGCAACGTGTTATGAGGATAAACCCGATGCTAGACGACTGGGATGAGCGAGAAGACGTGGTGGCGGCAGGGTCGATTTGCCCGGTTCCCGACTGCGGCGCATTGGTAGTTTCCTACAGACCGCCACAACGCACAGGCCGCGACAATGCCAGATCGTGGTGTGAGTTCACGTGTGTGCACTGCGGCATCGATTTCAGCGTCCCTGAAGATGAACTGATATTTCAGTCAGTGCCGAAGGCATGGCTATTGGCCAGAGCCCAAGCCGCATAGCGGGGAAGCGCTAAGGAGCCCCAGCTAGGTCGGCTTAGCTGAGTTTTCTCGATTCTCTCCGTTTGGCTGTTTCGTTCGCGCGGCCTTGCGCCCGCGGGCATCCAATCTTTAGCGGTACTTCCCATTGGAAAACTTTTCCGGCGACGGCTCACAGAATTACCAACCGCATCTTGTGAGCAGCGTTCAGAATTTCAGCAACGCCTCTTAACCAATACAAACATCTACCCGCCTCGCCCCCGCGAAGTACGGCCCACACCTGATGGCGCCGCTCGCGGTGAAGAGTAGTCTTCAACCACAGGCTGGGCTGAACGACTGGTGAGCTCTGCCAGTCCGAAAGGGTGTGACGATGAAATTTGCCTCGATATGGATGCTCGCGACGCTGTTATTCATTGGGTTACCGGGCGTGAGCCTCGTGCTGGCGCAAGACAGTTCGCAATCGCCGGCGCCCGATAATACAAAGGTCAACCAGGGCGATCAAAACAAATCGAATGCAACCGCAGATCGGCAGTTAGAAAATAAATCTGACCGTGAGGTTGCCCAGCAGATTCGCCAGGCGGTCATGAATGACAAGTCGCTTTCCACCTACGGCCACAACGTGAAGATCATTTCGCAGAACGGCGTGGTAACGCTGAAGGGGCCGGTTCGGACGGATGACGAGAGACGCGCGATTGAAAAGATCGCCGCTGCGATCGTCGGCCAGGACAAAGTAACCAGTCAACTGGAAGTCAAGCCCAAGAACTAAGACAAAGGAGACTCAAAATGGCAGGTAAGAATACAGCGGTATTTGGCATCTATCCTCATCAAACCAGTGTCGAGAATGGCGTATTAGCCCTGAAGGCGGCGGGCTTTTCATACAACGATATTTCCGTACTTTTCCCACAAAGCGATAGCACAAAGGACTTCGCGCACGAGAAGAACACGAAGGCGCCAGAAGGTGCTACAGCCGGCGCGGGAACTGGCGCAGTGCTGGGAGGAGGCTTGGGCTGGCTGGTTGGCATTGGAGCCTTGGCGATTCCGGGGCTTGGACCTTTTATCGCCGCTGGCCCGATCATGGCGGCTCTGGCGGGAGTCGGCGTCGGGGGTGCGGTCGGTGGAATCGCGGGAGCCTTGGTCGGAATGGGTATTCCCGAATATGAGGCCAAGCGATATGAGGGCCGCGTGAAGGATGGCGGAATTCTGCTCTCTGTTCACTCCGATAACTCGCAAGAAGTGAAGCGAGCGAAAGCAATCCTGGAAGGAACGGGAGCGCTGGACATTTCCTCGACCGGAGAAGCTGCTGGCGAAAAGACAGTCCCGAATCGTGCGGCCTAGATCCAGGACTTTCGAACTGTAATGCCCGGCGGCCACTGTGTGCGCCGGGTATTTTAGCGACGCTAGGAATGCGATGTCTTCTCGTTGCCCGGTTGTTGGCTTTGATTCGACGGCGAAGAACATCTTAACCGCGACGGACTCGCGAATTTAACAAAGGAGAACTTATGAATAAGGATCAGGTGTCAGGGAAAGTGGATCAGGCGGTTGGCAAAGTTAAGCAAACCGTTGGCGAGGCTATCGGCAATCAAAAGCTGGCCAACAAGGGCGTTGTCGAACAAGCCACCGGCGCTACGAAAGAGGTCTGGGGAGATGCGAAAGATGCGGCGAAGCAAGTTCATCAAGCGCATAAGGACGCTGCCGCCGAAGAGGCCAATGAGAAACGGGGCAAGGTCAGTCAATCGGTGCAAGAGACCAAGGAAAAAGTGAAGGACAAGATCGACGAAATCAAGAACCGTCACAGCGCCTGAGATCCTCTGAATACGAAGAATATGTCCCGGAGCGCGGGCTCCAACTTGTCGCAAAACCATTGTCCGGGGAGTCGACAACGTGAGAGCGGGGAACGAAAGGGGTTTTCGGTACTAACACTTGGCCGACATGGATAGCCCGCGCACCTTGATTCCCATTGTCGACTCTTCGGATGCATCGAGGCTGCTGACGCTCCTCGGAACGGTCGTCGTCGTAGCGGGGCTATATTTCGGGCGCACCGTACTAATACCGCTAGCTCTGGCCACAGTCTTGGCATTTTTGCTAGCCCCGCTCGTTGGTCTCCTCGAGAAGTGTCATCTCGGGCGCGCCCCATCCGTACTCGCCGTGCTTGCCCTGTCTTTTGCCATGCTGGCAGCTGTGGGTTGGGGAATGACTGACCAGTTGATGGAAATCTTCTCTCATCTTTCCGATTACAAAGAAAACATTCACGACAAGATCGAAGCAGTTCGAGCCCCTGGAAGCGGCGGCTTGGGCAAGGCGACCCAAACCGTCAACGACCTTAGCAAGGAGATATCGTCGGTCTCCGAAACGGCCGAGAACAAGAATGTGGCGAAGGGCAAGGCTGCTCCGATTCCGGTGCAGGTCGCCAGACCTCCGCGTGACGCCGCAGAATACTTGAGAGATTTCGTCGGGCCGCTCACAGGCATTTTGGAAACCGCCGGCATTGTCGTGATTTTCACCCTTTTTATTCTGATCAAACGGGAGGATCTGCGGAATCGCATGCTTCGTTTGGCGGGGAGCGGCCAATTGAACGTGATGACGCAAGCGCTGGATGAAGCTTCGCACCGTTTGGGACGCTATCTGCTGTTGCAATTTCTGGTGAACGCGGGCTACGGACTGCTGTTCGGGCTTGGAATCTATCTGATTGGCGTGCCCCACTCGCTTCTGTGGGGCGTTTTGGGAACTCTGTTGCGCTTTGTTCCGTACATCGGCACCGCTGTGGCAGCCGTTTTTCCGATCGGCATGGCCATGGCCGTGTTTCCAGGCTGGTCTCAAGTTGTTCTCGTGTTCTTCTTGTTCCTGATTCTGGAGTTGATCATTGCGAACCTCATCGAGCCTTGGCTTTATGGTGCACATATTGGGGTTTCATCGCTGGCGATTCTCGTTGCCGCTATCTTCTGGGGAATGCTCTGGGGCCCAGTGGGTTTAATCCTCTCTACACCTCTAACCGTATGTCTGATACTCATCGGGAGATACATTCCACAATTGAATTTCCTCGAAATCATGTTGGGTGACGAACCAGTCCTCTCTCCGCAAATGCATCTTTATCAGCGGCTCCTCGCATTCGATGACGAAGAAGCCAGGGGAATCGCAGACAAATACCTGAAAGACAATCCGATTGGGACTCTTTACGATTCCGTTTTGATTCCGGCTCTAGGTTTAGCCGAGCAAGATCGACACCGGAACATTCTCGATGAAACGCGAACCAGGTTTATTCATCAGAGCATGAGAGAATTGATCGAAGAATCAAACGGAATCTCCCACGATGCGGCAGGCCAGGGCGATGGCGAGTCTTCTGTTCAGAAGGCAATCCCTGCCCGATCTGGATCGAAAATCGTGTGCGTGCCTGCGAGAGATGAAGCGGACGAAATCGTCGCCGCAATGGTTGTACAACTCCTGTGGCGTGCGGGCTGCAATGCGGAAGCTCTGTCTATTACGGCGGTGTCGACGATGCTGGAACGGGTCGAGCAGTTGCGCCCCAGCATCATCTGCATTTCTGCGCTTCCACCCTTCGCGGCTGGGCAGGCCAAGTCGCTGTGCAAGCGGATACGCCAACAATTTCCTGCGATGAAGATAGTCCTGGGTCTGTGGGAATTTCCTGGCGGCGTGGCCAAGGCTCAAGAACGGGTCGGGGCCGGCTGCGCTGACCTGATCGGAACCTCGCTCGCGCAAATTGTGCCGCTGATAAGCGAGGAGGGCAGAACGATCGCTTCCTCATCGAGCGCTGCCTGAAATCGGATCTATTCGAGCGCAACGCGACCACGGATTCGACTTTCGCTAGACGCCGCGCGCTTCTCTGCCAGCCCTAGTCGGCGTGACTTGAGATGCGAAAGAGTGACGTCCTGCCTATCGGTGTGATGAGGCAATTTTCGGTATCCCAAAGTCAGTCTTTTGCCGCCAGTTCTGACGACAACTCACATGGATTTGATCGCATCCCACATCGGTACGTCAGCAGGCGGGAGTGTGGCAGAAGCCGCTTCGTAGTTGCGCGCTCGGCGCTTTCTGAAGGGAACTCGTCGGCTCATGCGCTCATCATTTTTTTGGCTTCTCTGCTCTTTTCTCTTCGCGGTGACGGGCTTCGGGCAAGCTGCGCCCCAGACTGCGCAGGTTTCCTATGAGGGGCAAAATATAAGTGCCGTATCCCTGATTGCCAATCCCCATCGCGACCTCGAGCCCTTGCGCGCCTGCGTTACGCTAAGGCCGGGTGATCCGTACTCCGAGGAGAGGATCCGGGCGAGCGCAGAGGCTCTAGAAAAGGCGGGTGGATTTCCAAAGGTCCAAGTCAGCGTGGTGCCAGATGTCACGGGCCTACGCATCAGGTTTCTCCTGGAGCCAGCCTATTATCTCGGAGTCGTGGATTTTTCTGGTGTCGCGAAATCCTTCTCGTATACGCACCTCCTCCAGGTGGTCGACCTCCCAGATGAAGATCCTTTCGATCCCTCTCGCCTTCCAACTGCACAAGAAGCGCTCACAACGTTTTTGCACAGGAATGGTTTTTTCCAGGCGAAAGTGCATACAGACGCGAAGATTGACGATGCGCATCGATTGGTGAGCGTCAGCTTCTCAGTAGAGATGGGGAGACAAGCACGAATCGGATCGCTTGAGATCGTTGGGCCCGCCGTGGCGGAGCGTGCCAAGCTTCACCATTCTGTACGGTCGCTGCGCGCGCGACTGTCTGGCGGCTGTCTAAAACCAGGCAAGGTTTATGACCGGGAACGAATTAGCGCCGCGACAACCCTCCTGAAGAAGGCGTTGGCGAAACAGCATCGCTTGGCGGCCAAGGTCCACGAGAATCCTCCCGCGTACCATCCAGAAACGAATCGCGTGGATGTTTCATTCCAAATTGAAGTGGGTCCGGTGGTCACCGTCCGAACCCTGGGAGCCAGACTCTCGCATATCCCCTTCCTAGGAGGAAGAGAGATGAAGAGGCTGGTTCCCATCTACTCGGAGGGAACCATTGATCAGGATCTGGTCGACGAAGGGCAGCGGAATCTTACCGACTACTTTCAGAAAAAAGGATTCGCTGATGTCAAAGTGACGTCGAGCATTCAGAACCAGCCCGATCAGATTGTCGTTGTGTATCAAATCGATCGCGGCCGGAAGCACAAGGTCGAGCGCATTGTTTTCCACGGCAACTATGCGGTATCGCAAAAAGAGCTGATGGCTCATGTTGTCGTGAAAAAATCTCATATCTGGACGCACGGGAGTTTCAGTCAGAAGCTTCTGAAGCAGAGTAGCGACAACATACAGGCCGTGTACCAGGACCGCGGGTACGAAGATGTCAAAGTCACGGCCCAAGCTGTGGATCGTGAACCACAGATCGACATTACTTTCGAAATCGAGGAAGGCCCTCAAACCATTGTTGAGGACGTCAAAGTCTCCGGAAATGAGAAAGTCCCCTTCGCGGAGCTTGCCGGTTCCAACGGGCTCGAACTACGGTCCGGAGTTCCATATTCTCCGCGAAAATTAGCTGAGGACCGAAACCGCATCTCAGCAACCTACCTGAATCGCGGATATCTGAACGCGGAAGTGAAAGTGACCCTGCAGCACAGTCAGGCCGATCCGCACCGTGTGAATGTTGCATTCGCCATCACCGAGAATCAGTCAGTGCGAACCAACGAAGTGGTGTATTTAGGCCAGAAACACACACGACTGCCTCTAATCGCGAGGACAGCCAAGATTCAGCCCGAGACACCGATGCGACGAGTGCAATTGCTCGAAGCCGAGAGCCGGCTCTATGACTTAAACATTTTTGACTGGTCAAGCGTCGGTCCGAGCAAGCCGATCACCGATCAGACGGACGAGGCAGCGCTGGTCAAAGTACACGAAGCGAATCGCAATCAAATCGCATACGGAGTCGGATTCGAGGTCTCACACCGGGGCGGAAACGTACCGACTGGGACTGTTGCGTTGCCAGGGGGAGGCGGAACTATCGGTTTGAACGGCCAACAGATCGCGCCGAGTCAATCGACTTTTGCGAGCCCACGCGGCCTGATCGAATACACACGACGCAATCTGCGCGGGCTGGGAGAAACGGCGAGCGGTTCCATCCTTCTGTCACGTCTCGACCAGAAGGTGCTTACGACATTTGGCCAGCCTCACTTTATCGGTTCCGATTGGAGTTCGCTTACCAGCTTTTCCGTCGAACGCAGTAGCGAAAATCCTTTGTTTACGGCTGGCCTCGGCGATCTGTCTTTTCAGGTCGAGAGGCTGATAAGCAAAAAGACGAACACGAGACTGCAGCTACGCTACGATTTCAATAAGACTGATTTGTCTCACCTGATCGTGCCCGAACTTGTGCTCAACCAGGATCGGCATGTGCACCTGTCGACCATATCAGGGACGCTCATCCGCGACTCACGTGACAAGCCCCTCGACGCGCACCGCGGGATGTTCGCCACGGTCAACCTGGGAATTACGCCAACAGCCTTCGGTTCGAGCGCCAACTTCGCCAAGCTGTTTGCGCAATATGCCTACTACAAGCCCATCCATTCGGTGGTATTCGCCAATAGCATCCGGCTAGGACTTGCTTCTCCTTTCGGCGGCAGCTTCGTGCCGACCAGCCAATTGTTCTTTTCCGGTGGCGGAACCTCTTTGCGCGGCTTTCCCATCGATGAAGCCGGGCCGCAGCGGCTGGTTCCTTTCTGCAATGTGCTGCAAGGGCAGTCGGGATGCGTGAACGTGACCGTGCCCGTGGGCGGAAAGCAACTCTTCATTTTGAATTCAGAGGCGCGTTTTCCCCTGGGCATCATGAAAGCGCTTGGTGGGGTTGTATTTTATGACGGTGGCAACGTGTACAGTGCAATTAACCTGCACAACTTCGCTGATAACTATTCGAACACCATTGGCATCGGATTGCGTTATGCGACTCCGATTGGCCCCATACGCATCGATTTCGGACGCAATCTGAGTCCAGTGCCCGGGATTGGCGCCAATCAGTACTTCATCACGGTCGGGCAAGCCTTTTAGAGGATCGTCTATGAACTGGAAACGGATTATTGGCCGGACGCTGGCAGGAATCGCAGGCGTGTTTTTTGTAGCTGCTGCAGGGGGATATCTCTATCTCAGGACCTCAAGTTTCCAGCGCTTCGCGATAAACCAAATCGAACAGCAAGCGGCTGCGGCAACGGGAGGAAAAGTAAAGATCGGCAGTCTCGATTTCAACTTATCGACGCTGACGGCACATCTCTACGACATCACGTTACGTGGGACCGAAGACCCGAATCAGCCACCACTCTTGCGCGCCGATAAGTTGACAGTGGGCGTAAAGATACTGTCGGCGCTTAGACGCCAGGTCTCGCTCAGCGAGCTGGTGATTGAGCACCCTATCGTTCACCTGCAGGTAGATCGGTCCGGCAGGAACAATCTGCCAGCGGTCCCGGCAAGCCAAAATACCAGCCCTACGAGCGTATTCGATTTGGGCATCCGGCACGCCGCGATCAAGGGCGGCGAAATCGACTACAACGATAAGAAGATCCCGCTTGAGGCTAACCTGTACGATTTCGGGACGGACGTTCATTTCACGCCAATCGTCAAGCGATACGACGGCACGCTTTCGTACAAGAGCGGCCAACTACGTTATGGCCAATACAGCCCTCTTCCGCACAACTTGAACATAAAATTCAGTGCCTCCCCGGAACGGTTTGGCCTGGAGTCTGCCGTCTTGAGCATCGGATCCTCCAGAGTAGCCCTGCACGCCGACATTTCAAACTATGCAAATCCAGTTGCGGACGGAGACTACGTGATCTCTGTTCACACCCAGGATTTCGCCCAGCTGTCTCCGGGTACTGCGCCTAGAGGCGACGTTCTTCTTCGCGGGAAGTTGCACTATCAGGGAATGGGAAGCGAGCCCGTGCTGCGAACTGTTTCGGTTCGCGGGGAGCTTGCGAGCGATGTGCTGACCGCAGTCGCTTCGGGAACCAAGCTGGAACTGCACAAGCTGCAAGGGCAGTACTTGTTCGCAGGGGGCAGGTTGCAAGTGAAAAATCTGAGCACGGAGACCCTGGGCGGACTCATAACTGCGGATGTTGACGTAAAGAACGTGGACGTGACGCCGGACTCTCGAGTTCACGTGGGATTGCGGAATGTTTCCCTGCGTGCTTTGCAGCAGACTTTGCAGCAGACTCTGCGACGACAGGAACTCAATGCAGCTTCCGTCTCCGGGCAGCTGAATGGCAATGCCGAAGCGATGTGGAAAGGCAGCATCACCAATCTGAGAGCACAGTCCGACCTGACCGTTCAAGCGCACGCCAGTAGTCGCTCTAATCCGTCGGGAAGCGAGGTTCCCGTTGACGGGGCTATCCACGTCAGCTATGACGGCCCGCGGCAAGCCATCGCATTCCGCCAGACATCATTGCGGATTCCTTCGGCAACGCTCACCGCGCAGGGAGAAATTAGCAATCGTTCCAATTTGCAGGTCCAGTTAGCCGCCAGTGACTTGCATCAACTTGCGGCGTTGATCGCTTCCTTTGGCTCGAACCCCACTGCGCTGCCCGCCCTCTCGGGTTCTGCCACGCTCAACGCTGTCGTGCATGGCACGATGAAGAAACCTACGATCGCAGCGGAGTTCGGCGCCCAGGCCCTGCAGGTTCAAGGCAGCGAATGGAAGAGCGTCAAGTTTGAAATCCAGGCAAGCCCGTCGGAATTCTCCATTCTGAACGGATCTCTGATCAATGCACATCAAGGGCAGGCGGCGTTCAGCGCAGCTGTAGCACTGCACGACTGGGCCTATGAGCCAGCCAATGCAATCAAGGCCAGCCTCAATGTGCAGCAATTGCGAGTATCAGACGTGCAGCAGCTGGCAGGCCAGCGTTATCCGATCTCTGGCGACTTGTCGGCGAAGATCTCGCTGGAAGGTTCCCAACTCAATCCTATCGGCTCCGGATCGGCGCACATGACCGGCGCCCGCGCGTATGACGAACCGATTCAGAATCTTGCTCTGCAATTCCAGGCTGCGAACGGATCGATCTCCTCAACTCTGAATGTGTCCGCCCCGACGGGCACCCTGAATGCGAATCTTTCCTACACGCCCAAAACAAAAGCCTACAAAGTGCGGCTCGATGCTCCGTCGCTGGATTTGCAGAAACTGCAGACCGTGCAATCGAAAAATCTCGACGTTACCGGCACAGTGAGTGCATCGGTGAACGGCGAAGGGACGCTGGACGACCCCCAGCTGAGTGCGATCGTGCAGCTGCCGCAGCTGCGGGTTCGAGGAAACTCGATCGCTGGCTTGAAGGTGGAGGTTCGTGTAGCCGATCACGCAGCCGACTTCAACCTCGATTCGAAGGTCTCTGAGGCCTCCATCCGCGCGCACGGGCTGGTCGCCCTAACCGGCGACTACTACAGTGAAGCAGCTATCGACACTGGCACGGTTCCCCTCGATGTTTTGATGGCTACTTATGCGAAAGGCGCGCCACAGGGCTTTGCCGGCCAAACCGAATTTCATGCCACTCTTAAGGGCCCGCTGAAGGAGACCTCGCAGATTGAAGCGCATCTCACCATTCCAGTCCTCAAGGCTAGTTATCAATCCCTGGAACTTGGACTTACAGACGCGATCCGCGCGGACTATTCGAAGTCCGTTGTTACCCTGCAGCCTGTGGAGATTCGTGGCACGGGCACTTCGCTCAAGATTCAAGGGCGACTACCCATTGGTGGCACAGCCGAACCAACTCTTTCAGCGCAGGGATCGATCGATCTGCAAATCCTGAAGATTGTCGCACCTGACGTGCAAAGCTCGGGGACGGTCGTGCTCGATGTTCGCGCCTCGGGTTCGGCAGAGAAACCGGCAGTTCAAGGTAGAGTCCAGCTCAAGGACGTAGCCATGACGACTGCGGATGCACCCGTCGGGGTGGAGAAACTCAATGGCGCGCTCGACATCACGAGCGATCATCTCCAGGTTTCAAAGATGGCGGGACAGGTGGGAGGAGGGCAGGTCTCGCTGAGCGGGTCCATCGCCTACAAACCTAGTTTGCAATTCAACCTCGCGTTGCAGGGAAAATCCGTTCGCTTGCGGTATCCGGAAGGTTTGCGGTCGTTGCTCGATGCGAACCTCGTCTACAGTGGCACCTCAGCGGCGTCGACCCTCAACGGACGGGTCCTGATCGACAGCTTATCGTTTACCCCCGATTTCGATTTGGCAAAATTTGGTGATCAGTTCAGCACAGGAACTACAACCCCTTCCCAGCCGGGATTCGCCGACACAGTGAAGCTGGCGATTGGCGTGCAATCCCAAGAGAGTTTGAGCGCCACGAGTTCGCAGGTCAGCATCGCAGGGATGGCCGCCGTGCAAGTGAGTGGAACGGCCGCCAATCCCGTAATCACCGGCCGGACAAACCTGACATCCGGCGAGCTGTTTTATAGGAATCTTCGCTACGAGATACAGAAAGGTGTCATCACGTTCGATGATCCAAACGAGACCCACCCCGTGATGAACGTATCGGTGACTACGACGGTCGAGCAATACAATCTGACACTCAGTATGCGCGGTCCTCTGGACAAGCTCACGACTTCGTACGTTTCCGATCCGCCGCTGGCGACGGCAGACATCATCAATCTCATTGCTCGGGGAAAGACCACGCAGGAATCCGCAGCCGCCAGTCAGAGCACAGATTCCATGATTGCCTCGCAAGCCGTTAGTCAGCTTAGCAGTGGGGTACAAAAACTCGCGGGAATCTCCAGCCTGGAGATTGACCCGACGATTGGCGGAAACAATCAGAACCCATCGGCTCGGGTTGCGATCCAACAACGTGTCACCAAGAATTTGCTCTTTACTTTCTCGACCGATGTCTCTCAACCAGGGAGTGAAATCGTGCAGGGCGAATATCAGCTGAACAAACGCTGGTCTGTCAGCATGGCTCGGGATCAGCTAGGCGGAGTCTCGGTAGATGGCAAGTATCGTAAGAGCTTCTAAGAAGCCCAAACGTGACTGAATGCTTAGACAACTCGACCGACACCGCTGGGATCTCTTGGACGCTGCCGATCCTCGTAGTGAATTCTTCCGCCGTGGCCCATTCAGCAGACTGAGGTTTACCCCGTCTTCACCCCGCTTTGGTTAAGGCAGGCAGTGGTTGAAACAGAACTCGCAAGCTAAGCAGATAATCAACTTTTTCCAAGAAGCCCGCAATGGGCTCGGACTTGGACAGGAAGCAATCGGCAGCCTCAAGAACTTCCTTTGGCAGGCACTCATCTCCAGACAGCAGCATGACGGGGACATCGGGCTTCGATTCCTTCATGCGCGTGGCAACGATACCGCCATCCATTTCTGGCATGTGGTAGTCGAGGACCACTAAATCCACCGAATTGGCTGTAAAGGCTTCCACTGCTTGCTTGCCGTTCGATGCTGCCAGGACCTGATATCCGTTCTCTTCAAGCAACATTGTCCGACCTTCGAGGATGCTCGGAGTGTCGTCGACACAGAGGACCATCGGTTTCCAACTCATAGGAATCCTCCAATTAGTCTTTCGTCGATATGACGAGGCGCGAAGGTCTCGCTGCGGAACAGGACGATGCGATCAGCTCAGGCGGCTACTCCAAAGTGGCGATCCGCGTTGGCTACGAGTAACCTGATTTCATTGAGCGAGGCGAGCTCAAGTGGTCGAATCGAACTGACGAGCTGCAACCGGTCACGCACGGACCCTGTCGGATTGAACAGCTTGAGCTGAATGCCATGGTCACCAGCCCACTTGTGCAGAAACATCAACATGCCTAGACCACCTCCCTCTATTGCGCTAACTTTGGAGAGATCAAGGACGATGATTCGTGGGTCTCCAAGGCAAAGGACTGCTTTTCGGAGCTTGAAGGCGGCTTCGCTCCGTACGATTCTGCCTTTGCATTCGACTATCGCAAGCGCGCCTATTCTCTTAATTCCTAGGTCCAGCATTGAGAGTCCTCCTGGCTATCCTTTACTTTTTCGACAGCACGAACCATGCCAACGGCTTCGAGGCAGCCATTGTGATGGTCGGAGATCGGAATTGGGTCGGTTGAGGGAGAACTTTCGGGAGGCGATTGGGAAGATCTGCGCTACAGCAATCACTGTACCTGGGGACGAAAGGTGATTGCTCTGAATCGGTTTTGGACCTAGAAGAGTTTGCATCCCTGTTCGCGAGGATGGTGTTCGACATCGTGGGTCTCAAAAAGGAGGCATCATGACATACGTGATGGCAAGGCTTTCTCGTCTGCGAACACCACCTCACAAAGAAGGCGCCCACCGATTCCGCGGAATGCGGTTGCGGAAAGCATGTCCGGGAAGAGTAATCATGCGAACGCATCCGGACTAGCGGGCGATTGAAACTTCAGGCCACCCGCAAACTCGAAAGAGAAGCTTTAGCGGTTCTGTGTTCCCTATCGGGGTCGATCGTCAACTCAAGCATCGTAACTCTCGAAAGGTCGACAGAGTAGTTCTCTGTTTCTCGCGTCGCAGCAGGCGGGCTGAAATTCCATTGCTGCCGCACGATTTCCTGGAAGGGCTTCCCACGATCTGACGACGATCTCAGGGTAAATTCCTGCGTGCGTTGAGCCTCCTTTTCGACGAACAATAAAGAAATCTGTTTGATGCTTTGTGGCTGGTCGAAGATCAGTCGAATCGTTTGCACACCCGGCTCGGCGGCGCGCCAACCTTGGGTGTCTTTCAGCGATAGCGCAGCTTCAATTGGCAGAGCGTTGTCCTCCGACGTTACTTCAACAGATGCGATCTTCTCCAGGTCTAGCCACTCTTCTGTGCTTGCCGGAGTGGTGGGCGCGTGGCCAACGATCCGTTTTCGCATTTTGAGTACCTCCATTCGAGTCTCACGCCGCAAAATCGATTCTGGTAATGGGCGATGGTTCATGTTTTTCTTCGATCCTGCCTTCGGCGCTGATTTTGGCGAGTTCACAGTTGAGCTCCGCTCCGACCAATAAGGCGAAACCCGTCCAATACAGCCACGTCATCAGTGCAATCGCGGCGCCCATTGTTCCGTAAGTCTTGTTGAAACTAGCGAAATGTCGGAAGTAGAGGCCAAGCAGATAAGAGAGCGCGATCCAGCAACTAACGGCAAGAATCGCACCTGGCAGTGTGGCCCGGAGGCGTTGCTTAACATTCGGCGCGAGGAAGTATAAAGTCTCTACCGCGAGAATGCTGAACCCGATGGCAACGGACCAATGGATGTAGGGCCATACAAGAACAAACAGATGAGAAAGATGGATTCGATTGGCCACCCATTCTCCGAATGCGGGGCCGACGATCATCACGGACAATGCCACAAGCATCAACATCCCAATCACGACAGCCAAGCCCACTGCTAAAGGCCTTGTTTTCCAGAACGGCCGATCGTCTTGTACTCCATACGCTATATTCAACGCTTCAATTGCAGCCGAGAATCCGCCCGAAGACGTCCACAGCGTTCCCAAGATTCCAAGAGAAAGGAACGTTCCTCTGCTAGGAGTGATTACATCCGACAAAACTCTCCGGGCCAGCCCCATGCTGTCTGGCGGCAACAGTCGCGTCATCACGCTCAACACTTCGTTGAAAAGGTCGTGTACGGGCAGATACGCCACAAGCGCAGACAGAAGAATCAGGGCTGGGAAAAATGACACGACAAAATAGTACGAGAGTGCCGCGGCCATTTGTAAGGTATGGTTCCGAGGCACGTCTTCGTAGGTTTCGATCAGAGCGTGCTTGATCCCGACTGGCATCACGATCTTGGATGCAAATTCTGTGAGCCGCGCGAAGAAGCGACGAAGAATCCGATCCTCCAACGAGCAGCCCGTATTCGCGCTAACGATACTCTGAACTCTAATTCGGTAAACTTTCACTGTGTGGCGAGCTTAACCGTAAAGCGTTACGCCGCTGTTTTTCGTGGTCCTCCAAGACCTGAAGCAGTTCCTGGATTGTGGCTTCAAACCTCTGTGGATCTTGCTCAACAAGGAGTCGTTCACACAGTGCTCGCCAATGTTCTTTGGTTTCATCTCGCAAAAGTGTCACCTCTGAAGCTGGGTGCTCAGCTTCATTTTGCAATTCGCACGAACTGGTGTACGCCAGCGGTGCATCCCCGCTCGATAGAAACCCAAATCATGTGTGCAACAGAAGCAATTGTCTCGCCAAATGAAATGTCAACGAAAAGTCGGCCCGGAACAAGTACTTGGCTAAGCCGAGTCGATTTGCGATGACTTGGGCCACTGAGTAAAGTTTGCTGCTCTGCACAAGTTGTGGGGCCGATGTACTGACTAAATCGGACCTACCGCGAACACCCTATTGAATCCCAGTAAGAGCGCGTTTCAGGCTCGATCGCCCGCCGCGATGGAAGAGTCGTATCCGCCGCCTCTGTGTTCAAGCATTGGAGGCAGACTGCACTAACTCTGAAGAGAGGTCCTCTCGAAACTGAGCCTGCCTTGCGTGGACACGTGGCGCAGCTGCGTAAAATGGCAGTGCAACACGTTTGCCAACGAGCTAAGATAATTCGCTTATGGACAATCCTGATCTTTAGACACCGTTAGCCATTTGGAGGCACGCCGTGAATAAGCGTTTGTGCGTTTTAAGCTTGGTTATTTCCCTCGGGGCTTGGCCCGCTCTAGCGCAAGATGATGCGACGGTGGCCCGAACTGCGGCGGGATGCGGTCCGAGTGGGGAGATGTTCAATGTGCAGACAACAGACGTAAAACATCCGGTTGGGCAGACGGAACCGGGCAAAGCGCTGGTCTATTTTTTGGTAGATTTTGTCACAGCCCCGACGATGCGAGTCGGAGTTGATGGAAATTGGGTGGGAGCGAACGATGGGAAGTCCTATTTCTTTTTTCAGGTCGATCCAGGAGAACATAACGTTTGCACCGAGTGGCAGTCGGGAGCCTTTAAGAAATCGTCTGAACGGGTCGGAGAAGCGATGCATCTGATAGCGGAGGCCGGAAAAACATATTACCTACGGCTGAACTTCAGCTACCAGCGGATGCATTTGGAGCTATCGGATGAGGCGGAAGGGCATTTCTTGATTGGGTCATCGCTTTTCGCGACCTCGCAGCCGAAGAAAAAATAACGGCGGGTCGGTCAGGTCGAACGGGCTTTGTGGACGGCCGCAAAATCTCGAGAGCTTATTGATCGCGCTGCCTGATAAAATCGCCGCGAGGGGGATTCAATGACGAACCTAGGTGGAGTAGTGCAGGCCTTGAAAAAAGAGCACGATCGGTTGAGCAGGGAAATCAAGGCAATTGGCGCAGCGCTCTCAGCTTTCGGAGCGACCTACGGGAGAGCAACAGTGTCTCGAGGCAATATCTCTGCCGCAGGGAGGGCCAGAATCGCGGCTGCCCAGAAAGCACGCTGGGCGAAGGTGAAGGGCAAGGACAAGAAAGGTAATGTAGTGACTTCGCACGGAAAACGAACGCTGTCAGCCGCGGCTCGCAAGAAGATCGCTGCCGCACAACGCGCCCGCTGGGCGAAGGTGAAAGCCGCAAAGAAATCGGTTTGACCGGGTAGCTTGATCAAAAGACGCCCAGACTCACGAGATGAGCCTGGGCATTCTCATTTGTCCTCTTTTGCGGCATTCTAATAAGTAATGATTTCAACCAAGAGAGTTCAGCCCCGGTACGCTTCGCGCTGGATCTTGCGCTTGCTGTGTCTGGCCGTTGTTTGCCCCTTCGCCAAGGGCGACACCCAGTATTACAAGCACATTTTGTTCGACAACAGTCTCGAGCCGGATGCTTACTACTACAGCTCCGGTAAAGCAACCTCTCCATCCACACTCGAACTGGTTAACGGGAAGCTCCCAGTCAGCCGCGACCTCTTCTATACGCCTCCCAATGCGCTGCGGCTGAAGTGGCGCTCCCTGCCAGATGGCGGGTGGGAGGCTGGAATTAGTGCGATCAATTTTAGAAACCGGGAGATAGATTTCCAGGGCGATAGCCTTTACTTTTGGTGCTTTTCGCCAGAAGGTATTGCGGCGAGTGACTTGCCACTCGTTGAAATCTCGGACACGGGTGGTAATTTTTCGATTTCGCTTCCGATGGGGAAAGTCCTTCGAGGTCTTTCGCCGGGAAAATGGGTTCAGGTGCAAATTCCGTTAGAGGAGTTCAAGACCGGCTCCATTCACGAATTGGAGCGACACCGGCTGACCAACGTCGTCTTCATCCAGAACCAAGCCGATTCTGTCGAGCACACTCTCATCATCGATGAAGTCATGATTGATGACCGCGCGGTTGCGTCGAGTGGGCTGCCGGGCGCCGTGGCTCCGAACCTCCCTGCGCCGCAGAACGTTCGCGCTAAGGGCTATGAGCGGCACGTTGACATAAGTTGGGACTCGGTAAACGACCCCACCCTCGAGCGCTATGTAGTCTACCGTTCGCTGGGTGGCGGCAATTTCCAGCCAATAGGGATTCAAGTTCCTGGAGTCAATCGCTACACGGACTACTTGGGCAAGACGGGCGTCACGACACGCTATGAAGTTGCGGCTTCAGATCATCAATACAGCTTGTCTCCGTTCTCGAACATCGCTGCTGCGGAAACCAAACCGCTCAACGACGAGGAACTTCTCACCATGTTGCAGGAGGCCTGTTTTCGTTACTACTGGGAAGGCGCGCATCCCGTGGCCGGAATGACCCTCGAAAACATTCCCGGCGACGATCGGATTGTGGCCACCGGTGCGAGTGGCTTTGGCATCATGGCGCTGATCGTGGGCGTGGATCGAGGGTTTATTACTCGCGAGCAAGGACCCGACCGGCTGAATAAGATCGTAACGTTTCTGGAAAGAGCGCCCCGCTATCACGGCGTCTGGTCTCACTTCATGGATGGCAACTCGGGGCAAACACTTCCTGTTTTCGACAGATTCGATAATGGCGGCGATCTGGTGGAAACCGCCTTCCTAATGGAAGGTTTGCTCTCTGCCCGGCAATATTTCAATGGCCCCACCGAGCATGAGAAAGACCTGTTCCGGCGAGTCTCGCATCTTTGGGAAACCGTCGAGTGGGACTGGTATCGGCAATCTCCGCAAAGCGACGCCCTCTATTGGCATTGGTCGCCCGAGTGGTCGTGGTACATCAACCATCGCCTCACAGGATTTAACGAGGCGATGATCGTATATCTGCTCGCGATTGCATCGCCTACGCATGCCGTTCCCGCCGAGCTTTACTATTCGGGGTGGGCCAATCAGGGTGAGGCGGGCGCCAAGTATCGCCAGGGATGGTCAAATACACACGCAGGCGATCGCTATGTAAACGGTCACACCTACTTCGGCATCAAGCTCGATGTGGGCGTGGGCTCTGGCGGACCACTGTTCTTCACTCATTATTCGTACATGGGATTCGATCCCCGCGGCATTCACGACCGCTTCACTGACTATTTCAGCAATAACCAGGCGATGGCGCGAATCAATCTCGCCTATTGCATCCAAAATCCCGGCCACTACAAAGGTTATGGGACTACCTTCTGGGGATTGACCGCGAGCGATGGGCCCGACGGCTATCTGCCTCATGAACCGAGATTACAAGTTGACGACGGCACCATGACTTTCACCGGCGCACTGTCGTCGTTCCCCTACACACCGCAGGCTTCGATGGCCGCGTTGAAGCACATTTATCGCGATCTCGGCGACCGGGCCTGGGGCGAGTACGGACCGCGGGACGCCATCAACTTAAGCGCAGACTGGGTTTCCCCGATTTTTATGGGACTTAATCAGGCTCCCATCACGGTAATGATCGAGAACTATCGCACGGGATTGATCTGGAAGTTATTCATGTCGAATCCTGAAGTCCAGCCCATGCTCGACCGAGTCGGATTCAAGCCGGACAAAGTCGCGGCCAAATCTCATTAACCCATATCCGGAGAAAGAAAGGACGCGTCTCTTGCAAGACGCGCCCTAGCTAAAGTTGGCAAGGCCTGAAGGCTGGGGACTCGTTTGTACTGGATTTGGCGCAGAGGGATGGAATGCGAGCAACGGAAGGTCTCGGTTCGCACGCGCGACAGCCTGGAAATCCTCATGGTGTGAAGTAAATCATAGACGTAATGATTGGGCGCACGGATTAGGACGCGCGAAGAGAATCTGACACCGCCGACATGGTTAGAGACGGATTTGGCAACAGCTGCCTGCGGATCGTCTCAGTCGAGAACTAAGGAAGGTCTAAGTCGAGCGCGTACACGTCTCCGCCGCCCCGAGTGGCCAGTAGCATTGGCGACCCATCTGGCGCCAGGCCCATGAATCGGCAGCGCACGACACCGGTCTGGAGCAAGGACTCAAAACTCATCACGCGCTCAAGTCTCCAGTCGCCGGCCCGGACGCGGTAAAGGGGTTGTCCCTCTTCAACAAGGTCTTGAAAGTAGAGATATTTTCCGTTTTGCGTCGGCTCCAGGTAATAGAACGATTTGCCGGCGCTTGCGATCTCTTTCCAGTCGCCCGTTTGAAAATCAAACAGCAACACTTTTCTTTGATCTTCCGACAGAGCCGCGAGATAGCGGCCACCAAACGAGACTCGAGGATTTCTTAAACCCTCCGATCCAGGGACCTTCGTCGCCTTCCGGGTCTTTAAATCCAGTACAAAGATGCCGCTGGCTTCTCGCGTGGCAGACTCACTAGCCGCAGGAGTGGAATAAACAACCGACTCGCCATCGGCTAACCAATCTGGAAATTCATGAACTTGGTCATTCGGTAACAACTCCTGCGTTGTTCCTCCCTCGGAGGGCACGACATAAATATTCCAAGGTCGTCCCTCTCGCACCCCTTGGAAGACGATCTTTGTTCCATCGGGACTCCATCGAGGCATATCTACACCGCCGGGGAAATCCGAAGCCAGTTGCGTGCGTTCAATGCCGTCTGGTCGACTCCGCCACAGGGTCCAGGAGTGAATCCCGGGTAGAATCAGCGCGAGCCAATCTCCTTTTGGCGAAAGAGTTGCTCCAAATACTTCTGAGAGCTTGATCATTGGGAAGAACTGTTTTCGATCGCGAGTTGGTCGAAGTAATTCGATTTGATCATGGCTACGGCCGATGGCCAACAACCGCTGGCCATCCTTCATCGCCGCCAGGCTCCCAAAACTGATTGGACCGGCAGTCAGGCGCACCGGCGCCGAGGGTCTAGACCACGGGAAGGCTCTCTTCTCGCGGCGAGCCCAGACACTGAAGTCTGCTCCCTGCCCGTCACCCTGAGTGGACAAGAAGACGTAGTACCGGCCATCAGCGGACCACTGGCCGCAGCATTCGCGAGCAGGCTCATGCCAACCGGGGAACACAGGATGAAGATTGCTTCCATCTATAGAAACCTCCCAGAGAGAAGCGGTGTCAGTTTCGCTCCCGGGATTTTCCAGGGTGAACCGCAATCTCTTTCCGTCCGGCGACCAAGCCAATGCCCACGAAGAACTGGTCAAGCTCACCAGCCTGTGGGCGTCACTTCCACTACGGCTGCAAACATAGATCCCGTCGGTGTTGGAGTACCCGATCTGCTGTCCATCTGGGGAAAAGGCAGCGAATCCGGTGAGGTTGCTCAGGCGGCGAGGCGATCCCCCGACGACCGGCAACGTCCAGTAGTCATGAGATCCTGTAGTCGTGGCGGACGCTATCAACAATTCTGACCGGTCCGGCGAAACGTCCATGATGATGGGATCGCGGAAGGGCGACGGGAAGGGCTGCGCCTCTCCACCTGAAACTGGCACTTGCATTAGGTTGAAGTGAGCCGCCTCGCGTGCGCGAAAAAAAATGCGCGCGCCATCCGACGCGATTCCGCCCAGCCCAGTAGCATGAGCGAAGTGGGTGAGTTGAGTCGTGCGCAGAACTCTCGGAGGCGGCAAGGGCGAGAGCCATCGAAAACCAAGTATCACGGATAGCAGCACCGCCGCCGTGCCGGCTGCCCAGGCTGCAATGCGAATGGAGGGAGATCGCGTTCGCGCGTCACTCCCCGGATCAGCCCCTGTCGGTCGAACCAAATCTCCCGAGCGTGGGATATCGGCGTCACGCTCAACGCGCTGGAGATCTGCGTAAACATCCGAAGCCTGCTGGTAACGGTCCCCAGGTGATTTTTCCAGGCAGCGCAAAACAATCTCGCCCAGTCTCGACGACACCTTTGGACAGAGCGAAATCGGAGGATCTCTCAGGATGGCGGAACTTAGCTCAAAGGCAGTACGGCCGTAAAAGGGATGAGTCCCGCGCAACATTTCATAAAGCAAAACCCCAAGCGCCCAGATGTCCGTGCGACCATCAGCGGACTGGCCACGCAACAATTCCGGCGCGAGGTAGGGCAGCGTCCCTACGACTCCCGACTCTGTAATTGCCGAGACCGCTTCCTGGAGTTCGGCTTCCCGCAGGCGCGTAGCCAGGCCAAAATCCAGCACCTTGACCCGGCCCTCGGGCGTGACTATCACATTCGTACTCTTCAGGTCACGATGGATTACGCCGTATTTGTGCGCATGGGCGAGCGCGTCCGCAACCTGCATCCCGTAGCGAACGACCAAATCCGGCGACAGGCCCCCAGGCCCTATCAGGGCGCTGAGCGGCTGCCCCTCGACCTGCTCCATGACGATGTAGGCTTCCCCGTCAAAATCGCCAACCTGATGGATGGTGCAGATGTTGGGATGATTCAGGGCGGAAGCCGCCCGGGCTTCATGCAGAAGCAGGTCGCGTGCAGACGTGTCCTCTAGCACACGGTCCCCCACGACCTTAATTGCGACCTTGCGTTCCAGGACGGTATCGTACGCGGAATAGACCACGCCCATCCCACCCGCACCGAGTTTGCTCTGGATGCGATAGTGGCCAAAGGACTTGCCCGCGGGTAGGATGTGCTCCGCCATAGCGGGGTTATGTTAGTAGTAATTCCCCGCCTATTCAATGGCTAAGTCCGTTTCTGGCTTCAGGATGCGCGTGAGGCTTAGGGCCTCTCTAAAGTTTAAGAGTATTGTGTGCGTTAGCTCCACTTGGGTGGCAGATAAACCTATGGGAGGGAAGCCGGCTCGCCGTGAATTTGCAGCCGCTGGAGTTTGGTTCGCAAGCCTTCACGGCTGATGCCAAGGATTTCAGCAGCGCGTGTACGGTTTCCGCCCGTGTGTTGGAGAACGGACGAGATAAGTTGCATTTCCATCTCCTGCAGCGACATTGGAGCGACCGGCGTGCCTTGCACAGAAACCACGGGCTGACCATCGCCGCGTTTGCGGATTCTGTCGCTTAACAAATCTGGGCCGCACGGGACGTCCGAGGACGCGAGCGCCACCAGCCTGGCCATTTCGCTTTCGAGTTCGCGCACATTGCCCGGAAAACTGTAGGACGCCAATGCGGCAAGACAGTCCTCGGTCAGGCGCGGCACCGGGCGGCCGAAGCGCGCTGCCGCGGTGCGAAGAAAATGGTCGGCAAGAAGCCGGGTGTCGTGGGGACGATTCCGCAAGGGCGGCAGGCGCAGCGTGATAGCCGACAAGCGGAAAAATAGATCGGCGCGAAATCTGCCGGCCGCCACTTCACTCTCCAGATCTCGGTTGGTCGCTGCGATGAACCGAACGTCTACCTTCTCCGTGCGGGAATTGCCCAGACGAGTAAACTCACCCGACTGCAGGACGCGCAGCAGATGGGGCTGCTGATCGAGCGGGAGATCGCCGATCTCATCGAGAAAGAGAGTGCCACGATGGGCGGTGCCCACAAACCCGATGCGATCGCGGTTCGCGCCAGTGAAGGCGCCCTGCATGACCCCAAAAAGTTCAGAGCCAATCAAGGTTGCTGGAATCGCAGAGCAATTGAGGACGACAAATGGTCCCTTGACCCGAGCGCTGTGACGATACAAAGCGCGGGCGATCAGTTCCTTTCCGGTCCCCGTTTCGCCTTCGATGAGGACAGGAAGGTCTGTCGTCGCGATCTGGCGGACGGTCTGTAGGACCTGCTCCATTGCAGGATCTGCAGTCAATATTCCGTCGGACTGACTATGAGCGTGCTCCAGAGCTTCCGCGCGGCGCTGCGCTTGGCGGATGGTCACAGCCGCTCGTAATCGTGGCGCTGCCAGTGCGCAGACTTCATCCAGCAAGTCCCGCTGCTCCTCCGTGAAACGGTTGGTGACTTCGCGATTCTCCAGATAGATCAGCGCAAACGCTTCCTCACTCGCCACCAAAGGAGCGCACAAAATCGATCGAAGGGAGAGTTGCTGGATGCTTGGCTGGCTGCTATAGGGCTCGGTCATCGAGGCGTCGCCGATCAGAACCGCCTTGCCGCTCTCCATTACGGACCGTGCAATGGAGCGGCTGACCGACTCTTCTGCCCGGCATAGCGCTTCACTCCGAAAGTTCCGGGCTGCTGCCGCCCGGAAGTCTCCGGCCTCGCGCACCACCACGAATCCCCGATCCGCTCCCAGTCCTTCGATCAGAGTATCGAGAAGCTCTGAAAGCAGTTCGCCGTACTCGCCTTCTTTCAGAAGTGCCCGCGACACACGATAGAGAAGACCCAAATGCTGAGTTGCAGGCTTTTCCGGGTTCAGAGTCATGCCAAGCTCTTTCCCTCGGGAATATAGCACCGTTCCTTAAGCAGCGTGATCCTGGTTCCTGAACTGTCGACTCTCAAGATAAATGGCAGTCTAACTGCATGATCCGTGAAAGGGCGTCGTGTCTTTGGGATATGAGGGGCGACCTCACCACGGAAAGTAAAAGGGTTACAGCACGGTCCATCGCGCCCGCGACAGAAAACCGGGCCATCGAATGCCAGCTTTCTGGGCATGTTAGATCGGGAGCAGGCTGTTCACAGCCGGATCAGCAGCAGCGATACCTTGAATTCGCGCGACCTCTTATTTTCAAAGGCTAAAAATAGCTTTGCTGTTACAGGTCACCAGTCAGCCAAGAAACGGCAGCGCTCGAGTGGCGGGGTACAACACATCACGGAGAGGGGAGTTCATGCGGAAATTCCTGTTGTTGATTTGGGTTCTTGGAACGGCCTGCAGTTTGTGGGGGCAGACCGAAAAAGGCTCGTGGGAAAGCCTGAGCACGCTGCAGGCCGGGCAGAAGATTCAAGTCGTCGACGCAAATGCAAAGAAACATTCGGGAACTTTGGTGAGCGTTTCCGCTACTGCGATCTCGCTACAGGAGGCCGGAGGCGAACAAAGCGTTGCGAAGCAGGACGTGCGCAGCGTGAAAGTTTCAGGCCATCACCGTTGGCGCAACACCTTGATTGGTGGCGGGGTGGGGGCGGGAGCGGGAGCGGGAATTCTTGCCGCGGCGTGGGAGGACAGGGGATTCGTCCGCGGCAAGGGAACGGGAGCGGCAGTCGGCGCGGCCATCGGAGGCGCGGTGGGGTTGGCCATCGGTGCTCTGATGCCCACGAGCAACACGGTTTATAGCGTAAAAGCGCACTAGATAACCGGGGATTGATGAATTTAGAACGCGGCGGGCCCATCCACCGATACCGCTATGCGTGCGGCAGATGACCCCATGTTGCCATTCAGTAAAGGAGAAAAGCAAATGCGGACAGGCGCGATCTCGAGGCTTGCCGGAATCGCTGTCATGTTGGCAGCGCTGCTGGTGCTCACCGCATGCTGGGTGGAATCGATCAATGGATTGGCCGAGGCCGGTCGATCGGAGAAAGATCCCGACGTTGTCATCGACCAAAGGCTGACAGGATCGTGGAACATGTCCGCCGCAGACGACGACAAATGTTCCAAGACCTTGGTGACGATTGCGTTCAAGGATGAGATCTACGAAGTGAAATGGTCAGCCCTGCAAGGATGCAACGACAAAGACCAGAGTTTCCAGGCTCGACTCGTGAGACTAGACACTTACTATTTCTTCGATGTCTTTGCGGCACAGCATGATGTCTGTGACACCTGCCTCGCCAAACATCAGATATTTCAGCTGAAATTCGATGGGGACGGCTTCTCCCTGACGCCTATTGATTCGGACTGGCTGAAAGCTTCCGTCGCAGCAAAGACAATCAAGTTGGCGACCATGCCAGATAATCCCGAGCTAATCACAGCGCCGACTTCGGAACTGAAGGCATTCTGTCGAAGGTTCGCGGCAGACAACACAGCATTCAGGTCCGACGCGAAGTCCATGTTCAAGCGCGCGGCAATGCAACAACCGGCTTCCGGAGGTCTGCAGTGAATTTACACCGAGCTTCTGGCCTCGCGCCGCTTGTCTTGTTATTGGCGATTGCAGCCGCGGGGAGCGGATGCTCCATCAAGAAAATTGCGGTCAACAAACTAGGCGATTCGCTGGCGAGCGGAGGAACAACGTTTGCCTCGGACGATGACCCTGATCTGGTGGGAGAGGCGCTGCCGTTCAGTTTGAAGCTGATGGAGAGCTTGCTGGCGGAAAGTCCAAAGCATCGCGGAC
>Ga0210389_10000193_pt1 | contig 64376 bp, 54 predicted proteins | sample IncBWH28OmetaG_FD_160127 | JGI IMG/M metagenome (GOLD analysis project Ga0210389, IMG submission 160127) | Forest soil microbial communities from Barre Woods Harvard Forest LTER site, Petersham, Massachusetts, United States - Inc-BW-H-28-O ...
CAGGAGGGCCCCCGCCAACGCCAGTAGCATGCTTTCGGTTAGCAGTTGCCGCACTACGCGCCCGCGTGCCGCTCCCAACGCCATGCGCACGGCAATTTCTTTCTCCCGGGCGCTCGCCCGCGCCAGCATCAGGTTGGCCAGGTTCGCGCACGCGATCACCAGCACCAGCCCGGCGATTCCCAGCAACAGCCACAGGGGAGACTCATACTGCCCTCGCAGTTGCGACAACCCCGTCGCCCCCGGCTCAGCATACAGCCTCTGGCTCAGGTATTTTTTCCGGAGGTCCTCCTGGTACGCTGGCGGCAGGGTATCTTCCATGATGCCGGCCGATATGGACGCCAGTTGCGCGCTGGCTTTCTCCAACGTCCATCCCGGTTTCAGCCGGCCCATCGCTGCCAGCCACCACCCTTGCGGCAGCGTGTAAAGGGGCTGTTCCGGGTTGAACACCGGCTCGGAACACACGGGTACCGCTACATCGAATCCGTGTCCGACCGTGATGCCATTAAAACTGGCGGGCGTCACCCCGAGAACGGGGAATGCATAACCTTCGAGCGTGACGGTCTTACCGACGACGTTCGCATCGCCGCCGAACTCGCGCTGCCAAAACCGATAGTTCAATACCGCGCCCGGCATTCCGCATCCAGCGTGATCGTCGTCCCGGTGAAACAGCCGTCCCAGGATCGGTTGGATCCCCAGTACGTCAAAGAACTCTCCGCTCACCCACATTCCTTGCGCGGACCGCACTTGGCCGCCCGTCGCCAGGTTGAAGTCCTCGTAGCCGAATGCGAACACTCCCGTGAATCCCTGTTGCCTGTTTCGGATCTGCTCCCACATCGGGTTGGTCACTGACGGCATGTATCCGTGTATCCGCCCCGCCCGCGCGTCCACGTTTGGGCGGATCACCGCCAACTCTTGCGGATTCTTCACGGGCAACGTCCGCATCCGCACCGCGTCGATCAGCTGGAAGATCGCGGTGTTCGCCCCCACCCCTAACGCTAGCGACAGCACGCACACCGCCGCGAATCCCGGGTTCAGGCGCAATACCCGCGCACCATAGCGCACATCCTGCCATAGCCCCGACCAGAAGTCCGGTCTCTCTGCGCCCAGAGTCACCGGCTCGCTCCAACGCCTCTCGATATCGCGCAACTCACGCGCAAGGACGTGCTCGTTCAGCTCCGCCACGATCTGTCGCTCCGCTTCTTGCGGGCTTGCGCCGTTTGACATGTGCGATTCGTAGTGATCACGCAGGTGCTGCGCTACTTCATCCACGATCTCCGCCTCGCGCACCGGCGACAAACCGACGTCCCGGAGCCTCTCGCGCACCATCTGCTGGAAATCGATCATGACGTGCTCCTCGCCTGGGCGGGTGCCCCACACCGACTGGTTCTGGAAGGGTGAGCGGACCACGCTGAGCGCTACGCCCGCTGCCCCACTCCCGTGATCCTCCGCATTGCTTCGACAAACTCCGCCCAGGTCCGCCGCTGCTCCTTGAGCATCTTTTTTCCCGAGGCCGTCAGCCTGTAATACCGCCGCCTCCGCTGCCCTGCCTTCTCGACCCACCGGCCCTCGATCCACCGGCGCTTCTCCAGCCGGTACAGCAGTGGATAGAACGACGCCACGTTGAACTTCAGCGTCCCTTCCGAGCGCTGCTCGATCAATTGGCTGATCTCGTACCCGTGCCGTGCCCGGACCTCGAGCAGTGACAGGATTAACAATTCCGCGCTCCCCTTCTTGAGTTCCCGGTCGAAGACCGATGATCTCACGTCCATTGCTTTTGTCATATATGTTACAAACATATATGCCTGCGAAAGGCCGCCTGTCAACTTAGACGCACCTCGGCATTTTTGGTCACGTCGTTGTCCTCAACAGAGGGTTAATACGTCCGTCGAGGTATACGTTCCAGTCAGTTCGACGCTGAAACACCAATGTCGTCGGAGCCTCTGTTTCGTAAGCTTCCACCCAATATGCAAAATAGAATCCCACCTGCGCGGCATCACCCACGCAGAAGCGATGACACGGCGCGGACCCGCGGTTGCTGAGATTCATTCCTGGAGGGGCGCATCAGCGACGGAATGGGTTGTGCCAGCAGCGGCAAACGTAGTCGCTTTACGGATCAATCGCGGTTAGAAACATGGATGTGGCTACCACGCTTCGGCAACTTCGAGCCGAACCGGCTTCCCCGGCACAGGGTCACCCTACGCCGCTCGCGTCTCCACCAGCGCGTCATACTCCTGCTGCGACGCGCCTGGCAGCAGCACCCACATCGTGTACACGCCGATTGCGGTGCCGAACGGAATATTGAACAGCGAAACGAACGACAGCACCAGCGCAACCACGCGCGCCCAGGGTTCGCGATGCAGCAGTCCCCAGCCCGCGAAGAATCCACAGGCCGACTTGGCCAGAACCAGGATTCCGAGCGTACTCACCAGCGCGGTCAAGAATCCCGTCGGCATTTCCTGCGGAGCTCCCATTTCATGCAGGTGAGGAAACAGTGTGTTCGCCAGTACGACCAGAATTAATCCGCCCACGGTATTGAATGCCGACATGGCAAGCCACAAGATACCCAGCAGATGCACGTGCGACTGCACCCGACCCGGCAGCGGTTGCATCAGCGACACTGGCCCCACGACTTGCTTGCCGCATCGACTGCAAAACGCCTGCCCTGGTTGTACCGCTCCGCCACATCCATCGCAGAACATGAAGACCCTCCCCCAGTGATTCCGGCAAGTACGTCATGCAATCTCACCGTACATTCACCGTACTCTCACCGCACTTCGCAAAACCTGCTCAACAGATGATACGCACAATGATGATACGTAGAAAACCAGTCGCAGTTCCGCGCTTGGCATCACGCATCGCCGCTAGTTTTCCGCGCACGCTCGGGAGTGAAATAGCAAAATGCAGAATGAAATACAAAAAACGAAGAGGCTACCCGGCAACAGGGCAGCCTCTTCTTCAAGGGAGAATAGTTCCAACGGAGCTTTGAAATCCGTCAAAACTTTCTGCGCAAATCTTATGAGCCTAAAAACGGGGGTGTCAAGCGATTTTTATGAAATAAATGTCTTTGTTTTCAATTAGATACAGAATCAATCAATAGCGCCCGCGAGTGTGCCAATTTGAGACAAATACCCTTCGGGAAGACCCTAAGCCGATCTATCTAAAGGCACTTACCCCGGAGTTCGAGCGGAAACGGGAGGACCTTAGGCGCGGTTTCGCGGAGCCTGGCGGCCGCTGTCCGTCCCACTCTGGCCCGCTCCCGGAACTATGTTTTCCGTGACGACGATGGTTTCCGTCAGACGGAGCGCAATGAACTCCATCTGCTCGGGCCGGTCAAAGACTTTGTTGGGATACCAGCGCTTCATCAAAATGCGAATTCCACCAAATGCCACGCCGGCCACTACCGCGAGCCCCGCGAGGATCCCGCAGAGCACAACGATGTTCAGGATCAGCGAGTACAGCTCGCGCGCCTGCGGATTATCCGACGGAGTGTTCCAGGTGACGGTGGCTTCATAATTCACCATGCCGAGCAGAGACTTCGCGTCGTTGTCCGAGACGCCTCCACTCACCATCACGACAATCGGCCCAGTGCGCTTGTCGGCGACCGCATTTTCTGCGCTTGAAACCCCAGTCTGCGGCTGCGCCGTCTGACGCGCGGCCTCGATGCGCCGCAAATGTTCGGCCGCAAGCTTCGGCGTCGGATAGGAAATCAGCATCAGCGTCGCTTCTCCGCTCGGCGTGCTGTAGCTCCCCAGAGTCACTTCGGAGCTGGCGTTGAAGTCCACGAGATCCGCAGAAACTGGCGCCCCTAGCGCCGTCAGAGCGGCCGGGCCCATCACATATTTCTGTGTGTTGGCCACGTAGCCCTGGCGCGGCATGAACTCGATAAACGTCGGCAGATTGGCCAAATTTCCGCTGGGACGCGGCAGCGCTCGGGCGAGCACGCGCATCTGCGACCCCGACATCGCCGACTCCTGGCTGAACTGCGCATCCACCAGCACATTGCCTTTGTAAAACAGCACGCGCTGTCCAAGAAACGCGGCCTGGTCGCCGATCTTGTCCTCTTTGTTTGTTGTATCCGGGGTCATCTGCGGCCGCAGATAAAACGTATACGCGCCGAACGCGCCGGAAGCATCGGCAAAGCGCGCCGCGCGTACATTCAGCGTGCGGCCATCGTCGCGCTTGTAGGCAGCTAAGGCTAAGTCTGAGAAGCCGTATTCCTTCAGCACTGCCGCATTAGTCGGATCCGCGATTGCCGGATCCGTGTTCAACTTGGCAGCGCCCTGCATCTGCCATCCCTCAAATTGTTGCGGAAGAATCGCGGGAACCTGCTCGACGGTGCGAGCCGGTTTTTGCGCCGCCGGCTTGTCCACCGCGACGGCCATGCCCAATAGGCAAGCGAGAGAAACCACAACAGGAGCAGAACGGGAAAAACTCATGAATCTCCCCGAGTGTAGACGATCCCTTTCATTTCATTAGACCACAGAGGGCAAGCAAAAGTTTCCGCTCCACCGTAAGTGGCTGATTAGCAACTTCTTACGGGCAATTTTTCTCGCGATCGGATTCAGCCGCGAGCGTGGTTACCTTCGGGCCCCATCCTACACATCCGAGCCATTCACAATCCGCAAATCTCGCGGCAAACTAGCTGTGGGTGACGGAATGCCATTGGAAGGAAGCAAGAACAATCGGCGCGGGAATCGCACAAAAGCCGTGATTCCTGTAAGAGTCAAAGGGCAGGACAGTAACGGAAAACCGTTTGAGGAGTTGGTCATTACGCTCGACGTCACCCCGGATGGAGTGCGCTTAGGCTCAGTCCATCATGAGATGAAGTTGCAGGAAGAACTCACGGTCTTCTATCGCCAGCGCAAGAATCAGTATCGCGTGGTGTGGACGAAGAAAATGAAAGGCACGTCTGAGTTTCAAGTGGGGCTGAAGGCGATTACTCAGGACAGTGAGGTGTGGGGGCTGAACTTCGCGGAATATAGGCGGCAGGCCATTCCGCAGCCGGCGATTGCGCAGGCATCGGTTGTTGCATAAGGGAAAGGGGTCATCGGATAAATTTATGGGGAAACTATTTCGCAATCTTTTATCGAGCCATGCGTGGCTGACCAGGGTCTGGTCAGACGAGGAAGGTCAAGACATCGCCGAATACTCGGTCATGCTGGCCGTGATATTGGTCATCGTCGTGGGCACAGTCCGTCTGATCGGCTCCAACGCCAACAGCGTCTTCTCGCAAGTCGGCAGCTCCATCCAGTAGCCAGGATTCCATTCCCAAGCGGGTACCCCACCCTTGTCGCGTTCGTTGCGACAGGGTGGGGATTTTGATTTTTGCGGGTGGCCCATTTCTCGTGCGTTCTGTGCGCGAGAAGTGGGGGATTCTAATTCCGCTTCCGAGGACAGCGATGTTTAAGCTTGTTACTGTCCGGCGGCCTTGTCCATCTTGCTGGCCACCTTCACGCCGCTCAATCCATCCACATACTTCGCGATTCCATGGTAGAGCGACTCGGCAATGCGTTGGCGATATTCGCTGGTCTCGAGGCGATGCTCGTCCGTAGGGTTGCTCACGAACGAAATCTCGGCCAGGATCGACGGCATGTTGGCGCCAATGAGCACGATGAAGGGCGCTTTCTTTACTCCGCGGTCGCGGATCGCTGGGCTCTTCGCAGCCAAGCCCCCGTGCAGGGACTCCTGCACATCTCCGGCGAATTCGCGCGATTCTTCGATTTTTTCCTTCAGCGCGATTTTCTTCACCAGATCCTGGAGCTCATAAATGGATTTTTCCGAGACCGCGTTTTCCCGCGCCGCGACTTCCAGCGCTTCCGGCGAAGATGTGAAATTCAGGTAGTAAGTTTCCACGCCGCGCGCGGCGGAGTCCTGGCTGGAGTTGGCATGGATTGAGATAAACAGGTCGGCGCGCTGCTGGTTGGCGATCGCCGTGCGAGTTTCGAGCGGAATAAACGTGTCGTCCTTGCGTGTGTAAACCACTTCCGCGCCCAGCCGCGTCTCAAGAAGTTTGCCTAGCCGTCGCCCCACTTCGAGCACCAGATCTTTTTCCTGCAGGCCGTTGGGACCGATGGTCCCAGTATCGTGGCCGCCGTGGCCGGGATCAATTACGATCCGGCCAATCTTCAGCCCCAGCGCCCGAATCAACGACCGGTCGCCGCGCGCCGTCGGCCTCGCTTCGTGAATATCCAGGTCAGTTGATTTGTGGCTGGCGCTCAGGCGCGATAACGACTGGCTGCGCCCCGAACCAGCGGAAGGAGCATCGCCCGCAGCCTTCTCGTCGGAGGCAGCGGCGTCGCTTTCCGATTCACTCTCGGTCGCATGGGATGACGTTGCTGATGACGCATGCGAACGTCCCGCCGCTGGAGTGACCTTCGCCGCCTTTACGGAAGGCGTATCGTCGTCATCGTCCGGTTCCACGATCACTTTCTTAATGGGGCCGGCCGTAGTCTTGTTGTCGACCACAACCGTTCTCACTCGCTCCGATGCTGGATGTGCTTTCGAACTTTCCGCTGCATCCTTCGACGAGACGTTCGGATCGTCGTTCGGGGCTGCGTGAATCTGCTCGCTCTTGCTGACTGGCTTGCCGGCCAGCGCCTTCACGTCGGCCTTCAACTCAGACTTCGGCAGCTCCTTTGGCGCGTCCTTGGCAACATCCTTCAGAACTTCCTTTGGAACATCTTTAGAACCATCGAGCTTTGATCCAGCCTTCGGCGGCGCCTCCACGTCCGCCGTCGCAGTTTCGGCGTCTTTGAGTTCTCTCGCCCGGGCCATCGGGTTGTCCTTGCTGTGACTACCCTTGCCGTGAATGTCGATGATCAGCCGGTAAGGGTCCGGTAGCAAAAAGGCTTCGTAATCCGAGAGGTCGGCCACTTCGAGCACGACCCGCGTGCGCCCCGGTTGAAATTGCGCGACTCGAATCTTTTTCAGGAAGCCATCATCCACGTCGAAGGTCTTCCCCACCAGCGTCGAGGCCAGCTTCGTATCGCGCAGATCGAAGAATATGCGGTCGGGATTGGCGATGCGCTGTGACCCGAATTTGATGTCGCTCTCCAGGTCAATGGCGACGCGAGTGTAGTCGGGCGTCGACCAGTGCCGGATTCTGGTCACGCGCGGCAGATGTCCCGCGCGCGCAACTGACGAGGATTCCGGCGCAGATGCTTCGGCTTTAGAATCCGCCTTGGCGTCGGTTTCAGAATCAGCCGGCAAATCAGCGTGCGGACCAACGCCATGGGAATCAGCGTCATGCGAATCAACGTCTGGGCGCGGTGAATCTTTCGCCGTCTTTTGCCCGGCGATCTCCTTGCCCGGCTTCTTCTGCGCCGCCGCTTTCTTCTCGGCAGCGGCATCGCGGTCAAGTTCCACTATCGCCTGCTGCGCGTCTTCAACCAGCCGGTTGCGCGGATAGCGGTGCAGAAATTCCCGAAAGACGCTGCGGGCCTGCTCTGGATCATTCAGATCATCTTTGTAAATCTCGCCCATCGTGAACAAGGCGTCGCACCGGTACTTGCTGCCCGGATACTCTTTCCGCAGAAACTTATACTGGGCGATGGCTTCATGCAGAATCTTGTCGTCATCAAAGCGCCGGCCCATTTCCACCAGCGTCTCGGCTACAGCCACCACGCTGGGGTCGGCCTTGGTCGAGGTTGGCGCTCCAAAGTAAATGCTGCGATAGGAGTTGATGACCCGCTGGTAGTCGTGCCGCGTGCGGTCGGCTGGAGGACGTCCGTTGAGCGCTTCCCGCATGCGTTCGGCGGCGGCAAAGCGGTCGCGCGCCCAGGCTTCATTATGATGTGAATCGTGACGTGAATCGCTACGGCGGGCCCGGGCATAAGCGTAGTTCGGCACCCCGGGAAGCGCCACCAGCAACAGCAGCGCCGCCCAGCGCAAACTGCGCTGGCTCGATCTCATTTTCAAGTCGTCGGTCCGTTACTGTCTCGATCCAACGTTGCAGTTGAACTGCCTTCGGTACCTGAGAGATTTCAAATACAACTTTGCCTTAGGGTGCCCCATTTCTAGTGCGTTCTTTGCGCGAGAAGTGGTGGTTTTAATTCCATTCTTTCTACAACAGATGCCGCCAACCTAGTCAGTGTTGCTGATGTAAAGCACGCCCCGCGCATCTCGTTGAACCCGCACGGGATCATGCGCCGGACCGGACGGAGAAATATCGAATCCTCCGTAGTAAAGGTTCGTAATTCTCCGCACATAGTTCTGAGTTTCCGAGTAATGCGGCACACCCGCACTTCGCCGCACCGCTCCTTCGCCCGCGTTATAGGCCGCCAAGGTCAAATCCACGTCACCGTTATAGCTCTCCAACAAGTATTTGAGATGGCGCACTCCGGCGTCGACGTTCTGCTCGGGGTCAAACGGATTCCTCACTTTTAGTTCCCGCGCGGTCGAGGGCATCAACTGCATCAGGCCAATGGCGCCCTTGCGCGAAACCGCGTTGGAGTTGAAATTCGATTCCACCTTAACTACTGCGCGCACCAGGTTAGGATCCACATTATGTCGGGCAGCAGCCATGGCGATCGACGAGTCAATTTCTTCCTGCGTAGCGTGATATCCGCGAGAATTGGCCGCCAGAATCTTCGCATTCGCCGACTGGACGGAATCGTGGCCGTAATATTGGCTGACCTCGGCCGCGGCCGACCGCGCCGCCTGCATCGAGGCCGTACCCGCCGAGGGTACCGGCTTCCAGCGATTTTCTTTGCTACTCCAATACACCAGCTTCGAGCGCTTGGGTTGTGGCGCTTCGACTGGCCGTGCCTTTGCCGGCGCGGGATCGTTCACGTAAACCTTCCGCCCGTGTTCGTCGGTCGGCGTAATCACTTGAGGCGCATCTCCGCCATCGTCTACGGCCACCGCCGCGGACGCACGCGGGACCATTAAGAATGAGAAGGAGGTCGCAACTGCGGTCGTAGCCGTCAGCATCAGTGCGAGTTGCAGGCGCTTTCGCATAATCCGGGCGTTTTCCCTTTCACCGAACTTTCGCTGGAGGGCCCACAGGGCAAACACTGCCCTCCTGATATCGCGCTACCCGGAACCTGACGGAGAATCCCTTACCAGAGTAGGACGATTATAGGCGGGACGATGTAGGCGAGCAATCTCTCCGAAGGGAGTAGAACCACCGGAGTAATCGGGGCAAACGATTGAAAAATATATCTATTAGAGAGCCCTTAGATGTGCGCCCGACGAGACAAAGGTAACCTCCGAACTGGTTACCGGTGGGTTTTCCATATCGGCTAGCAACTCAATTTCAAAGGTTATTTCAGGGCGATGTCATTCTGAGCCCGGCGACAGCCGAGCGAAGAACCCTACGACAGGCCGAAGGTGCGAGTGCAGTGGACAGGAATTGCCTTGCGCTTCATCCAGTCAGGGCGCTCCTCACATCGGTACAACGCTCTATGGATCTCGTAAGGTCCCTCCGGAGCGCTAGAAGCGCTCCGGAGGGATGACATCGGCCCGGTGAATCCGTAAGCGTTCAGCCACAAGTTGAGCCGCTGCCTCCTTGTCGGAAGCCTTTCCAACGTGCACAACCCGGAGACGGACTTCTGTCCGCTCTCGGACAGTGGCTTTCGAAATTCGGACGACTTTTCCGACCGCCTGATCCGACCTGATTCGGCAGGTCGTGCGGGAACAATCACTTATCCCCAACCGTATCTGGACACTCGGGTGCTGTTCAATTTCTTTCACTTCAGCTCCCAGGGAGTCGCTACCCATGCCATTCCAAGATCTTCGGATTGCAGTCCGCCATCTGTTGAAGGCGCCCGGCTTCACGGCAACGGCCGTACTTATGCTCGCTCTCGGAATTGGGGCGACGACCGCCGTCTTCTCGGTGGTTGAGAGTGTCCTGCTGCGGCCGCTTCCTTTTCCGCATCCCGACAGGCTGGTCTCGCTGGGCGACATTCTGCAGGGAGCCGATGTGGGAGGATCCGGCGAAGCCGGGGTCACCGCTCCCGACATTCAGAACTACACCCGCGATACCCATAGCTTCGAGAGCCTGGGCGCGTACAAGCCAACTTTTTATGAACTCTCCGGAGTGGGCGAGCCGGCACAAATCAATGCCTCTCGCCTCTCGGGTGGGGTCTTCCCGGCTCTGGCGGTCGCACCTCTGATGGGGCGATTCTTTACCCAGCAGGAAGACGACCAGCAAGCGCCCGTAACGGTCGTAAGCTACTCACTCTGGCAAGACCGCCTCCACCGCGATCCGGGAGTGCTGGGAAAAAAGATCCTGCTCGACCGCAAGCCGTACGTTGTGATCGGCGTCATGCCCCGCAACTTCGAATTTCCCTTGATGCCGGGGCACCTGAACTCGAGCGAGCTATGGGTTCCGATGAGCTTCACCGAGCAAGAGCGTTCCCTGGCGGCCGGGGCGAACTGGAGCTACAGCATGGTCGGCCGGCTCAGCTCGGGGATTACCGCGAAGCAGGCGGAGAGCGATGCCGAGCGCGTGGCCGAAGAAACCATGCGCAACTACCCCGCAGCTATGGCGAGCCTGCGCATACGAGCGATAGTCCATTCGTTGCATGAAGAAACCGTTTCCCAGGCGCGTCAACTGGTGCGCACCTTGTTCCTGGCAATTTCTGTGGTGCTGCTGATCGCCTGCGCGAATCTGGCGGGATTGCTTTTAGTACGAGCCATCCGGCGCCGCCGAGAGATTGCCGTGCGCCGGGCGCTGGGAGCGCCTTCGGGGGCGCTGCTGCGGCAGGCGATTCTTGAGAGCCTGGTATTGAGCGCGAGCGGAGGCTTGCTCGGCGTGGCTCTGGCCGCCATCGCCGTGCGCATCGGCGTCAGCCGCTTGCCCGAGACTTTGCCCCGTCTTGATGAGATCTCCCTGGACTGGCAGGTAATCGCGTTCGGCATTGTCCTGGCCGCGCTGACTGGCCTGATCTGCGGCCTGGCTCCCGCTTTCGCCGCCCTGCGCACCAGCGTGAATGACACTCTCAAGGAAGGCGGGCGCACGGGCACGGCCGGTGGCGCCCACGCCCGGCTGCGTTCCGCATTGGTCATCGGCGAAATTGCAATTGCTTTGATTCTCCTGGTCGGTTCCGGCTTGCTCTTGCGCAGTTTTGAGAAAATGCGCGCCGTCGATCTCGGCTTTCGCCCCGACCATGTCCTCACAGCTTCCTACTCGCTGCCGAGGCAACAGTATCCAACCCAGTCTTCCGTCGATCAATTCAATGAGGAACTCATTCGCCGCCTGCGCCAGCTTCCCGGCGTGAACTCCGTCGGGCTTACTTCATTTCTGCCGGCCGCGGGCAGCCAAGGCAACAGCACGTTCATCGCAGAAGGCTACGTTCCGCCAAAAGACGCGAACTTGAACCTGGCTACCCCGATCCAGATTCAGGGCGATTACATGCAGGCGATGGGAACCCCGTTGCTGGCGGGCCGCTTGCTCACGCCCGCCGATAACGAGAACTCGCAGCTGGTTGCCATTGTGAACCACAAGTTTGCCGAACATTTCTGGCCCGGCGGGAACGCCATCGGCAAGCGTCTGCGCATTGGCATGCAGGAGTCGCCAACGCCCTGGGTTACGATTGTCGGCGAAGTCGCCGACGTGAAGGAGTCTTCGCCCGACGTCCCCGACAAGGAGCAGTGGTACGCGCCCATCGACCAGTTTGAAAAATCCCTGGGCACCTTTGCCTCCCCAGGTGACTTACAGGGCAACGGAGGCTACATCGCGCTGCGCACTGCCATGGAACCAGAGCAGATGGAAAATACGCTTCGCCAGACCGTCCGCTCGATCGATGCTCAGCTGCCCCTCACCCAGGTGCAAAGTATGCAGCAAACGGTTTCCGATAGCGAAAACGAACGCCGCTTTAATACAGTCCTCATCTCCTCGTTCGCCATCGCAGCCGTGCTGCTCGCAGCGCTCGGCATCTACAGCGTGATCGCGTTCTCGGCTGCGCTCAGAGAACAGGAGATGGCCATCCGCATGGCTCTAGGTTCGCAACGGTCGGGAATCCTCGGCCTGGTCTTCAAGTCCGCAGCCAAGCTCGCCCTGGCAGGCTGCGCTCTTGGACTGCTGGGAGCAGCCGCCGCGTCGAAGCTGCTGCAAACGCTGGTATTCGACGTGAGCCCCTTTGACCCGCTGGTGCTGACGCTGGCCGCACTGCTCGTGCTGATGCTGGCCATGGCAGCCTCGTTGCTGCCGGCACGCCGCGCCGCGTCCATTGATCCCATGAAATCTTTGCGAGCGGACTAGTGTAACGATCACAGGAACGACACCACTCTCGAGCGCCTACTTCACAGGTTCTCCGGGTGGCGCCGGGCCGTCTGGCTGTGGAAAATTCATCCAGAAAAGGCTCGCAACTTGAAGGTGGTGGTGGTATCCTTTGCGCGCTTTAGGGAGGCACCCATGCCGACCATTCATCTGCCGGGCGATGGCCATACCGGTCCTATTCCGGACCCGGACGGAACAACCTGGGACCCGTACACAGACGATAAAATTCTCGCTACTCTGAAGGCTGCGCTGTTCATCTTGAAGCACAATATTCGCGGTATGCGCCCGTGTAATGACTGCTTCAAGAGGCTTCCCGGGGGCCGAACCTTCCAGGAAGTTTTCGACGACGCGACCGTGTTCATCAGCTTCGACCCATCGGGGCCCGACAGCGGCGCAACCGACAGTGTGGGTGGCAAAGAAATTACGGTAGGAGCGAGTGAGTTCAAAGTCGGACGGTGGAGCGTAGCTGCGACCCTGGTGCACGAACTAGCCCACGTCAACGGGGCCGGCGGCAGCCCTAGCATAGACGCGGAGAACACCTTGAACTGTTGTGGTCTGAAGGGCCTCTTCCGTGCCGGAGCCGTCGGCTTAAGAAACCCCGCTGAACCGGATGACAATGGACCACGCTACGCCTAGGGTTTAGAGGTAAGTTTCTATGGGCTTTCCCCCGAATGGAGTTCGATGCCACGGCCGGCACTTAGAAAATTAGCCTGTGCCCTCACCGGGCTGGCCGCATTCCTGCTCCTGGCGCCGGTAAAGGCATCAGCATGCCGGTGCCCCGAACATGTCTCATCCGCAACCTACTACAAGAGAGCACAATTCGTGGTTACCGGGAAGGTTGTCGAAGTGCACGCCAATGCCAAGGGAGATGGATGGACTGCCACTGTAGCCGTCGACCGGGCGTGGAAGGCTGACGTCCCGAAGACGATTTCAATTTCTACATCTACTGACTGTGCGCTGCATTTCACTCAAGGTGCCGAGTATCTCTTGTTCCTGTTCCCCGCCCCAGGTGGGGGCTACTACACTTCCAGGTGCGCCGGAAATCTTGCCCTTGTGGCAGCAGGCCCAAGGCTGAAGTGGCTCGAGCAGCATGCATCGGTAGCTTCGACCGCCGGATCGTAGTCCGATGATCTCGAGCCGATGATCTCCAGCCGATGATTTCCGACGCTCACCGCCGCACTTCTCGCCAACTGCGAAAGCCTACTTCTCCAACGCCGCTGCGAACGCGTCTAGCGACAACGACCGCAACAGATTCCGCCGCATGCCCCGCTCCACTTCAGCCAGCCGGTCCGACGCCGCAGTGATCCACTCGAAGTCGGCCGACTCCGCCAGCCGCTTCAGTTCGGCAGAAATGTCAGTATTACGAATCAACTCCGGCGCGCCCGCTTCAATCGACGCCAGATCACGCAACAACGAATAGAGCGTCCGAATCAGTTGCTCGGTCTTCTCTCGACCTTCCGCGCCCGGCCGGTAGGACTCAGTCACCTTGAACAGTTCGCTGTGTTCCCCATTCCGCAAAGCCGAGTTCAGAATGGCGAGCGCATGTGCGCGCGCTGCCACGTACGCGGCCAGATCGAACCCGCGTGCCCGTCCCACCGCCCCCTCCGACAAACGGGCCACCAACGCCCGCTCGCCCGCCTTCCATTCGGGACGGTGCTCGGCCAAATATTTTTCAATCTCCTCCGCCGGCAATGCGCCTAGCGTAAACACCATCGACCGCGAACGTATCGTGGGCAACAGCTCGCCCGGATTTTCCGTCAGCAGAAAAATCGTGGCGAACTCCGGCGGCTCCTCCAACACCTTGAGCAGCGAATTCGCCGCTTCTTTCATGAACGCCGAATCCGTAAAGATGTAAACCCGCTCTCGCCCTTCCGCCGGCCGGTAGTAAATCGTCTCAATCACCCGCCGCACCTGGTCAACCTTGATCATCATCTGCGGTGGATCGGGGGGAACAATGAGGACATCGGGATGCGTCTGCACAAACAGCCGCGTTTCTTTCTTATCAGTCTCGCGCAGATTCTCGCGCGCCTCAACAGCTTCGGCAAAGCGCGCATCCAAATCCGCCGCCTGTGCGATGCGAATACAGTTGACGCATTTCCCGCAGAAATCGGGCAGGCCGTCAGTCTGAGTGGGAGCAAGACAATTCAGGGCCTGCGCCAGCATCAGAGCCAACGTGTACTTCCCCGCTCCCTGCCCGCCCGCAAGCACTACGGCATGCGGAAAGCGCTCGCGCGCCAGCATATCGCGCAGACGATGGACAACTTCGGAGTTGCCGTAAAAATCAGAGAAAGGCATCGATATCTTTATCCTCGACGAACCGACCAGTGCAGCGCCGTTCCCGCGCCTCCTTGCCCTCGCATTTCCAATGCTCCATCCACCATTTGCGCCCGGATCTTCTTTCCATTCACCTCGACCCGCGAGAAACGCTTCGCCACTTCCGCAGAAATCTTCAGGCGGACCGTGTATGTAGTCTGAGAACTGGGGTTGTACCACCCCTCATAGCCGTCCGCGGACTTGATCAATCCCAACAAAGGCGATTCGAAGCGGAAAGAAGCCAGCGGCAACTTCGGCGCCAGAACAATGCCCGATTCAGTAAACTCCAGCCCGATCAGCTTCGTCAGCGCATACAGGGGACATGCGTGCGTGTGCATGTTAAGCACCGGAAAATCCGTCCAGCCAAACGGCTTCCCTCCGGTGGTGCCACCCGGATGTTTACTCAACGCCGAATTCAGCACATCTGGCCCACTCCAGGCCCCGTACCAAATCTCGGGATACACTTCCGCGTGACGCGCGAACGAATTCTTCTTCCACTCATCCCACGCCATCGCGCCATCGACGCCGGCCAGCGCCCAAGTCAGCGTCTGATTCAGGGAAGGCCAAACACCGCCGTTCGACTGGGTTCCCGGCTCGGACTTCCATGCCCCTCGCTGCTCCTGGTCCGGCCCGGCGGTAAGCTGGATGGCTCCAATCGGCGACACCTGGCGCAGCTCTCGATCCACGTTCCCGATCAGCGTGCGCGCCTGATCCTCATTCGCGCTCCCACCGATGATTGCCCAGGGCTGAGGCTCGATCCACATGCATTTTTCGCCCAGCCAGCCATTGGTCGACCCCAGCCACGCACGCCGAAACCACTGGCCCGTCCACTGCGCCTGCACCGCCCGGCGGTGATCCTCGGCTTTTTGCCGGATCGCCGAAGTCAGCCCCTCATCAACTCCGGCATACGTCAGCAGCCGCGCGTAGTAGTCGAAAACGTACGCGGCCATCGCGGAGTTCAGTACACTCTCGCTTTTCTCCACCACCTCTTTTGACTCAGCTTGCGTCGTCCACGCGTTCACCAGCGCGTCGTTCCAATCGTCCTGGAGCATCCGCATCAGGCCGTGCTCTCCGGTTTTCACCGTGTCGGTCAGACGCCGGTAACAGCGAGCCAGAAGATTGCGCACCGAATCGCGCCCCGCGCTCTCGCCGTAGAGTGTGACTACATCCGAGTCCAGGAATCCAACGTCGCGTGTGGCCAGAACATATTCGCTGACCGCCCAGATCAGCCACATCGGCATGTCACTGGAATTGTCGCTGGTGGTCGGCATCGGCATGCCGTGCCCTACGATGCCGTAAGGAATCGATCCATCCGGCCGCACTTCCTTCAACGTGTAGCGCAGAACTTCCTTCACCAGTTCGGGATCGCTGAACACAAACGGCAGCGCATGCTGCAGCGGATCGCGCGCCGCTCCTTGAAATCCCATCACATACTGGTAGATGCTGGCCTGCGAAATGATGTGCTGCTTGAAAAAATCATCGTAGGTAAATCCGCTGCGCAGGTAATAGTGGTTCCATGTAACTTCGCGCTCGACCCACGGTTCTTCCGGCGTGCTGAACCGCATGCCGTGCTTCTTCCACTGATCACTGGACTCCCGCAGCGCGCCAGTTGCGCCCTTGCGGTATTTCGTAACCAGAGAATCTAAATCGGTGTCCGAGGACAGGTAGCCATAAAGAAAAGTAAGCGTGCGGCTCTCGCCGGGCTTGAGCGAAAACTTCCGTTCGAGCAGCAGCGCACTCTCCGGCCCGGTTTGTGAAAGATCCCCATCGAGTTCACGCTCCAGCCCAGCAGGAAGATTGGTGCCTCCAGTCCCGAAGAATCCCTTGCCGTTGCTTGTCATCCCGCTCGCCGGAGCCTCCAGCGAGATCAGAAATGTTGGCGGAGGATTAAGGCCGTCGAAAGCGGACCGCTTCGGAGCCTTCGGGTCCGGCGGCGTCAGAAACACATTCGGACTCTTTTCAAATGACGCGACCACTCCTTGAAACCGTTGCTCCTCCGCCGGATCACGGCCCAGAAACTCCTTGCTCTCAATCAGACCCGAACCGCCAGCGGCAGAACGAAAGTGATGCGCGAACCGCGCCCCAAAATCCCGCCGCGACTCGTGCATGCTCTTCCCTGCATAGAGCTCGATGAACGCCCGGAACGAGAACTGATAAACCTGGCATCCCCAATATTCGATCCAGCGCAGATTCTTTTCCGCCGCACCCGCGTTCGTAATCGTGACCTGCGAAAGCAGCACCGGATCATCGCCGAACGGCGCGAAAATCGTCTGATCCACCGCGTATCCGTGTCCCGAAACTTTCTTGCGGACATATCCGACCCCAAACACGCGGTCAAAGTTGTCGGCATTGCCGCTGTTGCCACCGCTGCGATAAAACGTGCTCAGCACCGCCGATCCGTCAGTCAGATATCCGAACCCGCCGCCAAAACATCCGCGCTCCGGTGCGTAGTCGTTCAAAAACTTCGGCGCGCCCTCATCCTGCCGCACCCGAACGTGGCCGTAGTTCGACGCGATCGCCACAATGCGATCATTCCCCACCTGGTGAATGTGTTCCGTCGCGGCCAGTATCCCCGGATTCACCTCGGTCACAGCCTTCGGATCTTTGAGTTGATCACAGGTGTAGTGAAACGCCGGCAGTCCAAACTCATCCTGAATCCACTCGCCGAAATAGCCGGAGCCGTAGGCCTTCTTCCGATCGGCGACGGCAACCGAAGTGGGAGAGTTCTGCGACATGCGTCCCCCTGCGGCGGGCACGATTTTCGCCGCGACCAGGCTCAAGGCCGCACTCTCGAGAAACCGCCGCCGGCTAACCGACACGCTTGCCCTCTCTTTCCAAAGCGTCCTCTGTCATCCTGAGCGAAGCTGTCGTGCGCGAAGCGGACGACAGCGCAGTCAAAGGATCCCTTTCAGTCCAGCTCAGCGAGCGGCCTCGCGAGGAGTTCACACACAAGGGCTTTGTGGCGTCTCAAACAACGCCGGATCAACGCCCGTAGTTCATCTTCGCCTGGTTCCCTCTCCTCTCCTACAGCTTCAACTTCCTCCGCACCACTTCCACAATCCGCGTGTGCGTCTGCCCCGGCGTCCCGCGCGCATCGACCACCGTAACCCGCGCATGGTCCCGCTTCGCAATCGCCAAATACCCCTCGTGCACCCGCGCAAAGAACGCCCGCGTCTCCTGCTCAAACCGGTTCTCGTCGCCGTGTCCGCGGCTCGCGGTTTTCGATGTGCGTTTATTCCGGCGTCGCGCCCGGCTGACGCTCGCCGCCGCGTCCGAATCCAGCAGGATCGTCAAGTCAGGCTGCAGATTCCCACATAGCACGCGATGCAACTCGCGCACCGCTTCACTTCCCAGCCGCCGCCCGCTACCCTGATACGCTTCGGTCGAATCCGTAAATCGATCGCACAGCACAATGCTCCCCGCAGCCAGCGCCGGTTCAATCACCTCGGCGATATGCTGCGCCCGCGACGCGAACATCAGCGCCATCTCCGCCAGCGGCGACAGCCCCGCCGTCCCGGAATCGAGCAGCACCTTCCGAATCTTCTCTCCCGTGGCCGTTCCACCCGGCTCGCGCGTTTCGACCACTTTGTGTCCCGCCGCGCGCATCACCGCCGCCAGCTTCCGCATCTGCGTACTCTTGCCGGTTCCATCCAGCCCTTCGAACGTAATAAATTTCCCGCGCCGCGCCATCTGCGGAATCATAGCAGCAGGTTGCATCTCATTTTGAATTTGCCAGCCACGCCAGAAAGACCGCCCCGGCCAACATAGAACACGCCAAGGAAAAAAGGATCCGCCTCCCTATCGTGATCTTTCGTTGCCTCTCCTCGAGCGATAGTCCGGCGCGGGATGCGGGCGGTTTCTCTCGGACTCGGAAGTGACGCAGCTTCACCCAGAGAGCAAAGTCGGCTACAGCGCCGATGAGACAGACGACGATCGGGAAGGTAATTCTCATCGCGGCTCCATTCCCTGGTTGGATCCCACGCATCCTACCACTTCCCCTCCCTGACCTTGGCTCTGCGTCTTTCTGTCCATCGCACGGCTCGGGCTGCTATAGTTTCAATTTCGTCACAGCATCAGCAACATCCTCTTCATCACATGGGGACCTCGCAAATGAAACTCACAAAGATCTTGGGAGTAGTCTGCATCGCAATCGTCGCAGCTTCTGCGTTTGCCGCATCCACGCCCGCGACCCCGCCCACCGTCACCATCTCGGTTGACGCAACGCACGCTCCCCGAAAAATCTTCCATGCCTCGCTGAAGATTCCCGCCGCTCCCGGCGATCTCACGCTCTACTATCCGAAGTGGATTCCGGGCGAACACGCCCCCGACGGCCCGGTCATCGATCTCGCCGGTCTGAAATTCTCCGCCGCCGGCAAGACCCTGAAATGGCGCCGCGCTCTCGACGACGGTTTCACCATCCACGTCGAAGTCCCCGCCGGCACGACCGAAATCGCCGCCGAACTCGACTTCCTCTCGCCCGCAACTTTCGAAGGCGGATTCTCCGCCGGCTCCTCCGCCACCGACAAACTGGCCATCATCAGCTGGAACCAGGTCCTGCTGTATCCCAAGGGCTGGAAAGCCGACGACATCAACTACTCCGCCAGCCTCAGACTTCCCGACGGCTGGAAATTCGGCACGCCGCTTCCCATCTCGAGCCAAAGCGGAAACGAAATCCATTTCGCCATCGTCTCCCTCACCACCTTGGTCGACTCGCCAGTAATCGCCGGAGAATTCCTCAAAGTCGTCCCTCTAGCCCAGGATCCTGTCACTGAGATGGATATCGCCGCCGACAGCGCTGCCGCTCTCGACGCGCCTCCGGAAGTTTGGGACCACTACAAGAGTCTGGTCGACCAGGCGCAGAAACTTTTCGGCGCCCACCACTACCGCGACTACCACTTCCTCTACACGCTCAGCGATCACGTCGCCCACTTCGGCCTCGAGCACCACGAATCCGACGACAGCCGCGTCAGCGAGAACGCCCTGGTCGACGAAACCGCGCGCAAACAGTCGTCCGGACTTCTGCCCCACGAATACGTCCACTCGTGGAACGGAAAGTTCCGCCGTCCCGCCGGCCTCGCCACCCCCGACTACCAGCAGCCCATGCAAGACGATCTTCTCTGGGTCTACGAAGGCCTCACCAACTATCTCGGCTTCGTGCTCACCGCCCGCAGTGGCCTGCTCACCGCTGATCAGGATCGCGACGGCCTGGCCATCACAGCCGCCGCGCTCGATCACCTACCCGGCCGCGAATGGCGTAACCTGCAAGACACCGCCGACGCCGCGCCCGAACTTTATTTTTCGCCTCGCGCCTGGCAATCATGGCGTCGTGGCGTCGACTTCTACGAAGAAGACACGCTGAACTGGCTCTGGGTCGACGTGATCATCCGCCAACAAACCAAAGGCGCCAAGTCGATCGACGATTTCTGTCACCTCTTCCACGGCGCGCCAACCACCGGACCGATGCTCAAGCCCTACACCTTCGACGATGTAGTCAACGCACTGAACCAAATCGCACTCTACGACTGGCGCGGCTTCTGGACCGAACGCCTCACCAATCACGGTCCCGGCGCGCCGCTTGGCGGCGTCGAAGGCAGCGGATGGAAAGTCGTGTACGACGATAACCCGTCACCGATGGAAGGCGGGCGCGGCCGCCGTTCCGTCGGGACGCGCTACTCGCTCGGCCTCGAACTCGGCGCGGACGGCAATATCGCCGACACCATCGAAGGCATGCCCGCAGCGCTCGCCGGCATTGGCCCGGGAATGAAGCTGGTCGCAGTCAACGGCCGCCGCTTTTCTCCCGAAGTCCTGAAAGACGCGCTGAAGGCCGCGAAAGACGGCACCGCGCCCATCGAACTCCTGGTCGAGAACACCGACTACTACAAGACCTACAAAATCGATTACCACGGCGGCGAAAAATATCCCCACCTCGTCCGCGACGAATCAAAGCCAGATTTGCTATCCGACATCCTGAAAGCAAGATAGATCCTCGAACCGCTGTCATCCTGAGGAGGGCGAAGCCCTCCGAGGGACCATATGATGCGCCTGCAGCGGCAATAGCGCCGGTGGGGACACCCACGCTGCAAGCGCCGCAGGAGTCCCCACCCACAGCACCGAAGCATTCAGCCCACGTAAGGTCCTTCACGTCGGCTTTGCCGCCATTCAGGATGACAAACTCAAGTTCCTTATTTGGAACTGTTCCCCTCTAAATACGAAGTTTGAGCTAGACCCTCAATGTCAAGAACCGCATCCTTGGTTGTCATGCCCAAGCTCTACTACGTCTACATCCTGAGCAGCCAACGCCGCGTTCTCTACATCGGAGTGACCAGCAACATCGAGCGGCGAGTCTTCCAGCACAAGACGCACGCCTTCGCAGGATTCACCGTCAAGTACAACGTAACGAATCTCGTCTACTTTGAGCGGCACGAGTCGGTGATGACGGCGATCCGGCGGGAAAAAGAAATGAAAGCCTGGCGGCGCGAAGAGAAAATCAACCTGATCGAATCAGCCAATCCAAAGTGGAAAGACCTGAGCTACGGATGGTATCAACGACACCGGTACCAGCCCGACCGCAAGTTGGGCTAGGCCCCTACACTTTCCTTCCCTGATGTTCCCGCTCATGTAATCCTGATGTCATGCTGAGGAGGGCGAGGCCCTCCGAGGGACCGTACGATGCGCCTGCAGCGGCAACACAGCAGCAGGGAATGCCCATGCCGCATGCGCCGTTCGAGTTTCCCCATCCACAGCACCGAAGCCTCCAGCCCAGGTAAGGTCCCTCACCCCGGCTTCGCCGGCGTTCAGAATGACAGCATGTGCTCGACCCTGACAGCACCTGTTAGCATGTGGTGCGAATGAGCTGCCAAACATCCACGCACCAGAAACACTTGATCGCCCTGTTTGCTTTCATCGCACTCTCGCTACTCAGCTCCGCGAACGCCCAATCCATCCTCGGCTTCACCCCCACCTCCGCCGCCCGCGAAGCCGACGTCGAATCAAAATTCAAATCCATCCCCACCCCCGATGAAGAACGCCGACAGCACCGCGTCTTCACCCAGGAGCCCCACGTCGCCGGATCAAAGCGCAACAATGAACTCGCCGAATACATTCGCGACGAATGGAAAAAGCAAGGCCTCGAAGACGTCATCATCCGCCGCTACGACGTCTACGGCACCAACCCCAAGTCCGCCTCGCTGGAAATGATCGCGCCCACGCACTACACCGCCGCACTGCGCGAGACCCCGCTCGCCGGCGACGATGACTCCAAGAATCCCGCAATCTCTGGCGCCTGGCTCGGCATGTCGATCTCCGGCGAAGTCACCGCGCCCGTCGTCTACGCCCACAGCGGCAATCCCGAAGACTACGACCTGCTGCGCAAGAACGGCATCATCGTCAAAGGCAAAATTGTTCTCGTCCGCTATTCCAATCCCTACAGCTATCGCGGATTCAAAGCTCTCACCGCACAGCGCGAAGGCGCGGCCGCAATCCTCATCTACAGCGATCCCGCTGAAGACGGCTACAAAAAAGGCAAAGTCGATCCCGAGGGCCCCTGGGGCCCCGAATATAAAATTCAGCGCGGCGCCATCACTTACGACTTCATGGTCCCCGGCGACCCGCAAACTCCAGGCTGGGCATCGGTACCGGGCGCGAAACGCATTCCGATCGAGCAAGCCACGTCTGCGCCAAAAATTATGGCGCTGCCGCTTTCCTGGCATGACGCCAAACCTCTGCTCGAAAATATGGACGGCCCGGTCGCGCCAGAAAATTGGCAAGGCGGCCTGCCTTTCCAATATCACCTCGGCGGCGAGCGCGTGAAGGTCCATCTCAAAATTGAAATGGACAACGGCACCCAGCCCTACTACGTGGTCGAAGGCCGTATCCGCGGTTCAGAATTGCCCGACGAATGGGTCGTGCTCGGCAACCATCGCGATGCCTGGGTCTTCGGTGGCGTCGATCCCTCCAGCGGCACCGCCTCGATGATGGAACTCACGCGCGCCCTCGGCCAACTCGGGAAAGAAGGCATGCGCCCCCGCCGCACCATCATCGTCTGCAGTTGGGACGGCGAAGAAGTCGGCCTCACCGGCTCCACCGAGTGGGGAGAACAATTCGCCGATGAACTCCGCGCCAAAGCCGTCGCCTACATCAACGTCGATGAAGCCACATCCGGCCCGAACTTTCACGGCCAGGCGGTCGCCTCGCTCGCGCCCATGCTCGAAGAAACCACGCGCACGCTGCAGAATCCAGATCCGTCCGGCAAGAGTCTCTACGCCGTCTGGAAAGAAACCATAGCCCGCGAAAAAGAAGCCGGAACCCAATCCGGCCCCTTCGACTCCGGCGTCGCCAACACAACTCTGGCCGACACTCGCATCGGCAGCGGCAGCGACCACACGGTCTTTCTGAATTTCATCGGCATGCCCGTCATCGGCCTGGGATTCGAAGGCGACTACGGCGTCTACCACTCCGGCTACGACGATTTCTATTGGATGAACCACTTCGGCGACCCCGGCTACAAGTACCACACGCTGATGAGCCAACTCTGGGGTGTAACTGCGCTGCGCCTGGCCAACGCCGACCTGCTCCCTTTCGACTTCGCCAGCTACTCCGCAAACGTCCGCCAGTTCGTGCAAGAGCTAGCAACCAAAAATAAATCTGTCGTCCTGAGCGAAGTGGCGGGGTCGCGAAGCGAAGCCACCACGCAGTCGAAGGACCCCATGCCTGCGTGCGCAACCTGCAGCCCATCCGGGAGTTTCCACCAAGCAATCGTTTCAGACGATGGACCCACGCAAGCTTCCAAGATCTCAACTCAACTCGACCTGAGCAAAGTAGAAAAAGAAATCGATGCCTTCGAAGCCGCCGGAAAAAGACTGAACGAATCCCTAAAAGCCAAATTAACCGCAGGCTCCATCGACCCGAAACTCGCGCTCGCCATCAATCACGGCATGATGCAAGTCGAGCGCAACTGGCTGAACCCCGGCGGCATCCCCGGCCGCCCCTGGTTCAAACACATCCTCTACGGCGCAAGATTCACCTACGCCCATCTGGAATTGCCAGGATTAACCGAAGCCGTCGAAGCCCAGGACTGGCCGACAGCCAAACAACAAGCAGAAATCCTCCAGCACGCTCTGGAGAAAAACACAAAACTGCTCAACGACCTCAACTCCACCCTCAACCCCCAACAATCCTTGTCATTCCGAACCGGTCTGAAAGACCGGTGAGGAACCTGCTTTCCGGAAGCCGAGTATTCGACTGTAATTACGACGACACGGGAGCCGCCGTCGGGGAACTGCTCGCAAGGGGACGGCCCTATTCCGCTTTCATCTCCCGCTCCATCACCCGCCGCAGCGCGGCGTTGATGCGCGTCTGGTAGCGCCGGCCGTCGCGCTTGAACCAGGCCACCACGTCTGCGTCCAGCCGCAGCGTGACAGGCTTCTTGAGCGGCTTGTAGTATTCGAGCACTTCCCCCATCGAAACCGGATGCCGCTTTGACTCCTTGCCCGATACCGACAGCCTGGACTTGCGCCGCGCTCCGACAGGGGATGACTTCGTGGAACGCCGCACATTCTTCCTGCTCCCAGCTCGTTTCTTATTTGTCATACGTCTTTGTCATACGTCCCAAGATGCTTATATTAATGTATGTACAAAACTGTCAACAATGTTCCTGCAGGAACATATGTAAATCTTACTTGCTCGCCCTAACCAGCCAGATCCTCAGGGCTTACCTCATCCGGAACATTCTCGTCCATAAACGCAAAGGCCTCCTGCGGCACCGGGTTTTGCCACACGGGCGCGAACGACTGCCGATGCAGCGGCGTCGGCCCAAACTCGCGCAGCGCGGCCAGATGTTTCGGGGTGCTGTATCCCTTGTGCGAAGCCAGCCCATAGGCGGGAAACACTGCGTCCCAGTCGCACATCATGCGGTCGCGTTCCACCTTCGCCAGAATCGACGCCGCCGCGATCGAGGCCGAGAGCGTATCGCCATGAATGATCGGAATCTGCGGCTGCTGGCAGTCGAGACGCATGGCATCGACGAGCAGGTGGTCAGCCGCAGGCGCCAGGCGCAGCACCGCTTCGCGCATAGCCGCTCGCGACGCGTGATAAATGTTGATCTGATCGATGCGCGCCGCGTCCACCGCTGCCACGGCCCATGCCACGGCGTGCTCGCGGATGCGCTCGGCCAGCACCTCACGACGCTCTGGCAAAAGCAACTTCGAATCGCGCAGCCCGCGCACCCGGTACGCCGGATCGAGAATCACCGCCGCAGCCACGACACAGCCGAACAGCGAGCCGCGTCCCACTTCGTCGACGCCTGCCACCAGCTGCGCACCCATAGCCCAGGCCTGCTTTTCGTAGCGCAGCGTGCAGCGCAGCTTCTTCAGCAGCCGCAGCTTGGCCGCAGACGGCGATAGAGTTCGTGAGGATGCCAGCCCGAGCGTTCGTGTGGATGACGACTTCATTACAGATACGGGTTTGAGACCATCTTCTTCGAGAGCGCGGATTCGCGCAAGCGGTTTCGATGCGAAACAAAGAAAGTCGACGAAGAAATGAACTGTCATTCTGGGCGAAGCGAGAGCTGCCCTGAGCGAAGTCGAAGTGAACCCGTTTTTGCTAACGGCTCAACCCTCTGGCACGCGCGGGCCAGTGCTCCCCCACGGGGGTAACGCCAAGCAGTAACCGTCGTTCGGATTACGGTCGTACATTGCCCAGTGGTACATGTACTGGTAACTTCGCTTCAGTTGTATTCACCGCGAGAAGAATTTTGGAACGCAAAGCCAACTCGCAAGAAGACGGCCTGCTAACCAGTAGCGTCGTGCATCTGGCGCTTCCCGTCCGCTGGAGCCTGGTGGGTCAGGAAGGACGCGGGCCGGTGGAGATGGCGTGCACCTATGACATCCACCCGCATGGCGCGCGGCTGCTGAGCGCGCGCGAAGTCAACATCGGCGACCTGGTGATGGTGGAACGCGGACGCAACAAGGCTATTTGTCAGGTGGTGTGGGCGGGTGATCCTGCGTCGCCGCTGCGCGGGCAGTTCTCGGTACAGTGTATCGAAGGCAGAACGCCCTGGGACGAAGAGTTGCGGCAGATGCAGATCGAAGAACAGTACCAGCCGGTTATCGTCGATGCCTTGAAGGGCAAGTCGGCGCGGGGTTTTGATCGTCCGGCGCTTGACCGGCCAGCGGCCAACCGGCGGCGGCGTCCGCGGTTTTATGTCGAGGGTCAGGCCGAGGTGATTGACGGAGTGCAGCACGTAGCGGGCGAAGTGCAACAGATTTCGGAATACGGCGCGCGCATAGCCGGTACAGAAATCCTGCGGCCCGGAACAGACTTCCGGCTGATGCTGAGGATGTTCGATATCCGGGTGGCGGTGAAGGCGCAGGTGAAATATTTGGTGGGCAATCTTCAGATGGGCGTGGAGTTCCAGGAAATCCGGCGCGGCGATCGTCCGCTACTCAGTTATGTGTTGAGCAAGCTGAGGACGAAGCGGGTCGAGGAGTTCGCCGCAGTGGAAGTAGTGACGGAGCCGCTGGCGGCGGCTGGTTAGATGACCTGACAAGCGAGCCGAGCGTTCGCTCGGCCCGGCCGGGTCCCTTCGACTTCGCTCAGGGCAGGCTCCGACCCGGCCCCACACAATCGCAGCCCCTCACGAACAAACCCTAGCTTTTTTCCACGTCGCGCAGGCGAGCGGCTTTGCCCCTCAGTCCGCGGAGGTAGAACAGGCGGGCGCGGCGAACTTTTGACGAGCGCAGCAATTCAACTTTGTCGATCACCTTGGAGTGCACAGGGAAGATGCGCTCGACGCCCTGACCGAAACTCATTTTGCGCACGGTAAAGCTGGCCTGCGGTCCGTTGTCGCGCTTGATGACCACGCCTTCGAAGGCCTGCACGCGTTCCTTGTCGCCTTCTTTAATCTTCACGTGAACACGGACCGTGTCTCCGGGGCGGAATGCGGGGATGTCGGTGCGTTGCGATTTGGCCAGCAGCTTTTCGATGATTAGGTTTGACATTGTCGTTTTATCCTTCGTCGTTCGATTCCTTGAAAATCTTCCTTACTTTCTGTCGCGCTTGATTCGCGCGAAAATCTTCGCGTCTTCGTCGCTGAGGTTCACGCCCTCGAGTAAGTCCGGGCGGTTGCGCAACGTCTTCTCCAGAGCTCGCTCGCGGCGCCAGCGGCGGATTGCCTGGTGGTCGCCGTTGAGCAGAACTTCCGGTACATTCATCCCGCGAAAATCCGCGGGGCGCGTATAGTGCGGATAGTCGAGCAATCCACCGGAGCCGCAGGTCGAATCCGCCGCTGCGTTCTCCGTAACCTCGCCATCTTCGGTCGGCTCCTGCGAAGTGAACGATTCCTGCCGCGTGGAAGCCTCATTGCCCACTGCACCCGGTAACAACCGCGTGACCGCTTCGATGATCACGGCCGCGGCTAGTTCACCACCGCTGAGCACGTAGTCGCCAATCGACAGCTCGCGGTCGGCGATGAAGTCGGCCACGCGCTCGTCCACGCCCTCATAGCGGCCGCAGATCAGAACGATGCGCTCTAGCGTCGCAAACTCCGCGGCAACTTTCTGCGTGAACCGCTCACCCTGCGCCGAAAGCAGGATTACGCTCTCCTTGACCGCGCCAGCCAGCCGCTGGTCTCGAGTACCGAGCCCGAGCGGTTCTAAACATTCAAAGATCGGTTCCGGCTTGAGCACCATGCCCTCGCCGCCGCCGAAAGGGCGGTCATCCACGGTGCGGTGCCGGTCATGCGTAAACTGCCGCAAGTCGTGAACTTCGATTTTCGCCAGGCCCATTTCGCAGGCCCGTCGGGTGATGCCGTGATCCAGCGGCCCGCGAAAGAAGTCCGGGAAAATCGTGACGATGTCGGCCTTCATTTCTTACGACCTGCGGAACCCGAAATCTTGCTTCAAAAAGATGAGGCTTCCAGCCGCGTCAAATGCTGCTATTTCTTGCCCCTGCGGCGTGGCTTAAGCCGCGCCCCTTCAAGTCCTGCCTGTTCCTGCTTCTCTTCTCCCGTGATCGGGGCATTGATCTCGAGCATGCCTTCGGGAAGGTTCATGCGCACTTGCCGCTGCGCGGCGTCCACGCCTTCCAGGTACGCTTCGGCGAAGGGCACGTCAAACTTCTTTTCTCTACCGCCGCCCGCGTCGTCAACAACGACCAGCAGCGGGGCTTCGCCGGCTCCGAACTGAACGTCTTCGATGCGGCCGATTTCACGGCCATGATCGACGACGACGCAGCCGATCAGATCGCTGACATATGTCCAGCCCCGTTCCAGCTCCGCGCGTTCGGTGCCGGGGACTTGCAACTCCGATCCGATCAATAACTCAGCGTCATTCATCGAATCGACGCTGCGGAACTTCAGGACTACCAGGCCCTTGTGCGGCCACAAATTTTCGACTTCCAGTTCCCGCCGCGCTGACTTTTCGGCAGCTCGCTCCGCCTTCAGCAGAGCAAACAGCTTCATCCCTGCGGCGAATCGATTTGGGACGTCGCTGTGTATCTCTGCGCCGACCTCGCCATGCCGGCCCTGCGTCTTCACGACTCGTGCCAGGGTGATAAAATCGCCGCTTGAATCGCTAGTCAACTCCGTCCGAGAAACCTCAGGGGCTGAAGCCCTGCTCCGTGCAAATCGTTGACGCGGCCCTAAAGGGCCGCTCTTCCACATTGCTACTCGATGATTTCGAGCGTGTAGCGCTTGTGCGCCCGGTGTCCGGCGGCGCTCAGCAGAGCGCGCAGGGCGCGAGCCGTGCGTCCCTGGCGGCCGATGACTTTACCCACGTCGCTTTCAGCGACTTCCAGTTCGATGACGTCGTCGTCGAATTTTTCGACGAAGACTTCGTCGGGGGCATCGACCAGCGATTTCGCAATCAGCTCAACGAGAGCGCGCACATCTCCAGAGGGCTCAGTCATAGTCTGCTTCTCATGGTGAAATGAAAACGATGCGGCCGCCGTTTCCCTCAGCGGCTAAAGCCGGAGTCTCTTTGCCGCCTCTGGCGGCACGACTGGAAGTCGTGCCCTTCCCGGTTCGGTGCTCTCCGGACATCCACTGCACCGGCGATGCCCCAACCGGAGCCGCGAAGTCAACTGCCCGAAGGCGGCCGAAAATAAACCCTTTAGGCGACGGAGGCGGCGGCCGGGGCCGGAGTCTTGGTGAACAGTTTGTTCACGCGATCCGACATTTGAGCGCCCTTCGACACCCAGTACTCGACGCGGTCGCGCTTCAACTCGACGCTGGCGGGATTGGTGCGGGGATTATAGGTCCCGACCACTTCCACCGGGCGGCCGTTGCGGGCGCGCTCTTTCTCAATCACCACAATGCGATAGTGCGGTTGTTTGCGCGCACCACGGCGCGCCAGACGAATCATTAACACAGGTCTTATATCCTTGTTCCGGAAGAGTCCGGTGAGATCGGGGCAAACTCTTATTATGCCGGAGGTTAGGCGGAATGGCAAGGGCTCAGGGCAAGCCTGTGCCGTGGGAGCTCGACTGATACTTATCTCTCCTCGGCGGTGAATGCACGTTGCCATTGATGTCCCTTAATTTCGAAGTAGTTCGGCGGCTCGGCTGTCGCAGGTACCAATTCGATGACGTGAATTCGCATGACAAGCTTTCCATCTTCGCGTAAACCAATCTGTCGGGCAACTTTGAACCCGCTGAAGTCTTCAAAATCCGACCACTGCGTTTCGATTCCGCTGAGGTAAGTTTTCAGCAGCAAACCGGAATCATCGAACCAATAGCCACGCGCCTGTTCCGGGTCAAGTTTGCCGTCAGGGCTCTCATAACCAGCGAGGACGCGGACAGCCCGAACACCGCCGACGGTGTCTCGTTTTATCCTCCAGTCCGACTCGACAAAAGTATCGATTGCTGGAATCGGTTCCGTGGTCTTCAAAACAAATCGCAGCAATCCCACATCAGGGCCTTCGGCGAATTCGTAGCGCTTCTCTTCATTTCTGGAACGCACGTAACGGCTCTTGCCTATGGACGCTTCCCTTCGCCACTGGTTGTTGCTGAGCCATGTGTCTTGATATTGGCCTTTGTCAACGATCCCTGCGCTCGTCTTTGCCTCGAAATCGGCACGCAGCACGTAGGGTTTGTCAGATCCGGCGGCAAGGAAACTGACTCTTCGGCCGCGCTCAAAGTAGGTACGCGCGCTTTCGAAAGTTTCGACGCCTGGCGGACGGACGGTTTTGAAGGGCACGGTGATTTGCGACATCGCCTGAACGGGTACACCGTTCAATAGAAACGGATTGAAGCGCATGGCCATAATCCGCTGACGACCCGCCTCGTTGATGGCGGAGTTTTCCGATACGATTGATCCGATCTCTCTTATTTTTCCTTCACGATCGACAACGATGTCGGTCGTGACGTTGCCTTCGAGCACTCCATCTTGAAGCGGAGGCCACGCTGCGGGCACCTCGGGTTGCAGGTTCTTGCGCAGAGAAGGCTCGTCTAGCAAAACGGTCTGCAACGGATGAGGATCTCCGCTGCTGGCCCCGGCGTCGAAAAAGTCTGTCGCGATCGGGCCCAGGTCTTCGAGCACGCTCACTTTCGCGGTGACTTCGGGCGAGCCCCAACTTACGCTGCGAGCAACCATCCGCCCGTGGAAGCTTTGATAGTCCTTGAAGGCTCCGCCCCATCCGAATCCAGAAGCATAGAGAAGTTCCCCGGTGCTTTGGCGCAGAGCGACTCCCCCGCGCTGGATATTTCGAACTTCAGCGGTGCCAGTGGTGGTGGTCCAGCTTATGTTGATCTGTCCCATGAGCGGCCGCACTTCCGCTTTGTTTACTTGCTCCAGCACTTGATCGAGGGGCGGCACTGGCCGGATCAGTTCGAGGGCGATCTCGCGCAGCCATTCTGGAAAAAAATCACCCTCATTTTTTTGCCAGTCGCGCGAGCCGTCGACGATTTCGATCTGATGAAATTCCGGCGAGCGCAGTTCTCGCCTCCAGCGCGTCGGAGATTGCCACCAGATTTCGACCTCGCCGGTCCGGCCGAAGCCTTTGTCGCGCTCAAGGCTCGGAGACAAGACAGCCTTCAAATGAAACGGTTTCGTTCCGGGCTGATCGAGCGTGATGTGTTCGACGGCCTTCTTGACCTGGCCAACCGTATTTTCGGCGTGAGCCGAAATCGGCGACAGAAAAGCACTCGCGAAGATCGCGACCCACAATCGGCGGCGCATGCCGGGAACTTTAGACTGTTTTCCCGCTAGACTCAAGCGCTGGTTTGCCGTGTATCTATATTCTCTCGGGAGTGCGGACTTCGATTCTAAGGGCTCCGGAGCATCCCCACTTGTGCGCACACTCGGCATCCGGAAAGAGAAACTGTCATCCTGAGCAGCGCCTTTCGCCGGGAAGGGCCTATGCAGTTTCGCTTGGAATTGCATAGGTCCTTCGCTTCGCTCAGGATGACAACGTGTCGACTACGTCCAATTTGAACAGCGGTCCAGCAGCTTAGGCTACGGCTTTTGTTTTCGGAGCCGAGGCCTGCCCTTTCGCGGCCGGCTTCGCCAGGAAGTTCAGCAGCGCGGCGTTGACTTCGTCGGCGTGCGTCCACGCGATGTTGTGCGGGCCGTCTTTGATGGTGACGAGTTCGGCGCCGCTGACCAGCTTGGCGGTGCGCTGTCCGGAGGAAGCGAAGGGGACGATGCGATCCGCGTCGCCTTGTATGATCAGCGTGGGGACGTCGATGCGCGCCACGTCTTTGCGGAAGTCCTCATGCCAGGTGGCCACGCAGGCTAGGCTGGCTGTGGCCGACGCCATGGAAGCGACATTCCAGCTGGCCTGAACCGCCTGCTCGCTGACGCGCTTTCCCAGGTAGACGTCGGCGTTGTAGAAGTCTTTGAAAAATGCGGTGAAGAAGGCATAGCGATCGGCGGAAACAGCTTTCTCGATGCCTTGGAACACGCTGCCATCGACGCCCTCGGGGTTGTCGGCGGCCTTCAGCAGGTAGGGCGGGACGCCGCTGATGATGACGGCCTTGCTCACGCCCTTCGATCCGTACTTGCCGATGTAGCGCGCCACTTCGCCGCCGCCCATGGAGAAGCCCACGAGAGTGAAATCTTTCAGTTTGAGATGAGTGATGACCCTGCGGAGATCTTCGGCGAACGTGTCGTAGTTATAGCCGGAGGTGGGCTGGCTGGACTTTCCGAATCCGCGGCGGTCGTAGGCGATAACGCGATGGCCCGCTTGCAGAAGCGCGGGAACCTGCTTTTCCCAGGATGCGCTGCTCAGTGGATATCCGTGGATCAGAACTACGGGCTGGCCGGAGCCGTGGTCTTCGTAATAAAGGCGGATGGGCGTTGAATTCTCGTTCCCTACTTCAATGTAGGACATGGTGTTCCTCCTTGAGATCTGATGATTAGTCTTGGCGACGTTGACAAGGCGCTGTGACTGATGGCGAGCACTACGACCAATATGATTGAAGAAAGGCGCCCGAGGGTGCATTGAAATTGTTTCGACGACAGAAATCTCTCGTGATCCCTTATCTGTCTGGTCTTCTCCTCGCAGACTCAAGAGCTTGGAAGTCAAACCAGGATCGAGTTGCCCTTCCCCCTCCGCGCCGTTAGAATCCTCGCGACCGACTCACGGGCATTTTTTCGGGACTTCGCCAACTAAGGAGCAGATTCGTGGGCCTGACTTCCATCACGAACATTCCCGGCATCATGCGCGCCAATAAGTGGTTCAATGGCGCGAAGCTCATGGATGAGTGGTTCGCCGGACCGTCGGCGACGATGCCGGCTTACACCACTCCCGACACGACCACGATCAAGATGGATTCCTGGGTGCTGACTTTTCCCCGCGCCAAGACGGTTTTCGACAGCATGGTGCGCGACAAGGTTTGGACGAGCGCCGCGGCCAAGCCGGTTTTCGCGAGCCGCCTTCGCGCCTTGGGGATGGGACCGGGCACGAACAAGTGCGTGGATATTTCCGGCAAGAGCGCCGTGGATCAGCACCCCCTGCATGTAAATCTGAAGGCGGTTCCCGGTGTGACAGACTTTGACGACATGGAAGCGGCGCTGGGCAATTTCAGCATCTACGTCGTGCCGCTGGTTTTCGATGTTGCTCCCGAAGTCGGCAAACTCCGCGTCACTCTTTACACGGTGGGCTTTCATGTGTGGGACTCCTACGATTTCGAGGGTCACCAGATCCTGGGATGGTGGGATGAGAGTTCGAACACGGCCAGCGCCGGCCCCATGATGAGTGGAAACGAAGTGGATAACGGAGACTTTCGCAACTGGCGGACTGCCAACAGCAAGGGCGGCGACTTCCTCGTCTATTCCGACGTGAAGCAGCTAAACATCAGTCCCCCGGATTCTTTCGTAGTATGAACATCGGCGTATGAAGATGGTGATATGAACACGTCGGCTCCGGAACCGGCCGCGAAGAAGCGCATCGTGATCGCGGTGTTCGCCGTGATCGCTCTAATCGCCGTCTTCGCCATCTGGCAACGCGTCCATCTGGCACAGTACCGGGTCATCAATAGTCCCGATTCACGATTTCGTCTGGTGGTGTACCGGCGCCAACTGTGGCCTTCGACCATGCCCGGACAAGGCAGCGACGCGCCCGGCATAGTTCGACTGTATGACCGCTCTGGACATTTGCTCGACGAGGCAGAAATTCCGATGGTGCAGCAGATCAACGATCTGGAGTGGAGCAAGGATCGAGTGACCGTCCCGCTCGTCTTCGATTGGAAACTTCCCGACTGACCGCTTCGCGTTGAATTCTGCTATGACGCTCCGTCCCCGATGAAGCACGTTCCCCGACGCCACATCTTTTCCCTTCCTGCTAGACTCAAGCGTTTGGAGGTGCGGTTTGCCCGGGATTTATCTTCTTTCTGGAGTGCGGACGCCGATTGGAAAGTTTGGCGGGGCCCTGGCTTCGCTGACTGCGGCTGATATGGGCGTGGTTGTGGGCAAGGCTGCGATGGAGCGGGCCGGGATCGAGCCGGGGCAGGTTGACGAAACCATCATCGGTTGTGCGCGGCAGGCGGGCGGCGGGCCGAATGTGGCGCGGCAGATTTCGGTGCGGAGCGGCGTGCCTGAGGAAGTTGCCGCGTTCACCGTGAACAAGGCTTGCGCGTCGGGAATGAAGTCGATTGCGCTGGCCTATCAGTCCATTCTGGTCGGCGATGCGAATTGCATTCTTGCGGGCGGCACGGAGTCGATGTCGCGGGTTCCTTATTATCTGGACGGGGCGCGCTGGGGATACCGGCTGGGTAATCAGCAGATGGTGGATGGAATGTATCGCGACGGATTTTTCTGTCCGCTGGCGAAGATGGTGATGGGCGAAACCGCCGAGGTGCTGGTCGAGCATTACAAGATTACGCGCGAGGAGCAGGATGAATTTGCGCTGGCCTCGCAGACGCGGGCGGCGCGGGCGATTGCGGCGGGACGGTTTGATGCGGAGATTGTTCCGGTGACGATCGAGGGCAAAAAGGGCTCGACAGTTTTTGCGCGCGACGAACATCCGTTTGCCGACGCGAGCATCGAGAAGCTGGGGAAACTTTCGCCCGTATTCTCTACGTCCGCAGAAAAACCAGGCACGATTACTGCGGGGAATTCTTCGGGGATCACCGATGGAGCGGCGGCAGTGGTCGTGGCCAGTGAACATTTCGTGAGGCAAAACAATTTGAAGCCGCTGGCGCGGATTGTGGCGGTCGCGTCTGCCGGCGTGGATCCGCGGACGATGGGGATTGGGCCGGTTCCGGCGCTGCGCAAACTGGAAGACAAGCACAATCTGCGGCTGCACGAGTTTGGGCTGATCGAGTTGAACGAGGCGTTTGCGGCGCAGGTGCTGGCGTGCGATCGCACGCTGAACTTTAATCGTGACCGCCTCAATGTGAATGGCGGGGCGATCGCGCTCGGCCATCCGATTGGATGCACGGGAACGCGCATCACAGTGACGCTGCTGCACGAGATGCTGAAGCGCAATACGAAACGCGGCGTGGCCACGCTGTGCGTGAGCGGCGGCATGGGGATGGCGCTGGCACTGGAGAACGTGGTGTGAAGCGAGGCTATTGGCCTTTGGCTTTTGGCTTGAGCTGTGAAGATTGGCATCTCAGGGCTGAAGCCCTGATTCTATGGGACTTTTCGCAGCGCTGAAGCGCTGCTCCTCCGCGCATCGCGGCACGCTTCTCTCGAAGTCGATCGCGCGGGATTACTCCAAACCCCGCGGGCGCACCGTGCTCCGAACCTGCAACGTTGAACCCGCAAACACAACCTCCGGCGGGATCGCCTTCTGATATCCTTTTTCCGCTCTTTTCTCCGGCGTTTCCCGGCGCAACGGGACAAGCCGTCACCCTGAAGGAGACTGACATGCTGACATCGATGATGCAGAAGATGGTCCAGAAGACGATCCAAAGGACGATGCGGACGACGACACGAACACCCTGCTTGGTCGCCTTGCTGCTGTCCGCGAGCTTCGCGTTGGCGCAGACCGAGTTCTCGGGCGAAATGTTCGATGCGCAGAAAGGCAGCAACGGGAAAGTCTACTTCTCCAAGGACAAGGTGCGATTTGAGTCGGCGAACAAGGATCCGCGGACCGGCGGCGTGGCCATCATCAACCTGGCGACGCAAACCGTGACCGTGCTGATGAACCAGCAGCACATGTACATGGAAATGACCCCGCAAATGGCCAGCCAGCGCATGACCTACAACTTCTTCCGCACGGGCGACGTTGAGGCGGCTTGCTCGGACTGGATACAGCTGCCGCAAAACAAGGGCGGAAGCTGCCACAAGATCGGCAACGAAACGGTCAACGGACGGAACACCGTCAAATACGAAGGGACGAATGCGAAGGGGGAAACGGGCGACGTTTGGCTTGATCCTAAGCTGCGTTTTCCCGTGAAGTGGGAAGGCAAGAACGGGAACTGGGAACTGCGCAACATCCAGGAAGGATCGCAACCGGCGAGTTTGTTTGAGGTTCCGGCGGGATATACGAAATTCGATATGGGCAGCATGATGCAGCGGCCGCAGTAAGTTGCGCGGCGCAGGGGCTAAAGCCCTCAGAGACTAGAGCGCTAACGCGGCCCTAAAGGGCCGCTCTTCCGCCGGGGCTGCATTGCCGGGGGCTCGATTGCCGGGGCTGGACTACCGGTGGCTGCATTGCGGTGGAAAAATTGCGGACCTATACTCAACTCAGTGATCTGTTGGCGACTTCCCCGTCTGGCACAGACCGCGAGACGTGGGGCAGCCGGTCGGGAGTAAATCGATGTCTTTATCCGCAATGATCGTGGACGACGAGCAGCTCGCCCGCGACGAACTCGCCTACCTGCTGAAAAATTCTGACGACGTTACTGTCGTAGCCCAGGGTAAGAATGGGCTCGAAGCCGTCAACCTGATCAAGGAACATAATCCGGATCTGGTTTTTCTCGATGTGCAAATGCCGGGGCTGGACGGCTTCGGCGTGATCAAGAAGCTGCTCGACAAGAAAGTTCCGCTGCCCAAAATCGTCTTCGCCACAGCGTTTGACCAGTATGCGGTGAAGGCGTTTGAAGTGAATGCGGTCGATTATCTGCTGAAGCCGTTCGACAAGAAGCGTGTGGCGCAGGCCATTCAGAAGGCACGGGCCAAGCAGGAATCCAATGCCCTGCCGGCGGAAAAAATCGAGACGCTGGTGCGGATGATCGAATCACAAAAACAGCCGGCCGCGAAAATTTTGCTCAAGACCGTCGGGCGCATGTTTCTGGTGGACCAGCGAGACATCTGTTATGCGTGGATTGAAGACGGCGTAATTACGGTAGTGACGGGAGGGCCAGTGGGCATGGAGGGCCAATCCAACTGCCGCACGCTTGAGGAACTGCTGGCCAGTCTGGATACGAATCTTTTTTGGCGGGCACACCGGTCTTACCTGGTGAACATCAACCGCATTCGCGAAGTCGTCCCGTGGTTCAAGAGTTCCTACCAGCTGCGCATGGACGACAAGAAGCAGACTGAGGTTCCGGTCAGCCGAGCGCAGACCAAGCGGCTGCGGGAACTGTTCCGACTGTGACCCCTCTCTGGTACTGTCAAACATGAGCCTTAAGCTCTGAGACTTATTCCGCGCGGGGGCTGTGCGAATCGACCTTGGCCGGTTCGCCGGAGGCTCGCTCGTCCCGGGACCGTTCGGCTTCTGCTCGTTCGGCGTTTTTCCGGTCGGCCTTTTTCTGGTCGACCAGACTGAATAGATCGTTGATCAGCGTTCCGGAATACATTTCCTTTCTTCCCAGACTCTTAAACGTCTACGTTAATCGCGCTTGCCAGAGTGGTTCGAAAAAACCCGGAGGACGGCGAGAGAAAGGCAAACCGTCCTCCGGTCTTAGGGGGGAAGGCTTACACCGCCAAGGCCTCCAGCGCGGTGCGATCGCGAATAACCAGCGTCGATCCATCGAGACGAATCAGCCGCTTTTTCTTCAGACCACTCAACAGCCTGGTCACGGTTTCACGCGATGCGCCAATGCGCTGCGCCATCTCTTCATGGGTCATGGCGGAATGAATGCGAGTCTCGGCCTCTTCCGAGACTTGCGTGGGGGAATGCGACAGCAACAGCCTCGCCAGCTTACCGGCGGAGGAGCGGGTGAGTACGAGATCGTGAATGTCGCGATAGGCGGATTGATAGTCGCGACTCAAACACAGCGCGGCATGCGAGCCGACCTCGCTGTGAGACTGCATGAGTTCAAGCAGGTGGTTGCGATCCACAAAGCTCAACTGACAAGGTGTGGAAGTCTCGGCGGTGGACTCATAACCTACTCCCGAAATCGTGGCGCTCAAGCCGAGAGCTTCGCCAGCCTCCGCGGTTTTCAGAATCAGAATCTTGCCTTCGCGCGAAGTCGTGGACAGGTTCACTTTTCCCGAGCAGAGGATGAAAGTGCCCCGTGGACTTTGGCCTTCGACAAACAGGATTGCTCCCGCCGGTAAGGCGCTCCTGTGGCTGATTTCGCTCAGCGACCGTAGTGCGGACTCAGAAAGGCCGCAAAAAAAGCCGCTCGTCGGGTTCGTACACTCTAGACAGTTGTCAATGACTTCAGGGTCGTTGGGCGACTTCATGTTGAGCTCCGTAGCGGTCGACCGCTTCTTCTTGGGGACGCACCCCGAACCCGTACCTAAACCTCCCAGATGATGCGAACTGGAGAGCAGGGCCCGGGCGTGAGCGCGAGTATCGCTGTGCGAACTCCGCGCCGCAGCCAGCAGTTCCCAGGCGGCACTGGGCTCCTCACGCTGTTCCCACTCGAGGTGACAGGCAAACAGGTAGAAAGGATCGACTTCGTGCGGATGGATGTGGGGGGAAGGCTGAAGATCGCGGGATAGCGGATTTTCCAGGTTCGATCCGCTGGGCAACGTCGATTCTCGCGGCGACGAAGCCCATCCCGTAGTAAGGTCAGAATGATCTCCCACGACGCAACCAACTAGCTTGAGTGGGGGCGGGACAGCTGGGAGAAGGCGGGGGGAAGCGCCTGAGTTCAACAGCGGATATTGATTCGTGACTGCCACTTCTCTCACTCCCTAAAAACCGGCCGCGTGCGCCGGGCTCCAACGGTCTGGTTTGGAACCGAGGCCTTCTGGGGAGGTAGGGGAAGGACGCTCGCCGGCCAGAGGCAGATGAACCAGTGCAGTGCACGTTGTGTTCCGCAAATGGGAGAGAGCGGAAAAACGGGGAACTTCCCTGTTTGGAACGAGTTCCAAAACGAAAAATAAAAGCCGTCAACCGGTGCCTGTCACCGAGTGGGCACCCCTGCCGATTAGTCGTCAGGGCCGGCACTTTCCCGGTCAGGAATTCAAGTAGTCGCGGCGAGTGATTTTCAGGCGTTGCATTTTCGATTGCAATGTCGTGCGCTTCAGACCCAAGCGGTGTGCCGCTCCGCCGGGCCCGGAAAGCACGCCGTTGGTTTCGCGGAGAATGCGGATAATATGCTGACGTTCGGCATTATCCAGGCTGTGATCCGCGGTAGAGACTGAGCCGCGATCCGCAGCAGTCGGGGCATGAGGATCGCCCTGCAGTTCTGTCAGCGGGACCCGCAGGACGGGGCCCTCGCTCACGATCACCGAGCGTTCCATGAGATTCTCAAGCTCGCGAACATTGCCCGGCCACGACCATCCGCTCAGAGCGTTCATGGTTTCGCTCGGTATGCTCTCGATGTTGCGGTTCATGCGCCGGGCAAACTTATGCACGAAGTGGCGAACCAGCACAGGGATGTCGTCCGCGCGGTCGCGCAGGGGAGGCACGCGGATGGGAAAGACGCTGAGCCGGTAGAACAGATCGCTGCGAAATTCGTGGCGCCCCATGCTTAAGGCCAAGTCGCGATTGGTAGCGGCGATCAAGCGCAAGTCGACCTTGATGGTGCGATTGCTGCCAAGGCGTTCGAACTCCTGATCCTGAAGGACACGCAAAAGTTTGGGCTGCAGTTCGAGGGGAATTTCGCCAACTTCGTCGAGTAGTAAAGTTCCCCCGTGGGCGAGTTCCATCCGTCCAACCTTCTGGTTGACCGCTCCGGTAAATGCTCCCTTCTCGTGGCCGAACAGTTCGCTTTCCAGGAGGCCGGTTGGAATGGCGGCGCAGTTGACCTTGATAAAAGGGCCGTCCTTGCGGCGGCTGTGGCGATGGACGGCTTGCGCAAACAGCTCCTTCCCCGTACCAGTTTCCCCCAGGAGCAAGACGGTGGCCTCGCTTGGGGCGACGGTCGTTACCTGATCGAGCGCCTGCTTCAAAGCGGGACTGTCGCCAATAATTTCGGGGAAGTCACCGGTGGGACGGAATTCGCCGGCCAGATATTTTGTCTCTGCCGACAAACGCCGTTTCAGAGCATCGATTTCGACCACGGCCCGCTGATTCTCGAGGGCGGTGGCGAACTGCGCGGCAACCTGATCGAGCAAAGTCAGGTCTTCCGGATGAAATGCGTCGACGCGGGTACTGCCCAGCACCAGAACTCCCAAAGGACCCTTGGGGCGCAAAAGCGGCACGCAACACAGGGAGCGAAGACCTTCGGCGAGAAGGTTCTTCGTAATCTCGGCCTCGAAGCCCTGCATTTGCTGTTTCGAAAAAATCAGCGGGGCGCGCTCGTGCAGAGCGAGACCTCCGGGACTGTTGTGGGGGCTGATTTGAACGGCCGACAAAAGTCCTTTGCCCAGGGGGAAGTCCTCGGCCTGGCGGATCAACAATCCGGTGCCGGCATCGTGCAACTCGAAGCCGGCGTACTCATGGCGCAGGACGCGGCGGATGCGGGCCGAGACTTTCGGAAAGACCTGGTGTATATCCGAGGTTGAGGCCATGATGCTGCTGATATCGAGCAGCATCTGCAGTCGACCCATTTCCTTGCGAAGCTTCCCACTGAGATCTTTGACCGATTGGCGCAGTTCTTTCTGCGCGCTGACTTCGACTACAACCAATCCCACTCGCGTAACCCGTCCTGAGTGATCTTTGATGGGAAAGTGGTTCGCAACCCAGTGACCGCTCCCGGTTCGCGCGGCGAACATGGCGGTAACATCGAGGTTGAGAATCGGCTCTCCCGTAGAGAACACGCGCTGTAATTGAGGCTCGATCAGGTCTGCGAAATCGCCCAGAATGTCACGAACCGTCTTACCGAGGTGATCAGGAGCAGGGACGCCATGGATTTCCGCGAGCGTGTTGTTGATGGCTAAGTAGCGAAGCTGAGAGTCGAGGAAGGAAAGGCCAACGGAAGAGGAACTGAAATAGGTGGCGAGCAGCTTTTCGGGCTCGCTGAGTGGCTCAGAGTGGGCCAACGGAATCGGGTCGTCCGCATTGAAGGAATTGCGCTCATTCGGCATGGAGACGCACCTCCGCCGCCGAATCGGTTTGCTGTACGCAGGAAAAATCGGGAAGGAATGGAACCGCTGCCACACCAGGTGGTGTGGACTCGCACAGCCGCTGAATTTTTTTCAAGCGTTGCGCGCTTGAGGGGTACACCGATGCCGCCTTGGCCGCCTCCCCCTCAAAAGGCTGGCCTCTGATTCGGTCGCCCCCGAACCGCGGCAATTATAACCACGAAATTGAGGGAGTCAACGTTTTTCTTCAGGTTGTCCCATTGGCAGCAAGAGTCAAGCGTGGCTAAGTCAAGAGTAGTTAGAGGCGAGAGTAGTTAGTAGCTGAAGATAGGCGGGACTTATAATCTTTCCGTGGCTCGAGGATGGGAGAGCAAATCGGTCGAAGCGCAGCAGGCGGACGCGAGCGAAAAATCGTCCAAGCGGCCGGCCCCGATGAGCGCCGAAGAGGCGGCACGCTGGCGAGAGAAAGAAAGCCTCCGGCTGTCGCGCCAAAGAGTGCTTCAACAATTGGAAGCGGCACAGAATCCGAGGCACCGCAACCTGCTCGAAGACACGCTGGCCGATCTTGAAGAAAAGCTTAAGAAGTGAAGACTGACCTCGGACTTCGGACGCGCAGATTTGTGTGAGTGACACCGCCCGTGACGCATCGCACTAGATACAAAGGCCACGGATCAACGCGGATGATCGCAGGTTGGAATCCCTGTAAATCCGCGTGAATCCGTGACCGATGGTTGTTGCTTACGCGGCTGGCTGCGGCTTGTGTTCTGCCGGCGCCGTCCATCCGGCCGGCTTCAGCGCATGATTGATGAAGTAGACGACGAAGCCCGCCGCGATCAAGAGCATCCCGAAGGCGACGAAGCTCATATTCCAGATCTTCTCGTGCTCGCCGCGAAACACGGAAAAACCTACCAGCAGCATGGGCGGAATGCCGATGGCAATCGCACCGAACAAGCCGCCGGGCACGCGGAATGGACGCTTCAGTTCCGGTTCGCGGAACCGGAGCACCGCCAGCGCCACAAATTCCAGGAGCAGGCTCGTGCCATAAAGAAATATGTCGATGGTTACGAGTCGCTCAAAGCCCAGGTTCAGGCACATCGCCCATCCCGTGGCCAGAGCAATAATCGCTACCCACGGAGCTCGCGATTTTTTCTGCAGTTTGCCAAAGACCGCGGGAAGCATGCCATCCTGCGCCATGGCCAGTGGCAGGCGCGAGTAGCTCATGACTAGAGCGTTGAACATGCCAAAGGCGCTCATCAGGCCGCCCAGCACTACGCCAATGCGTAGCAGCGGGCCGCCCACCAAACCTGCGATATCGGCCCACGAGCCCGTCTCCCAAGCCGTGGGTTTCAAGCCGGTCATCCACATCGCGGCGAAAGGCAGAATGTAGCTCACGGCCACAATGCAGACCGCGACCAGCATCGCCCGCGGATAAGTCCGCTGCGGCTTTTCCACTTCGGTGGCGATGGTCGAGGCGTTGTCCCATCCCATGTAGTTCCACATGCAGATGAGCAGCCCGCCCAGAATATCCACGGTCGAAGTGGTGGGCTTGGTCACGGCGTTGGCCAGTGCGCCTAGTTTGAACGGCGCCAGTACCACGATCACCAGGAACGGCGCCGACAGGGCGAGAAACAGCCACAGCGAAGTGAGCGATACCACTTTCACTCCGGCAATGTTCAGCAGGGCGCAGGCGACCACAACCGCCAGTGCAACCCACCATCCGCGAGCGCCCTCCTGAAACCAGGGGAACATCCGCGTCAGGTAGGCCACGAACAGCGTGGGATAGATCGCCATGTCGAAAATGGACGCAACCAGCGAGAGCCAGGCTTCCTGAAATCCCCAGAAGTTGCCCATGGCGCGGCGCACCCAGGCATAGTAGCCGCCTTCGTAAGGCAGCGCGCTCGAGAGCTCGCCGATCATGAAAGCCGTGGGCAGGCTCCAGAGCAGCGGGGTGAGCATCAAAATCAGGATGGCTCGTCCGTAGCCGGCGCCATGCACGATCTCTTCGGTGCCATAGGTTCCGCCCGACACCATAAAGAAGGTGGCGGCGACCAGGGGCCAAAGCGTGAGGCGAACGAATTTTTTTGGATTACGGCCGGGTACGGCGGTGAGCGGCTGGGGATTTTCGAGTTGTCGACGCGGAGCGCTAGCTGTTGCCAATTTCTATGTCTTCCTCCTCAAGCGACTCACTCTCACCACCGCGTCTCCCTTGGTCTTCGACGTCTGATCTTCCGGACTGAAGACTTCTTGCTCGCGGCTCCCGGGGTGAGATGCGATTCCCGGGCATTTCGGCGAAGTTAGTTCGCAATTGTGAGATTACGGGAATTTTCCACAGATGCAAGATTTTTTTGAGTTTTCTTACAAATTTCTGCAAGCGGGCGGTGTGGTACGGAGGTAATGCCTCTCTAAGCAGAAACTGGGCCGAAAGCGCGGCACATCGCGCGCGAGACCTTGCGCTAATCTGATCCTCGACAGGAAGTCATAGACAGGAAATTATGGGGAGAATCACACGGAGGAAATCATGTTTGGCCGATTGATCGCCAACTGGGTTTACGGCGGATTCCTGGCCGGTTTGTTACTGCTTTTGCTGGCGCCTGTTCTCGTGCGTTCGTGGCCGGCTGCGCTGGTCGCTACCTTTCTCTGCCTGCCGGTCTACATGCTCCACCAGTACGAGGAGCACGATAACGACCGGTTCAGACAGTTCGTCAACCGGCAAATCGGGAGGGGGGAAGTCCTCACACCGTTGGCTGTGTTCGTTATCAACGTGCCGGGAGTGTGGGGCATCGTTGGGATATCCCTAGCCCTGGCAGCAACGGTTCGAGTTGGCTTCGGGCTGATGGCGGCCTATCTGGTGGTCGTGAACGGGGCCATTCACGTTATCCACGCGGCGATTAAACAAGGTTACAACCCAGGATTGGGAACCGCCATTGCCTTGTTTCTTCCGCTGGGAGGATACGGTATCGCCGCCATCCAGCAGGCTGGCGATGGGACGGCAGCGATGCATCTGGTCGGCGCGGGTACGGCAATCGCTATTCACGCCGCCATCATCGTCCACGTGTTCCGCCAATAATTCGCAGCTAGATTCTTTGGCCACCGCTCCAGACTTTATATTGCAGAAGCGCTCCGCTTGCAGATGAGTCGCTGCGGACTTATGATGCCGCCATCCGTTTGGAGGGGTTTCTATGAAACTGCCGTTTCTCGCTCTCGCTCTTTCCGTGGCTGCGTTCTTTGCGGCGCAGCCGTCGCAGGCGCAAAACGCCTTCACGCCCGATCAAGTGAAGTATGGTCCGGCTCCGCCGTTTCTTCAACCAGGAGCGCAGCTCGCCGTGCTCGAAGGCGACCCCATGGCTGCGTCAGGTGATTTCACCATCCGTTTGAAAATGCCCGACGGCTACAAGATCGCGCCGCACACGCATCCCCACCGGGAGAACGTGACGGTGCTCTCTGGCACACTCAAAGTGGGCATGGGAGACCAGTTCGATGCCAGCAAGATGATGAGCTTCGGGGCGGGCAGCTTCGCCTACCTCGATCCCACCATGCATCATTACGCGGCCGCCTCGGGGGAGACGGTCGTCCAGATTCACGGCATGTCGCCGGCGCAATTCAACTACATCAACCCTGCAGACGATCCCAGCAAGAAGAAGTAGGGGATTCCTAAACGGCGATGTCGTCCTGAGGCCCGCGGCCCGCGCTTTCTGCGGGCCGAAGGACCGATGCGACTGAGAGCGCTCTCGGCAAGCGAGTTGTATAGGTCATTCGCGGCGAACACCGCCGCTCGAGACGACAACGCGATGGGAAGTCTTACGCGGGAGGCGAATTCTAAACCTGTTTCCACAGTTCTTCGCGTGGATCTTCGGGATTCAGCTTTGCCAACTCCCTCAGTAGTTCTTTCGTGCGCTCGTCGCGCGGCATGGGGACGGTCACTGTGATCTCGACGATCTCGTCGCCGCGAACACCTTCTTTGGTCGCCGAGGGCACACCTTTCTCGCGCAGTCGCAGCTTTTGCCCCGACTGCGTCCCTTGAGGAATCTTCAGCAGCGCCCGCCCGTCAATCGTGGGCACTTCGATCTTCGCTCCCAGCGCCGCCTCGGTCGCGTTCACCGGCACGGTCAGGTAGATGTCGTCGCCGTCACGGTGAAAGATGGGATGCTCTTCGGTCCGGATGATCGCGTAGAGATCGCCGGCCGGCCCGCCATGCACACCGGCGTTGCCCTTGCCTGGAAGTCGAATGCGCTGCCCGTCGCGGGTCCCGGCCTTGATGCGCACTTCCAGCGGTTCGGTCTTCGCGACCGTCCCTTCGCCGTGACAGGTCGGGCAGGTCGTCAGATTCTTGCCCGTGCCGTGGCAGCGCGGACACTGCACGTTAAACTTCATCCGCCCGCCGGTCTGGGTGATTTGCCCAGTGCCATTGCACTCTGGACATTTGCCCGGAGCTTCGAGCGAGCCCTGCCCATGGCAAGTCGGGCAAACGTCCTGGTGAGAAATATTCAAGCGCATGACGCCGCCGCGGATCGCCGTCCAGAAGGGAACGCTGACCTGATATTCGAGGTCGGTCCCAGGTTCGGGGCCTTCCTCGGCCTGCGCTGCACTGCGGTTTCCTCCGAAGATCCCTTCGAAAATGTCGCGGAATCCGCCCCCACTGCCGCTGCTGCGGTTTCGGCTGGCTCCACGGGCGGCATTGTCGACCAAGTCAGAAAAGTCGAACCCGCTAAAATCGAAGGGAACGCCCTGCCCTCCATCCGTTTCACCGCCTGGCGCGCCGCCGGGAAATCCGCTGGCTCCTCCGGCCGCGCCACCTGCGCGGGCATAGGCCTCCGCCGTTGCCGGATCAATATTGTCGGAGTAGAAGCCAACCTGATCGTAGATCTTGCGCTTCTTGGGATCGCTGAGAACGTCATTGGCCTCGGAGAGCGTTTTGAACTTCTCCTCCGCTCCCTTGTCCCCGGGATTGACGTCAGGATGGTATTTCCGCGCTAGCTTGCGAAACGCCTTGCGGATGTCGTCCGCCGAAGCGCTCTTCTTCACGCCAAGTATTTCGTAGTAATCCTTCTTAGGGGTGTTTGCCATCGTGCGCAATCTTAAATCGAATCACGGAAATCGGACCGGCCTGAGTTTAATTCAGAATCCGGCGCTTCTCTTTGTCTTCTACGACAATCTTCAAATCCTGGACTTCGTCCTCGTCCACATACACCGACAGGCGCCGCGGTCCCGTGGTACCCTCCACAAAAACGAGCCACCGCGCCTCATCCTCGGCGAGGCTCAAGAAATACGTTTCCCCATTCACCTGAAAATCCACTTCAATCCTCCCACAACTGATCTCGTCGTATGAAAAGTCATCCTGAGCGAAGTTGTCGCCGAGTTAGGGCGGCAACGCAGTCGAAGGATCCCTACCTTCACTCGGACGGCCAGCCTCCGAACAAGGGTAGGGATCCTTCGACTGCGTGAGTGCTTCGCTTTGCGAAGCACCCACTCCGCTCAGGATGACAGTGCGCTTACTTCTTGTCTTCTACGTCCACGTATTCTGCGTCGATCACGCCTTCGTCTTTCTTGGCCTGACCGTTGCCGCTGTGATCGCCGCCGGCGGTCGCGCCCGGCGTTGGACCTTGTCCAGCACCCGGACCCGCGCCCGGCGCCGGCTGGGCCGCTTTGTACATCTGTTCGGCCAGCTTATGCGAGGCTGCGGTCAGCGTCTCCCGGGCTTTATCCATCGTGGATTTGTCGTTCGACTCCAGCGCCTTCCTGGCGTCGGCCAAGGCATTTTCAACATCTCCGCGTTCCGAGCCGGAGATCTTGTCGCCCTGTTCCTTCAGCATTTTCTCGATGTTGTAGACCATCGAGTCGAGCTGGTTCTTGGCCTCGATCGACTCGCGCGCGGATTTGTCTTCCGCCGCGTGTGCGTCGGCTTCTTTCGCCATGCGCTCGACTTCGTCCTTCGACAGACCGGAAGACGACGTGATCGTAATCTTCTGGTCCTTCTGCGTAGCGGTATCCTTCGCCGTCACGTTCAGGATGCCGTTGGCGTCAATGTCGAACGTCACTTCAATCTGCGGTACGCCGCGTGGAGCCGGCGGAATCCCGGTCAAGTGGAATTTGCCCAGAGTCCGGTTCTGCGATGCCATGGGCCGCTCGCCCTGCAGCACGTGGACCTCAACCGAAGTCTGACTGTCGGCCGCGGTCGAGAACGTCTCCGTCTTTTTCGTCGGAATTGTCGTGTTGCGCGGGATCATCGGCGTGGCCACGCCGCCCAGCGTTTCAATCGCCAGCGTCAGCGGAGTCACGTCGAGCAGCAGCAGGTCTTTCACTTCGCCCTTGAGCACGCCGCCCTGAATGGCCGCACCGATCGCTACCACCTCGTCGGGGTTGACGCCCTTGTGGCCTTCGCGCCCGAACAAATCTTTCACGAGCGCTTGTATGCGCGGCATGCGCGTCTGTCCGCCAACCAACACCACTTCGTTGATCTTCGAGGCGTCGAGGCCCGCATCTTTCATGCACTGTTTGCACGGACCGACCGAGCGCTGGATGATATCTTCGACCATCCCTTCGAGCTTGGCACGGGTCAGCTTCTTGACCAGATGCTTCGGCCCGGATGCATCCGCCGTGATGAACGGCAGATTGATCTCAGTTTCCATCGTGGTCGAGAGCTCGATCTTGGCCCGCTCGGCCGCGTCACGCAGCCGCTGCAAAGCCATCTCGTTCCCTTTGCCTCTGAGATCTAAGCCTTCGTCTTTCTTGAATTCGTCGATCAGCCAATCCACCAGGCGCTGGTCGAGGTTGTCGCCGCCGAGGTGGGTGTCGCCGTTGGTGGCCTTGACTTCAATCACGCCCTCGCCCACTTCGAGGATCGAAATATCGAACGTGCCGCCGCCGAAGTCGTACACGGCGATGGTCTCGTCCTTGCCCTTGTCGAGTCCGTAGGCCAGCGCGGCCGCCGTCGGCTCGTTGATGATGCGTTTCACTTCGAGCCCGGCAATCTGGCCGGCGTCTTTTGTGGCCTGGCGTTGCGCATCGTTAAAATACGCGGGCACGGTGATGACCGCCTCGGTCACCTTCTCGCCGAGATAGTCTTCCGCCGCCTTCTTCAGCTTCTGCAGAATCAGCGCCGAAATCTGGGGCGGGGTGTACTCCTTGCCCTGCGCCAGCACGGCGACGTGGTCGCCCGACTGGACAACCTTGTAGGGCACCATCTTGATCTCTTCCGAGACCTCGTCGTAGCGGCGCCCCATAAACCGTTTGATCGAATAAACGGTGTTCTCAGGGTTCGTGATGGCCTGCCGTTTGGCCACTTGTCCGACCAGCCGTTCGCCAGTCTTGGTAAATCCGACTACCGAGGGCGTAGTTCGCCCTCCTTCTTCATTAGGGATCACTTTAGGCTCGCCGCCCTCCATGACCGCTACGCAGGAATTGGTAGTCCCCAGGTCAATTCCAATAATCTTTCCCATAAAACGCTCCTTGTAACAGCTAAGTTCTTTTAAATCAATACCAAGATGATTGCGTCAAGCAACATGCTAAGACTTGAGTGAATCGTTGTCAAGGTTTAGATGCGGCTGGCGGATCAGGAGTTGCGGAAATCGAAAGAAGGGACCAACCGGGTACTCCAGCGGGCGGAAGGCGTCCCGAGTTTGTCTCCCGCAAGAAAGCCTCGTGCTCGGTTGTGGACTGACGATCCCGTATCCAGGTGCCTTGGGCTGAACAAGTCCCGAAGACTAGTGGGAACAAAACCGCGCGATAGCCCGTACGGTGAGCAGGGAGGACCCTTCATGTCTTCGCTCCTTGCCGTCCTACGAATCCATGTCACCGCTTGCGTGTTGCTCGGTGTCTGCGCGGCGCAAGCGGTCACTTCGAGCGCCAGGCCTTTTCCCGATACACTCCGCCAGGCTGAGGAAGCGACCCAGGCCAAGCAATGGAGTAAGGCCGAAACACTGTGGGAGGAAGTAACCAAAGCAAACCCCGTCACGGGTGATTTCTGGTTGCAGTTGGCCGGTGCTCGTTATGCTGCACAGGACTATCAGGCTGCAATCACGGCCTACGAGAAAGCGTTGTCGGTGGGTGTAAATGGACTGCGTTCAGGCATCCCCTACGAGGTTGCCCGCTGCTATGGCCGGCTCGGCCAGCGCGAGGCTGCTTTGGAGTGGTTCGAAAAGGCAATGCAGCTGGGGTATCGGGATCTGCAAGGCGCCCAACACGATCCTGACTTACAAATCCTCGGCGACAATCCGAAGTTCAAGGAACTGGTGGCGGCCGTGGACCCTTCAGGCATGGCACGCGACGCCGGTTGGAGCTATGACCTGCAACTCATGGCGCGAGAAATCGAGCGTCGCGGCTACGCTCCTTTTCGAAAGATTTCTCGCGAGGAGTTTGAAAGGCGAGTCGCGACACTCAACGCGGCCATCCCCAAGCTGACTGACGTGCAGATGAGCCTCGAACTGATGAAACTCACCGCCGCCGTAGGAGATGGCCACACCATGGTCTATGCCTTCTTCGAGCGGCCCGAGTTTCTGCAAAACGTTCCCGTCGAATTCGCGTTTTTCGAGGAAGGCCTGTTCATTGTCGCGGCGGACTCGCGATTTGTCGATTTACTGGGTGCGCAGGTCATTCGCTTCGGGGATCGCAGCGTAGACGACGTGGTGCAGGCCCTCGACCCCTTGATCAGCCGAGATAATGCGGCGGGGCCTCAGGTGATGGGGCCCATGCGTATGCGGAACCTTCCGCTGCTATCCGGACTCGGCCTGATACCGGATCCTGCCAAGCTCACGCTGACCGTGCGCGACCTCAGTGGAAAGCTCCGAACCATCACCCTACCCGCCGATTCAGACATTCCCAGCCGCAAACTGTGGGACGGCTATCCGAAGAACTGGACGAGATTTGTCGACACGCTCCCAGGGACCGTCCCGCTTTACCTGAAGAATCCTTACCAGGACTATTGGTTCGAGTATCTATCCGATTCCAAAACCGTCTACCTGCAGTGGAATCACGTACACAGTGATCCAGCGGAACCGTTTGCCCACTTTTTCGACCGTGTCTCTCAGTTCATTCAAGACCATGCTGTCGAGAGGCTTGTCCTCGATATGCGGTGGAACAATGGGGGCGACACAACCCTGGTGCCAACCGTACTGGCCAGCCTGATTCGCGACGCGAAAGTCGACCAGCCGGGCAAGCTGTTTGTCATCACCGGACACCGCACTTTCTCCGCAGCACAAAATGCGGTCACCGCGATCAGCCGATTCACTCCGGCGATTGTGGTGGGCGACACCACGGGTTCCAGTCCCAATTTTATTGGAGAGGATGCACCCGTCCAGCTTCCCTACAGCAAGCTGATGGTCAGCATTTCCGATCTTTACTGGGAGAGCTCCTGGCCCACCGACGACCGGGAATGGATACCACCCCAGTTCTATACGCCACCGCGTTTCGTAGACTACCGCGAGCAGCGCGACGGGGCTATGGAAGCGATCCTCGAGTACCGGTAGCCGGGTGCCCTACGTCTCGCGTCTTTTGCAAGACGTGGGATTCCACCCCATCCCTCGAGGACAACGTGCTTTGCGTGACAGGGGAAACAGCGCTAGGGTGTAGCCATATGAGCGATTTGCGAAGCCAGATAAAAAGCCTCTCGGCCGGGGAGAAGGCAGAACTGCTCGATAGAGTTTGGGAAAGCCTGGAAGAGGACGCCGCTTCCCTGACCGACGTGCAACGGGCGGAACTCGATCACCGCATTGCTGGGCATGAGCAGAACCCATCGGATGTCATTCCGTGGCAGCAAGTCAGGGCGGGCCTGTTTCAAAAGCCATGACGCAAGAATTCGATCGCTGGCCATTGGAGAACCGGGAAGAGATCAGCGCCAAGATTCGGCGCGGCATCGACCAACTCGACCGGGGCGAAGGAGTTCCCGACGACCGGCTGGACGCTTACCTTGCGCAACTGAAGGCCGAGCCTGATTGAGAATCTTGAGAACCGCTGCTGCTACTCCGACTCAACCACCCACAGCGGTTCCCCGCCCAGCGAGTGGTAGAAGCCCCATCCCGCCAGCGCCACTACGCTGAGCAGGGCGAGAGCGGCGGTACTCATGTACCAGGCTGAAAAGTCCGTGGTGAAGGGGACGTTTCCCAACAAGTCAACCGTAAACGCTCCGACCGCCAGCGGAACCAGGCCGAAGCGCAGGACGATCAGCGCCAGGATGCCGTAGATGATGAGGTAGATCGGGAGGTTCACGGCCAGATGCGAATTCTGCAGCGACTGCAGACCGACATAGATGGCGACGAACAACACTGCCGCAATCCACTCCGTGCGCACCACCTTGAGCCCGACCAGCCGGAACAGGAACTCCACCAGAACTTTCAGTCCCAGCAGGATGAAGAAGAATTGCAGCGTGCCGAAGATCGCGTTAGGACACTGGACCAGCCACTGTCCGAGCGCCTGTCGTCCTCCCATCAGGAAGGCCGAAGAGCCCAGCTGAGGAGATGCACCGGTGCTGGCCAGCAGCATGCTTCCCATCTGGAAGATGACTAGCCAGAGAGTACCGAACGCAACGCCAAACAGAATGTCGCGTCCCACGACTGGATCTCGCAGCTGACCGGAAATGAGGCGGCTCCAGGAAATAATAGCCTGGGGCCAGTTCCGGCGAATCCACGGCTCGACCGCCAGATACAGCATCCAGGTCGCGCCTCCCCATAAAAGCGCGCCGGCAATATCCTCGATCAAATATCCGAAAGTTTGCAGGCCCGCCGCGAAGTGGGAGCGGCAAAGCCACAGCCCCACTTGCAGGACGAACATCACGACTGCCAGTCGCAGCGCTCCCCCGCGGTCGCCGCGGCCATGACGGTAATTGCGGCGCGCCAGCAGCGCGCTCCCAACCAGCATGGAAATCAGAATCATTAGTCCGATGAGCTGGCTCAACCAGTTTTTCTTTTGGTCCGCCGATTTAGCGGCGACCATCCGCCACGGCTTGTTCCAGTCTCCGATCATGGCGAAAAACACGGGCTTGCCGTGCCAGGCTGCCGCTTCCACTCGCAGCGGACGGCTTGATCCGGGCCATACTCCGGTCCACGCGACGCGCGTGTCGGCGATACCCAGCGAGGTCCATTCTGGCTGCGCCGGCTGTAGCTTGGACACATCTATTTCCGCGGAGGCAAACAGAGCGCTCCAATCTGGCGGAGCGTTAGTCAAAGTGGCGGCGGGAGCGGCCACCTCTTTCTGCGGAGGAATCGCCTGTAGATAAATCAGCCTGCCCTTCGCATCGAGCTTGACGTTGACCATACCCGAGAGCGTGGTCGCCGGGTCCTCTTCGTTGACAACGCCTGGAACCAGGAAGCTGTCGCGGTACCCGCTGGGGCCCAGCAGGTCTGGACTCTGCCGGTACCAGAGCAGAAGCATGGTCGGCCGCCCGGCGAGCACTTCATCCCAGTTAGGAGGCGTCTTGCTTTCTTTTTCAACGGAGTCGCGGAAATCGGTGTCGTAGTCAAATCCGAAAGCGGTGTCGGCGGGTTTCTCTGGATAGCCGACCTGACTCAGAATCTCACGCGCCTTGTGCGCCAGCACCTCGGGCGTCTGCTCCAGATGCATCTTCTCAATGGCGCTATAGCGAATCGTGTAATAAATTCCGATCGTTAATCCCAGCAGTATCGCAACCAGACACGTGACCGCGACGCCGGGGCGCAGGCCGTTGGTCTCTCCGGAGGCGGCCACCAGTTGCGGCGATGGCGTCTCGCCGGCGGCCAGTGCCGCGGCCAGCGGATCTCCGCCGGGCAGCGCCGCAGCGACTGCCAGCGCGGTCGCCGGGCGCGCCGCGGGCTCAGCCTCGAGGCAGCGCAGAATCACCTTCTCGACGATCGGATCGAGATCCTTGACTACCGACGACGGACGGCTCGGCGTGCGGTCTCCATGCAACGGAGCCAGCTTCGCCGGAGAATCCGCGAACGCCCGCTTGCCCGTGAATACTTCATAGAGCACCAGCCCAAGCGCATAAATATCGCTGCGCGTGCTGACTTCTCTTCCCGCCAATTGTTCAGGCGCCATATACGCGGGAGTGCCGCTGCGCACCTCCTGCCCGCGAATGTCATCGGCCACTCCGGCCAGTCCGAAATCGGTGATCACGACATGCCCGCGCCCGTCGAGCATGATGTTGGCCGGCTTCAGGTCACGATGCAGGACTCCCTTGGTATGAGCCGCGGCTAACCCCGCACACAGGTGCCGCGCAATGTCGAGCGCTTTATCCGGAGGCAATCTGCCTATGCGGCGCAGCAGAGAAGCCAGGTCTTCGCCGTCGACATATTCCATGGTGAAAAATGTCTGGCCATCGACTTCGCCTACGTCGTACACGCGGCAAACATTGGGATGCGAAACGCGGCGAGCCATTCGCACCTCATTGCGAAAGCGTTCAAGCAACCCCTCGTCGCGGCCGGCCTCATCCGGCAGAAACTTCATTGCCACGGCTTGGCCGAGCGTCAGATCGTCGGCGCGATAGACCTCGCCCATACCCCCTTTGCCCAGCAGGGCGATGATGCGATACCGTCCCGCCACCAGCCGCCCCGGCAGAAATCGCCCTTCGTTCAGCAGATATTCCGCGGAACTGGAAAGCCGGGAAGACGATGTCGATGACGACTTCGACTTTGAAGACGACTTCGACAGCGGCCGCGGCGGCAACGGCGAAGTCGCGGTCGCAAAGTCGAGCGTTGCCATGTCGTCGGTATTCGCGGCTGGGGCGCCGCACCCGGAACAGAAGCGCATGCCGTCCGATAATTCAGTCCCACAGCTTGAGCACTTGGCCATGAAAAATTCCCGCTACAGTCTACTCCAGACCGGGACCTCCGACTTCAGACTTCAATCCGGCGGCGAAACGGAGTGAGGTCCGAGGTCAGAAGTCCGAGGTCTGACGCCCGTTTTGTTACCATCCAAGGGCAATGACTTCTCGCCTCGGTCACTGGCTGCGCGATCCTTTATTTCTGTTGGGCCTGACCGCAGGACTGCTCGCTTTCGTCGTGCAGTCCGGTGAACTCGGCACCGCCGACACCATGCACCGCCTGCAGACCACGCACTGGCTCTGGACTTCGCAGCCGCAGGTATTTCCCAACGAATATCCCGAGTTCGGCCTCCCCGGCCGCGGCGGCCAGATCTTCAGCTGGTACGGCATCGGCCAGTCGCTGCTCATGCTGCCCGCCGACCTCGTCAGCACATGGGTCTCGCACTGGCGGGTTTTTTCCGACTATGAAGATGACCCCGCCGTGCGCAGCATCCTCGTCAGCTACAGCACGAGTATTCTCGTCAACGTGCTGTCGGCGCTGATCGCCTTTCGCCTGCTGCGCCAGCTTCGTTTCAGTGTGAACGAAACGGTTGCAGGAGTCCTGGCGCTGCTGTTCTGTACGACTCACCTGCACTATACCCAGAACATGCAGGAGAACAATTACATCCTGCTGCTGACGTTGACGGGATTTTCTTACCAGTACGAATGGTTGCGCAGCGGCAGTGTACGGCCGCTCTTCATCGGCTCGATGGCGCTGGGACTCAACCTCCTGACTCGCCTGACCACCGGCCTCGACCTGATGGCTGGTGGTGTTTTCCTGCTGATCTTGCTCTGGTTTGAACCTGCGCAAGACCGCGCTTTGTGGCGGCGCTTTCTCGACTACTGCAAAGTTGCAGCACCCGTCTACGCCTTCTTTCTGGTCATAGAGCGCGTCTACAATTTTTACCGCTTCGGCACCTGGACCGGCACCTATCTCCCGATCTTCGCGCGAGTGTCGCGCCAGCAGGATCCGACCCTGCCCGCAAACTTTCCCTGGAGCACGCCTTTTCATGAAGGTGTTCTCGGCGCGCTCTTCAAGCCGGAGAAGTCGATCTTGCTGTTCGATCCTCTCCTCGTGCTCGCGCTCGTGCTGCTGGTTTTGTTGTGGAAGCAGCTTACTCCCGAAGTCCACGCTTATGCGCTGACGTCGCTTCTGCTGGTCGCCGGCTACATCAGCTTCTACGCGCGCTACGCCTATTGGGCGGGAGATTTTTCCTGGGGCGACCGCTATGTTTCGAGCGTCGTAGAAATGGTGGCTCTGCTTGCCGTACCTCTCCTGCTGCGCCATCGCACGAATCTGAGTCCGTGGATCTGGCGCGGCAGCCTCGTCCTGATCGCCGCCAGCCTCGTCATTCAAGTCGCATCGCTGGCCTTCTGGCTGCCTCTCGAAATCTACCAGATGGAGACTTTCGGCCATCCCACGTTTGTGATCGCGCTGCGCTTCAAGAACATTGCTGCCTTCGCTCTCGGCAAGATGGATGCGTGGGGTCTGAACACCGACGAAATGACTTACGACCAGTGGGACTATGTTCACATCACCGCCTGGAATTTTCTCCCATTCCTGCTGCGGAGAGTGGGGGCAGCGCCGCGCTGGGTGGTCGACACGATATTCGCGGTATGGATCGCCGGGATCGCCGCACTCGGCGCAGTGCTGATGCGGTTGCGGAGTTTGCTGAAGGCTTCTCAAACGAGTTGAGTGCGGCAAGGGGTGGCACAAGGCAGGGTTGAGTTTTGGCGATTGCTTTGCCTACGCGCTGGCGAAAGAGATAGATGAGCCTTTGCTATTCAAGGGGACAGCCTTCGCCCGCACCGACGTAGAAGTTGCTGGAATCTGAACGTTCGCTACTCCACCGTCACGGACTTGGCCAAGTTCCTTGGCTGATCCACGTCGCAGCCGCGCCGCACGGCTATGTGATAGGCCAGCAACTGCAGCGGGACAATTTCCAGAATCGGCGACAACTCTTCCGGCGCAGACGGAACATACAGCACATGATCCGCCGCTTCCTTGATTTCTTCATCACCCTCGGTCGCGAGCGCGATCACCACTCCGGAACGCGCCTTCACTTCCTTCAGGTTCGACATGGTCTTCTCGTAGCGCAGCACTGATCCAGGATTGTTCACATCGCGCGTGGCGATCACCACCACCGGCAGATTTTCGTCAATCAAGGCGTTGGGCCCGTGCTTCATCTCGCCTGCGGGATATCCCTCGGCATGAATGTAGGAAATTTCTTTCAGCTTGAGCGCGCCTTCGAGCGCGATCGGATAATGAATGCCGCGCCCCAAGAACAGAAAATCGTGAACCTTCTGGTAGCGTTTGGCCAGTTCGTCGCAAGCCCCGTCGTGCGCGAGAACGGTTTCCAGTTTTCCGGGAATGCGCGTCAGTTCCAGCATCGCCGCCTGCGCCTGCTCGGCCGTCATAGCGCCGCGCACCTGCGCCAGGTACATCGCGAAGATGTACAGCGCGGTGAGCTGTCCGGTAAACGCCTTCGTCGAAGCCACGCCGATCTCGGGCCCGGCATGCGTGTATACCGTGCCCGCAGCTTCGCGCGTGATCATGGACCCCACGACGTTGCAGATCGCCAGCGTCTTCGATCCCCTGGACTTGGCTTCGCGCTGGGCTGCAATCGTGTCAGCCGTTTCACCGGATTGCGAAATCACCAGCGTGATCGTGTCCTTATCCACGATCGGGTTCCGGTATCTCCACTCGCTGGCGTAGTCCACTTCCACCGGCACGCGGGCCAGGGTTTCGATCATAAACTTGCCCGCTTGCCCAGCATGCCAGCTGGTTCCGCAGGCGATGATATTGATCTTGGCTGCACTGCGGAACTCCGGCTCGCCGATCTGCATCTCGTCCAGGAAAATGTGGCCGGTGTCCTGCGAAACCCGGCCGAGGGCAGTGTCGCGAACCGCGCGCGGCTGCTCGTAAATTTCCTTGAGCATGAAATGCTTGAAGCCGCCCTTTTCGGCCAGGATCGGGTCCCAGGTCACATGCTGGATCTGCCGCCGCACGGGTCTTCCATCGAAATCGGAAAGATGCACGCCATCGGGCGTGACCACGGCCATATCTCCGTCAGCCAGAAAGAAAATGTCGCGAGTGTGATTCAAGATGGCAGGCACGTCCGACGCCACGAAGTACTCGTCGTTGCCCAGTCCAATCACGGCCGGAGGCCCATTGCGCGCCGCGACAATCTTGTTGGGGTCATCGCTCGAAATCACCGCCAGCGCGAAAACTCCGTTGAGCTGTTTCACGGTTTGCCGCACCGCATCTTCAAGCGTTGGGCGCCGGCCGTTCGAACTCGCGGAATATTTTTCGACCAGATGAGCAATGATTTCAGTGTCAGTTTCGGTAGTGAACTTGTGGCCTTCTTCGGTCAGCTTTTTTTTCAGGCTGAGATAGTTTTCGACGATCCCGTTGTGCACGACCACGATCTTGCCCGTGCAGTCGCGATGGGGATGCGCGTTTTCTTCCGTGGGACGCCCATGTGTGGCCCAGCGTGTGTGCCCAATGCCGTAAGTGCCGTCTAACGGCTTCTGCCGGATGACTTCTTCCAGATTGCGCAGCTTGCCTTCGGCGCGCCGAAGCTGCAGGCCTTCTCCGTTGCCGGCGACCGCAATGCCCGCCGAATCATAGCCGCGATACTCCAGCCGACGCAGCCCTTCGATGATGATGGGAACTACACTCTTCTTACCAACGTAGCCGACAATGCCACACATGCAGAGACCTCAAAGGATTTTCCAGACAGATTCACTCGGGCCACGTTTACTTAACCGGAGCTACTCGGCCAGGGAGAAACGGAACTCTTCAATGACGGGATTGGTGAGCACTTCACGGGCGATCCGCTCAACCTCGGCCTTTGCCTCAGCCGGTGCGAGTCCCCCGTCCAGGGTAAGCTCAAAATATTTCCCTTGGCGCACACTCTCCAGACCCTTGTAGCCCATCTTCTTCAACGCGCCCTGAATGGTCTTGCCCTGGGGGTCGAGCACGCTTTTCTTGAGCGAAACGTAGACGTAGGCTGTCATACGCAGACATTATACGTGACGAACCTAAGCCGGGAGCCGGGAGTCAGGCGTCAGACCTGACCCCGGAGCTTGGTCTGGATGAGCCTTGGTCTGGCTGACGACGCGGGGGACAGACTTCGGCATGAGTCTCTTGTTATCGCTCTCCAGTTCTATTTTGCTTTTTCAACGGCAGCAGCGTGTGACTTAAGCTAGCATGGTTGCGTCACGAGGCCGTCGCAGCGACGCGCCGATACCGACGTGCGAGGGAAATTGATGAAGATGAACAAGCACAAATTCGGGAAGGTGCATATGTTGAAGCCGGTTGCGCCGGTGATCGGGATCGTAGCCCGCTCGCGAAACCCCGAGCGCAGTGAGGGAATCCGTGAGTAAACGTAAATCCAAAGGCGCGTATATGATCTCGTCCGTGGCCGAGATGTATGGGATTCATCCGCAGACGCTGCGGCTTTACGAGCGCGAGGGACTTTTGAAGCCATCGCGCACCGAAGGCAACACCCGGATGTACACCGACGAAGATTTGCAGCGCCTGGAGTTCATTCTGTCGCTGGCGCGCGACTTGGGCGTGAACATCAGCGGGATGGCCATCATCCTGCAAATGCGCGAGCGCATGGAAGAGATGCAGCGCCAGATTCAGGAGTTTGTGCAGTACATCCAGAAGGAAGTGCTGACCCGCGCCAACGCCGCCGCCGATCCGGCCAAGGGAGCGATCGTGCCGGTGAGGCGGTCGATGGTGGTGCCGACGACGCAGCCACGGAAGAAGTAGCGCTCCCTCCGACATCTCACCACAATGTGATCGTGGGCGGAGTCGCTGCTTCGCGGACGACTACTCCGCTCAGGACGACACTCGCTAGAATGATCTAGGGTCATTCATGCTCCCTTTCAAGCTCGTCTACAGCGACGCGTATTACCTTCCGATCGGCGACCACGTCTTCCCTGCCGAAAAATATCGTCGCATTCGCGATCGGCTGATTTCGGCTGGTGTCGCCGACGCGAGCGATTTCCTTGAGCCGCAGCCGGCGACCGACGAAGACATCCTGCTGGTGCACACGCCCGAGTACGTGCACAAGCTGAAGACCGGGACGCTCAGCCCGCGCGAAGAGATGCAGATGGAAGTCCCTTACTCGCGCGACCTTGTGGAGGCGTTCTGGCTGGCGGCCGGGGGATCGATCCTGGCGGCGCGGCAATGCTTCACCGACCGCGTGTGCATCAGCATTGGCGGCGGATTTCATCACGCGTTCCCTGACCATGGGGAAGGATTTTGCATGATTCACGATGTGGCCGTGGCGATTCGGACGATGCAACGCGACGGCAAGATTCGCACCGCGATGACTCTCGATTGCGACGTGCATCAGGGCAATGGCACGGCCGCGATTTTTGGCGGCAAACACCCCGCGACTGCTCCGCTGCCTTCGTCGTCAGCCTCAACCTTGCCGCGGGGTCAGGGCACGCCGCGTGGCAATCAGCGCCGCGCCCATGCTGGCGACGTGTTCACTATTTCGCTGCATCAGCACAATAACTATCCTTTATATAAGCCGCCGTCTTCGATCGATGTTGACTTACCCGATGGCACCGGCGACGACGACTACCTGGCGTGGCTCGACAACGCGCTCAGTTCCGGCTTGCGACAGTTTGAGCCGGACATGCTGTGCTACGTCGCCGGCGCCGATCCTTATAAAGAAGATCAATTAGGCGGGCTCAACTTGACGATCGAAGGATTGAAGAAGCGCGACGAACTCGTTTTCCGCGTGGCTCGCGCCCGCGACATCCCGGTGATGGTGACGTACGCCGGCGGGTACGCTCGAAACATCGAGGACACGGTGACGATTCACAGCAACACGGTGATCGCAGCGAACGAAGTGTCCGGCGATCGGTCCGCGGTGTCGACGAAGGTTTCGCCGTAACCTGGTGGCGCCATCAAAAGTTATACTCGATAGAATGATTACCAGCCCGTCGGACCTTTTGCACAACGAGCTTTATAGCATTCTGCTTAATTCCGTTGCACCGCGGCCGATTGCCTGGGTATCCACGGTGAACGCGTCGGGTCGCCGCAATCTTGCTCCTTTCTCGTTCTTCAATGCGGTTTCCGTCGATCCTCCGTTGCTCGCATTTGCCCCCGGATTCCGGCCATCCAAGCACCACACCGCGAGAGAGGGCGAAGCCAAGGACACGTTGCGGAACATTCGTGAGACTAAGGAATTTGTGGTGAACATCGTCACCAACGAACTCGCCGAAGCGATGAATTTAACGAGCGGCGAATATGACGCATCCGTGGACGAATTCGAAGTGGCGAAACTCACTGCGGAGCCATCAACAGTCGTGCGGCCGCCGAGAGTCGCGGAATCGCCGGTCAGCTTTGAGTGCAGGCTTCACCAGATTCTCACCTTCTCTCCAGCAGCCACCGGAAGCAGCCTCGTTCTCGGTGAAATCGTCTCGATTCGCATCCAGGATGCGCATCTGAAAGATGGCCGACTGGACCGCGATTCGCTCGACCTGATCGGCCGCATGGGCGGTCTGCAATACTGCCGGACGACGCAGCGATTCGAGATGGTCAGACCAAAAGTGGATTAGACTCGATCCGCCGCTGCTAAAATAGAAAATTCCCTTATGTTTGAGAATCTGCAGGAAAAACTACAACGCGCCTTCAAGAGCCTCCGCGGGCAAGCCAAGCTGACCGAGGAGAACATTGACGAGGCGCTGCGCGAAATCCGGCTGGCGCTGCTTGAAGCCGACGTCAACTTCAAGGTCGTCAAGCAGCTCATCGACCAGATTCGCGCCAAGGCCGTCGGCCAGGAAGTGCTGACCGCGCTCTCGCCCGGCGAGCAGGTCATCAAGATTGTGCGCGACGAACTGGTCGAGATCCTCGGCAAAGACACGGCGCGTATGAAGTTCGCCTCGCAGCCACCCACGGTCGTGCTGATGGCCGGACTGCAAGGTTCCGGCAAAACCACGACTTCGGGCAAGCTGGCGAACTGGTTCAAGGTCGGAGGCCACCGTCCGCTGCTGGTTTCAGTCGACGTCTACCGACCCGCAGCGCGTGAGCAATTAAAGGTGGTCGCGCAAGCGGTGAAGAGTCACATCTACGAGGGCGAGGTCGGCGAGGCCAACACAGCAACTGTCGAACGGCTGGTGAAAGAAGCGCGGCGTGAGGCCATCGTTTCCGGCTGCGACGTGTTGATCGTCGATACCGCCGGCCGTCTGCACATCGACGACCAGCTCATGGACGAGATGCAGTCGCTGAAAAAGCTGCTGAATCCGTCGGAAATTTTGTTCGTGGCCGACGCCATGACCGGACAGGACGCGGTCCGCTCGGCCGAAGAGTTCCACAAGAAGTTGTCGCTGACCGGCGTGGTCCTAACCAAGATGGATGGCGACGCCCGCGGCGGCGCGGCGCTCTCGATCCGCCAGGTCACCGGCCAGCCCATCAAGTTCATTGGCGTGGGCGAAAAATATGATGCGCTCGAACCGTTCCATCCCGACCGCATCGTTTCGCGCATTCTGGGCATGGGCGACATTCTCTCGCTGATCGAGCGCGCCGAATCGCAGATCGACAAGAAAAAGGCGCAGGAAATGGCCACCAAGGCCCTGACCGGCGACGGCTTCTCGCTGGAAGATTTTCGCGACCAGTTGCGGCAGGTAAAAAAGATGGGATCGATGAAAAACCTAATGAGCATGCTGCCCTCGATCGGCCCATTTTCAGGCCTGCAGAAGGCCGCCGACAACGTGGACGAGAAGCAGATCAATCGCGTAGAGGCCATCATCAATTCGATGACGTCGCACGAGCGCAACCATCATGAAGTGATCAACGGCAGCCGTCGTAAACGCATTGCCCGCGGCTCAGGCACCAGCGTGCAGGAAGTCAACAATCTTCTCCGCCAGTACGCGCAGATGAAAAAAATGTTCAAGCAGATGGGCAAGCCGAGTTTCGCCAGAAGGCTTGCGGGAATGAAGCTGCCGGGAATGTGAAGAGCAGTGATTAGGGATTAGGGATTAGGGGTCAGTAGCCAGTACAAACCTAAGCCACTGTCATCCTGAGCGGAGCAGACGCGAGCGAAGCGAACGGCAGCGCAGTGGAAGGATCCCTACCAGTTTGGTCGCACCACGATTATGAAATGGCGTTCTCTGGAAGAATCGACTCCGGACACTCTCGAGCGACCGCTGCGCGAAAGTTTCGCGGAGCGTAAGCAACTGATCGCGAAGTATGTTCCGGCGGAGGCGCAGGCCATTCACGCGCAGGCTGTCGCTGAACTCAAAACCAAAAATCTTGCAGGGGGCATATTCCCCGTCGGCGCGAAGGCTCCGGTATTTGAACTTCCGGATCATGACGGAAAAATAGTTTCATCCGCTGACTTACTCGCCAAGGGAAAGCTCGTGTTCAGCTTCATCCGCGGGCGCTGGTGCCCGTTCTGCGTGGGGCAGACAGAAGCGATGAACCTCATCCTGCCGCAGATTGAGCAGGCTGGAGCCACTTTCGTCGCAATCTCGCCCCAGACGGTAAAGCAGTCATTCTTCATGCACGATCAGCACAAGCTGCGCTTTCCGCTGCTTTCCGATGCTGGCAACAAAGTTGCGCGGCAATTTGGACTGACTTATCGAGTGCCTGCGCTTCAAGAAGCTGTCTATCGCCGGGCCTTCGTGAACCTCCCTTTCACCAACGGGGATGAAAGTTGGGAGTTGCCAATTCCGGCGACGTATATTCTCGACCGCGATGGCATGGTTTCATACGTGTCGGCGAATGAGGATTACACGGAGCGGCCGGAGCCGGCGGACATCGTCAGCGTCCTTCATAATAACTTCCAACCTCTGTCATCCTGAGCGGCGGCGCAAGCGGCGCGAGGGACCTTACGTCAGCGGGTTGCCGCGATGCTGCTGACAAGAACATTCCGACTGCATGCAGTTGGGGCGATCTTCTTGACTGCACCGCCTGTCTCGCAGACGTACGGTCCCTCGGAGGTCGTTCCGACCTTCTCAGGATGACATCGGTTAGGATTAGGGCGCGATACACTGAATACGCATGCACTACATCTATGGCATCAACTCCGTGACCGAAGCGCTGAAGGCGCGCGGGCGGGCCTTTGAGTGGATCGGCATGGCCAAGGAGCGCCATGACATTCGCCTGCAGCGCCTGATTGAAGATTGCCGGCGGCTCGGCGTGAACGTGCGCTTCATGGAGCGGACCGAACTCGACAAGTTGGCGGGAAACGCCGCGCATCAAGGCGTGGTTGCAGTCACGTCTGCCAAACAATACAACGATCTCGAAGATGTCATCCACGCCAAGCGCGCGGAATACTCGCTGGTCGTCGTGCTCGATGGCGTGGAGGATCCCCACAATTTAGGCGCGATCCTGCGTACTGCAGATGCTGCCGGCGCCAACGGCCTGGTGATTCCCGAACGACGATCGGCGAGCGTGACGGGCACGGTCACGAAAGTTTCGGCCGGGGCAAGCGAGCACATGCCGATCGCCAAAGTCACGAACATCGCCCGCTCCATCGAAGACTTGAAAGCACACAACGTTTGGACCGTGGGCCTCGACGAACGCGGCAAACAGACTTACTACGAAATGGATTACAACATGGACTGCGCGCTGGTGCTCGGCGGCGAAGGCAAGGGCCTGCACGATCTGGTAAAGCGCAAGTGCGATTTCCTGGTTTCGATTCCGATGCTGGGCAAAGTTCCGTCGCTGAACGTTTCCGTGGCCGCGGCGGTGGTCCTGTTTGAAATCGTGCGGCAGCGGCGCGTCAACGAAGGCGCATCCAACCAAAAATGAAGTCACGCACGACGAATCGCGGTTTGAAGGTCTTGAGTCTTCTCTGTGTTCTCTGTGCCTCTGCGGCGAATTGTATTTCGCTGGACCGCGAGGCCTTCAGCATCACCAATTACGATCTCAACGTACAGATCGAACCCGAACAGCATCGGCTCGGGGTCCGCGGCAAAATCACTTTGCGGAACGACTCGCAATCGCCGCAGAAGATCGCCGTGCTACAGGTCTCATCGTCGCTCGACTGGCGGTCCATCAAGGCCGGCGACAAGGTCGTCCAGTTCGTCACGCAGCCTTTTACTTCCGACATCGACCACACCGGCGGTCTTTCCGAAGCGATCGTGACTTTGCCGCAGGCTGTCGCGCCGCAAGGGACCATTGATCTCGAGATCGCGTACGAAGGCGTCATCCTGCTCGACGCGACTCGTCTCACCCGCATCGGCACACCCGAAGAAGCCGCGACCAGCACGGACTGGGACCAGATCGCGACGAATTTCACGGCGGTGCGAGGCGCGGGATATGTTGCGTGGTATCCCATCGCGACTGAGGTTGCGAATCTTTCCGAAGGCAACACCTTGTTTGAAGTGCTGGACAGATGGAAATACCGAGAAGCTGGGTCGAAGATGCACTTGAGGTTTACGCCGACCAGCGACGACCCATCGCTGCCACAGATCCTTTTCAATGGAGTCAGTTGTTCGGGGCCAGCGGTGTACGAGTCGACGAGGGGTACGAGAGTTGGCCCCGCTGATTGCCTTTACCAAACATTGCGCCATGATGTCCCAGCCTTCGTCATCGCGGACTATCAGACCCTGGAGCGGCCCGCGATCGAAGTACGCTACCTGCGTGGCCACGACGTTGCAGCCACAAACTTCGCTGACGCTGCGGAGAAGATCGCCCCGTTCATCAGCGAATGGTTTGGCACTCCGCGCGAGCGGGCAAAGACCGCCGACCTTCCCGATCCCCACGCCGCCCCGTTTGAGAGCGGCGCGCTCTTGCTCACTCCGTTGGCGAATGACGATCCGAAGCCAGCCGGTCTCGCGGCAACCCATCAATTGACTCACGCTACGTTCCTGTCGTTTCGTCCGTGGATCGAAGAAGGTCTCGCCCATTTTGCTCAGGCGCTCTACCTCGAACGCGAAAAAGGACGTCAGGCCGCGCTCGATTACATGGGATTGCATCGATTTGCATTGAGCCAAGTCGATGCACAGACCACCGTGCCCAGATCAGAGGATGAAGTGAACCGCTCGCTGGTGAACACGACCAGCGAGGAACTCTATCGCAGCAAAGCGATGTGCGTCTGGTGGATGCTGCGCGACATGGTCGGGGACGCCGTGCTCAAGAAAGCTCTCGCGGCCTATCGCCCCGAGCAGGATAAAGACCCTTCCTACATGCCGCGGCTGATTGCCGCGCAAACCCAGCGTGACCTGGAGTGGTTCTTCGATGACTGGATCTACCGCGATCGGGGGCTGCCGGATTTCAAAGTCGAGTCTGCGTTTGAGCGCAAAACAATGACTGGCTCGTTCATGCTCACCATCACGCTCGATAATCTGGGAAC
>Ga0210389_10000194_pt1 | contig 64180 bp, 57 predicted proteins | sample IncBWH28OmetaG_FD_160127 | JGI IMG/M metagenome (GOLD analysis project Ga0210389, IMG submission 160127) | Forest soil microbial communities from Barre Woods Harvard Forest LTER site, Petersham, Massachusetts, United States - Inc-BW-H-28-O ...
GGCGGGTTTGCTCATAAATGCTGGGTGCGATTGATAGCCTCGATCTCGCAACCGCGCAAAGCGTCGCCGTATTCATACGTTGCCATATGCAGACAGGTTTTCGCGCGGGGCAGAATCGATCAAGACGCGATCGGTTATTTTTTGATCAATGCGAAAATGCTGAAACCCTGCAAAATACGGCATGTGGGCGCGTCACGATTTTTTCGTGCGGCGCGCCATGGCTACGGAGATCGGCGCAGCTAGCTCAAGTCAGGGCGCACGGCAAATGAAAAAAAATCGCGAGCGTCCCAATATTTTTTTATTCGACGTCGACAAATCAGCTCGACGCCGGCGACGCAGCGTTGCGCGTTAGGCAGAACCACTAAGACCGCGAGCACCGAACCTTGGGTCTGTCAACAGCATTGTTGGCTCCGTCAGCAGCTTTGTTGCGTCCGTCAACAGCACTGAGATTCTCCTGCTGTGCCGCGCTAGACTACAAATAATAACGGGGGTGCGGCTCATGATCCGAAAGACAGCGCCGATCGCGGCGTCAATCATTCTTGCGACTACCATTCCGGCGCTATCGGCAGCGGCCGCGGGCGAAGCCGAGTCGAAGCCGGCGGATCCGGTCGCTGCCCTTGTAGGACGCCTCGATCTGGAGAGATATAAGGCGACGATCAAAGGGTTGACTAAATTCGGCGACCGGCGCCAGGGTACGGACCGCAACCGCGCCGCGGTGGATTGGATCGAGGGACAACTCAAGAGCTACGGCTGCTCGAACATTTCGCGCATCACGTACAAGTACTCGCCGAGCGAGACCCGCCGGCCCAGCGGGCCGCCCGTCTCACCGGATGCCGCGCAAGGCGGCGGTCGCTATCGCGGGCTGCGCGGCCCTACCGGCGTCAACACCGACCCGCTCCTGCAGCCCGACGAGAAACTGCGCGCTCTGAATTCGCAGCCCACGCAGCCGGGCGAGCGCCAGGAAGTGTACTGCACGAAAATCGGTTCGACGCACCCGGAGGAAATGTACATCGTCGGCGCGCACATGGACGGCCACGGATGGGGCGAGGCCGCCAATGATGACGGTTCAGGCACCGCATTGGTCATGGAATTGGCGCGGGTGTTCTCGTCGCCCGATGTCAAGACCGAGCGCTCAATTCGCTTCGCACTTTGGAACAATGAAGAAACCGGACTCAATGGGGCGCGCGCTTACGTTGATCAGCGAGCCTCGCTGCAGGGTAAGGAAGAACCGGCCGGGTCCGGCCGATATCCGGAACCCAAGTGGTTGGGCATGATTCAGCACGACATGATGCTATTCGATCATGGCATGCCGCGGTCCGATGGCACTGTTTCGAAGCAACAGCGGCCTGAAGCGGACGTCAACATTGAATTTCAGTCGCTCGCCAAGACGGCCGACGGGGCGCAGAAATTGGCCTGGGCCTTTTACGCCGCAAACGAAGCCTATGCGGCCGATTATCCTGCGGCCGTGGGACCGCACATGACCAATACGGATAGCACACCCTTCATGGACATCGTGCCTGCAATCAGCTTGCGCGAAAACGAACGGGGACGCGAAATCGGCGCCGGCTGGGATCCTCAGTGGCATCAACCTTCGGATGTCTATGCGACCTATTCCGACGCTGACTTTCGCCTCGGATTGAATGCGGCTCAAACCACGTTGGGTGCCATTGGGAAGCTAACCGGCGCGACGCTGACACGCTGAACGCGTGAACGCATGAACGCCGAGGCGGCCATGTCCTTTGTCAGGCAGCACGGTGTCGTGCTCGTTTCCGCCAAAGGACCCGCTCCGCGTCTGACGGAAGCGATTGCAGGGGAACCCATCAAGGGTAGCTGGTGGGCGCACCGCAAAAGTCATCAAATTTTTGCAATCCTCCAGCAGCTCGGCGATTCTCCCGACATCCTCGTTTGCCGGTTCCTCGCGGGTCGCGTTACGTTCGTCCATCGTCGGCTTTGGCCCGCCATCGTCAAATTGGCGGGTCACTTTCACGCTGATCAGCTCGCACAGGTTCGCCAGGAGCACACCGCCACGGGTAGGCACGTGAACCACATCGTCGACTATCCGAAGTGGGTGCCTGCGGAAATCCTGGAAGAAGCCAAACTTCTCGCACTGCAGGAGGCTGAGGCGCTGTTGAAGGATTTCATCGCGATCTCGCGTCAACCGGGATGATGGCTTTGCGTTGAAGGTCACCAGGAGCGCAAAAAGACGGGACGCAGCAACTACCATGCCTGACGCCTTCGTTTACTACTTCTTGGTACGTGACCGTACGACCGGCAAAGTCGTCAGCTCGAAGCGACGGGCAACGCTGGAGGCGATCAAAAACAAGGGCGAGCCGCTCATGGAATCCCAGATGGCGGTGGACGCCTCTGAAGTAGACGCCACGGGCTTCCTCAGCAGATCCATTGGCGGCGCAGATCCTGCGGATGAGCTATGGGGCGAGATACGGTCTCTAAGACTGCGTGCCGATTCGAGGGAACGGGAAGCGAGGCAGTTACCTGAAGCCTCGGACCGTGAGCGAAAACTCATCTTGTGCGCCGAAAGCCGCGAGCTGCGAGGCAGAGCCGAGAGACTGCAGCAGTTCATTCAAGCCGGCAACAAACAGGCATCCACGCCGGCAGGTCAGAACCCGCTGCTGGCCAACGAGTCTTCGGCCAAGTCAGATTTTTTCAAGGCAGGATAGCTTGACGCTCAAGTCGGCTGAGACGGATTGACCACCTTGCATGTTCCGCTGTACAGGGCCCCGACGCTTCCGGTCACGCGGATGAGTCCGGTAGTGCGATCAATCGCGAAACTGAAGGGCACGCCCGTACCGAGATCCACTCGAAAGGTGATCTTGCTTTCGGTGATCGCGGCCGTGGACATGGTCGTGCCGATATAAACAAGTTGATTCGTCGGGTCAAACCTCAGGTCCCAGGTCCGTCGAGCGTGATTGGGTCCCGATTCCTCGACCGCGCATGACAGCACGACCTCCTCGGCGCTCGCGTGCGGAACAACGAAGAAAAAAGCCACTACCGAGGCGCTAAGAGCTGCACGCATAACCCATCCGTGTTCTCGATCCTCATGACATCGTATCAAATGCATATAATTAGTTCGCTGCAATCGGGAAGGCACGGGAGTACGGTATGAAAGATTCCTTTATGAGCGCGGCCATCGCCTTGCTCGCGCTCAGTCAGTCAGCGCTTCCGGCGCGCGCCGTAGACCACCCCGCGCCGGCTGCCTCCAATGTGCCCGGCGCAGAGCTTCCCAGCGTCAATCCCGACGGAAGCATTGCCTTTGCGCTCAAGGCGCCGGACGCCGGCAGCGTCTTGGTTGCGGGCGGTGACGGTCTGGGGAAGGGCCCGTTTCCGATGACAAAAGGCGTGGACGGCACCTGGAGCGTGACAACTCCGCCGAGCGTTCCCGGATTTCACTATTACTGGTTTGTTGTCAATGGCGTCTCGGTCAATGACCCTGCCAGTGAGACTTACTTCGGCTATGGCAAGGAAACCAGCGGAATTGAGGTGCCCGAGGCAGGCGTAGATTTCTACTCCATCAAGAATGTTCCGCATGGCGAGGTGCGTGCCAAGTGGTACCTGTCGAAGACGACCGGCGAATGGCGCCGTGCCTTTGTTTACACACCCCCTGGCTATGATGAACATCAGAAGACCCGCTATCCCCTGCTCATCTTGCAACACGGGTCTGGAGAGGACGAAACGGGCTGGACTCGCCAAGGCCGGGCCCAATTCATACTCGACAATCTCATTGCCGCAGGCGTTGCGCGGCCGATGATCGTCGTCATGGATCGCGGTTATGCGCAAAGACCGGGAACACCCGCCGCGGCCGTCGGGGCCAATGCGTGGCTGCAAAACCTGCACCTCGCCTTCAGCGCATTCGAAGACGTTGTCCTTCATGATCTGATTCCGACGATCGACGCGTCTTATCGGACGATTCCCGACCGGGAACACAGGGCGATGGCGGGCTTGTCGATGGGAGGCATGCAAACCCTCTTCATCGCTCTTCAACATTTGGACATGTTTGCCTACATAGGCTCGTTCAGTGGCCCCATCGTTCCCAGTCTCACCGCCGGCAATCCGACACTCAGCCCGAATCCACAAGAGCATTTCGACACGAAAAGCGCCTACGGCGGTGCGTTCGCCGATCCGTCGGCATTTAACAAGCGTGTGAAGCTGTTTTGGCTGGGTGTGGGCACCGCGGAGTCAGACCAGTTCCGGATAGGGATTGGCGGCGCAGTCGAAGCGCTGCGGTCAGCCGGGGTGCGGCTGGAGTACTTCGAGTCGAAGGGAACGGCGCATGAATGGCAGACCTGGCGCCGCGATCTCTATGATTTCGCGCCGCGATTGTTTCGATGACTTCGGCGCAGCCGGGGTGAACTGCCCCCGGCGGCGCCTCGAATTGACCTATCCGCTAGTGGGCTAACTGAAAATTCGTCGACACGACCCAGCCTTCATTGCCGAGCTCGTCGGTGACTTTCCACCACACGCCCATCTTGTCGCCGGTCGGATAAAGCATCATTCCGGGGTCCAGGTCCCGCACCACCGTGGCTTTCAAGTTCGACTGCGCATAGAGCTTGCCGGGCTTGGACATTCGGACCGATTGCTGCACATTGTCGGCTTTGGGATCGGGAGCGGCATTCTTCAGTCCGTTCACCATTTTCGTATACGCATCGAGGTAAGCCATGGTGACCACTTGGCCGATTTCCGTATTGGAGTAACTGCTGGCGCCGCCGGCGGCAAAACCGCCAAAGAACGCGCCGCCGCCGGCTCCCCACCCCAGGTCCGTCTTCTTGGCGTGGCCCTGTTCCAGCGCAACCTGCTCCGTCGAACGCACGTCGGTCAGCGTCAGAACCACGTCCGCTGTCTTGCTTTTCAAGCTAAGACCACCGGCAACCGCGCCGACACCGTGGGGTAGGAACCCGCCGAGGATGGCGCCAACGTTGGTGCCGCCCGAATTGCGATTTTGATTGGCGACGTCAGGCACCAGGACGTAGTCCGCGGCCTTCATCTGGCCCTTGCCGATATTCGATCCGACCCGCTCCTCACCACTGGCTGACAGAGCCCGTTCGGCCTGGGCCGCCTGCAGACCCTTGCCGCGGTCGACCAGGGTGAAGCACTTCGACTGCGACACGAAGACCTTGATCAGCGCGGCAGGCGATTCCAGGTTCAGCGCGGTCCACCACTGATTTTGTGGTTCCGTTACGGCCAAAGTACCGATCTTCTTGTCGCACGTGGGAATCTCTGGCGGCGGCGCATCCGCCGCCCTGGCAAAGCTCGCAGCCAGCGTCGAGGCTCCAGCGAAGATCAAGAGTGCAATGCAATATAAAATATCCCAAGGAGATTTTTTCATTTTAGTTTCCTTCATACGAGTCCCGAACCCCAAGGACCCATGGGTACAGCCGCAGTGGCTGCCCACGGCGAATTCGACCAACTTTAGATTGTAAAAAGTACCATGGCGCGGAGAATTGCCATAGTTAATTGATGCGCCCGGTGGCGAGCGGCGCATTGGTGGGGGCCTGCGGTCATGAGGGCTTGTTGACGGGCCGATCACACCGGACGATCATCGCCGCCACGTTGGCAGGAGACCGCAATGTCGCTTCGCGTCGAGCCTTCCGGAGCGAGCTGCGGCGCGCTGATCGATGGCGCGGACCTTTCACGACCGCAGTCGCACGCGGAAATCGATTTCATCCGCGATGCCTGGCTCAAACATCAGGTCATCGGCATTTGCGGCCAGGAACTTTCGATCAGCGATTTGGAGCGCTTTGCCGCCGCACTCGGGCCGGATGGCGATGACCCTTTCATTGCATCGATCGCGGGCCATCCGCGCGTCGTCGAGGTACGGCGCGAAGCCAATGAAACCACGCCGGTATTCGCCGAGGCTTGGCACTCCGATTGGAGTTTCCTCGAATCCTCCCCCGCCGGCACTCTGCTGTACGGCAAAGTCATCCCACCGGTCGGAGGCGATACCCTTTTTGCCAATCAGTACGCGGCTTACGATGCCTTGTCGGAGACGATGAAATCCAAACTTGCGCATCTGCGAGGAATCCATTCGGCTCGCCGCAGTTACTCCCCGGGCGGGGTGTATGGTGAGCGCGATAAGGGGCGCTCGATGGCGATCCGGTATTCCGAAAGAGCGATGGCGACGCAGGTGCATCCAATGGTGAGAACCCACTCCGAAACCGGTCGCCCGGCGTTGTTCGTCAATCTGGGATACACGATCGGCATCGATGGAATGAACGACGCAGAAGCGACGGCACTCCTGGCCGAACTCTTCGCGCATCAGAGCCGCCCGGAGTTCATCTACCGGCACCGCTGGTCACCCGGACTGTTGACCCTGTGGGATAATCGCTGCGTACTGCACACCGCGACAGGCGGTTATCAAGGCCATCAGCGCCTGCTATGGCGGATTACGATTGGCGAGCGGCGCACTACTCTCCCCGCCGCAGCCGTCGGCCGCACGCATTCTTGAACGAGGACATCGGGGGCACTCACCAACCGATTCCATAGTCCTCGCCGTGGTTGCTCGAGCCGCCCCACATGGTGCCGTGAATGCTATCGAGCTCGATCGCGTTGATCGGACCGGAACTCCGTTCTTCGAAGTCGAGCTTGTATCCCAGACGCACGAGTTCCTGGCGAACCCAGGTCGGAGTGGCAGTATTCACCGTGAGGCGGCCGGGTATGGACTCGTGGGCGCCGAATGAGTCGCGCATCTGATAGCTGGTGATGTTGGCCGCCTCAGTGGCTTCCTGCGGGGTCATTCCGAACTCGACCACGTTCAGGAAAAACTGCAGCAGATTTTGATCCTGGGTGTCGCCGCCTTGCACGGAGAAGACGAGGAACGGCTTGCCGTCCTTCAGGGCCAGAGTCGGCGTGAGCGTTGCACGCGGACGCTTGCCGGGTTGAAGCACATTGAAAGGGTTCTCGGCGGCATCGAGAACGAAACTTTGCATGCGCTGACTCAAGCCCACTCCGGTGTGGCCCGCGATCACGGCGGGAGTCCAGCCGCCGCTGGGCGTTACCGAAACGGCCCAACCCTTGTCATCCGTGGCTTCGACGCTCGTCGTCCCCAGCCGAAACGTGCGGTCGTACTCGACGAGCGCGGTCGGGCTCCATTCGGCCTTGGCTGCGGAGGATGCAGGCATCTTGCTGTGCCACTTCTCGAGGATCGCCGTGAAGGGATTCTTGCCGCCCTGGTACGGATACGGATCGCCGGGGCGGATGTCCGGATCATTGTGGTCGGATTGGATCAACTTTGCTCGCTCCCGCGCATAGTCCTTCGACAACAGTCCCCGAATCGGCGACTCCGGCGGGAAGTAAGGATCGCCGTAATAGAAGTCGCGGTCGGCATAGGCAAGGTTCATGGCCTGATACAGCGTGTGGATGTAGCGGGCACTGTCGTAGCCCATGGATTTCAGGTCGAACCCCTCGAGAATGTTCAGCGCTTGGAGCATCACCGGGCTTTGCACCCAGGTGGTGAGCTTGTAGACCTCGATACCCTTGTAGTTGGTGTGCACGGGCTCTTCGATATGCACTTTCCACCGGGCCAGGTCCTCCATGGTGAACAGGCCGCCCTGCTCGCGCGTACCGCGCACCAGCTCCTGCGCGATATCGCCCTTGTAGAAGCGGTCGTACGCGGCGTAGATCGCAGCCTTCCGGTCCTTGCCCGCTGCACGAGCGCTGCGCTCCGCTTCCACCAGTTTGCGCAAGGTCGCGGCGAGCTCCGGTTGGTGGAAGATCTCGCCGGGCTGCGGACCCTCGCGCGCCTCGCCGGGGTGGATAAGGATGGTGCGCTTGGAGTAGGGCCATTGCGCGATCTTGTCCTTGTAATGCTCGATGGTGTTGGAGAGCTCCGCCTCCATCGGATAGCCGTCGGCCATCTGGATTGCGGGCGCCAACACGTCGGCGAGGCTCATGGTGCCGTACTCAGCGAGCATGGTCATGATGCCGCCCGGCGTTCCCGGGGTCACGGCGGCGAGCGGACCGAACTCGGGCGGATAGTTCATACCCTTCTTGTGGAAGAATTCCGGCGTCGCGCCGCTCGGCGCGACGCCGAGGGCGTTGATGCCGATGACTTTGCCGGTGTTCGGGTTGTAGATCAGCGCCTGGGTCTCGCCGCCCCAGGAAAGCGTGTCCCACATGGTGGAAGTCGCTGCAATCATGGCGCATGCGGCGTCCACCGCATTGCCGCCTTTCTGAAAGATCATTGCCCCAGCCGTCGCGGCCAGCGGCTTGCCGGTGACCGCCATCCAGTGCTGGGCGTGAAGTGCAGGCTTTTGAGTGCGTGCCTGGGCATCTTGCATTGAAACGACCGTGATCGCGGCAGTGCATAGAAGCATTGCCAGCCGACGGGAACCCATTCTCATTCTTCGATCCTTCTGATCTGCCGCGGATAAGCAAAGGATACGGCAGACGTGGATGCCGCGCTCTATAATTCCCAGCCTCACGTATCCGAATTCCAAGCTCACCCGCGGCATGCTCACCAAGGACAAGCCATGAAATCGATACCCGTCGGGGCAGCCGGCTCATTTAGCCTTCTCATCACGCCCGAGCACCTCGCCAGCCGTTTCAAGGATGCGACATTGCCTCCGGTCCTGGCAACGCCCATCATGATCATGATGATGGAGAACGCGGCGCTCAATGCGATCAAGCCGTATCTCGACGCGGGCGAAAGTGCGCTTGGCACGCGCGTCGACGTGCGGCACCTGGCGGCGACGCCCGCTGGTCGACGCGTCACCGGTGAAGCGAAAGTGACCAACGTTGACGGGCGGCGCATCGAGTTCGCGGTTCGTGCGACCGATGGGGACGAGGAGATCGGAGCCGGCACACACGAACGCGTGGTGGTAGAACTGGCAAGGCTGTCCGAACGGATGAAGAGCAAGTTCGGCTAGCGAAGCGGATCACCACCGTGTTTGCATGGCGCAATTTTCCATGAGTAATCTGAAGCACAGCGGCGTCCTGCTATTTTCCTACGGGACCCTGCAGGACCAAGCCGTACAGATGGCGAACTTCGGACGTCTGCTTTCGGGTCGTGCGGATTCGTTGCCCCGCTACACACTGCACCCCATCAAGATTGACGACCACTCGGTCGATGCACTGAGCGGCAAGTCGCAACATATGATCGCAAGGCGCAGCGAGAATGCGGGAGACGAGGTGACCGGCATGGTGTTTGAGATCACAGTGGAGGAACTCGCCGCTGCGGATCGATATGAGGTAGCCGAGTACACCCGCGTTGACGCGACACTCAAGTCGGGGGTGCAAGCTTGGGTTTACGTTGGGACGTGAGCCGCGCGAACAGCACGCCCGCAATCGCGCCAACCGCCATCTGCGCCGCAAGTCCGGCCGGTCCGCGGGCGCCGAATACACCGACGGTTCCCAGCGCGCTCCGGATGACCGTAAATAGCACATAAAGCGCCGATGCGCCGGCGAGACCGAAAACGATCACGCGATTGCCGGTCAAACGGGCCAGTGCACCCGCAATCAAGAATGCGACAAGCAACGCGATCGAGGTCAAGGCGCTATACGGCAGAATCATGCCGAAAAGATCATGCGCGGTCCAGGAAATGCGATCCGCGAATGGAATTGCGGCCGGCGCCGTTCCGAAGGCTTGGCCGGCGGCACCGGACCAGGCCCGTTGAACGAAGTACGAGTGCGCGGCGGAGCCCAACGACACCATCGCGACGGCAGCAACGACAAACGCGACCACCCGGCGTAGCATTCTGATTTTCCACGTCTGTGTCATCGCCAGGTCCTGCAAAGGGGAGATATCTATCATAAGTCGTTTCATCCATGGGATTGGCACATTCTTGTCAATTCTAATCGTCGCGGTGGCGGCTATGATTTGTTCAAGGGCGAGGGCCGACGTGGCACCAGAGGCTGTGCGCGGGCCACCGCCTCCGCCGCAGCCGGCCAAAGTGATCAAGAGCGGCTATAAGGTCACCGAGATCGCGAAGGGGCTGGATCATCCGTGGTCGATGGCGTTTTTACCGGACGGTTCCATGCTCGTGACAGAGCGGGTGGGCCGCTTGCGCCTGATTAAAAGCGGCGTGTTGCAAACTGAGCCGATCGGTGGCGTTCCCGCGGTGCATACCGGCAGCCAGGCGGGACTCTTCGACATCGTGCTCCACCCGAATTTCGCGCAGAACAATATCGTCTATCTCACCTACGCGGCGGGAACGCAGGCCGCCAATGGAACGCAAGTGGCACGCGCCCGCTTCGACGGCAGGACACTCCAAGATTTGCACGTGATATTCAAGGCCATGCCTTTGAAGGATACGGACAACCACTACGGTGGACGAATGGCGTTTCTCCCCGATGGGACTTTCGCGCTGACGATCGGCGAAGGATTCGAATATCGCGAAAAGGCACAGGACTTGACATCCGATCTCGGGAAGATTGTCCGACTGGACGAAGACGGCAGCGTGCCGCAGGACAACCCCTTCATCGGACAGGCCTCCGTCCGACCGGAGATCTATACCTGGGGCCATCGCAACGAGCAGGGCTTGATCTTCGATGAACAGAGCGGACGGCTTTACGAGACCGAGCATGGTCCGCGCGGCGGCGATGAACTGAACATCATCGTCGCGCGCAGGAACTATGGCTGGCCGGTGATCACCTATGGCATGGACTATTCCGGTGCTTACGTCTCTCCTTATACGCAGCGCCCGGGGCTCGAACAACCGGTGATCTATTGGACGCCGTCGATCGCACCGTCGGGACTCGCGATGTATCGTGGTGATAAGTTTCCCGCTTGGCGCGGCGATCTTTTCGTTGGGGCCTTGGCGTTCAGGCATTTGCGTCGCGTCCATCTGGATGAGCGCGGAAACGTCGTCGATCAAGAGCAACTGCTCAACGATCTAAACTGGCGTATCCGCGATGTGCGCGCCGCGCCGGACGGCTACCTTTATGTTTGCACGGATGAGGATGACGGACGCGTGCTGCGGCTCGAGCCCGCCGGCTGATAGTCCTGATAGGTTCAAGCCTGCACGGAACGGAGCGTTCCGTGCAGGCGAACTGATCAAACGTCTACCAAATGTGATACCAGGCCTTGTGAACGTTCTGCGTGGCCTGCGCCTTCTTGTTATTCTGCGCGGCGTTGTTCGCTAGCGTCGCCGACGTCATCCCCGCCTTCGGGTTGGCGGCGTCAATACGCTGCTTGCCGCGATCGTTGCGCATCTCGCCCCGCTCGGTTTGCAAGTCCTGGTGATCCGAGCGGATGTCTCGGTGATCGGCGCGGATGTCTCGCTGATCGGTTCGCATGTCTCGCTGATCAGCGCGCAGGTCTGCCCGGTCTCGCGAGATATCCTTGCGGTCGGCCTGTGTGTCCTTGTGAGGCTGACCCCCCTGGGTGGGCGCGGCATTGCTCGCCAGCGTCGGTGCCGTCATCCCCGCCTTCGGGTTGCCGGTGTCAATACGCTGATTGCCGCGATCGCTGCGCAGATCGGCTTGGTCGGCTCGCAAGTCCTGCTGATCCGAGCGGATGTCTCGGTGATCGGCGCGGATGTCTCGCTGATCCGTTCGCACGTCTGCCCGGTCTCGCGCGATGTCTTTGCGGTCGGCCTGTATGTCTCTGTTATCAGCCTGTATATCCCTGCGGTCCGAACGAATGTCGGCCTTGTCGCGCGCAATGTCCGCCTTGTCGCGCGTAATGTCGGCCTGGTCATTCACGCCTTCACGCCGCTCGGCATAATCCTGACGTAGATCCTTTTGGTCAGCGCGAATATCCGCTTGGTCTCGCGCGATATCCTTTTGGTCCCGCGCGATATCTTTGCGGTCGGCCTGGATGTCCCTGTGATCGGCCTGTATGTCCTTGCGGTCCGAACGAACGTCGGCCTTGTCCCGCGAAATATCCGCACGGTCCGCTCTGATGTCGCGTTGATCGCGGTCGATGTCGCGTTGATCCTTGACTTGGTCGTCGCGGTCGGTGCGGCCGGCTGCGCCCTGTCCTGCCGGGTGCGAGGGGGCGGCCGCTTGCTGCTGACCCTCCTGGGTCGGCGCGGCATTACTCGCCAGCGTCGGTGCCGTCATCCCCGGTTTCGGGCCCGCCTTCGGGCTGCCGGTGTCGGTACGCTGGTTGCTGCGATCGCTGTGCAGATCGGCTTGGTCGGCTCGCAAGTCCTGCTGGTCCGAGCGGATATCGCGCTGGTCTGCGCGCACGTCTCGTTGATCGGTGCGCATGTCGGCCCGGTCTCGCGCGATATCTTTGCGGTCGGCCTGGATGTCCTTGCGGTCGGAACGAATGTCGGCCTTGTCGCGCGCAATGTCGGCTTGGTCATTCACACCTTCACGGCGCTCGGCGTAGTCGTGACGCAGATCCTTTTGGTCAGAGCGAATATCCGCTTGGTCTCGCGCGATATCTTTTTGGTCCCGCGCGATACCTTTTTGATCCCGCGCGATATCTTTGCGGTCGGCCTGGATGTCCTTGTGGTCGGACCGAATGTCCGACTTGTCCCGCGCAACATCCGCGCGGTCCGCTCTGATGTCGCGTTGCTGCTGAGCATCCTGGCTCGGTGCGGCAGGGGGCTCGTCGGCGCGCGCCGCTGTCAGCGTCACTCCGAGGATTGATCCAATGGCAATTGCTATAGGCGCCTTGCGGTGCATAAGTACCTCCTTCATTGGCTGAACTGTGATCGACGGTCAGCGGATGAATGTCCGCTCGACGTACTAGTTGCGCTGGTCGCCCTGTTTGGGTATTTCGGCGTGTTGTTCCGCGTGTGATCGCCCTTGTTGCCCTTCTTGCGCGACGAAGCCTTGGACCAGTGCAAAAAAGCTGTTGTAGAAATTCGGATCGACAATCGTTTCTCGGCTGACGACCCCAAGAACCTTTGCCGAGCCCGCCGGCATCGTGATCGTAGCCGGCCCGATGCCCGCGCTCGTGGACTGCTTCATTCTCTGCAGCTTGCTGACTTCCCGTTCCGCCGTAACGAAGACGATGCTCGTGCCGTCGCGGTTGTCGGCACAGGTGGTCTGCAGACGTACCGTGACATTGGTCTTCTGCTCCGGCTGCTCGTCCCGTGTGCCGGTCAAGACACCGGATTCGCTGGATCGCTCCAACATGTATCCTTGACCGAGAAGTGCACGCTTTACGCTCCAACAAACGGCATCGCCAGAACCGGGAATCGTTTTACTGAAAGGAGCGGATGCCACAAATGGTCCGCGCGTGTCGTGCTTCGTTGCGCAGCCCACGGCCGCCGCAGCAACGGTGAGCAAGACAAGGCGGCGGGCAAGCGTCGAACTCTCAGTTTTGCGCATGACGAACTCCAGCGAGGTTCATGCTTGTTGGACCCCTCGCCCGGAGGTCGAAGTTCCCGGCGCGGAATCCGCGATGAATTTCCCACCAATCAGAGCGTTACGAACAAGTGTAGGCGCATGACTACGGCCCGCTGAGAGAAAAGCGCACAGGTGCGGCGCCGGCCCGGCAGAAAGAAGATTCCCACAGCGCCAGTGAAGGGCTGTACCGGCGCTACCCCGCGGCGGGGGCCGGTTCTTGCGTCGGCTTGGCTGCGAAGGGTCTAAAGGTTAATGCGATCAAGAAGGCGCCGATACCCATGCCCCATGCGCCGATGTAGAGCCATCCGTAGCTGGCAAAGGTGTCATAGATCAAACCTCCGGCCAGCGGGCCAGTCGCCATGCCCAGACTGCCAGCCATCGCTGTTCCGCCGATGATCGTCCCCATCATCCGCAGCGGGAAATTTTCGCGCGCGAGCACTGCATAAAGAGGCATTACACCGGCGTAGATGAAGCCGAACAGGGCCGCCACGGCATAGAACGCGCCTAAGTCACGCACGAAAAAATAGGCCAGTGCGCCGAACGCCTGCAGCAGCAGGCCCGAGACCAGAACGCGTTTTGCTCCAAACCGGTCGCCGAGAAAACCGAACGCCACGCGGCCGCCCAGGCCTGCGAGCCCTTCCAGGCTGTAGATCGAAACTGCAGCCACTAGCGGGATTCCGCAAGTTATTGCGTAGCTCACCGTGTGGAAAATTGGACCGGAGTGCGTGGCACAACAAAAAAAATTCGTCAGCAGCAGCGTGATGAATTGCCGCGATCTCATTGCCTGACCAAGAGTGATCCCCGATTGCGGCTCTTCGTGTGTCGCAAGGACCACATTTTCCGATTCCAACGCCGGCGGGCGGCGCACCAGCAACGCTACGGGAATCATAACGGCAGCGGCGAGAGCGGCGAGGATTTGGAGGGAGGTTCTCCAATCGTGGTTGGAAATGAGACGCGCCGCCAACGGAGACATGGTCATGGGCGCCATTCCCATGCCGGCCGAAACGAGAGACACAGCCAGGCTGCGCTGTGTGTCGAACCAGCCTGTGACGCAAGCCATCATGGGCGCAAAGATGGCCGCCGTCGCTCCGCCAACCACCAAGCCGAAGATCAGCTGAAACTCAACAAGCGATGTCGCCCGGCTCGCCAACGCCAGAGCCGTAGCCAAGACGCTGGATCCTATCAGCACGATCAGGCGCGGACCGAAGCGGTCCGACAGGTTTCCCCAGACGATGCTTCCGAACGCCATGGCGAGAAAACCGAAGGTCATGGCGCTGGATATGCCGGTAATGGACCACCCGGTATCCCGTGCGATGGGCCGAAGAAAAACAGGCAGTGAAAACATGGCGCCTATTGCGACGCAGCCCAAGAGGCCGCCGGCTGCGACTATCACCCAGCGATAAGATTTGCTCATTCAGTGCTTCCCATCCAACCGTTCCTGCCAATTGTAACGACGAGCAAGAACCGCAATATTCGACACCGACGCGCATATCTTGCCGATATGCAGGTTGGATGGTGCGCTTGACAGGGGATGGCCTTACAGTTCTTCCGCCCTTTCGGGTCGACAACGACCACGTATCAGCTCCCCGATACCGACCAGATTGCCGACGAATCGCCCCTTGCGATCGATGTTCTTCTCCGGCCGGAACGATTTGATGCCGTTCGCCAAAATCGCTTTGGATATACCAGGCCACGCTTCTTTTCGACTCATCACCTTCTTTCGATAGAGATACCAGGGATTCACCACCTGCGAATAGCCGTACCTTTTGCCGGAAACCTTTCCAGACTTGATCCCGAGGTGCACGCCGACCATGCCGTCGTAGCGGACCAGCCGCCCGGTGCGCCCCGCGATTCGGGAGAAATCCTTATCCTCCATCCAGGCGTATAGCACCAAGCGCTCATCGAAGCGCAGATCGCCGATCGCGGCGACCCTAAACGCCATATTGCAGCCATAGAGGCTGCGGCAACTCACGAACGTCGGCGGGCCGGGCGCCAAGGGAGGAGGATCACTGATGAGGCGCTTAGCCTCGTCCCACGACACCCCCGCGTCAGTCGCGCCGTTGCGCAGCACCAGACCGCCGATGCCGACCACGTCCGCATCGGCCGCGAATGCGAACGCGCAATGCTCGAGCCAGGTAATGGCCGGCGCGAAGTCATCGTCGAAGAACACCACAATGTCCTCATGAGGGCACACCCGCTCGAGAGCGCGATTACGCTGTTTGGTGAGGCTCGCGCTGCCGTAGATCAATTCCAGCGGGAACACAGAGCTTTCCAAAGGCGCCTCAATGTCGGCGTTGCAGGTCGCCGAAATGATGACCCTTGAGGGAACTAGCGTTTGCCGTTCCAACAGGCGCACGACCTCCGTGACGGCTGCAGGTCGGCTCGATGTGGCAATGACAATCGCGATACGGGGCGCGGTGCCACCCGGTTCCGGGTCGTGCGCGGCCATAGCCGGAGGCGGGCTTGCGGTTGAAGTTTGTGGCGTCATGTAATTGAAAAAACTACAGATGCGACCGGCAGTTCGTCTAAACCGAACAATAATCCATTTTGATTATGGATGGAATCTGCGCGGCCATCAATTGCTGCGCTGGAGAGAGGATTTTTAGTTTGGGCGGCGCGCCCTCACCTCTTCTACGGCATTCAAGATGGCCTTCGCTACCGCCGGTTCTTTCAATACGCTTAGGTGATCCGCCTGCGGCAACACGATATGAGTAGTCGTCGTGCTGGAAAGATGTGCCAAAAGTGCCTGATGTTCTTGAGCCCACTGCTCCATGTCTTCCCGCGATTTGAGCCCCCACTCGCCCAATGGCTTCGTTGCGGTGATGAGAGCGTACGGTATTGAGGGCAGCGGCCAAGCGGCCTGTGCCTGCTTGAAGGTTTCAGGCAGCGCAGCCCATTGCCGCCTCAACCCTTCGGGCAGTTTTGTCTCCATGGTTTGCCAGTCGCCAGGGCTCGACTGCCGCATACGCTCGTAGCTCGCCTCGGTTGCCGGATCGATGAAGACCATGGCGGCGACGTCGGCCGGATAGTCATGCGCAAACACCCGCATGAAAAGGCCACCGGCCGAATGACCGACCAGAACTACCGGCGGTCGGATATCGAGTGCAGCCAGCAGCGCATGGAGGTCTCGAGCCATCTGTTCGGCGGTACGGGGCTGCGGTCCGGGATCGGAGCGACCGAGACCGGCGCGCTCATAAACAAGGGTTCGGGCGTGCTCAGCAATGCGGTCCTGAAGCTTCCAATAGAGCACTATTCCGCCGGTGAACCCGGTCTCGAAAACCACGGGCGGATTTCCCGCGCCCTTCACACGGGCCTCGAGCCGATACCCCCCGACATCGACGAGAGGCGGTCTTACGATGAGCCATGAGATCCACAGCACCGCGCCACTCAGGAGCATCGCCCCGAGAATGACACCCACTTTTCTTTGCGCGCGCGTCACGGCGACATCCCCATCATCATATGCATCGCGGCAACCTCCCTGGCTGATTCTCTAAATCTATTCTTCGGCCGCTGCCCAACGTAGAGGTGGCCTCATTCAGCGCTGTGCGTCATCTTCTTGTGGAGAGGCAACGCTTCCAACCGCGCGGCCGAGAACGTCGCGCACCGTACTCTCTATAAGAGACTACCCTAGAAAGGAGCCCGAATGTTGGACTCTGTTTCCACCCGTTTTCGGTCATCCCCTTCCGCCGCAGCGCCCTCGTTGCAACCGGATCGACGCAGCGGGTACGACGTCCGCGCGCGATGTGTTTGCTGATTCAGTCGTTACTTGGAAATACCAGCCAAGTCGACGACTTGCTTAACGCCCATGACGTCCATTGCGAGTGCTTCAGCAGTGCTCTTCATCAGTCCGGACGAGAAGATGCCTTTTAAGTACACGACGCCGTGTCGAGTCGAAACGCTGTACTGAACTCCCAGATCCGGGTGCTTGGCTAATACCATTCGAACACGACTGGTTATTTCCTTGTCGCTAACAGGCGTGGCGACCTCCCGCGAGCCAGAAGCGTCGGCGAGTACACTGCCTGCCGCGACCCAACTGATCATCATCGTACATAGCCAGAATCGCGGATTCATGACACGCCTCCAATTAATTGACGAAAAACTGCAGTCTCCGTGAATCGGTGCACGCGCCCGCAGCACCTGACCGACTGTTTCAGCGGGCTGAATCCGATTCAAACTCATCCCGGTCCCGCGCCTTCAATCGGCGCTTCGGTCCGCGAATGTGCAGCATCGTACGCATCGGCAAATCCGTCGCCAATAACGTCTTTGCACTACGCGGAAGCGTTGAATGCCGGCGCTGGCGCTCGCGAACGGCAGAGGTGGGCGCCGATTCGTGACGTAATGATCCTCTGCAAAGCGCGCGTTCAGAACGTCAGTACCTGCCATCGATGCGCAGCACAAATTCGCGCGGTTCGCCGTACCAATTGCCGCCCGTGGGAGTTCCGATAGTTTGATAATAGATGCGGTCAAAAACATTGTTCACGCTCAACGCCGCGCGCCAGTGAGCATCGATTTGATAAGCGGCGCGAAGATCGATCACAACGAAGGGGCCTTGCACGGCCCTAGTGGGTTGCCGAGACTCCAAGCAATTTCCCGCTGAGTTCAGTTGAGCGCAAATAAAGCCGTCGGCAAAGTTGCTGCTTTGTGCTTGAAGACTGCCGCCGATTGTCCAGCGCTCCAATCCCGCAGGCAACTGCCTGCTGGTCCAGAGTTTCACGAGGTGCCGTGGGGTCGCGCTGGATAAATCGCCATCATCGAGACCATGATTGATGTTGAATGTATAGCCTGCGCCGATCAGCCATCCGGGCGCCAATGCGCCATTGACTTCCGCATCGACCCCCTTGCTCTTGTTGATGCCATTCGACATAAAGCAGCATGGGTAATATGTCAGCTCCTCAGCAAGCGTTGCGCTGGGATCGAGTACCGCAAGTCCGCGCTGCTCAATGTCATAGAGCACGACAAATCCGTTGAGCGCGCCATTGCGCCACGAGCCCTTGATCCCCAGTTCTCGGTCGATTCCGTCGGCCGGCGGCAAAAAGGCGCCGCCGATACTCCTGAGGCCGTTATTGGTCTGGTAGATATCGGCATAGCTCGCGTACAAAGAATAGTGTCCATTCAAATCGTAAGTCGCGCCGACAAAGGGCGTCACTTTATCGACGTCCTTGGACTCTTGGATGATGCCGGGGGTTGATGGGGCGAGACTGGAGTAAAGGGCGTTTGACGATCGATCCGAGCTGATGCGCGCCCCGCCCACCACAGACAGAGCGCCGGTCAAATACACTCTTGCAGAGGCAAATTCGCCGCTCTGATTGTTTGTGGCCAGCGATCGACCGAAAACGGGATACGGTACCGGCGGGTCCGGGTAGGCCGCGGGATTGAAGGTAAACACGTTGTTGACTGCAGGCCCAAACGTGAAGTTCACTTGGACGGGCACATCCCCCTTGAAATGGGTGTAGTCGCCGCCGACGGCCACATCGAGGCGGTGGCCGAACAGGTCGAAACTACCCGTGAGGGTGCCGTCGAAGACGAACTGATCCTGCGTGTTAGGGCTAGGACTGAAGAAGGCGAAGGGAAGTACCGGCAGGGCCTTCGTGATCGGATCAATAGGAGAAGCAAAGCCGCCGAAGCCATAGCTGGCCGCAGTGTCCAACGAAGTGGCGTGCAACTTCAGTTTCCATTCACCGCCAAGTGCCTGCTGCAGTTGCGCGTAATACTCGCGGGTCTGTGTGTCGTAACGCGACCAATTAAAGGCGAGCGCCATGCTGCGCGGTAAATGCGCATCGCTGCCATCGGCGTAGGAAGGCCAACCATTGAGAAACGGCACGGAATTTTCCCATTGGTAGCTGCCGCCCACCGTCAACAATGTTTGCGACGTTAGATCGCTTTCGAGCACGGCAAAAACCTTTTTTCGCTCGAGGCTCGCGGTCTTGAAAAAATAATCCTTGTCGCCGACAACGGCGTCGAGCCGTGCGCGCAACGCCCCTTCAAAGCCAAGCGGCCCCGTGACATCCGCTTCAGCCCGGTAGGCGTTCCAGGATCCCCCATAGGCACTGAACTGTGCTTCGTTGGTATCCAGCGGACGCTTGCGAACGATATTCACGCTGGCGCCCGGATTGCCTAAGCCGCCAAACAGGGCATCAGATCCGCGCAGCACTTCGACGTGGTCGTATTCGCCTAAATCGGGTGTTCCAAAGATGGGCGTATTGCCAAAGGAATTCAAGGCAGCCCCGCCGTCGAGGTGGAATGTAGTAATCGTAAAGCCCCGAGAGAAAAAGGTGCTGCTCAGCGAATTATTTCGGACAACCGTGATGCCCACCGCGTTGTTGAGTGCGTCGCCAAGATCCGTATCGTTTTGCTGGCGCATTTGTTCCTGGGAAATGAGCGAAATGGTCTGGGGAATCTCGCGCAACGGCGTCTCGGTGCGCGTCGCGACCAATCCCTCGGCGGTGCTGTTCACCACGATCTCTTCCAAAGCAGCCGAATTTTGGGCAGCCGTTTTTTCACCCGGGCTCCGGCGCGGGTCGGCGCGAGCCCTTGCCTTTTCGCCTCTTGCGGTAGGTGCGTCCGGCTGATTCTGAGAACTGTCGGCACCGCGCGCACGTATTTCGATTGTCTTAGGGTTGATGATTTGGAATGTCAATCGAGAATTCGCGAGAAGGAGTTCCAGAGCCGCGCCGAGCGTGAATTGACCCTCAAGAGCCGGCGCCCGAAGGCCTTCAGTGATCTGCGAAAAAAAGATGATCTGCACCCCGCTTTGCTTGGCCAACGTCTGTAAGGCAGTGCCGAGCGGCTGACTGTCGATTTTGATATCGTATTTTGCAGGTTCGGTACGCGGGGCCGCGCCGATCAATCCGGGCGCGCCCCCGGCTGCAATGAAGAAACTCAACAATATCGTAGCGGGTGCCTTGAGTTTCACGATGCGCGGCTTCCCTCAGTTACCGTGCCTGATCGTAATATGCTCGAATCTATCGCAGTCGCGGGGCGTATTTCGATCGTCTTCGGATTGATCACTCGAAATATCAGATGTGAACCGGAGAGAATCATCTCCAGCGCGGCGGAAATGGTGTAGGAGCCGTTCAAGGCCGGCGCTTGAAGTCCCTCCGTCACCTGAGAGAAAAAGATGATCTGTACTCCGCTCTGCTTTGCAAACTGCTGCAGCGCGGTCGCCAGCGGTTGGCTGTCAATCTTGAATTGGTACTTGACGGGCTCGCTGCTCGAAGCTGCCGCCGGGCGCATGATCGAACCGATGGCAATGATGCAAAGAAACAGTAAAACGTAACGGCGCACCTGCGACAGCCCTTTTGATTTTTCTTATAAATCGCCGCAGCAGGTACCGAAGCTTCCTTCAGAGTCCGCCGCCGCTGCCAAACGGAGAAACCAGAGACTTCCCTAATTTTGTACCGATATCGGCGGGTGGATCAGCGGGACAGTGAATTGAAACACGCTTCCCGGAGACTCCTTGCGGGTTGCACACAGGACTCCGCCATGAGCTTCCACGATGGAGCGGCAAATCGACAGGCCAACACCGGTGCCCTCGCGCTTGGTGGTAAAAAAGGGCTCGAACATATGCTCGGCCGCCGCGTCATCGAATCCGCTGCCGGAATCTTCGACGGCGACCACGGCCAATTCGCCCCGGATCGCCGTGCTCACCCGCACCAATAGAGGCGGCACGACCGAGTCGATCATGGACTCAATCGCGTTCTTGATGAGATTGACCAGGACCTGCTGCAACTGGATCCGGTTCCCCCGGATGCAACCCAGCTGTTTACAGAGGTCGATCTGAAGAATGACGTCGTGCCAGCTCAACTCGTGACGCACCAGGTCCAGAACATCCCGGATGACATCGTTGAGATTGAGCGCCGACATCGCCGGCGCAGGACTCTGGAGCATGGAGCGTATGCTGCTGAGCACGGCACTCGCGCGGTATCCGTCCCGGACGATGCGATTCGCGGCCTTGCGCGCTCGCGCCAAATCGAGCTGATCCGTCCCGAGGCAGCTCAAACAGGCATCGGCATTCGCGACGATGGCAGCCAAAGGCTGGTTGACTTCATGGGCGATCGAAGCGATCAGCTCGGTCATCGGCATGGCGTACGGCGCGGCAGATGCGGTGACTTGCGAATCGTGCGGCGAGCCGGCCGGTACCTCCAGGGAACCCCATACGCTAGCCGGCCATGCCCGTGGATTTCTCATGTCATCTAGTGCGATTTGGTGCGCGGCAGTGGTACCGCCAGTTTTCCCGCCATCCGGACCAACTGAGCGAGCGACTCGGCCTCCATCTTGCGCATGACGCGGCTGCGGTGAATCTGCAGCGTGGTTTCGCTGATGCCGAGTTCGGCGGCGGCCTGTTTGTTGAGCAGACCACCAACAACCAGCGGTAAGACCTCCCGCTCACGCGGCGTGAGGCAGGAGTGGCGATGCTTGAGCCGCATACGTTCCGCTCTCTCGGCGCGTGCCTGACAGTCCTGCGCGATGGCGGTCCCGATCGCGGCCAGTAGCTCCGCTTTACGGAAGGGCTTGGTCAAGAAATCGACGGCGCCCGCCTTGATCGCGCGCACCGAGGTCGGTATATCGCTGGCGCCGGTGAGAAAAATGATGGGCGGGTGGTCCCCCGTGCTCAGCTGCCGTTGCAGGTCGATGCCGCTACCGTCTGGAAGCGCAACATCCAGAATCAGGCACGAGGGCAGATCGGGCTTTGGCACGCGAAAATAGTCGCCGGCCGACGCGCAGGTCACTACGCCCATGCCCGCCGACGTCAACATTTCATCCAATGCCTCGCGAATGCCCGCGTCATCGTCCACGACATAGACCGTGGGTTTCATTGCCGGCTCCAGCACCTTAGCGCCTCTCATCGCGGCGCACCCCGCGTGTCCGGATGGCCCGTCGGACTTCGATGCAACACAATGTGGGTACCATTCGCTGCCTCTCGAATCTCCACGCCAGGGACGCTCGATAAAAACGCCACAAAAGATGCCGGATCCTTGGCATCGAAAACACCCGTCACCTCTTGACGCTCCAGTTCTGCGCTATCAATGTCAATTCGATGCTTGTTGTAGCGGTTGAATTCCTCGGCCACTTCGCTCAAGGGTCGATGCTCGAACATCAACTGGCGCTGAATCCAGGCGACGGATGCCGCGACGTTGACGCCGCGCTGTGGGGCGCCGACCCCAGCCGGCGTAACGACAACACGATCGCTGGCTCTCAGAATCAAAGGCTCGACCGGGTCACCCACTCCGTGACCCGCTTGTGCGGCGGCCTTCTCGCTCGTCGCTGCCGAGTCGACGCGCACTTGGCCTTCCACGACGGTCACCGTCGTGCCGTTCGAGCGTAGATCGACGTTGAACTGCGTGCCGACATCCTCAAGCAGCGCATTACCTGCGCGCACCACGAAGGGCCGCGCCGCATCGTGCGCCACTTCGAACAGAGCTTCCCCCTGCACAAGACGCACCTCTCGGCGGCCCTTTTGCAAAAGCACATCGATGGTCGAGGCCGTATTGAGCGTCGCTCGCGAGCCATCGGCCAAAAGCACCGAGCGTTGTTCGCCCAGCGCTGTTCTGTACTCTTGCGGCACTTCCGGCATGAACAGAGCCAGTCCGACACCTATGAGCAGCACCGCGGCGGCGGACCACGCAAGGCGTCTCCGAACATGCCGACCTTCGCCGCGACCGACAGAGGCCGCGACTTTGGCTGTCGAAAATGGCAGCACCTTTTCAGGCGAAGCCTTCGCCTCGCGAATCAGTACGTCCACCGCGGTGTTCGGCCAAATCAAGCGGGGCGACTTGATCGCCTTAGCGAGTCGCGCCGTGTGTAGATACGCTTCTACGCGCTCCGGCGATCGAGCCACCCATTCGCCGAATTCGCGGTGATCGGCATTCGAGGCGCTGTCGCTGTGGAGTAGTTCCCACCAATGAGAAGCCTGCTCGAGAATGGATGTTGTAGCTTCCATATCGCTCGCCACTTCAATTCTCCAGCGCTGTGCGCAATCGTTCATAACCGCGCGCCAGATAGCGCCTGACCTGTCTTAAGGTGATGTCGAGATCCTGTGCGATGTCTTTGCAGGAACGCTCATCGCGCAATCGCAGCAGCAGTACGGCGCGCATCATGGGCGATACGGCGGCCAGCGTACGGTTCAGCCGTTCCTGCGAGATGCTAGCCTCAAGTTCGAACTCCGGCGGGCAATCGTCGATCAGCAGATCGTCACCTATTTCCACCAGCGATTCGGGCCGAAGCTCATTATCGCGCCACTCGACCAGAACGTGACTGGCTACGCGCAGCAGGTAGGCCTGCGGATTGCGGACTTCGCCCAAGTCTCGTGCGCGCAGCAATCGCAAATAGGTCTCTTGCGCCAAATCCTCGATATCCACCGTCGAGCGCACACGCCGCCCCAGGAAACGCAGAAGGCTCCGATTCCAGCGCTGCTGCCACCCCGCGAGCATCGGACTATTCGGCATTCGACGAGCGACCCCAAATGTGGATTTCCCAATACTGTAGAGCGAAAAGTGGTGCCGTCGGACCCCCCCTTTACCGAAAAAATTTTTTCAAGCGCTGACGGCGCGCGCAACTCGTTGATTGTGCTAAAAAGCAACCCACCGGGCTCCCGGGGGACCCTACTCGGACCGCCCGTATGTGCAGTGCGCGGGTACTGCTAACCCACCCGGATAGCTCGAGCGCGGCGCCACGCTGCCGGGCTTTCGCCGGTGAATTGCTGAAAGAGCCGCGACATGTGGGCCTGATCCGCGAATCCGCACTCAATCGCGATTTCCGCGAGAGGAGCGGTCGATTGCAACATCAGGCCTTGTGCGCGCTCCATCCGCCGACGCAGCAGAAACACGTGAGGCGAGTAACCAAAGGTACACTTGAACGCCCGTGCGAAATGCGAAACGCTTAACTTGCTCAACCGAGCCAGCGCCTCGCACGATAGGGATGAGTTCAAATTCGCATCGATATACGTTATGAGAGTGCGCACCTGCCATGGTGCCAGGCCCCCGCGATACGCCTGTCGCTCGTTTGCCTTTGCCAACATGGCGCCGAGCGAGTCCTCGGCATCCCGAACGCAAGATAGCAGCGTCGCGCTCGCATAGCGCACGCATTCCCGTGTTGCCTCGTGATCCTTTGACAGCGCGTCTGCCATGGTCTCAATTAATTCGGACACCACGGTAAGCAGCTTGGTCGTGAGAAGCTGATCCTTCGTCTCAGCGTGATGCACGATGCGAAGGCAATCACCTCTCTCCTCATCACCGCCTTGGATCGCGACCATCGGTCGCTCCGACATGTCGATGCGCTCGCGTGGCACATGTTGTTCGTCCATCGGACCTCCTCGATGCAAAACCTTTGTCGACGCCCGCGCCAATTCAAGATTCACGGATCTTACGAGTTGTCATATCGTCCGCAAGTCACGCCTTTACGTGATACCCAGATTTACATCGCAACCTGGGTGCGGCCGAATAACGCATAGACGTGATATGAAGAACTGCCGACATCGAATAGCGTGTAGCGAGATCTAGCGCAACGGGAATATTTGCATGCAGTGGCGGCGTCTGACCACAACCGTGGCCACTTGCCTTTCACACCATCACTCGCATAAACCGACCGTATGAACAGCACACAACCCTTGAGACCAAAGGATCTGCAGATCGACGCTCATGACACGGATGTGATGTCCAGCGTTCAGGCACACGACCGACGAGCGCTCGAAAAGCTGTACCTGACTTATTACGGTCCGCTCGCGCGATTCTTATCCCGCATCGTCGCACAAACCAGCGCCGTGGATGAGATCATCAACGATACCTTCATGACGATTTGGATGCGCGCCAAGGAGTTTCGCGGCGAATCGCGGGTATCCGCGTGGATTTTCAGAATTGCATATCGAACGGGGCTGCAATCGATCGGGCTGCATGGAGTCCGCGGGTCTCCCGAAATCATTCGCCGACACGATACCGATTTCACATCGGAGAATCCCTATACCGACCGCCTCGAACGCCGCCTGAACCGCCTGCCCTTCGAGGAGCGCATTACGCTGGCACTGGCGTATCAAATGGGTTTTTCAATGGATGAAATTGCGGAAATTACTCGGGTTGCTCCTGCAACCGTGAAAATACGCATGTCTCAGGCAAGCACGGGCCTTCGCGGCAATTAGCGCGCAGCGCCACCTTCCATATCCCACCTTGATGGCCTGTTCGCACCTCCATGTGCTCGCTCCGCGACGCTCCGACGAGGCCGGAATCATCCGAGTCAAGCCGCGACGGTATTGTTCAAGAGACCGCGATTCGGCGTTCCTAAGCTAATGCCTGCTGTGAAATCCCGACCCACTGTGATGCGCATCGAGGCCAGCTTATGAAACCGAATATTTCACGAGGCGTTGCATACAGCCTCACCCTTCTGATTGGATTACAACTAACTGTCGGCGCGCGGGCACAGCAGTCTACCGACGTGCAGTCGCCGAAGGAGATGTCAGAGAAAATACAGTCGCTGCTGGATCAAGTGGGCGTACTTAAGCGCCAATTGGATCAGCAAGCCGCGTTACAACAGGAGATGAAAAGCGCCGCTGACGCCCCAAGAGCAGCGTCTCGCGACTCCGCCATAATTCACTACAAAGGGACAACGATTACGTTGGGCGGATTTCTGGCCGCGGAGTCCGTCTATCGACAGCACGATCAAGCAAATGACATTTCAACCAACTTCGCTGCAATCCCCTACGAAAATAATTCGGTAGGCCAGACCCAAGAGCTTCGCTTCACCGCACGTCAGAGCCGCGTGTCGGCGCTCGTGCAGGGCAACCCCGCTCCGCAAACTCGGCTAGGATTCTACAGCGAGTTCGATTTTCAGGGCGGCGCGCAAACCGCCAATTCAAACGAATCCAATTCCTACACGCCGCGGCTCCGCCACATGTACGGCAGCGTCGACTGGGACGATTTGGGTTTGCATCTGCTTGCGGGTCAAGCCTGGTCTCTGGTGACTCTTAACAGCCACGGCATCACGCCCCGCAACGAAGTGGTGCCACCGACCATCGATGGGCAGTACATACCAGGATTTTCCTGGACACGTCAGCCGCAAATTCGGCTCGTCAAAGACATGCCCAATGCGGTTTCGATTGCGGTCTCGCTCGAGAACCCCCAAACGACGTTTTATACCGGCGCCAATCCGCTGCCCTCGACGGGTCATCTGACCTTCAACACGCCCGCCGGCCAGGGATTCGACTCCGCCAACACGTTGTCGCTCAATCACATCCCCGACGTAGTTGGCAAAATTGTCTATGAGCCGACTGTTGTGGATCGACGCCTGCACCTCGAGGCGTACTACCTATATCGCAGCTTCTACGAGCGTCTGAACCTTAGAAATCAGAACAGCAGCGGCGGAGGCGTTGGCGGCGGGCTCACTGTCCAAGTCGTGCCGCAACTGTTGGACTTTCAAATCTCGGCACTGGCCGGCAAGGGCATTGGGCGCTACGGCAGCGCGCAATTGACCGATGTGACTTTCGACCCAGCCGGCAATATTCACCCGATCCGTGAAATTGAAGCACTTGCGGGGTTGACGCTTCACGTGACGAAGAAATGGGACTACTACCTGTTCTTCGGTGAGGAGAAGGACTCCGCTGAGGCGTTCTATTTGCCAAGCGCGGCGGGTTTGACACCGTACGGCTATGGAAACCCGCTATATCAAAACGGAGGCTGCTTTAGTGAGACAACGACGACGGCCTGCATCGGCAATACGCGTCTCATTAGACAAGGCACGACCGGATTTTGGTTCACGCCTTACATGGGGAGCTTCGGCCGTTTCCAGTATGGTCTTCAGTTCTCATACAGCCAACGAAAATCCTTCGAAGGATTAGGCGGTGCAGCGCTGGGCAATCAGAACATCGTCATGGCCAGCATGAGGTATTACCCGTTTTAGGGGCCCGCACCGCCTCGATCAGCGCGCCCGCTCTCACGCCGATCAATCAACCGAATGGAGTACATCATGTTTGACACCGTACGTACCCTCTTCAAGGGCGGCACCGTCGTAACGATGGATGCCAATGTCCCCAATCTCGTTGCCGGCGATGTCCTCGTTGAAGGCGATCGCATTGTGGCCGTCGAGGCGAACATCCGAGCAGGTTGTGCCGATGTCATTGATGCCGCAGGCAACATTGTTTTGCCGGGCCTGATCGACGCGCATCATCATTCATGGCTTGGCGTGATGCGCCGGCTCATGCCCGACGTCGATGATTTGTTCGCCTACATCGATGTGGTCGCCGAAAAGCTGGGCGCGCACTACCGCCCGATCGACATGTACGTGAGCACAAAACTCACGGCGGTTGCCTCGCTCGATGCGGGCGTTACGACGATCATCGACGCATGCCACAGTTCGCGCAGCCCCGATCATACTGATGCCGCGCTCGAGTCCTTGGATTCGGCTGGTATCCGCACTTTGCACATGGTCGGCGCGGCGATGGACAAGAAAGCATCGGCCGCGCATCTGCCGGGCGATCTCGCACGCCTGGCACTGAACTGGAACAAATCAGGCGGTCTGGTGCGCGTCGGTCTGTTCGGTCAACTCAATCTTGACTGGTGGAAAGTCGCCCGCGGTCTGAACATGCCAATCCTGACCGAGTTCATTGGCGATCTCGCCAAGCTCGGTCCGCAATTTGCGGAACCTGGCCTTTTGGGGCCGCATAACATCTTCAATCACTGCACCCGCGTGCCCGAAGAAACGTGGAAGCTGTTCGCGGACGCGGGCGTCAATATCACCGTCAATCCACGCTCGGACGCGCTGTTCGGTTTCGACGACGAGAGCTTTGCCTATCAAAAAGCGATCGACCACGGATTGACGCCGGCACTTGGCATCGACTTGGACACCGCTTTCGGCAGCGACATGTTCGGCGAGATGCACGCTCTGTTCGGCCAACAGCGCGCCGCGATGCGGTATCGCCGCTTCCGCGGGGAAGCGGGTGCCCCCGCCCCAATCTCGGTGGATGAGGTGCTGCAGGCTGCCACGGTCAACGGCGCCCGCGCTGCCGGGCTGGCGACATCGATAGGTACGCTCACGCCGGGCAAGCAGGCTGACATCATCATGCTGCGCACCAACGGAGTCGCTGTATTCCCCGTGACCAACGCCATTGGCACCATCGTCCAGGCGGTCGAGCGGTCCGATGTCGATACCGTGATGGTCGCCGGCCGGCTTCGCAAGCGCAGCGGCAAGTTGATCGGCATCGATATCGAGAAACTGAACGCCGAGGCAATCGCCTCGCGCGATTACCTGCTCGAAGCCAGTGGCTATCGGACGAACCTGTTCGGGAAATACATTCCCGCACTCGGCGTGACAGCTTGAGCTGCATTGGCCGCCCCTAAAAGGCGCGGCCTTTCTCCTCTGATCGCAAACCTGGAGCTCGCCATGTCAGCAACGACCAGCGGAACAGTAGGGCAGGCCAACGCCACGCCAACCTACCTGGCTCGTCCGGCCCTGGCTGTCATTTCATCACTCTTCTGCGGTTATCTCGCCGTGGGCCTGCCGTTGCCGGTGATTCCACTCTTCATCCATGAAAAGCTCGGCTTTGGCAACCTCATAGTCGGACTCGTGATTGGCATCCAGTTCTTGGCCACAGTGCTGACCCGCGGTTACGCCGGGCGCGTAACCGACCGGCAAGGGGGTAAGCGCGCGGCCCTACAGGGTGCCGGCTTCTCCGCCCTTGGGGGAACGCTCTATATGGTTGCAGCACTGCCTGGAATTTCATCCGGTGTCAGCTTGGGCATCGTGGTGGCAGGCCGTCTGGCGGCGGGCCTGGGAGAAAGTCAATTCGTCACCGGTTGCGTCTCGTGGTCCATCGCGTCGGTCGGTCCACAGCGCGCCGGTATGTCGATGTCTTGGACCGGCATTGCAATGTTCGCCGCAGTGGCGATCGGCGCGCCGGTCGGCATGACGCTCTATCACCAATGGGGCCTCCAAGCTGCCATGATGGGCTGCGTCATCGTCCCACTGGTGGCGATCATGATTGCGGTGGGCGCGACTTCCTATGTTTCTCCCGCGGGCCATCGGTTGCCGTTTCATCGCGTGATCGGACAGATCTGGCGGGAAGGGCTCGGCTTGATGTTGCAAGGCGTTGGTCTATCCGGACTTACCGCGTTTGCCTCGCTGTATTTCGCCGCACGAGGCTGGACGCATGCCGGCTTGGTCATGACCGCGTTCGGGGTCGGATTCATTTTCATAAGGATCGTACTGGGACACTTGCCCGACCGGGTCGGTGGCTTTCGTGTTGCCTTGTGGTCGCTCCTCATCGAGGCTATCGGCCAGGCAATGCTGTGGCGCGCACCACATGAGTTGCTGGCACTGAGCGGAGCGCTCGTCACCGGACTGGGATGCGCGCTCGTTTTCCCCGCGCTCGGCGTCGAAGTGCTCAAGCGCGTGCTGCCTGCCAATCGTGGCAGTGCGATGGGTGGCTTCGTCGCCTTTCTGGACATCGCCTACGGACTTGCTGGTCCGGGGGCCGGATTGGTTGCCGGCCAGTTCGGCTATGCTGCCGTTTATTTGTTGGGCACCGCTAGTGCGCTGCTCGGCGCGGCTGTCGTGATCGCGAGCCGTTCGGCGTCAGCTTGACCGTCATATCGCCACTCTATCGAGGAACACTCCTATGTCACGCATATTCATTTCCGGCTCATCGACAGGTCTCGGTCTCATGGCGGGCGAACGACTTGTTCAACAAGGACATCAAGTTGTCCTGCATGCACGCAACCCTGCGCGCGCTGAAGACGCACGCCTCGCGCTACCTCGCGCCGAGGCTGTTGTCGAGGGCGACCTCGATACCATTGCAGGGGCCAAGGCGGTCGCGGAGCGCGTCAATGAACTCGGTCGCTTCGACGCCGTGATTCACAATGCCGCGGTCGGTTATCGCGAGAGCCACATCCTCACCAAGGACGGTCTCCCGCATGTCTTCGCGATCAATACGCTGTCCGCGTATATCCTGACTGCACAGATCAAAACTCCGAAGCGGCTTGTTTATCTCAGCTCCGGGATGCACCGCCATGCCGATGCCAACTTCAACGATATTCTCTGGAGGAAGCGCCGCTGGGACGGCTCGGCAGCCTATGCCGAGAGCAAACTCCACGATGCGATGCTTGCCTTTGCCGTTGCGCGACGTTGGCCTGACGTTTTCTCAAACTCACTGGAACCCGGTTGGGTACCGACCAAGATGGGTGGCCCCGGCGCGCCCGATGACATGGAACAGGCGCATCTGACCCAGGCTTGGCTTGCTTCCGGGGATGACCCCAAGTCACAGGTAACCGGGAAATATTTCTATCACATGAGGCGTGTGGAGCCGAATCCGCAAGCCCACGACCCGTCACTGCAAGATCGCCTCATCGCAATCTGCGCTGAGATCTCGGGCGTGACGCTGTCCGCTTGAACCGGCACCGTTGATCTAACCATCTGCTACTCATATCCGGCGCATCGGGACGACTGCCAATCGATTGAATTGGGCCCTGGTCGGTAGCGGGTGAAGCTACCAAATAGAAAATATCTGCATAAATCACTTAGTTACGCAATGATTGGTAGCGGGGGGGGGTAATGAGGATCGTCGGCGCATTCGGTGTGCGACTTAGCGCACAAGCAACCTGACAGTTGGCGTTAGTGAGAACCAATCGCCGGAAGACCAGTTCGCGCCGATCGAGTCCCGCTATCGCATGTCCAATATCACGAGCTCGATCGCCAGCAAGCAGAGCAACGCCAGAAAAAGCGCCTTGAGGTAGTTATTCGGCACCACGCAGTCCTGCGTTAAGTGCCAGGCAGCCTAGGAAAACAACTCGGATCGCTTGTGCGAACGGTCGTATCTAGCGGCAGGCACTGGTAGGACCAATATTGAGCGATCGCGCCGTTGCGCAGGAAAGTTTATCGTCCGGCCAGCTTGCGTCCCTTCTCGAGCGGTGCGAGGCTTCGCACCGGCGATGCGAGGAGCAGACGGTAGCCTTCCTGCAGAACGCGCTCGACATTGTCACTGCCCACGTGCGGATGGCCTACGGGCACGTTAAATTCTTGGCAAATCGCCACGATTTCTGCCATCGCTGCGCGTACCTCAGGGTGATCGTACTGACGCGGCACTCCGAGTTCCTGACTCAAGTCGCCTTCGCCGATTAAGATCGCGCCGACACCGGGCACTTCTTTGAGAATGGCGCGTAGATTTCCGATCCCTTGGGCGTCTTCGATCATGAGAATCACGATCACTTCGCCATTGGGGTCGAGCGGCCATACGTCGGCCTTCGAGTAGTACTCCTGCTGAGTGAGACCCCAGTAGCGGCACGCGGTTGTGGGTCCATCGCCGCGCAGGCCTGCGGGCTCGTACCGAGGTGAGCCTTTGGGCCGCGGGTAGCGGCAAGCAGCTACCGAATTCATCGCCTGTTCCGCCGTCGAAATATGCGGCCAAATGATTCCATAGGCGCCGCGGTCGAGAGCTTGCTTGGCAAGCCATTGATTGCGTTCGTCGCCGTTCGGTGGGATCCGCACCAGGGGCGTGACGGGCGCAGCGACCGATCCTGACTTGGCTATGAGACGGCGATCGAGCAGGTACTGCATCGCGTCCTGAAGCCCATTCGGGTCCCAGGCGTTGTGTTCCATTTCAAATACAACGCCGTCATAAGGCGTGGTGCTGAACGCAATCGCCGTGGTTCGATCCGCACTCGCAAACGAGCCGAAAGCCGGCTTGCCGCTTTCCCACGCGCCAATGACACTGTTTAAGCGGCCTATGCTCGACATTTACATTCTCCGTGTCATAAACCGCGTTTCGCGAGAACCTTGTTGAGCCTGCTGTATACGCGGCGCGCATTCTGCTCGAAAATCAGCGAGCGGTGCGCATCGGTGAGGTGCACAGCGCCGTCGATGTAGCGTCGCGTGTCATCGAAACGGTGCCCGGTCTCCGGGTCGACACTCCGCACCGCGCCGATCATCTCGGAGGCGAACAGCACGTTCTGCGCCGGAACAACATCCGTCAGCAAGTCGATGCCCCTTTGGTGGTACACGCAGGTGTCAAAGAACACATTGTTCAGCAGCAGTTCGTCCAACGTCCCGAGCTTCAAGTCGAGCGCGAGGCCTCGATAACGGCCCCAATGATAAGGCACCGCCCCGCCACCATGGGGAATAACAAATTTGAGTGTTGGAAAATCTTTGAACAACTTGCCTGTCAAGAACTGCATGAAGGCAGCGGTATCCCCACATAAATAGTGCGCACCCGTGCCGTGAAAATTCGGGTTGCACGAGGCGGCGACGTGCACCATGGCGGGAACGTCCAGTTCCACCATTTTTTCGTAAAGCGGATACCACCACCGATCGGTTAAAGGGGGACCGGTCCAATAGCCGCCGGTGGGATCGGGGTTCAAGTTGCAACCCACGAACCCGAGTTCATTGACACAGCGCTCAAGCTCAGGAATACAGGTCTTCGGTTCGACGCCCGGTGATTGCGGCAGCTGGCAGACGCCGACGAAGCTCTTCGGATAGAGACGACAAACCTGCGCGATCAAATCATTGCAGGCTCGAGACCATTGGCTGCTGGTATCGAACGTGCCGATGTGGTGCGCCATTTTGCCTGCGCCAGGGGAAAACAAAGAGACGTCAGTGCCGCGTTCGCGCTGTAATTTCAACTGCGCTGGCTCAAGTGTCTCCCGCACTTCATCATCGCTAATTACAGGACTTGTCGCTGCGTCCTTCGCGCCGGTCAGCGATGCGATTTGCGCATTGCGAAACAACTCAAGCGTCTTGGGCGCTGTCGTGTAGTGTCCGTGGCAGTCGATGATCATTGTGCCGACCTGGCCTAATCCTTGAGCACCGGGTACAGCGTTTGCGCCGTCTTCGTGAAGATCCATTCGCGGTCCGTATCCGATAAGGTGCGTGTCGCCTGCCGCGAAGCGGCGACGATGTCGCTCATGGTTCCGGGGCTGGCCGGGTAGTTGGAACCCCAGGCGATGCGATCGGCGCCGAATACGCTGACCAGTTTTGGCAGCAAGGTGTCGGTATCCGCCTTGCCCTTGATAATCGTCTTCAGCGCCGAGGGTGTGAACTTTAAGTAGCAGTTTGGAAAATCTCCGAGCGTGAAGTAATCGTTGGCCAAGCTGTACGGCGGACCATCATCGGCAGGCGGCCGCCCCAAATGATCGATGACGAGCTTGACTTTCGGAAAACGCTTCAACGTGCTCTTGATCTGTTCAAGTCCCGGCCCCGTGCCATGCATATTGGTCGCGACCGAGATGCCGAGTTCCCCGGCACATTCCCATGCAGGCAGGGTTTTCGGATCGTCCAGCGCCAACCACGCTTCCTTCATGGTGCTGCCCCGCGCATAAATGCGCATTCCAGTCATACCCTTGCCATACCAGTGGCGCATCCGCTCTGGCGCATCCGGCTCAGTGACATTGACCGAAAAAACCCCTGTGAAGCGCTTCGGGTATTGGGCGACCGCATCAACGACGTAGTCGTTATTGAACCCGTACGTGGTCGATGAGTGCACGAGGGCGGCCTTGTCGACACCGCCCTGATCCATGGCCGCGATCAACTCGTCGAGTGTGGCGGAACGTTCCTTGGACCACTCGGATCGGGTGCCGCCGATCGGCGTCACGGGATAACGAACCGTGTCCTTCGACACGATGTGGGGATGTATGTCGATCATCTTCGACGGCATGGCGAACCTCGCAAGGCTATTTAAGCGTTCACGTTCAAGAATAATTCCTCAGCGCGCATCGTGCGGGGAATCAGTCCTTGTTGAGACGCGTACAAAATAAGTGTTTCGATACTGCGCCGATTAACGTCGAGTCCATAGGGAAGCGGATCGTCTCCGACGACCCGCATTTGCTCGAGGTAGCGCGCATCATTCTTGCCGCCCGTCTCGCCGCGGCGCAGTTTATCGACGTACATATTTTTGGATTTGTTAAAGGCATCGAACAGGGACTTCGCAATCCACGGTTGAGCCCTCAGGATTTCGTCCTTGACCACCAGCGTACTGTGCATTGGATAAACGCCCGTGCGCCGGTACCATTCGGCGCCAAGGGCCTCCGGATCGTCAAACAGCTCTCGATAATTGTCGGTTTCCCTCCGCTCCTTGGCCTGCCAACCGGCTTTTGGCGGCCCTTCCCGGCCAATGCCGGCGTTCGCCGCGAAACCCGCTTGGATCTCGCCTGAAGCCATCATCGAGGCGAGCGACTTTCCGTCGGGCACGTGTTGTACATTGGCGGGCAACTTCAGCTGCATAACATGCTCTTCGTCATCGACCACCCAGGTTACCTTCGAAGAGTCGAGGCCATACTCATTGACGAGAATGCCGCGCGTCCAAACCCCCGTAGTGACAGTGTAAGCCCGCACTCCTACTTTCTTGCCCTCGAGGTCCGTGGGCGTATTTATGCCGGCGTCATCCCTTACCAGAAGTCCCGCATGATGGAAACGCCGCTCGAAGAAAATCGGAATCGCGGTGAAGGGCGCGCCATAGGCTTTCGCAATGATGTAAGTGGTCGGCGCCAATTCGCAAACGTCAAAAGCCACGTCGCGCACCATCTGGCGAAACGCAAGAATCTGCGGTTCGACCTCCTTGAAATCCAGAGTCGCACCTTGCACAGCGACCTCGCCCTTTTTCAACGCCGCTGAATTGCCATGTGTGCGCACCGCGGCCGTGAGGGTCAGGTTTTCCGTTGAATCAGCCAATGAAGTCTCACCTCGCTAAACGCGTGCCGCAAAATCTCAGTCCGCCACCGCGCGCTGGCTGCACGACTCCCAAGCGGCGCCAGCGGCGCACACCCCGGGCAAAATGTTAGAGACACTGGCCACCATTGTCAACCATTGTATACAATTGTATGTAATACAACATTCAATCTTTTTGCGGAGCTCGCGCGAGCTTAGCGCTACTCTCGCGGTTGCGGGATCGGTTGCTCTGAGCCGACTGGCGAGGCGCGATATTACGGCTTTCATTTGGAGCGAGCGAGCATGGGAATTTCGGACAAGTATTCGATCGACGCAACGTGCGATTCACGCCGCACGTTCTTGCGGCAGGCCCTGGTGGGCGCCGGCGCTTTAACGGCGGTTGCCAGTATGCCGGCGTATGCCCGGCAGAGTCCGCAAGAATCGCCCGAAGCGGGGGGCGCGATTTCTACGCGGGCGGAACCGGTCGCGGTAACGCTTGCGCGATTCGCACACACGCTACGCTATGAGGACCTGCCTGACGATGTGGTGCGCGCGGTGAAACGAACAATTCTAGACACCATGGGCTGTGCGATCGCCGGATATGCGAGCACATCCGGTCAGATCGCGGTGAAATTGGCGTCCGACTTAAAGTCAAAGCACGGCGCGACGGTTTTCTGTAGTGGGATCAAGTCCAGCCATGAGCTCGCCGTCTTTGCCAATGGCGTGATGATTCGCAGTCTGGACTTCAACGACGCATACACGACGCCCGGCGGCGGCGGCCATCCTAGCGACACCTTGGCCGCGCTATTCTCTTCCGCCGAAGTTGCCGGGCGCAGCGGCCGCGATCTGATTTTGGCTGTCGCTATCTCCTACGAAGTGTTTTGCAAGATCTCTGACGTGTTCGATATCAAGGCTTTAGGTCTGGATCAGTCGACGGTGCTGGGTTTGGCCAGCGCCGTCGGTGCCGGCTGGTTGATGGGGCTCAGTGAGGAAGAGATGGTCAACTCCATCGGCATAACGGTGGGTGGAAATACAGCCATCAATCAAGGCCGTGTCGGCACCCTGTCCAACTGGAAGGATTACGCAACCGCGGAAGCGAGCCGCAAAGCGATATTTTCAGCGCAGCTGGCCCAGGCTGGCATGACGGGTCCCACGCAAATTTTTGAAGGTACCTCTGGATTTTTCAACGTGATTGCCCACAAACCCTTCGAATTGCCAAAGCTCGGCGAGCCGTTTTCAATTTTGCGGGCCGTCACCAAGCGGTTTCCTCTCGGACAATACTCGCAGACCGTCGCCGAGGCGGCCTCGCAGCTCAGGTCGTTTTTTAGCAGCACCGCCGAAATTGAAGAGGTCAAAATCGGTGTTTCCCACAACGCAATCAGAGTCATGGCCGGGAGCCCGGACAAATGGCGCCCCGCAAGCCACGAAACGGCGGATCACAGCATGCCCTACGCCGCGGCTGTGGTGCTGATGTACGGCACGATTGACGATCACTACTACGAAGACCCGTACTTACATGATTCTCGCCTGCTTGATCTCGTCAGCAAGGTGCGCTGCGTGCCCTCGGCAGAGGCCGACATGCATGAGAAAGACTACAATATGACCGATTTTGAAATCGTCTTGAAATCCGGACAGCGAAAGTCGGTTCGCGTCGATTATCATCGAGGTCACTGGAAAAATCCCATGAGCGATGCGGAACTGGAAACCAAGTTTCGATCGCTAGCGGGCAGGCAGCTTGCCGCGAAACGGATCGACGCCCTACTGGAGCAACTGCGCCACATCGAAATGTTGCCCAAAGCGGGGGCGCTCGTGGCGATGACCAAGGCATAGGCGTTCTTCGCCCATGCTCACCGCCTGCCGGCTATCAGGCTTGCAGCAACCGGCGTAAGCCGGATAAAGGACCGAACTGGTCGAGGCGATTGATGGCGACAATCAATTCGTTGGCGCGCGCACTGCCGAGAATCGGCGCCGTCAAGTCCAGTGCCTTGGAGGCGACCTCGGCCGCGTCCATGGGGTTTTGTGCCAGTCCGCGCACGACCACGGTGCGCTTTTCAAAAGAGTGTCCATCCAGTGTCTGAATGGCAATAATCGCCTGATGCGGCGGGGTCGCGGCGAGTAGTTCATCGCTCGCCATGACCTGCACGAGCTTGCGGACCGCCAATATTTTGGGATCTCGCATTCGCGTTGCATCATGGACGCTGGCGAAATTGGCGCCGCGGTCGACAATCATCAGGGCAACCAAGTGCTGCACGCACAAGTCCGGGTTTGGATTGTTGTCCACGATGTGCATGTCAGCGCTGGAAATCTGCACGTTGATGCGCTTGATCCTGTCCGCTCGGACCGCGCGGTTCGTCAACAAGGCGGCGGCCGAATCGAGCACAGCCTGCAGCGGCAGGCCTACGCTCCATTTCTTGAGTGTGGCGTTCATTACTTCGAAACGCACACCGAGTTCCGCAACTAGTGATTCGGGCGCGGGCTTGTTACCCAACACCGAAAAAATATTTGTGGCACCGCTGAAGGGATCGTCGACCGCCGTGCAACCCAATGCGACCATGGTAGCGGCCGTGACTCCATTGCGCGCGCCCATACCGCCAAAATCGAATGCCTTCTCGATATGTTCGATGTCGCGGTCCCAATATCCCATTCCGGAAGCTTGCTGCCCCGCATAGGAGAAAACATGGCGAACCTGGCGCGGCTCGAGTTGTAGCAGCGCTGCAGCGCTCGCCGCAGCAGCGAAACTATTCGTCATGCAAGAAGGACTATGCCGCGCGCCGCCCAGCGACATGAGCAATCGAGCTCCGACGTCGAATCCCAGTGCGACCGAGCGGACGAGGTCGCTGCCGGTTTTGTTCGCTACCTCGCCGGCGGCAAGCGCGGCTGCCACCACCCCGCAACCAGCGTGGAAGGGACCGAAGGGGTGAGTATCATCAGTCTCATCCGCGTGCCCCATCATCCCATTGGCAAATGCAGCATTGACGGATGAACTTACAAGCTGGCTGCCGATTACTGTCGCCTGGGGGTTGCCTCCCTGGCTGTCGATGTAGCGTATCGCCAAGGCCCCTGGCTTGAGGCGCGATCCCGAAATCATGGCCGCGAGCGTATCCAGTATATGCAGCTTGGTGGTGGCGAGCACGGCATCGGGCAGAGCGCGATTCAGGCTTGACGCCACGTAGTCCGCAAGCGTCGCGGTGATTGCGGAAACGACCGGGACGTCCGCGACGCGTTCAAGCGGCTGCCGCGCTGCATCAGGCAACTCGGATTCCGCACGGACCGTGCTGAGCGGCAATGCATTGGCCAGCAACGCGCCGCTGCCCGCGTTGATCAGCCAACGCCTGCTGTAATTGAGGTGACCGCTCACTGGCTTCTTCCAACCTCGACGCAGCTTAGTTTCCGAGGGACAGCATGGTATCGTCGAACAACTCTTCCACCGAGAGCCGTCGCGGAATGATTTTCTGCTCCAGCGACCAGTCGATTGCCAACTGGAGTCCTTTGCGATTTTCTTCCACCCCGATAGGAAGGTCGGTGATCTTCGCGGATTTGGCTGCCAGAGCGCGGCTTTCGACAATCATCCTATATATCTCTCGAATCACGTCGGGGCGCTCGCGCGAGAGATCCTGGTGAACGACGAATATGTGATTTAGCGGCACCACGCCCTCGCGCGCGTACCATTCTTGAGCCGCCGCCTTTGCATCCGGGATGAGCGTTTGCACGCGCGGATCTTTCGGCATTTCACCGCCCAGGATCGCCGCGGCAATCTCTCCGTCGAACATCATTTTCACCAACTTCGCACCCGCGGGAAGCAATTGCACGTTGGGCGGATCTCGATGTTCGCTCAGATGCGCATCATCGATGGTAAGCCACCTGACCTTGTCAAGATCGACGCCGTATTCATGCTGCAGTATTCCGCGCACCCACACGCCCGTCGTCTGCGAGTAGGTGCGCACGCCGACTTTGCGACCTTCGATGTCCTTTGGGTTCAAGTGCCCAAGATCCTTGTTGTAGCCAATGGTGTGATGCTGGAAACGGCCCGAGATGGGTATCGGAAACATGACGAAGGGTTTTCCGTAAGCCTTGGCCTGTAGATACGTCACAATGGCAAGTTCGCCCGCGGCAAAGGCATTTTCGCGCACCATCGGCTTGAACCCTTCGTTAGCGACCTTCGGCCCACAATAGTCCAGCGTCACCAAATCGGAAGTGACGCGTCCGTCCTTCATCGCCAGCGTTACGGGATAGTCGGAAAGATTGGTCTTGAGGGTCAATGCAGAGGACATGGAAACTCCGGTGATTGCGGTGCCATTCGTGCGGCGGTCAGCCGGCTTGCACCAGCCGCATCGCGTCGCGAGCGAGAGACATATCAGTGACTTGCTCATACGGCAGCACGGCTCTCTGGACGCCCAGAGAAACGTTCAGCTCCTGCATGTAGCGGATGCGCTCCTCGGACAGCGATAAGTCAGTAGCGAACGACTTGTGCTGCTGGAAAAAATCCCATTGCGCCAACGCTTGCTCGGGCTCGTTCTTATTGAGCACCGTCGCGCGCGCTGCTAGATAAGCGTCCTTCGACTCCGGACTGGAAATGAAGCGGTACAAATTAGCGTAAGCGGCCAGCGTGCGAACGATTACATCGCGGCGCTCGGTGATTGCCTGCTGCGAACCATAGGAAGCCTGGTTGGTGTACTCGGGAAGACTCTCCCAAAAATTTCCCTCGCTCAGCCCGTGGACATTGAATTTGGCTGCTTGCGACTGATAATCGAGTTCCGCTGGTCCCGCATCGACGACTTTGGCGGCCACCGAACGAAATACATCGGCGCTGCTGCCGACGTTCACGAACGTCACTTTTGCCGGATCAACATCGTTCTTCTTCAGCAGGGCGATCATGATCGAATGCAACAACGCGCCTACCGGTCCTGTGCCGACGGTGCGGCCTTCCAGATCCTTGATTGTCTTGATTTCCGGACGGCACGAGTACACCAGATGCAGCAGCAGCACTTCAGCGCCTGCCAGAATCTTCAGCTTCCCGCCGCGCTCAATGGCGGGCAGCACCTGGTTAAATCCGGACGCCGTACAGATATCCGCCTCCCCGCTGAGCAATGCGCCAATTATCTTCGAGCCGTCAGCCACACTCAAAAACGTCGGTTGCAGGCCCTGTTGCTGCAAAAAACCTCTGTCTCTGATGAGCTGCTGGATCGTCACCGCGAAAGTAGCCGCTGTATTGACGATTCTCACCGGCTTGCGGCTCGCTGCTGCCGATTGCTCCGTACCGCTCGGACTGCGCGAACATGAACTCGCCAGCGCCGCCGCCCCGAGTAGCAGCACCTGGCGTCGGCCGATGGATTGCATGCTCATAGTTTCCTCACGTACACGCTGCTCACAATCATGGCTGGATGCATCGGGCGGCCTCTCGTCCTGCGATGCGCCCGAAGGTCGTGCCAATCATCATTCCGATCCCCGCGATGTATCCCTCGCCGAGGATGTTGCCCGCCATAATCTCGCCGGCGGCAAAGATATTCCGATAGGAGGAGCCGTCCGTCCTCTGAACCTTCGCGTTCTCGTCTATCTTGAGCCCGAGATAGGTAAAGGTAATACCCGGCCGCAAAGGATAAGCCAAATAGGGCGGTTGATTTATCGGCATTGCCCAATGGCTCTTGGGTGGGCTCAAGTCCGTCGTCGCGCAGTCATCGAGCACTGTGTGGTTGAAGGTGCCCGGTCGCACTGAGCCATTGAAGAGCGCGATGCTCGTTACCAATGATTCCGCGGGTAGATCAAGAAGCGCCGCAAGCTCTCGAATGCTGTTGGCTCGAATCGCAGGAAATACCGACGGCATGAACCGTCCAATCATCTTGGAATCGATGATCGCGTAAGCAATCTGATCGGGCTGCCGCGCCACCAGGCGGCCCCAGATCGCGTAACGCTTGGGCCAGAAGTCTTCGCCTTCATCGTAGAAGCGCTGCGCAAACTTGTTGACGACAATCCCCAGAGAAACGCAATCCAGGCGCGTGACAATGCCTCCATCGAATTTCGGAGAGCGCGCGTCGATAGCGACGGCATGGCATTGCTTCGCGTCCGCGACCGATTGAGCACCATGCTCGAGCATCAGCTTCAGGACCGTGCCTTTGTTGTAGGGCGTACCGCGAACGAGAAAATTGTCCGCGGCGCTACCCCACGCTTCCTTGAGCCATTCGAGATTCGATTCGAATCCCCCCGAAGCAAGAACCACCGCCTGCGCCGAAACGTTGATTTCACGGCCGCCGACCAACGCGCGCGCGCAGCGGAAGCCAGTATCGTCGTCGATCTGTAGACCGAAGACGTCGGCGCCGTAGATAACTCGCACTCCGCGCCGCTCTGCGGCCGCATATTCACTATTGATCAAGGCCTTGCCCCCGCCCAGGAAAAACGCGTTGGTACGCGAGACGTGAAGCGTCCCCCTGAGGGAGGGTTGGAACCTTGCGCCCAAGGTCATCAGCCAATGGGGCAGCTCAGACGAAGCTCGGATCGCCATGCGCGCCAGGTGTTCGTCGGTGCGTCCTTTGGTGACGCGAAGCAAGTCGGCAAGGTACTCGTCTTCTTTATACGATTCGGTCAGTACCGAGGTCGGCGCATCATGCACGCATCGCAGGTTGCGTGTGTGGCGACTGTTGCCGCCCCGAAACTCGCGCGGCGAGCTTTCCAATATGAGCACGCGGGCGCCAGCGTCGCGCGCGCTGATCGCGGCACATAGTCCCGCGTTGCCGCCGCCGATCACCAAGACGTCAGTGACAATGGAATCTGGCGTTGCCGCCGGATCGCGCACCGTCGGGCGGCCGCTGCCCGCAAGTACCGTCTCTTGTTGGACGGCGGGGACATTCGCGCGTATCAATACAGGCTCCACGTCACCAGACGCTCATCGGTCATTTCCTGAATTGAGTACTTTGGACCCTCTCGCCCGAAGCCGCTTTCTTTGATTCCTCCATAGGGCATCACGTCCACTCGGCTGCTCGAGGTTTCATTCACGTGTACCGTACCGACGTGCAATTGCCGCGCCGCTTTCATTGCAGTGTTGACGTTACTGGTGAAAATACCCGCGGCGAGCCCGTATGCCGTGGCGTTTATTTCAGCGATTGCTGCGTCCAGCGCGTCGTAGCTGACGATCGAAATGACCGGCGCGAAGATTTCGTCGCACATGACTCGCATACTGGTGGTCGCATTGACGAGGATGGTCGGGAAAAACAATGCGCCTTCGCGGCGGCCGCCACAAATACGCCTGGCACCCTGTGCCACGGCTTCGTCAACCCATGCGGCAGCGCGCTCAGCTTCACTCTCGCTAATCATCGGGCCCACCAGGGTCGCCGGATCTCTCGGGTCGCCGACCCGAGCTTTCTTGGTTGCCTCGACGAGCGAGGCGACGAAGCCGTCCAGAATTGAATGGTGTACGTAGAGCCGCTGCACCGATGTGCAGACCTGGCCCGCCTTGCGGAAACTCGCGTTGACGCAACGAGGCACGGCGCGAACCAAATCAGCATCCTCGCAGACGATCGTGCTCGAGATGCTACCGAGCTCAAGTTGCGAGCGGCGCAAGCCGATCGTGCGTTGAATGATGCGCCCGACATTGGTGCTGCCTGTGAAGGTATAGAATGCGATCCTAAGATCTTCCAGCAGCCACATGCCCACGTCCGGACCGTTGCCCTGCACTAGATTGAGATGGCCGGCCGGCAAGCCGGCCTCTGTCAGCACCTGACAAAGCAACTCCGCGGTCAGCGGCGTCTGCATGGCCGGTTTCAACACCACGGCGTTTCCGGCCGCGAGCGCGGGCCCAACCTTGTGGATGACCGTATTCAAAGGCGAATTGAACGGCGTGATCGCGCAGACCACACCGACCGGAGAACGGATGGTAAAGGCCATGCGATGTTCCTGACCGGGCGCACCGTCAATCGGCACGACCTCCCCGGTTATGCGCTTGGCCTCCTCGGCGCTGATGAGCAGCGTTTGAATTCCGCGCGCCACCTCGTTCTCGCCGTCGCTCACTGTGAAACCGCTTTCGGCCACGATCGTTGCGGCGAATTCCTTGCTGCGCGCCTCGAGCAACCCGGCGGCACGATGCAGGATTTGGTAGCGCGCGTAGGGTGTGAGCCGTTGATTCGCGAAGGCGCTCGTCGCTGCCTGGACGGCCAGCGAAACTTGCTCGCGGGAGGCGGCGGCGACCGTAGCAACATTCTCACCGGTGAACTTATCCGTGACGACGAAGCTTGACGCACCGTCGCGCCATTCACCGCCGATATAGAGTCGGCCGGTGATCATCGTTCGCGGCCCATGGGAACTGCTTCAGAACTGCGCAACATACTGTGTCGGATCGATCCGCGCTTCCACGACGAGCGGTCGCGTCAGCTGCCCGGCGCGACTCACGATATTTTGTAGAACTTGCTTCGATTCAGCGCGCTCGCCGTCGCATCCCATGGCTTCGGCGAGCTTGACAATATCACTAGGCTCGAAACGGGTGCCGAAGCTCGGATAGTGTTTGGCCATTTGCTTCAATTCAATCCGGTGCAGGCTGTTGTCGCAAAAAACCACGACGAGCAGACCCAATCCAAGCGCGGCGGCGACCTTTAGCTCCGACTGCACCATGGCAAAACCGCCGTCGCCAGTAAAGCAGACCACCGGTCGATCGCGATACAGCAGTTTGGCGGCGATAGCGCCCGGTAGGGAGAAGCCCATTGAAGAGAGCCCGTTCGTCATCAGCAGCGATCGCGGCTCGTTAGTGCGCCAACCCTGACCGACCAGCAGCTTGTGGGATCCCACATCGGTGGTTGCAATGGTGTTGGCAGGCAGTGCGTCGCGAACGGTATCAACGACTTCACTCGGATTGAGCTTTCCAGCAACGCGACCGGAATAGTACTCATCGAACAGCTCCGTACGGTGCTGCTTGACCTCCGCCTCGGTCCAACGCGCATTGCCACGTCCGGCAGCGCGAAACTCGGCAAGCACGGCTGGAATCGAGCCGACGAATTCCACGTCAGCGGGATATATTTGATCGGTGTTCGGCGTTGAGTCGATATGCACAACTGGTACGCGTAGCTGCCATTGACTGATCAATTCGACCGCATCGAAACCGACGGCTAAAATGAGGTCGGCGGAAGCCAGGAACGACCAGACCTTCTTATTGCAAGCCATATCGAGTGTGCCGGCAAAATAGGGATGATCTTCCGGAACCACGCCCTTGGCTTTCGGCGAGACGACCACGGGACAACCAAGATGCTCGGCGAGCGCACGTATGCCGGGTCCGCTCTCCGCGCGTACCGCCGACATGCCTGCCAAAATGATCGGCCTGCGCGCAGCGTCGAGCAGTGCTGCCGGTTTGATGCTGGCACCGTAAACGGTGAACGTTTGTCTGACCTCGGCGGCAGCACCCAATGGCGGGAGCCGGACCTCGCTATCGCCTGCGGCGGCAGACAGAACGTTGGCCGGTGTCGTGATGTGTACCGGGCCGGGCCGCTCGGCGACCGCGGTCCGAAACGCTTTGCGCATGATGGCGCCGGCCGCGTCCCCCACGATCGGCGTTGCCCACTTGGAGATCGATGCGAACAGCCGGCCGTGATCCACGTATTGGTGTGTGAAAATGGGCTCGAGCTTGGTGCTCATTTGGCCCGATATCGCAATCATCGGCGTGCGGTCGAGGAATGCAGTCGCTACGCCGTTCACGAGACTGGTCGAACCTGGACCGAGCGTCGAAACGCAAATTCCCGGCAGTCCGGTTAGCTGACCGTAGGCGTCGGCCATCAAGGCAGCTGTGCCCTCACGGCACGCAAGCACGAATTGCAGCCCCTCGCGCCGACATTGCTCCATCAGCTCAATATTTGGATCACCGGGATAACCGAATATGAACGGTATCTTCGCCGCTGCGAAGTATTTTGCCATCACCGCCGCAGTGTTTAGCTGATCAGCCACTCTTCAGTTCCTCTCCGGCGTTGCCGGTGCAATCGTGCGCGCGCATTCAGGCCGCACGCTCGACTGGCTTCCATGGCATTCGCGTCGATAGAATAAGGGCACTCTATCGAGCCGAACAGAGTAATGTCAACAACAATGTACATTTGTATACATAAGTACTCCAATGTTGACATTCGTCGTCAATTCGTTTAGCGTCAGATGTTATCACGTAACATAGCGCTCACAAATCGGCGGGCGTTCTGGCTGCGGCTTGCCGACCTTGGGTATATAACTCGCAAAAATCGCGACGTTTGCGCAGGCAACTGAAAATAAATCACGGGGGGTAGGCTGACAAAATGACGGCGGCCGTAGCAAATACCAACAGCAAGCTAAGCTTGCGGAACGTTTGCAAGGCCTTTCGTCTGCGCAGCGGCAATGACGGCGGCCGGGTACTGCAGGTGCTGCATAATGTCGACTTCGACGTGCAGCAAGGCGAAATCGTATCGCTGATTGGCGAAAGCGGATGCGGCAAAACGACCTTGCTGAGAATCATCCAAGGGCTCGTGCGCCTGGATACGGGCACGGTCATGGTGGATGGAGCCTCAGTCACGCGTCCCGGGCGCGATCGAGGCTTCGTATTTCAACAGGCCGGCCTGCTGCCATGGCGTTCGGCGAAGGAAAACGTCCAGTTCGGCTTGGAGTTGCAGGGAATTGCCAGGCCGGAACGCAACGCGCGCGCCATGCAGCTGCTCGAATTGACCGGTCTGGCGCACGCGGCAGATCAGTTTCCGCATGAGTTGTCGGGCGGGATGCAGCAACGCATCGGCTTGGCTCGCGCGCTGGCGATCGATCCCGCGATCCTGCTGATGGACGAGCCGTTCAGCGCGCTGGACGCTCAGACTCGAGAAGTATTGCAGATCGAATTGATGCGCATTCACGAACATACTGCGAAGACCACGCTGTTTGTCACGCACGATCTCGACGAAGCGATTTATCTCAGCGATCGCATCGTGGTGCTGGCGGCCAAGCCCGGGCGGGTCAAGAAGATAATCTCGGTGCCCTTCCCGCATCCCCGCCCCGAGCTTGCGGAGATGCGCATTGATGCGCTTTTTCAAGAAATCCGCCGCGAGATGTGGTCGTTGATCCGCACCCCGAGTCCGGTCGCGCTGCAATGAGTGACACACCCGAGGTCGAGGAAGTCGCGCCGCCGCCCCGATCGAAAAATAGAATCTGGGCTGTTCGCTTGGTGTCCATTGTCGTGACGCTCCTCGCATGGGAGGTGATTGGTCGACGCATCAATCCGCTGTTCATGTCATACCCGACCGCCATAATCCGCGCCGGACTCGTCATGGTGCAAAACGGCGAGTTGTTTGGGGCGCTGGCCAGCAGCTTGCGGACCCTATTGGTCGGCTTTGTGTCCGCTTCCGTAATCGGCATCAGCGTGGGTTTGCTCATAGGCCGTTACAAGACCTTCGACGCGGCGACCGACTGGCTGGTAAACGCGCTCTACGCAACGCCGCTAATCGCGGTGATTCCGCTCGTCATCCTCTGGTTTGGCCTCGGCGATGCCGCCAAGCTTTTTATCGTCACCATTCTCGCGGTGTTTCCGGTACTGATAAATACGGCCTCTGGCGTTCGCAATGTGCCGCGCGTGCTGATCGATGTGGGCACCGCCTTCGCTGCGAACGAGCGCCAGGTTTTTCTGAAGATAATCTTGCCTGCCGTGCTGCCGTTCATCATGACCGGCCTGCGTCTGGGCATTGGGCGTGCGATTATCGGCATGGTAGCGGCAGAATTTTTCACCGCCATTACCGGTCTCGGCGCGTTGATCGTTAAATATGGCAATCAATACGACACCGCTTCGATGTTCGTGCCGATCTTGATCCTGATGTTCCTTGGTGTGGCGCTCACCTCCCTCGTGCGGCGAGCGGAGGAGATGTTCGCGCCCTGGCGAGCACGAGACGAATGACCCGCTTTCACGAAAGCCATCCGATGCCCCTTCGCGACCCGATGCAAGAGGGTGAGCGGATCATGACGATCTGCAATGCCTGTCGGTATTGCGAGGGGTTCTGCGCGGTTTTTCCGGCCATGGAAAAGCGCCTCACCTTCGCCGAAGCGGATATGAATTACTTGGCGAATCTTTGCCACAACTGCGGGGAGTGTCTGCGTTCATGCCAATATGAAGCGCCGCATCCGTTTGACGTCAATGTACCGCAGACCCTGGCGAAGATCCGCTTACGTTCTTTCGAACGCTACTGCTGGCCGAAGCCTCTCGGATCTGCCTTCAGATTGAACGGCGCCTCCACGTTGCTGAGCATCGCCGGCATATTTACGGTATGCACCGCCGCGGCCGTTCGTCTGATTGGTCACCGCTCACTGATTGGGCCCATCGGCAACGCGAACTTCTACATCGTGATTCCTCATGTCGTGATGGCCATAACGTTTGGCCTGGTGTTCCTGTTTGTCATCGCGGCGTTGGCAGTGGGGGTTTCGCGCTACGTCAAGGACACGGCCGGTCAATTCACCGCGGAACCCGGCGGCGGCCTCATCGCCGGCCTTCGTGATGCCCTAAGTCTCAAATATCTGCATGGATCCGGCGAAGATTGCACCACCAGAGAGGACACGCGCACCCCATGGCGCCGCTGGCTGCATCATTTTACGTTTTATGGATTTTTGCTCTGCTTCGCGTCCACCTGCGTGGCAACGATCTACGACGTTGTATTCCAGTTACCCTCCCCTTACCCGCTCTTGAGCCTGCCTGTGGCACTTGGTACCCTCGGCGGAATCGGCTTGGTTATCGGCCCCATTGGACTATGGGCGATTCGCCGGCGCACCGACCAAGCGACGCTTGACCCCAATCAACAAGGGCTGAGCCAGGCATTCATCCTAGCGCTTGTCTTGACGAGCAGCAGCGGACTTGCCCTGCTGGGTTTTCGCGAATCCGCAGCCATGACACTGTTGCTGGTTTTCCATCTCGCCACAGTGATGACGTTGTTCGTAACTCTGCCATATGGCAAGTTCGTGCACGGGCTGTATCGCGCCGCCGCGTTGATTCAATATGCGCGCGAATGTCGGCCCGAGGTCAAGCCGTCATCACCCGCGGCCGACTGAAGTATTCGCTGATGTTGAACAAAATCGGCGTCGAACAACCCATGCGACGGAAGCTGTTGCAAGGTTTGTCCGCGGCGGCCGTTCTGGCGGCCGCCGGCTGCAGTAGGAGCTCCTCGGAGAAACGGGTAAGAATCGCCACTTCCGCGGGCTTGAACCTCACCATGTCGGAGCTGCTGCATCAACAGCGTTTCATGGAGTCCTTCGGCCTCGAGGCGGAGATGGTCGCAATGGCGGACGGCACAAAGATCTTGGGTGGCATCTATAGCGGCTCGCTCGATATTTCGCCCATGTCGGGATTTGGCCAACTCTTTCCCGCGATGGAACATGGCGCCGAGATGCGGCTAATCAATGCGGCAACCTTGGTTCCGTTGACCGCATTATTCAGCGGCAAGCCAAATGTACGCACGCTCAAGGATCTGGAAGGCAAGGTGGTTGGTATTGGAGCGCTCGGCTCGCTGGTTCATCAGCTGACGGTAGCGCTGCTGCGGAAATATTCCGTGGACGTGTCCGCGGTGCGCTTCGTCAACATCGGTTCCAACACGGACATCTTCAAGGGCGTGATGGCCGGTACCGTAGACGCGGGTTCCGGCCCCGCTTCGTATATTGAGGACGCCGAGTCCTACAAGGTTCATGTTTTGCAGAACGGCAACATGTCGGAGGAGTTGAAGGAATTTACTTATCAGGCGGGATACACGTCACGCAAGTTGATTGAGACGAAGCGCGACTCGTTGGTGCGCGTGTTAGCGGCCTACGGGAGGCTTTTTCGCTTCGTCCAAGATCCCTCGTCAAAGGAGGCCTTCGTGAAGGCCCGAAAGACCGTACTACCGAGTTCCGCGGATCGTGAGCATGTGGCTGAGTGGGAGTGGTTGCAGAAGGTCAAGCCTTTTGCTCCGGACCTCACGCTCTCTGCGGAGCGAATCAACTATATGCAGCAGATCAATATCGACTTCAAAATTCAGAAGCAGATATTACCATTTGAGCGCGTCGCCGATATGTCCCTGGCGCAGGATGCATTGAAGCTCATCAGCTCAGTAGACTAGTTGAGCGCCATAACAGAACGCGGAACTCCGGGCGTCGTCACTTTCGACGAGTCGGCTCGGCTGCCGCTAGCGGCGGTCTGTATCATTTTAACGCGCAGTTGCTGCGCACGATGCATGTGATCTCGGGCAATCCGCTCGGCGCTCTCGGGGTCCCGCGCGCGAATCGCCTCAAGCAATGCCACGTGTTCTGCGACCGCCTCCATTCCGCGTCCCTCAAGCGACATTGTGGTATCAGGGAAGCGGCGCACCCATTCATGGATCCTACGCATGAATTCCTGCAGCAGGGAATTGCGGCTCGCCGCGCAGATGGCCTCGTGAAATTCAATGTTCAATTCGATCATGGCTTTCGCGTCTCCCGCTGCGGCGGCTTCACGCAGGCTGTCGTTCAGCCATACAAGACGATCTAGTTCGTTGGGAAGTATTCCCTGTGCCGCCAGACGCGCCGCAAGGCCGTCGAGAATTTCGCGGACCGCATAAATCTCCAGCACCTCCTCACGGCTGATTTGTGCGACCACGAGCCCGCGACGCGACGAGCGCTCGGCAAGCCGTTCGGACTCGAGCTTCAGTATCGCCTCGCGGATAGGAGTCCGGCTGCGGCCGAACATGGCTGAAAGTTGTATCTCACCCAGCGGCTGGCCGGCAGCCAGTACGCCGTGCAGAATCGCCTCCCGCAGGGTCATGTACACGGCTTCCGCAGCGTTATAGTGGTCTTGATATCGCTTCCATAGTTCGGCGATCCCGACCAAACTGCCGGCCTTCGTCCGAGGACGCGATGGTTTCCTTTGAGCCATGTGTTCCCTCCCGTGGGCACCATCCAGTCTATCACCGCCTCGTGGCCTTGAGCGAAATTGAGCCGTCATTTAGGCAACGGACAACCCGATGTTCGTGAGCACCGGCAGGGGCAGCGCGGCGAGATCGCCGAGCGAATCGATATCCCATAGCGCAGCCAGGAGGTCGCGCGCCGGGACAGTGCCATAAATGGGCGCAACCAACTCCATGAATTTATCGCTGAGTTCAGCATCGCTCAATGGGTTGTCAGGGTCCCCCTTGCGCGTCGGCGCGTGGTGCGCGAGTGCCCGGCCGTCCTTGGTCATTACTGTAACTGTTGCAGCGCGCTGCCGCGGATATACGCTCTCAGAGTGAGGCTCAACGGAGAGCGCCGTGCGCGACATCAACGAGCGCACCTCCGCATCGAGCAGTCTTTCCGCGGTAAACGCCTCGAGGCGCGCGGATCCCGTCGCCAAGCTGACCGCCACACAATACGTCAAGCTGAATTGCGCCTCGAAGGCGGTTTGCGGATTGAGATTTCCCGCCACTTCTATCGCCTTCGCATAGGTTGCGATCTCGATGCTTTCGATATCCGAAGCGACCAGACCGTGACGGGCTTTGAGCTCGCGCACGGCGTCGATCGCGGCAAACGTATGACCGCACGCCGAGTAGTTCTTGAAAGTCATATCGCGGATGTTGAAGGCGTCCCGATTGTCGAGCATGCACTCGAAATCCGGGCTGTTGCTCATCGCCGCCCCGAAGCCGCGTGGGCCCTCGAGTATGTCGATGGTCCCGGTGAGCCCGCGTTCTGCGCCGAGGGCAGCGAGCAGTCCGGTCTCGGCGGCGTGGCCGGAATGCAGCGGCTTGCTCATGCTGTGCGAGCGAAATGCCTGTTGCAGACCGGCCGCGAGGGTTCCCGAAGTCGCGAGTGCATGTGCGCAGCGCCTGGCGTCCAAGTTAAGAACGCCCGCCGCCGCAGCCGCAGCACCGAAGGTCCCAACGGTTCCCGTAGTGTGCCAAAAATTATAATGGGCCGGCTGGACAACGACGCCGATCCGCGTGGACAGCTCATAACCGGCGATTACAGATCGCACAAATCGATCACCGCTGGCGTGGCGCTGCTGCGCAATCGCCAACGCCGCGCTGATCGTAGGAGCACCTGGGTGGTATAGCGCGTCCCTGTAGATGTCGTCGAACTCAATCGTATGCGCTGCGCATCCGTTGATGAGAGCGGCGGCCCTTGCGCCGGTTTTTTGGCCCGAAGGAATGAGCACGGCCGCGCCGGCAGCCTTCTCGTCAGCGAGCGCCAAGGCAAGCAAGGTAGCCGGCGGTTGAACGCCGCCTGGGACTGTGGCCGCCATCCAATCAACAATACAGCGCGCCGCCGCATGCACAACATTCTGCGGCAACACGCGTGTGCGGAACTCGACGAGAAATTCCGAGAGCTGAAGAAGGATCTTAGGTTCAGTACCCTGCGACATACACGGTTGGTGCTTTCACTTCACTCATAGATTAAACCGAAAACCCAGCACGAATCGGCGGCCAAGCAAATCGTACACGTCGTACGAGGTAATACTGTCATAGGCGCCCGCACTGATAATCGTTTCCGGAGGATCGCGATTGAACAGGTTCGTGACCGTCAAATAGACCTTACCTTGCCCATGGAACATAGACCCGACGGTATAGCTCAAGGTCAGATCCGTGTATTCGATCATCGGCACTTTATTGCGGATGACGGTCACGCCCTCGATGTCCCAAGGATCCGCCTTGCCGCCCGCGATGAACCGCTCCTGTAGGAACACACCAAAACGCGGCGTGTCATATTGCAGAGACGCGTTTGCCTTCCAGCGCGGGTAGCCATTTTGCCCAAGACAACCGCCGATGGCTCCTATCAACGGAGTCTGTGCACAACCGGTGATGGCAGTGGGCAGGTCCTCTGTTAACAGGTAGTTACCGATCAGCCGGCCGGTAATGTTGCCGGTCCCCAGCGAATGGGTATACACCGATTCTAGATCAAGTCCGGAAGTGCTCTCGACGCCGACATTTTGCGTGGGTCCGGAAACGACCAGACCCGTAGTGGCCGCGGTGACCTGGTTGATGTTGGTGATCGGAGCGCCGTTGATCGTGATGAAATTGCAATAGGATTGGCTAACCAGGGCGCAACTGTCTACGACACCCTGAGATATCAGCGACTCGATCGCATGGTCGATATGGATTTTGTAGTAATCAAGGGAAGTATGAAATCCCGGTACAAAGGTCGGAGACAGGACCATGCCTGCGGTGACCGTATGCGCGATCTCAGGCAAGAGGTCAGGGTTGCCGACCGTGGCATTGACGGCGCTGACCCGTGTCTGAGTGGCCGCCGATGAATACGGAAACAAATCGAACGAAACCTTTGTCGATCCCGTATTGAACAACTCCAGAACATCCGGGGCGCGCACGTCCTGTGAGGCGGTACCGCGGAACATAATGCCGCTGTTGAGCGACCACTGCAGACCGAGCTTCCACGTATCCTGAGGGCCGCTGATGCTGTAATCGGTCATGCGGCCGGCAAGATCCAAATCGAGTGACTGAACCAACGGCAAACCCTTCAACAGCGGAATACCCACTTCCGCATACCCTTCCGTGGCGCTCGAGGAGCCACGCAGAGGAGCTGGGTTATAGAATTGATAACCGCCATAGCGCCCCTGATAAGTCGCCGGACACCCGCGCAGACCGGTGCAGCTGGTGTAAATGTCGGACAGCGCATCGACGTGCCGATCGGCGTTGTCATGATGATAGGCCATGCCGGTGGCCAAGCTGATGGGACCTGCGCCCAGATTGAAATGTTCGCCGAGATCGCCGCGCAGATTTGCTTCGAAAGCGGTTTGGGTGAAGATCGTGTCGCCGCGGTTGACCCCTACGACATAGTTCCTCGCCGCGGCGCTTGGGGAGTTCGCACCGAATAAATTAATCGGCGCGCAGCCGGGATCAAGACCCTGCAGCGTCGAGTTGCATACGGTCTGGCCGTTCGCCGGATTGACCACGGCATCGGCCGCTGCGTACAGGTTCCGATTGATGGGTTCGACGACGTCGAGATTGTTGACGGTGTACTGCTGAGCAAGCGAAGCGTCGAACGACCAACGCTCACTGATGTGACCCTTCGCACCGAACGACACGCGCCCGACTTCCTCGAGGGTATTGTCGGTCTCGTCGCCAAGATCATGGGAGAAGCGTCCCATCGTGAACGAAGTTAGTGTCGGATTGGCCGCAAATACCGAAGCGACCGACGCCGGCAAGTAGGCGTTGTTCCGGAAGATCGTAAACTGGACCGTGCTCGTCTGGTACGGGTATTGCCCGTCCAACGAGCTGTAGGTGCGGTTGAAGAGACCATCGGCGAACAGGGTCAGGTCGGAATTGACATCCCACTCCGTGCGCAGATAAGCGTTTTCCCGATCCATTGCTGGACTGACACCGAAGACTACATAGGCACCCTGCCCGCCGCTGGCGTAAGAGGCGCCTGGGTCGGCGCCCTGCTGAAACGGCTGGAGTGTTCCACCTGGACCGAATTGCTGGTTGACGAGCGCCGTGCACGCGGGGGTCGTGCAGCCTTTTACCCCGGTGATGAGGCCGCCATATGTGCCGCTCGACGAACGTGCGTTGGGCTCTATCACGAATGTTGGCAGCGTACCTGGCACCGGGTTGGGGTAGCCAACAGTAGCGTTATCGTTCCAGTTTCTGCCTGTCGGAGGCAGTCCAATACCTCCCACCTTGTAGAAACTAGCGCCGCCGATCATTCGCACGTCATCGCCGAAAGCCTTGCCGAATGCGAGCGTGATGTTGCCATTTGCCGCATCGCCGTAAGTCGTCGTGCCGGCGCTCACGTCGGCCTTGAATCCTTGATAGGTGGTATCGAGGATGAAGTTCACGACACCCGCAACCGCATCTGACCCGTAGTTGGCCGAGGCGCCGCCGGTCACGACGTCGACCCTTTTTAGCAACGCTTGCGGAATGATGTTGATGTCGACGGAATCCTGAACGTTGGTCGTTCCCAGCCGCTGCCCGTTCAACAACACCAGCGTGCGATTGATTCCCAACCCGCGCAGATTCAACAGGCTCTGACCGTTGGTCCCGGCAGCACCTGACACCGAACCGGCTTGGGAACTCAATATACTGTCGCTCAAGGCGGGAGCCTGAGCCAAAGCAGTCGCGATATCGTTGGGTGAAACCTGCGCCAATTGATCGGCCGAATATGTCGTCACCGGGGTCGGGGCCCGGAATGAGGCCGGGAGTCGAGAACCGGTAATCACAATTTCCTGCAGCGCGTCGGGTTCCTTCGGCGCCCCGGGAGTAGTTGGGCCTGCCGGCGCATCAGCGGCGGCGGCAAAACATGGCACCCCGAGAGCGAACGTGAGTACCCACATTGCGACTATGGATTGATTTTTGGACATTCCGCCTTCCCCCTCGAACGCATCGACCCACAAGCAAGCTGCGGGTTCGTTAGTTCCTGCGTCTGCTCGGCGTCAACGGGTGTTCGACGTTGTTGTCTTGTGTGGTGTTAACCCGCTGTTGTCACTGAGCAAACACGCGCACGTGCTGTAGCTGTCAACATTTCTCCTCACCGAATTCGCACGCTAATGGATCCGGTGCCTCATGTCAACAAGCGGACACAATTGTATACAATGGTGTTTGAAGGTACTTTTAGATGAGTTGAACCCGCAGGAAAGCTTTGCTGCGGCGACATCGGCAGTGCCCGCAACGCAAAGGCCCAATGGATGACGGCGGATTGACCGTGGAGGCGGGCAGCGGGTGCCCGCCTCCGGTTTGTCGCCTCATGCGGTCTCAGCACCTACGGTGCTGTTTCTCAAGTGGGCGCTCACATGCGTCCGTCAGAACCGACCCGGCGTGCTGAGCCACTCATCGATATAGTCGAACGCACGCTTCGCGGTGTCCCCATATTTCGCGGCACAGGGGCTGAAGCTATGGGTGGCTCCCTCGACACCGACATAGGTCTTGTCGTGTGACGCCAAATTGTCGTAGATGATTTCACCCGGCACCAATAGGTAGTGACATCCCATGGTCATGACCAACGCTGGCACATGGATGCCGGTGGCGTTGGAAGGCGCGGACGTGACCGATGAGGCCCAGTCCACCCCTTTGATATCGTCCTCGGTGAAGGAATACTCCCCGGTGGTACGCACAGCTCCGTTTTCGAGAAAGCCTCGCACTGTCGTGGCCCAGTTCAAAGAGCCAAGTTGTTCGAGCGAGGCGGTGTAATTGGCCGTGGGACCGCGTACCGACTGAAGAACCATGTACTCGCGGGTTCCATCGCCGCGAAGTACTAGATGGGGGTTCTTGGTGTGAGATTGAATGCGTATGTCGGGAAAATAAAGCCGGACACCCAGCGCGTTGACCCCAATGCCGCGGATGAGCAGCGGTTCGTCATTGGAAAAGGCACCTTCGCCTGCATTGATGCTCTCGAGGCGTTCCAAAGCGTGCTCGACGATCTTTCTGTTACGAGCTGCCTGCCTCGCGTACCACTTCGCCGAAAATTGGGGCGAATAGGTCGCGCTTTGGGTCGTGGGATTGAAGCCGTTGGCCGGATTGAGGGAGTCGAAGCTCGGGATTCTCGGCGGATACCCTCGCCGGTCATCGTTGTCGTCGGCGACCGCCGGATCGACAGACGACATGATATGCGCGGCGCCGATTGTCGAATCGATAAGAATGATGCCGTCCGTTCGCGCCAGCGCACTGATGGCGCTGGGGTCGCAAGGATAGAGCTTCTCTGGTCCGCTACAGGCCCCTGGACCGTTCTCGACGACGTTTTGATAGAGCGCCGCCAGGAAGCCGGCGCCGCTATGCCCCGCCAGAACGACCTTGCTGACGCCGGGCAGTGTTCGTAAAAAAGCGACCCCCTTGGACATCGAGGGTAGGTAGGTTTCCAGCGGCACGTCGGGCGAGTCGGCATCGGCGCGATTGTCGACCATCAGAATCCTATAACCGCGAGACACGATCTGCAGTGCGACTGCATTGGTGAAGTTGTTGCGATTCGATTGCGAGAACAGCAGCGCAGTGTCTGATTTCAGACTGACCGGCTCGTAGAGCAGGGCCTGCGAGTTGCTCCCGCTCAGGTCGACATAGCGAGTTGTGAAGGTCTGCGCCGAGGCTGGCTCTGCCAATAGGCAGAAGGCGGCCGCTAACATTGCAAATGAAAATGCCAATTTACACATGTGTCCCCCGATTTGCGCGTGTGGTTTCAGTCGTTGTTGATGTGTTCTGATCCGCGGAATTCGAACGGTAAGACTAATAAACACTGTTGTCAACAAAAGAACTCAAGCGAAGACAATTGTATACAATATAATATCCAGGCTATCCTTGATGTCGCGAGCTCGCCGGCGGCTTGGTAGCTTCCTTCTTCAAGGTCAGATGCATGCGGTAGCCGCAAAGTGACCATCGAGTTCGGAAAACAGGAGCCGCCACGGTAAGCAAATGGTCGATCCCAACTCGAAATGGATGCGGAAATGATAGGTTTTGGAAAAATAAGGCGCCGCCGGATGGGCCGGCGCCCAAGTCAGGCCCCAAATACCTGTCCATGAGAGGTGCCGCCGCCCCGGCACCATCGGATTTACCGCAACTTCACGAGCTGATTCAGGACCCCGTCCAAGCCGCCGAATACCGTCAGCTTGTCGATCTTCTCCGTCACCTTCTCCAACGCCTCCAGTTCCTTCAGGCGCATAAGGATCGGGTTGTCCTCGATCAGCTTCGCGGTGTTAAGCGCCGAACGGGTCGCGTTCGTCTCTTCACGTCGGCGGATGATGTTGGCCTGCGCCGCCTTCTCCGCCTGCACCACGCTGTTGAGGATCTCCTTCATCTCGCCGGGCAGGATCACGTCTTTGATGCCGACACCCAATACTTCGATGCCCAATTCACTAACGCGGCCGCGCACGTAGGCAAAGATATCGCCGTCCAGCGAAGCCTTGTCGCCCAGCAGTTCGTCCAGCGTCTTGGCACTCACCACCTTGCGTAGGCCGTACTGCAGTTCTCGGTACAGATAGTCACTGTACTTAGCGACCTTGGTACGCACCGCCACCGGATCGATGATACGGATGCTCGCGGCCAAGTTTACCCGCAGGCTGACTTTATCCTTTGTCAGCAGTTCCTGGCCCGACACCTCGACGGTCTGTACTCGCAGTTCGATAACTTCGGCGCTCACGTTCTTCTGGAAATTCCAGAACGCGTAGGCACCCGGCTCGAGCTTGCGTACCAGCTTGCCATCGATGAAAAGCAGTCCCGCCGACTCCGTCGGCACCGTCACCGCTAGCGCCGTCGTCTCCAGGACGCCGAGCTGTCGCAGACGCTTGATCACCGCTTCCGGTACATGCAAGCTGTCACCCAGAGACACCTTATCGATGGTCACGGACACCAGGCCCTTCCAGTACAGCTTGCGCGTACCCGGCGCCAGCACATCCTCAAGTTTGCGGTTTTTCGACACGAGACCGACCTCCTCGACACCGATATCGGCTAGCGCAAAGCTGAGTTCCAGCTCGGCGCCCAGGCGCTCGATCAATGCATCCACGTCCTTACCGATGAAGTCAGGACGCGTAATATCGAAGCTGCGGACCTCCAAGGCACCGAAGACGTCCCATAGTCGGTACACGCCCGGAGCCAGTACGCGCTCAAAACGACGGTTCTTATAAAGCAAGCCGCGCTCACCGTCACCGATCGCGACCCGCTTGATGCCGAACATGGTCCTATTCTCCTTGCTGTTGTTCACCAATTCCGCCTCCCGCGTAGACGCCGCTCTGCCACGCAGGTTTTCCGCGATGGTGTTCATCGCGGCAAATCCTTTGAATTGCCTGTTCATTTCCTTCATCCCATGCCGCTATCGCGGACGCTTTCGCAAATTAAATAAGAAGACACCCCTGACATCGAAGCGGTGAAGAATCCGCGCTCGCCTTCGGGAAGCCCCCGCAGTCCGACGTACCAATGGAAACTCTTTCCCATCGGAATCGCCTTCTTACAGTGGCCGGCCTAAGCCAAGGACGGAATCTCGACTTCCTCGGCGCTGTGATTTCACGCCGCTACTCCGGTCGCGACCGAAGCGCTTGTCGTGCACTCACACGGGGTGTCCCCGGTTGAGGGGTGCGTGCACCCCAGCGTTGAGAACGGGATTCGAACCCGTGTCCGACGAATTATCAGTTCGTTTGCTCTACCCACTGAGCTATCTCATGGCGACGTGCAGGATTCGAACCTGCGTTTTCGACTTCCGAGGTCGATGCTCTACCTCTGAGCTAACGCGCTTGGTGGGAGTGACGCCGTGCGTTTCGCGGCATACACCACGGCAGGGCCGGAGTGCACCGGACCGACGCCTGTAAGAGCAAGTCGGTACCGCAGCAAAACGTCGTTCATCAGCCCCAAATTAGCGCCTGTCTCCAAGCGCCAATTTCGTTCGGCGGATGCGCCGCCCATTCATTGCCGATCAATTGAACCTGCGCACTCTTTGCCTGATGTGCGAAGCTTTCTTGGTCGTCGTGATTTTCCTCTGGCCCCAAGCCGCCAACGCTACTGCGATCGGTCCTTACCGAACTCGAACAACAGTGCACGATAAATCCGAAAAGTATTCTCCGCATCATGTACTGCATTGTGCTGGCGACCCTGAAACGCAAGACCAAGTTTCGTCATCGATCGACCCAATCCGCCTTGCAATTCGCGTCCCTGAGCCATACGCCAAGCGACAAACAGAGTCTTTGCGTCGAGCCAGCGACGACCGAACAACCATCGCTCCCGATCAAGCTGCAACTGTTCGCGGAGGGTCTCCGTGTCGCCGCCGCCCCAAGTAATGGGGTTGAGCACCCTCTCGCTCGCAAAAGGTTCAAGCCAGCGTTTCAGCAACTCATAGGCGTCTCTCAGCTTTGGTGCCGCATCGACCTCGTCCTGTTTGATTTTGGTCAGCTTGACAATCGCGGGACTCAGTTCCTCGTTAGGAGACACTTTTGAATCGAACCGCGACACGATTTCACCGCTCCGAATATTACCGATGACAGCGCCGATTTGAATGATTCGCCGGGAGGGTTGGTTCAGCTCCAAATCCAACGAAACCAATAGTTCCTTCATTACTGCACCCCCTAAAACAAAAATATCTTTTCGAGGCAGACCCGGTATACGTGGGTCCTCCTCCGCGCCTTGGGCAACCGATCGACCGATACCTAGGCGCGGGCATGAAAGGGGCGAATGAACGCATCCAGACAGTGACAGCGGGACCTCCTTGCAATGGATCACGGAGTAGGAATCGGACCTACGTGGTTCGCGTTCAAAGCGCGACTGGGATACCAGCAACCCGCCCGTGATTAAAATGGTTGGAAAGGTAGGGGTCGAACCTACGTCTGCCGACTTCAGAGGTCGGTATCCTGCCATTAGACGACTTTCCAAAAATTGGCGAACCAGGATGGAATCGAACCACCTTTTTGGGTTTTGGAGACCCATAGTTTCCGTAAACACCGGCTCATTTGGTGGCGGAGAGCTGACGAATTGAACGCCATGCCCGAGAGGACACCCTCTCTCTAGCAAAGAAGCTCGGATCCTGTCCGTCTAACTCTCCAAGGTTGGTGGGTTCTGAAAGAATCGAACTTTCGTGGACGGTTTAAAGGACCGCTAGTCTGCCATTGACTTAAGAACCCGAAATTGGAGCCACGAGACGAACTTGAAGCGTCTTATCCGGGGTACGAATCCGGTGCATCACCGTCAATGCTTTCGCGGCAAAATTGGAGCCCGGTCGGCGAATCGAACGCCGTATCATCCGTGTACAAAACGGCAGCATCGCCAGCAATGCTTACCGGGCAATTTGGAGCCGCACCAGGGAATTTAACCCTGCATCTCGTCCTTACCAAGGACTTGCCCCGCCATCTGGGCCTGAGCGGCATATCTGGACTCGCGAGGCAGAATCGAACTGCCGCAAAGCGCCTTCGGAGGGCACCAGCCGAGCTCCATCGGCCGCGAGAAATTGGACCCGTTGAGTGGAGTCGAACCACCGCGAATTTGCTTCGTAGGCAAAGCCCCGAATTCCCTCGGGCCAACGGGATTTGGTACTCCATCTAGGTGTCGAGCCTAGCCGTTCCCAGCAGTCCGCCAGGTCTCCGCGGTTTATAAAACCACGCCGCTCGCCGGAGCTATGGAGTGGATTGGTAGCGGGCACGAGTAACGCTCTCGTCTGGGCTGGCTTATGAGACCTGCCCGATCACTTGATCGCCCGCAACAAACCCGCAACAAAACGGTGCCCCGAGAAGTGCTCGCATCTTCGTCTCCACGGCTTCAACGTGGCGCTACTCTGTCTCAGCTATCGAGGCAAAAATTCACCAATAATAGATGTGCGGTTTTCGATAATTTGGGAAATGCAGCAATTCACTTTCGACGCCGCGCTCAATCAGATGCAGCAAGCCATTGCTGCGAATGCGCGCGGGACGAGTGTGATACTCGACATCCCACCACTTCGGATAACTACTCATCGTCAACTTATGCATCGGCCACCAGAGTTTAGATCGCGCACCAGGCTCCCATAGCCAGCGGCCATGCTCTTCCCAGAGACGACGATTCTTGCGGATCCGTATGCGAGCGGTGTGATGCCGCCGTGTTCCTCTGTCCATATACGCAGACCTCTTGTGATGGTAACTACGTCATGACTGGCTCCTTTATTGAAGTGGTGCGCTACCTTGGATTCGAACCAAGACTGATTACTTTTTGAGAGTAATGCCTCTGCCGAGTTGGGCTACTAGCGCGTGGTGCGTCACGCTGGATACTGACGCGAAATGGGATCGAGAGAGAGATTCGAACTCTCGATGGTCTGCGTAGGAGGCAGAGTACCGTCCGCCGGCCGCGACAAGTTGGTCGCCTCGAGCGGACTCGAACCGCCATCCGTGCGCTTAGAAGGCGCTGGGCCGCATTCCCTCGGCGAGGCTGAATTGGAGCGGGTTATGGGAGTTGAACCCATCAAGATTACGTTGGCAACGTCTTCCCGCGCCTCGCTGTAACCCGCATGTTTGGTTGCTTCGAGTGGAATCGAACCACACGTCTCCGAGTTATCAGCTCGGCGCTCTGAGCCATTGAGCTACGAAGCAAAATTTGGTCAGGGTGGCTGGTGCTGCCCCAGCTGCCTCCGAGTTCCAAGCTCGGCCGTCTGCTGTTGACTTACACCCTGAATTTGGAAGCGTCACCTGGAATCTCACCAGGGTGCGAGGTTTTGCAGACCCTGCATAGATGCTCTGCCTTGACGCCAAAAGCGTACTTTGGGGTGACTGACGGGATTCGAACCCGTGTATAGAACGGTCACAGCGTTCGGCCTTTACCACTTGGCTACAGCCACTCCAAAACACACTTCAAATTGGTACCGGCGGCGAGACTTGAACTCGCAATCCCGAAGGCGCTGCGTTCTAAGCGCAGTGCGTATGCATTCCGCCACGCCGGCATAAAATTGATGCCTCGAGCTGGAGTTGAACTGGCAGGTCTTTCGCGGCTGGACTCTCGATCCAGCGCGTCTGCCTGTTTCCACATCGAGGCACGATTGGCGCTCCAACAGGGAATCGAACCCTGATCTACTGATTGAGAATCAGTCGGTCTAGCCACTAACCTATAGGAGCAAATTGGTAGTCGCAGAGAGACTCGAACTCTCATTTCCGGGGTGAAAAGCCGGTTGCCTGACCTTTAGCATGATGCGACCAAATTGGTGGAGATGTAGGAAATCGAATCCTCACGGCTGCTTTGCAGGAGCGGCCTGTGTCCCAACACACATCCCCGATAACGTTGCGGCTTTCGCCCCGCACTGCACCGTGAAGTCCCTACGGCCGTTTACTCATATCACGACGAAGTTTTGGTGAGTCCTCTCGGCAACGATCCGAGAACCTACTGGGTAAGGGCCAGGTGCTCTGCCAATTGAGCTAAGGACTCATAAGTGGTGCGTCGTCTTGGAGTCGAACCAAGCAGACCCGCGAGGATGCCGGGGTTACGGCCCGACCGGGGTCCGTCCCCGTCTAACGACGCATTATTGGTGCCCCCTGAAGATTGAGTGCCTTCGACCGCCCGGATGTAAGCCGGGTGCTCTTCGCGTCTGAGCTAAAGGGGCATATTGGCGACCCACATGGAAATCGAATCCATCTCAGCGAGTAGACAGCTCGCCAGCCTCACCAGATGCTTAGTAGGTCTTAGATTGGCTCCGAGGGTAGGGATTGAACCTACGTCGCTTACGCGATCCTCCGGTTAACAGCCGGGAACATTACCGCTCTGCCACCTCGGAATTGAAAATAAAGCGGAGCGGGCTGCGAGAATCGAACTCGCGTATTGCGGGTGGAAACCGCAAGCCTAGCCTCTCGGCCAAGCCCGCTCAATACTTCCCCAAGTTGTTAAAGAACAACCGGTGATTGGGTTTCGGAGTGGGAATCTAGAGGGATTTTTCCCTCTTTTCTGGACCCCGGCATGGCACCGGGGGCCACGCATCGTCAATCGATTGTCATACCTGATTCTTGCCCGAGTCTGTTATCGGGGCGCACGGTCGCGACCCCGACAAAGGTCGGGCAATAAATAAAATGACTATGCGTCTGTTTGAACATGGGGCGCGACTCTAGTTGTTGACTTTCGCAAAGTCAACTTATTTTTTGCCCTGACGAACTGGATCGTTCGATTCAAGCATAAATAGATTGAGGCAAGGCGAACCGACCGGCGACGACGACCTACATCACGATTCAAGGAAACTGACCTAAGCAAAGTTATTTTTCAATCTCGAATTGTCAGCCTTTCCACTCGGCGAATGCCAGCAACGCTGCATCGGGCAGCTCGCCGCCGTACAGTCTTTTAGCGAACGCAAGTCGGCGCTCCCGGCGTGTCAGGTTGACTGGCAGCGAAGACTCAATGATGGCTCGCGCCGTCTCGAACATCGAGGATGCGATTCTCATGCGCCGATCGGGCGTCATGAGCTTGTAGCGCTCGGAGACCATTTTGTCCATTTCCGGGGAGGTATCGTTCACTTTGAGACCTCATCCAGTTTGCCGGCGACGCCCAACTTCGCAGCCCAGTCTTTCAGATATGGCCAATCAACGGATTCGTCGATCAGCGTGCGGACATCGCGCAGTTGCATCTCCGAGCCTGAGTCGCGTGCCCAAACAAGCTTTGAGAGGATCAGGTCTTCGCGGCTCGTAATCCACGTCGATATTCCGGCAAACTCCACCGACTTGCGGCGCTCAAACTCGGCGTGCCGATACTCCGAATTCTTCCGTACGATCAAATCAACTTTGATCGCGCTATCCAGATGCATGAGATTGAACATTCGCTGCGACTTGATCGCAGAGCGCGCGGCATCCTCATCGATGTAGAAGTCCGTGGAGAATGCGCTCACAAGAGCGTCGACGTGCCGTTCCATCGGTGCCACGACAAAGTCGAGATCGCGGGTCATGCGCGGCTTGCCGTAGTACCCAAGCGCAAATGAGCCGGTCAACATGAAGGGCACATCGGCTGTATGCAGCCGCTCGCTGATTATTCTGAGAACATCGAGTTCCTCGGTCATAACGAGGAGTCTAAAAGACTTAAAACCGCGCCGCAGCTTCGTAGCAGGACGTCGGCATTAACGCTCTTTCGAACGCGTGCGATACCAACAATGTTGCGGGCAGCCCCAGCGGCACCTGATTTGTACCTGCGCCTGTAAGTATCTAATTTATCTAGAAAAACCGGGGAAATTGGTAGCGGGGGTAGGATTTGAACCTACGACCTTCGGGTTATGAGCCCGACGAGCTGCCAGACTGCTCCACCCCGCACCGGAAGAGCCGAGCATTCTACCCGCCCGGGCAACTAAAGCAAGTTGGCAATCAGCCCGCGCCTACTATTTTTTATCCATTTCCATCATCTTGCGATACGCAGGCCGGTCGATCACGCGCGCTGCGTACGACTTCATCACCGGTGTGTCCTTGATCATTTTCGCCATCATCATGAAGTGCACACCGCCGCCCAGCATGATATCCAGCGAGGAAAAATCGTCGCCCAGAAAATACTGGCGCGACGCGAGATGCTTATTGAGCACCTCCTCCACTTCGTCCGCCGGCGCCCAGCCCATGGCGCCAAACACATGCTTGATGTCGAAGCGGCGCGAGATGAGCGCCGGTTCCATGACGCCCGGCCGATAGGCCAGCCAGGATAGGTACTCTCCTCGCTTCGGTTCCCCTGCGGCGGGCCCCAGCTTTTTCTTGCGGTATTTATCCGTGAGATAGAGGGCAATGGCGCTGCCCTCGAACACCGTGTCCTCGCCATCGACCAGAGCGGGGACCTTGCTATGCGGATGCGGATTCGAAGGATCGCGCGAACCGGTGCCGTCCATGCGCCGAAAGTCCGATAACTTGGTTTGATAGGGCACCTCGAGTTCTTCGAGAAGCCACACGATGCTTGCGGATCGAGTCTGCGGCGAATGATAGAGCGTGATCATGATCCCCCTCCCCTGGCGAGTCTGGAGTCCGGATTTTAGCCTAACACAGTGAAATTGACCGGGC